>Ga0209185_1000313_pt1 | contig 63957 bp, 55 predicted proteins | sample SidtaG_2_FD_187425 | JGI IMG/M metagenome (GOLD analysis project Ga0209185, IMG submission 187425) | Marine algal microbial communities from Sidmouth, United Kingdom - Sidmouth_Asex2 metaG (SPAdes) (version 2) | ecosystem: Host-associated > Algae > Red algae > Unclassified | place: Sidmouth... | reverse complement strand
GCAATGAAAATATATGATACATTACAAGATTTAGAAAACAAAATAGAACAACTATTACAAAATGCTGAAAATGAAATAATTAAATCAATAACAGGTTATCAATTCTATGTCAAGGCTTTTTCTAACGCTTTCAAAGTTTAAATGGTAATAAATACTTACTATTTTCTCCTGACATCCACTGGTATTGTTGTCATACATTTGTTTCTGTTGTAAATAAAGGATACTTATTTTCCCTTTGGTAAAACTGCTTTATCGGGCAGTAGTGTTTTTAAAAAATTGATATTTCTACTAACGCTTTCCAAAAGTTTTCTTTTCATTTTTCTATGAATCGATTTACTTTTATTTTTGAATAATTTAAAAATGCGGTATCTAAGGTTCTCTCGTAGATTCTAGGTTTAGCTATTTCTTTGTCATGATAATGACATAATTTATCCATCATCTAATCCAGTTTTTTACGACTAGAATTTAGCCGCTTTGCACCTGTAGAAAAGGTGCTATATTGATTAGCAACTGCAGCATCTGCTTGTAGCTCGCCTTTGCTAGGAGGGTGATTTTCATCCCCCTCCTTTTTTTAGTTATTTTGAATATCTTTTTTATGTAAAAGACTTTTTATTAATGTGGCATTTAAATGATTAAACGCTGTTTTTCCTATACGTTTTTGGATGTTGACAAATTAAAGAAAAGCCAAATATTTTATCTATTTAAAAACCTTGTAATCCAACGAAAAACTGCATGTATATGTTTTCTTGGATTGTTTGTGTTTTTTTTCGTCACTGAAATTCTCTTTATACTTGATAATTAATGTTCCCAACACAATTTTAGGAGATATACCCGGTCTATCTTGACTACTATTAACCAAAGAAACACATCTATTATCAAAGGTCTCCCAAGGCACAATCAGAGATAGCTTAACACACCTATAATCAGCAAGTAAATCTCCATCGTAGGGCGTTATGAATTGCGATAGCGTTGATTGTTTCGCTGAAATATAATTTATCATAATGCAACCTTATATAAGGATGAGTTAATGAATAGTTGCACTTTTACCTAGAGAAAACAACTATTTGTACCTAAAACACTAACGAATAAGGAATCTGTCTACTTTTTCAGTGAAGCCTAATTTATACTTCGCTACTTGTGGGTGGCATTTTGATTTGCAATGAGAGAATTTACAAAAAACCTATCTTTGTTGTAACACAATAAATTAAAACTTGTACTATATTTTTTTCCAAAAATAAGGGGTTAGTATAATTAATACTGTGAACAACTCTAGTCTACCAGCTAACATTAAAAAACCACACCACCATTTTCCTAAGTTAGGAAGGCTATTAAAATTGCTTAATGGATTTAAATCTCCTAAACCAGGACCAACATTTCCTAAAGAAGTTGCTGCACCGCCAATAGCAGACTCAAAATCTAAACCTAGAAAACCTAAGACTAAGGCTCCTATAATAAATAGTAGCATATATAATACAAAAAAACCTATAACATTATATACAATATGCTCTCTTACAGTTTTATCATTATACCTAACTGGTATTATGGCATTAGGGTGTAATGTTCTTTTAAACTCTAATAATCCATTTTTAATAATTAACAAGTGGCGCATTACCTTTATGCCTCCTGCTGTTGATCCTGCAGACCCTCCCAAAAACATTAATCCAAAAAAGAAAATACTTAAAAAAGGAGTCCATGAAGTAAAATCTGCTGTTACAAAACCTGTTGTTGTAATTACTGCTATTACTTGGAATAATGCATGTCTAAAAGAGCTTTCTGCTTCTCCTAATACCATGGGATGGTATTCAGAAATGGGAACATTAGCTTTAAAATAAACAACTAATGCTACAATAATAGAAAACACAACTACAAATACAGTATAAAACTTAAATTCTTCATCTCTAATTATTTTCTGTATTCTGCCTTTAAAGGCAAAATAGCTCAATACAAAATTAGCACCAGCCAAAAACATAAATAATATAACTATGTATTGTATCAAAGGCTCATTATTCCAGTATGCCAGACTTGTATTTTTAGTAGAAAAACCTCCTGTGGATAGTGTTGCTAATGAATGGTTTACGGCATCAAAGAAAGACATCCCTGCTAATTTTAACAAAAGTGTCTCTGCCACTGTATATCCTACATAAATTAACCACAATCTTTTTGCTGTATCCGTTATTCTAGGGTGTAATTTATCTGCACTTGGCCCAGGTGCTTCTGCTGCAAATAACTGCATGCCTCCTATTCCTAATAATGGCAATATAGCTATGGCTAATACTATGATACCCATACCTCCAATCCAATGTGTTAAACTGCGCCAAAAAAGAATCCCTTCTGGCAGTGCTTCTATATCATCTAAAATTGATGCCCCTGTGGTTGTATACCCAGACATAGTTTCAAAAAAAGCATTCGTAACATCTGGTATAGCTCCAGAAAAAAGATATGGGAATGTTCCTGAAACCGACATTACAATCCACCCAAATGTAACAATGAGGTATCCTTCTTTTCGTTTTACTTCTTTGGTATGCCCTCTTGTATAAAACATGGATAGCACACCTATCAGCATTGTTACTATAGCTGCTAAAGTAATGTCCAGTGTAGCTCCATCATCATAAATACCACTTACTGCTGCTGCCAATATCATAAAAAAGCCATTGCATAACAAAAGCAATCCCATAATATGAAAAATTATTTTAGAATTTAGCTTCATAATTCTATAAGAATAATTTTTCAATCTTAGGAATAGCACGTGGTAAACAACATACCACTACCCTATCCCCTTCGGTAATTTTAAAATCCCCTAAAGCTATTATTCCTTTACCATCTCTAACAACACCGCCAATCGTAGCAGACCTTGGAAAATCTAATTCCTTAATTATTTTTCCGTTTACAATAGAAGTAGATTTTACTACAAACTCCAAAATTTCTGCATCTAAATTATTTAACCTTGTTAAGGCTACAACTTCTCCTTTTCTTATATATCTAAAAATATTATTCGCCGCTAAGAGTTTTTTATTTATTAAAGTATCTATGCCTATAGAGTGTGATAATTGAAAATAATCCATATTTTCTACCATCGCAATTGTCTTCTTTATATTTTTTGATTTAGCAACCAAACAAGACATAATATTTGTCTCAGAGTTACCTGTAACCGCCACAAAAGCATCCATAGATTCCAAACTTTCTTCATCTAACAATTCAACATTTCTACCATCACCATTAATTACCAGTGCATTTGGTAAATCGTCTGCTAAATCAAATGCTTTTTCTTTGTTTTTCTCTATTAACTTTACATTGAATTTATTGTTACAAAGATCTCTAGCTGTTTTATAACCAACTTTACTGCCTCCAAGAATCATTACATTCTTAATCTCCTTTTTCTCTTTCCCACTTAATTTATATAATTCATCTACACCTTCTTTAGACGTAATAAAATAAACCTGATCTCCTTCTCTAAAAATACTATCTCCTCTAGGAATTAAAGAATACTGTGTACCAGTTCTCTGAATAGCAATAGGCATAAAGTGAAGCTCTGGAAATATTTTAGCTGCTTCTTTCACCATTTTACCCACAAAAGGAGCACTTTTAGGCAACGATATTCCAACCATAATTAAGGCACCGCCTTCAAACTCACAACTATCGTTGAAGGCAGATTGTGTAAGCAACAATTGTATTTCCGTGGCCGCTAACTCTTCTGGTGATATTAATTCATCTATTCCTAAATCTTGAAACTTTATAGATTCTTTATTTTCTATAAACTCTGTATTAGAAATTCTCGCAATAGTTCTTTTACAACCCAATTGCTTAGCTAATAAACATACTGTTAAATTTGTTGTTTCAGATGATGTTACCCCAATTACTAAATCAGATTTATCTACCTGTGCATCTTTTAATACAGAGATAGAAATAGCATCTCCTTTTAAAACCCTAATATCTAAATGATTATCTGCATAAGACAAATTATCGTTTTTAGTATCTATTAGTGTTATATCTTGTGACTCATATGAAAGTAATTTTGCCAAATGAAAACCAACCTCACCTGCTCCTGCTATTATAATTTTCATACTTTTATTCGTTGTTTTTCATGAGCAAACCTGTATACAATAAATAATGGTTATTGTAACAAGAATATTGTTTCAACATATAAACGCCCATTGGGCAGTTTATTTCATTGAAATATGTGAAAGTTTTACGATACAAAATTACATAAATTATTTTTGTTTGTATTTATTCTTACATAAAACAATACTATTATAACTTTTATTGTATTATTTAAATAAAGAATACTAGCTAAACACTATATTGTATCTTTGCACAAATTTAATTAAATGGCTAAAAAAATCATCCCTTATAAAGATTCTACATTAGGAAAAAAAGAGCAAGTGACACAAATGTTCGACACCATTTCTAAAAATTATGACGGTTTAAATAGAGTAATTTCTTTTGGAATTGATGTTAAATGGAGGGAACGAGTTGTTTCTATCTTAAAGAAAAAACAGCCAAAAAACATTTTAGATATTGCTACGGGAACAGGAGATTTAGCCATTAATCTTGTGAAAACTGGAGCTAGAAAAATAACAGGCTTGGATATATCTCCTGGCATGCTGGAAGTTGGCAAAGAAAAAATAGTTAAAAAAAATCTTGACGATACTATAGACATGATAGTAGGTGATAGTGAGGACTTGCCTTTTAGCGAAAATACTTTTGATGCCGTTACAGTAGCATTTGGCGTTCGTAATTTTGAAAACCTAGAAAAAGGATTAACAGAAATATACAGAGTGTTAAAACCTACAGGGACATTTATTGTATTAGAGACTTCTGTTCCTACTAAAACCCCATTTAAACAAGGGTATTATTTTTACACAAAAAAGATTTTACCACGAATAGGAAAGCTATTTTCTAAGGATGATGTTGCTTATAAATATTTATCAGAATCTGCTGCTGTTTTTCCATATGGAGAAGCTTTCAACAATATTTTACGAAAAATTGGGTTTATAGCTATAGAGAACAAACCTCAAACACTAGGGGTTGCATCAATTTATGTAGCTACAAAATAAAATATGAAAAAGAATATTTTCCTTATGGCGAGTATTTTATTACTCTGTAATTCTGCTAGAACACAGTTTAATGAAAGGCCTATTATGAATCTTGAAACCATAGACGAACGCTTTCTTAATTGGGGTTACTTTCTTGGTTTTAACCAATATGACTTTAAATTTGACTATAAATCAGATATTAACGATATCTTAGTAAATAAAGGTATTGGCTTTAATGTTGGGCTTATAGGAGAAATGCGTATTAATGAGTTTTTAGATCTACGTTTTGAGCCTGGCTTACATTATGGCATTAGAACACTGGGATTTCCAAACTTTACAACTTCAAACGAAGCTATACGAGAAATTAAATCTACCTATATTAATTTTCCCATTTTACTAAAAGCTAGCACAAGAAGAATTGGAAATTGGAAACCTTTTATTATTGGCGGTGTTTCTACCTCTCTAAACCTTGGTAGCAACCAAGATAGCATGGATGATAATAGTAGCTTACAAAGCAATTCTTTTAGAATGAAAAAAAAGCTATATTCTTATGAGATTGGTTTTGGAATTGATTTTTACCTTGAATATTTCAAATTTTCCCCATCAATACGTGGTGTATTTGCTATTTCTGATGAGTTAGTTCGCGACAACGACCCAGACAGCCCTTGGACAAGTAACATAGATGCTTTACGCACTAGAGGTATTTTTGTGAATTTTACGTTTGAATAGTTTCCTTTAGACTTTAGACTTTAGACTTTAGACAAAAAAAGTATTCTCGACATTCTGAAACTAATAAACATATTAGAAGCTAAAGCACAGTATCAAGTTAAAAATATGCTATGTAGGTTTTATACATTACTAAAATTTGGCTACGTTATCTTTAGCAAAATCGAAAACTCAGTTTTCTCATAAAAAACTACTATAACTAGTAACAAAAACTAAGCACGAATTCTACTGACTACTGAATCATCCTCTCCTGACCTCGTTTAATAAAATTGCAGTTGCAGTAGCCACATTTAAACTCTCCGTAGTTTCTGCTCCAAACTGAGGAATGCTTATTTTTTTACTAATTAGAGTTTCAATCTCTTTGCATACTCCATTTGCTTCATTTCCCATTACTAAAATCCCTTTTTCAGAAAATTTCTCTTTATAAACAACTCCCCCATCCATAAATGCACCATAAATGGGTAATTCTGCTTTCTTTAAAAACAATTCTAAATCAGTATAATTAATAGTAACTCTTGTAATAGACCCCATAGTTGCTTGCAATACTTTAGGGTTATAGCAATCTACGGTATTTAAGGAACAAACTAAATTTGGCATTCCAAACCAATCGCACAAACGAATAATGGTCCCTAAATTCCCTGGATCACGAATATCATCCAAAGCAATAGTCCAATCACTAAAGTTTAACTCTTTAAATTCTTGCATATGAAAAACACCCAAAACTTTATTAGGTGTTGCCAAACTGCTAATTTTTTTTAAATCGCTTTCAGAAATTAGCTCAATCTTTTCCTGCTTTTCATCAAAAAGAGATAAATCTGTACTATAAACAGCTTTCAACTTAAAATTAGAATCTAAAAGTTCTTGTACCGTCTTTAATCCTTCCACAACAAAAAGCTTGTGTAAATTTCGGTACTTTTTTTGCTGTAGACTTTTTATAAATTTTATTTGGCTTTTAACAACCATGCAAATAATGTATTTTTGGCTTCTAATGAGAACCCTATTTTATCTAAATAAATATCGCATAAAAATAAGCTTATTATTACTAGTTACAGTAATAACTTCATGCAATACTCTAAAAAGAGTTGAAGAAAATGAATTACTTCTTACAAAAAATCAAATTCTTGCAGATGAAGAAAAAGTTTCTGGATATGATATTTACAGCTTAATTACTCAGAAACCAAACAGCACTATACTTGGGTATCCGTTACGATTAAACCTCTATAATTTAGCAAAAAAAAATCCTGACTCTTCTTTTCAAAACTGGTTGTATAAAAAAGAAAAAAGAGAGCAACGACTCATAAATTTTTTATCAAAAAAACAAGTAGACAAGCTTGGAGAATCTTTTTTGGTTAAAGGCTCTAGCGAATGGTTGAAAAAAATAGGAGAAGCTCCCGTAATTATAGACACTTCTAAAACACAAAAATCATTAGACCGTTTAAAAGCATATTATGCAAGTAAGGGCTATTTTAATAATCATGGTTTTTATGACGTTGTTAATAGTAGCAGAAAAAAAAGAGCTGCTATCAATTATAATATAATCTTGGGAAAACCCTATATCATAGATTTTTTCTCTAGAAAAATTTCTTCTAGCGCTATTGATTCTATCTATGAAATACATCATAAAAATTCCTTTATACAAGCTGAAAATCAATTTAACTTATCCAATTTTAATAACGAACGAGAAAGACTAACTTCTATATTTAGAAATTCTGGTATATATAATTTTCAAGAAAGCTCTATTACTTACAATATTTTAAGAGATACTATTAAATCTAGCAACGACCAAAAAATGGAGGTTGAGCTACTAATTAATGACTTAAAAAAAAGAGGCGATACTACCACGCAAGCTTCTTCTTCTGAATATAAGGTACATAGATTTAAAAAAATAAATATCTATGTAGACCACCTTTTCTCCAATGTCAAAGATTCTTTAAAAACTATAAATTTTGAAAATTACACCATCTATTATAAAAACAAACTACGCTATAAACCAAAAGCATTAACTAATGCTATTTTTTTAGAAAAAGATAGTATTTACAGAGATTTAGACAGAATAAGAACTAATAGGCAAATTACCAACTTAAATACATTTAAATATCCAAGTATACAATTTACCCCAGACAGCACTCAAACAAAATTAACTGCAGATATTTATTTAGCAGCAAGACCAAAATATTCTTTTGGTTTTAATTTTGACCTAACACACTCCAACATACAAGATGTTGGTATTGCTTTTAGTTCCTCTTTAGTGACGAGAAATGTTTTTGGAGGAGCCGAAACACTCAGCGTCTCTGCCAGAGGGTCTTTTGGTATTTTAGGAGACGTAACCAATGACAATAATAACGTGTCTGAAATTGGAGGGGATGTAAATCTAACATTTCCCAGAATGTGGCTCCCACTAATAAATACTAAAAAAATTATTCCTTATTATATGCTTCCAGAAACCAGAATAGGTATTGGTACTAATTTTCAAAAAAATATTGGATTAGACAGACAAACCTTTAATACCGTTTTTGGTTACAGCTGGACTCCATCAAACCGTAAAAAACACGCCTTTGAGTTATTAAATATTCAGTTTGTAAATAACGTTAACCCAAATAAATTTTTTCAAGTCTACCAAAATACTTACAATACATTAGATGCAATTGCTAACCCATTTCAGTTTGACAGTGCTTATACAAATTTATTTACTCCAGTAGATAAAAATGACACTAAAATACTTACCATTCCAAGTGGTGCTAATGGCTTTATTGATGAAGTAATTAACAACAACCTTCTTGCTCCTGGCACAGAAGAATATAATACTGTAAGTAGCATTAAAGAACGTAGAGACCGACTTGTAGAAAATAATTTAATTTTTGCTAGTAACTATACTTTTTCTATAAATAACAAAAAAGGTATAAATGACACTGATTTTTACCAACTGCGATTTAAAGTAGAAAGCGCAGGGAACTTATTATCTGGGATTTCTAAAATCGCAAATTTAGAAAAAAACGATGATGACAACTCCTTAATTTTCGGTGTCCCCTACTCTCAATATATAAAGACAGAGGTAGATTATATAAAGCACTGGAAACTTTCCGATTCTAACGTACTTGCTTTTAGAGGCTTTTTTGGCATTGCAATTCCCTATGGTAACTCTGACAACATACCTTTTACGCGAAGTTATTTTGCAGGAGGATCTAATGACAATAGAGCTTGGAACCCCTACTCTCTTGGCCCAGGAACTACTGCTGCCTTAAATGATTTTAACGAAGCTAACCTAAAAATAGCCTTAAACATAGAATATAGGTTTCCTATCGTCGGCAATTTTAAAGGTGCTTTATTTGCTGATGCTGGGAATATTTGGAATGTGTACGACAACACAGATAACCCAGATGCCATATTTAAAGGATTTAATTCTTTAGCGGATGTAGCTTTAGGTACCGGACTTGGACTACGATATGATTTTACTTACTTTGTTTTTAGATTAGATTATGGTTTCAAAACTTATAATCCAGCAGCAGAAGCTTCTAAAAAATGGTTTAGAGAATACAACTTCGCAAACGGTGTAGTTCAAATAGGGATAAATTATCCGTTTTAGACCTAATAATTTTATTACTTTTGTTGTCTCTATATAATAAATCAATAAAAATTAAACCAAATTATGGCTCACAATATTAAACCCGGAGTTGCTACAGGTGATGAAGTTCAAGAAATTTTTAATTACGCTAAAGAAAAAGGATTTGCTTTACCTGCTGTAAACGTAATAGGTTCTAATACTATTAATGGAGTATTAGAAACTGCAGCTAGCTTAAACGCTCCTGTAATTATACAATTCTCTAATGGTGGCGCTCAATTTAATGCCGGGAAAGGTTTATCTAATGATGGTCAGAAAGCAGCAATATTAGGAGCTGTGGCTGGAGCAAAACATGTGCATCAATTAGCAGAAGCCTATGGAGCTACAGTTATTTTACATACAGATCACTGTGCAAAAAAATTATTGCCATGGATAGACGGTCTTTTAGATGCTAGCGAAAAACACTTTGCAGAAACAGGAAAATCATTATTTAGCTCTCATATGATAGATTTATCTGAAGAGCCTTTGGAAGAAAACATAGAAATATGTAAAGGTTATTTAGAAAGAATGAGCAAAATGAATATGACTTTAGAAATAGAGTTAGGTATTACTGGTGGTGAAGAAGATGGTGTAGACAATACAGATATAGATGATTCTAAGTTATACACACAACCAGAAGAAGTAGCATACGCATATGAAGAGTTATCAAAAGTAAGTCCAAAATTTACTATTGCAGCTGCTTTTGGTAATGTACACGGTGTTTACAAACCAGGAAACGTAAAATTAACTCCAAAAATTCTTAAAAATTCTCAAGAATATATTTCAGAAAAATATGGTGTTGAGCATAATCATATAGATTTTGTTTTTCATGGTGGATCAGGCTCTACAGTAGAAGAAATTAGAGAAGGTATTAGCTATGGTGTTATTAAAATGAATATTGATACCGATTTACAATATGCTTTCTTAGCAGGAGTAAGAGACTATGTTCAAGACAAAAAAGAATATTTACAGTCACAAATAGGCAACCCAGGTGGTAGTGATGAACCAAACAAAAAATACTATGACCCAAGAGTTTGGTTAAGAGAAGGCGAAAAATCTTTTGTTGAGCGTTTAAAAAAAGCGTTTGAAGATTTAAACAATGTTAACACCTTATAAGGTATTTATTCTCAACTAATTATTTAGCCTATGTCATCTTGGTTTAAAAGGACTGAAAAAGGAATACAAACTTCAACAGAAGAAAAAAAGGATACTCCTAAAGGTTTATGGTACAAATCGCCTACTGGAAAAATTGTGGAATCGGAAGAATTAGCTAAAAATTTTTACGTAAGTCCAGAAGATGATTACCATGTAAGAATAGGTAGTAAAGAATATTTTGAAATTCTTTTTGACGATAATAAGTTCAAAGAGTTAGATGCTAAACTAAGCTCTAAAGACCCATTAAAGTTCGAAGACACCAAAAAATATTCTGATCGTTTAAAAGCAGCTCAAGTTAAAACAGGATTAAAAGATGCTGTTAGAACTGGAGTAGGAAAATCTTTAGGCAAAGATTTAGTAATTGCTTGCATGGATTTCAGCTTTATTGGAGGATCTATGGGTAGTGTTGTTGGTGAAAAAATAGCCAGAGCCGTAGATTATGCTATAAAAAAGAAAATGCCTTTCATGATGATTTCTAAATCTGGTGGCGCAAGGATGATGGAAGCAGCTATTTCTTTAATGCAATTAGCTAAAACCTCTGTTAAACTAGCGCAACTTGCAGAAGCAGGTTTACCGTACATATCATTATGCACAGACCCAACTACTGGAGGCACCACTGCATCATATGCAATGTTGGGAGATATAAATATTTCTGAACCTGGAGCTTTAATTGGTTTTGCAGGGCCACGTATCGTAAAAGATTTTACTGGAAAAGACCTCCCCAAAGGTTTCCAAACATCTGAATTTTTATTAGAGCATGGTTTTTTAGATTTTATTTCTCATCGTAGAGACTTAAAAAAGAATATCAATCTATACATAGATTTAATTCAGAATAAACCTGTAAGAGCATAATTCACATAAAAAACAGCAATGAGCTATACATAGCTAGTTGCTGTTTTTTTATAGCACATCTAAATTACTTGCATTAGAGTATAACAATTAGTATATTTTTATACAACTTTATTATAATCTTCTTATATTTGCATCTTGATTGAAAACCAATCATATACATAAAAATCATTAAATAAAATATTGGAATGTATTTAACAAAGGAAGCAAAAGCCGAAATCTTTAAGAAACACGGCAAATCAGTAACAGATACTGGTACATCGGAAGGACAAATAGCATTGTTTACTTTCCGTATTAATCACTTAACAGGACACCTAAAAAATAATCGTAAAGATTATAACACAGAGCGTTCTTTAGTTAAATTAGTAGGAAAAAGAAGAAGCCTATTAGACTACTTAATTAAAACTGATATTGTAAGATATCGTGAAATAATTAAAGAATTAGGCATTAGAAAATAAGAATAAAAAAGGGAAGCTAAGCTTCCCTTTTTTATTTGTGTTTTTTTAGCACAAATAAACCACTCATAAAATACATGAGTAAGCAGCGTCATTAGTGGGGTTGTAATTTAAAAATATTCTGAAATTTGTTTCAGAACAAAGTGCAAAAAGCTTATTTATAGTTTTTCATTGGTCGCACACAACTACAACAACACAACACACATGTCCGTCTAGATAAGACGAAAAGACCATTGTTTAACTAGCTTATAAAAAATAAGATAAGCTATAAATCGTATGTATGATTCCAAAAGTATTTAAAGAGGTTATAGACCTAGGAGACGGTAGAGAAATCTCTATTGAAACCGGAAAATTAGCAAAACAAGCTCATGGCTCTGTTGTTGTTACATCGGGAAAATGTATGTTATTATGTACAGTTGTTTCCAACTACAAGCAAGCAGATGTAGATTTTTTACCATTAACGGTAGATTATCGCGAAAAATTTGCTGCTGCTGGTCGTTACCCTGGCGGTTTCTTTAAAAGAGAAGCAAGACCAAGTGACGGTGAAGTATTAACAATGCGTTTAGTGGACCGCGTATTACGTCCGTTATTCCCAAAAGATTATCATGCAGAAACTCAAGTTATGATACAGTTAATGTCTCATGATGATGATGTTATGCCTGAAGCTATGGCTGGTCTAGCAGCATCTGCAGCTATTCAATTATCAGATTTTCCATTTGAATGTGCTATCTCTGAAGCAAGAGTTGCTCGTGTAAATGGTGAGTTTGTAATTAACCCTACCAGAGCACAATTAGTAGAATCTGATTTAGAAATGATGATTGGAGCTTCTGCAGATTCTGTAATGATGGTTGAGGGTGAGATGGATGAGATTTCTGAGGAAGAAATGGCTGATGCTATTAAATTTGCTCACGAAGCTATTAAAGTACAAATTGCTGCACAATTGCGTTTAGCTGAAGCTTTTGGCAAAAAAGAGGTTCGAGAATATGCAACTGCAGAAGTAAATGAAGATTTACAAAAAAGAATACACGATTTAGCTTACGATAAATGTTACGCTATTGCTAAGAAGGGAACTTCTAAAGCAGAACGTAGTGCTGCATTTACTGAAGTAAAAGAAGAAGTTAAAGCTTCTTTTACTGAAGAAGAGATGGAAGAATTTGGGCATCTTGTTAGTGGTTACTATAGTAAAGCCGAAAAAGAAGCTGTTCGTGAATTAACATTAAGTGAAGGTTTACGTTTAGATGGTCGTAAGACTGATGAAATTAGACCAATATGGTGTGAGGTAGATTATTTACCTTCTACTCATGGTTCTTCAATTTTTACACGTGGAGAAACTCAAGCTTTAGCAACTGTTACTCTAGGAACGTCTAGAGATGCTAACAAAATAGATATGCCATCTTATGAAGGTGAAGAAAATTTCTATTTACATTACAACTTCCCTCCTTTTTGTACAGGTGAAGCTAGACCATTAAGAGGAACATCTCGTAGAGAAGTTGGTCATGGTAACTTAGCGCAACGTGGTTTAAAAGGAATGATTCCTGATGATTGTCCTTATACAGTGCGTGTAGTATCTGAAGTATTAGAATCTAACGGTTCTTCTTCTATGGCAACTGTTTGTGCTGGCACAATGGCTTTAATGGATGCTGGTGTTAAATTAAAACGTCCTGTTTCTGGTATTGCTATGGGATTAATTTCTGATGGTGACCGTTATGCTGTATTGTCTGATATTTTAGGTGACGAAGATCACTTAGGCGATATGGACTTTAAAGTAACTGGTACTTCTGAAGGAATTACTGCTTGTCAAATGGACATTAAAATTAAAGGATTAAGCTACGAAATTTTAGTAAATGCACTAAAACAAGCTCGCGAAGGTCGTTTACATATTTTAGGTAAAATAACTGATACTATTGCTACTCCTGCTGAAACTGTTAAAGAACATGCGCCTACTATGGTTACGCGTAGAGTTCCTAACGAATTCATTGGTGCTTTAATTGGCCCAGGTGGAAAAGTTATTCAGGAAATGCAAAAAGAAACTGGAACAACTATCGTTATTAACGAAGATCCAGTAACTGAAGAGGGTATTGTTGAAATTCTAGGTGTAGGTTCTGAAGGTATTGATGCAGTTTTAGCAAAAATAGATTCTTTATTATTTAAACCAACTGTTGGTAGTGCTTACGAAGTAAAAGTAATTAAAATGTTAGATTTTGGTGCTGTAGTAGAATATGCAGAAGCGCCAGGAAATGAAGTTTTATTACATGTTTCTGAATTAGCATGGGAACGCACAGAAAATGTTACCGATGTAGTAAACATGGGTGATGTTTTTGATGTAAAATATTTTGGTATAGATTCTAGAACACGTAAAGAAAAAGTTTCTAGAAAAGCTTTATTACCTAAACCGGAAGGTTATGTAGAAAGACCACCAAGAACTGATCGCCCTAAAAACGATAGAAATAGCAGTAGAGACCGTAAACCTAAAAGAGATTAATCTTTTATACAATTATACAAAAGGCTTCAGATTTAAATTTGAAGCCTTTTTTTTGCTATTTATGTTACTGTTTTACTCAGTTTTCTCAATACCTCTTTAAAATACTCATCCTACAAAACCACATTTTCTTTTCTATACCTATAACATAACGCAAAAATTCTCAAAAACTAAAGCAATGCACATATCCTAACGTAAACTCGCTAAAATATGCTTGCCCTAAATTAGTATTAATAAATGCTCCCACAAAAAGGTTGTGTCTTGTAGTTTTATCTGTATCAGATAAATAATGTTTTAAACACATTCTACTAAAAATATAATATTCAATATAATAGTAACTATTTAACTTTTCATGCACTATAATTTCTTTTCCTCGTGAAAAAGAAATATACTCTCATTCAATTGCAAATTAATTTCATAAAAAGATTTAAGATAATTAATTCTAATGTTCACATCCATTCCTATGTGTCCCAACATTATTTCTCCACTACCAAAACCCAGCAACTAGATGCATGCAAAATAGGGTGATTTTAAAATGGGACTTTTATGTTCTAACAAGTGTTTCATTATTTACAATATAATAACGCGAATCAAGAGTTAAATATTAGTGTTAAAAATACAGCAGCTAATCGTCCGTAAACATGTAAGTTCAGCCCTTTTGCAGCCCTTACTTTACTGGCTTTTTGTATAGCTACTTTTTCAATAATCCAACTAAATAATGCTTCTATTGGTTGTCTTATTTTGGAAATAGCTCTTGAATATAAATCATTTGCAGCTCTATAAAATTTTCTTAAAGCATCTCAGGCATTCCTTTTATAGCATTTCTGAATTAAATTCATCTTTCATAGCTGAAAAAAAGTCTGAATATTTCTATATTTATCTCTAAAAAAGATTCGATTTTCTTTTTTAGACCAAGCCTCTTTAAGTAAGGTAAGATCATTTACAGAAGCTGGTGTAAATATAATTTGCTCTGGATGCGGTAGCTTGTTTGGATTGCAAAACCATAAGGCATGAAGTTTCATTCCATAATAATACAAACTCTTTGTAGAGCAGTATCCTTCAGTTGTAATTTATGGCGCAACTTTACCAGAACGTTTCTCTGAGCAAGTAATAATAGGAATTGAATTTAACACACTCAACTTAGTTGAACATTCCTTCGGAGCAAACTCTCTTAGAAGTAAACCCACAAAAGTGTTCATTACATTAGAGAGCCTGTTAATTATTTGATTAAAAGATTGATAAGACACTAAATTTGGAAATCAACTCAATAAATATTCATGAGTAAATTGATGTATTTTATTCATTTTTAAAATCCCTTGATGATGCATTACAAATAGATAAATAGTTGTAATTTCTTGATCCGTAAGTTTAGGCTCATTATTATTACTGAAACGTTGGCATTCAAATTCTAAATATTCTCCAAATTTCTCACAGACATAGTCATATGTTTTTACTAATTTGTAATCCTTGTTGTTGCCATTTGTATCCAAAATAATTTTGTTAAAACCGACTATTAAGATTCTGAAAATAAACAACTTAAATAAGTTTTAATTCAACTATTTAGAATTGTTTTTTTTAGTATGTAATCAACATTTAATTGACATTAATCATAATAGTGTTCACAAAAATGATAATACAAACCACCACCCACTTTAAAAGTATTATCAATTATTTTCTCACAGACAATGTAACTTTATACACTTATTTTTTTAATTAAAAACATCAGATAACGAATTTTGTTCAATTCCAAATCTACAAGTGCAAAACCATTGTGAGCTTTTAGAATGTTTTTTTACCAATATCTTCTTTTGTTGAAATCCCAAAAAGAACCGAATTATATTCTCTATTTGTTTTATTATATGCCCTTTGGGGTGATGTAGATATCCTAACACCGCTTTCTAAGTGACATTTTCCTTAAAAAAACATAGTTAAAGAACGCCCCATAAGTACAATTCAATTTGACTAAAACCCTTTGTTATCATGGATTAGAAATTATATTATATTTTTTATATAAGAAATACCCTCCCATAGAAACCAACAAATTAAACCTATCTATTCTAGAAGTAAATAAAGAAAATTCTACATATGGCACTATCCTATATGCATAGCCCAAGGCTTCTTTATTGCCTAAATCAGAAAAACAAAAAGAAATTCCTGTTTTAGGCCTATTAAGGTAATACTCCCAATCTTTTTGTTTGCCAAAATGGTAATTCCCTAGATTCAAAAAAAAGACTTTTCTATAAACTATGTTTAGGGAAATCACTACTAGAATCTCCTAATTTGCCCATGAAAAAATCAAACCCAATATATTTGGAACTTACTGGCTTTTTTTTGAGAGATCCCCAAAAAAGTAATCACATACAATATCGCTGTAAATATATTACTCTTTAAAAATCACATAAATAAATGCTACTTCTTAATATTAAAACACATAATAATGAGCCTTTATAGAAATAATTTATAACTCAAATTAATTTTTCAAAGATAATATTGCCATAATAAAAAAATAGTGTGGCTTTTTTCACTATTTTTTAACCTCTAAATTACGTAACACAAAAAATGAACTTCATTATTCAACCAAAAAAATCTATACCCAATCAATTCAATAGAAACACAAAAGACTTAAAGCTCAAATTTGAAGCCTTTTTTTGTGCAGTTCAACTAAAAAATAGAAAATTTGCCCCCTAATTGTAACATTTTTTGCTTTTCTACGTATAACTATATGCAGTCCGCACATTGCGTACTTAAAATATAGGAAAAGGAAAACTGAGATGAGACAGCTTAAAATTACAAAACAGGTTACCAATAGGGAAACCGCATCCTTAGATAAATATTTACAGGAAATTGGTAAAGTAGACCTTATAACAGCAGATGAAGAAGTAGAGTTAGCACAGCGTATTAAAGCTGGAGACCAAGTAGCATTAGAAAAATTAACCAAAGCCAACTTAAGATTCGTAGTATCGGTAGCTAAGCAATACCAAAACCAAGGCCTTACATTACCAGATTTGATTAATGAAGGTAACTTAGGATTAATAAAAGCTGCACAACGTTTTGATGAAACTAGAGGTTTTAAATTTATATCATATGCTGTATGGTGGATTCGTCAATCTATACTACAAGCATTAGCAGAACAGTCTCGTATTGTACGCTTACCACTAAACAAGATTGGCTCTATTAATAAGATTAATAAAACATTTGCATTTTTAGAACAAGCCCATGAGCGCCAGCCATCAGCAGAAGAAATTGCAAAGGAATTAGATATGACTATTGAGGATGTAAAACAATCCTTAAAAAACTCTGGCAGACACGTATCTATGGATGCGCCTTTGATAGATGGTGAAGATTCTAACCTATACGATGTATTACGTAGTGGTGAGTCTCCAAATCCAGACAGAGATTTGCTACACGATTCTTTACGTACCGAGATTGAAAGAGCTTTAGAAACATTAACTCCTAGAGAGGCAGATGTTATTCGTTTATATTTTGGTTTAGCAGGACAACATTCTATGACTTTAGAAGAAATAGGTGAAACTTTTGACCTTACAAGAGAGCGTGTTCGCCAAATTAAAGAAAAAGCAATTAGACGATTAAAACATACCTCTAGAAGTAAGATATTAAAAACATACTTAGGGTAATTTTGAATATGCTCTATTACTAATAACTCAAACAAAAGAAAATTACTTTTGTAAAGGTAACAACAGTTTATCATGACTGTTCGTTTTTTGATTGATGAATAAACTCCGGCTGATTACCGGAGTTTTTCATTTTATAAAGTAGAATAATAACCTACTATTCACAAAAAAAATTACTTCTTAAATACTTATTTTGCAGCAACCATTAACGACTTCGGATATAAAAAGTAGGCTAGGTTCGCCTGGCACCGACCAATCGTCCAAGCACAAGCCGCATATTTTGCGGTTCTATGACTACTTTTTTCTTTTTGAGTTGCCGAACCAAAATATTTGATGACTTTATAAATGGAAAAGAGTATAACGTCAAAAATTATCACTATTCTGTTACACAACCGGCCGATGTGGGAAATAAGCCTATGGTAAAGCCGTTGCAAGGATACATCAACCTTACGGTCGAGCCAAACGATGACGAATTTCTTTTCCACTGGTTTATCAAGCCCTATATGGTTCACGATGGTAAAATTGTATTTTATAGTTCCAATCAAAGCGCGGCGGTCAGAAAAGTACAGTTCAAACAAGGTTTTTGTGTGTATTATAATCAGGACTTCAACGACTAGGGTGTCTGGCCCATGACCATCGATGTTTCAATCACGGCTGGTAAGATTGATATCAACGGGATTAAGGATAAAAAATTTTGGAGAAAATAGAATAGTTATAGATCAAGCCAGAAACAGAATGTTGATGCAGCGTTTGGCTCATCAAACGAGCCAAGTGGCAAGCACGGCAAGCACATCACCATGAAAATAAACCCGCATACCAACCTGAAACGAGCAGTAAAGGCTACAACCGAAAGTACAGCACGTTGTTTCGCCGGTCGCCAACTCCGCCCAATATTTCTTAGAATGCAATTGAAGGAAGAGACCAATCGCTTGCATACCCTAGCTAGTATGAAAGCAAAAGGCGATGGGTGTTTCGACATCCATGGCAACAAGATTTTCTGTCCAACGCGCCATCGCAGTCATTATACAATTACATCAATTAAAAAAAGCTATTTTTAATGACTTCGGGCAGTTTTTACGGAGAGAAAATATTAATTTCATTAGTATATAGGTAATTTGCAACAGTTCCCTTCGTTTCCGAATCAGAATATTGCTCTTATGATGCAAGCTTACGACTCCAATAGACCTGTTTCTGGGCCATTGTTTCATAGATGGAAAATTCTAAGAATTTCTTGATATCCTCTACCTATGATATTTTCAACGATGTATTTCAAGTTCTTCAAATTATTGATTTTGACATAATTCCTAGTGGGACAAATCCATTAACAAGCAAGCAGAATAATATTAATCTCGATGGCTCTACAAATTACAATTCGGTCGATGGATTTGCAAATACGGCCGCATTAGCTATTCCATATGCTCGTGGCACAAAGATGTTGTCAGCAACAATGCCAAAGGGTCTTGGCTCTTTGAGTAAGCTAAATGTGGCTCAATTTCCCAAAACCTTTAAGGGGAATTTAAGTGAATTAAGCCCTAACATAGGGGTTGCTCAAATCAATTAATGAATAAATTGATAAGCACCTGCAATGGAAACGTGCCAACTGGGATGATATTACTGAAATCAAGAAATTTGAAAATAGATGGCGACGATAACTGATAAAAATAATCTTCGAACTAATAATTGAAGGGCTTATTGTTAATCTCTTTGAGAGAGATACACGGTATTGGTTTTTTAAGCTAATCGGGAAGCGAAAATCTATAAAATATCTATCTGAAGATTTAAAAAAAAGATTCCATAATCCACTTTCTCAACATTTGTTGAATGTAATAGTTGGGCTTATATCTTTTTGCTATTGCATCTTATGTTTTGTCTACCTATATTTTTCGTTTTTCTAATTCATCTCACTGTGAAAGAGACGGAGCTATTGAAGATAATACATAAATACATGCTTAAGAAAATACTATCTATTGTCCTGCTACCTTTGTTGTTTGCTTCTTAACCAAAAAGTTCCGTTTATATTGAATCTAAGGAAAAATAAAAGTCCAGAAGGTTTAATTAGACTAAGAAAGAAATTTAAATCGCAAGTTTCTAAGTTCTAAAACAAGAAACAAAATGCTAACAAAAATGCAACCACTTTAAATACTTTAAAAGGTACTTTGGAATACACTAAAAATGAGAATAAAGAATTCACTAAAGTAAATGGTGATTGAGAAAAAGTAAACAAACGCGCAAAAACCTAAATAAAGAATACGAAGATTTAAAATTAAAGGCTACAACCTTTTCAGTGCCATAGAAAAGCAAACTAATAGCCTTAATAATGCTACCGCTAAAAAAAACTTATTAAGCATTATAGAAAAAGTCCATACTAAATAGGGTTAACTAAAAGAGTAAATATTCCTTTATTTACTAGTATTTCCCAGGTACAAATAGTTTTTTTAGGCAAAAGTCTAACTATTCTTTAACTTTCCTTGATAAATAATATTGAATAAAAAATCATATATATCCGAAAATTCCAGTTACAAATAATTCCTGACGATACCATAATCCATTATTTTAGATTCCCCAATTCATTCAAAACATGAAAATTAGTAGGATTTAAAATTAAAAGTAGACTTATCAAAAAACTTTTTACAAAGCGATGTAGAAATTGTGATTTTCTTTAAAATATAAAAATTTATCTGTTTTTAGAAATTCAAAGATTTAAATTCTGTTGTATTCTAATTTTGATTCGTTTTACTCAGTGTTTTTACTAACTTACAAATTATAAAAACATACTTTTTTAAACTACTCTTCCCTAAAGATAAGTTTTCCTTTAAAGATTTCATCTACGGCAACTACGGGTGGTCTATTGTAACTAATAACATCTCCTGTAGCTTTTATGCTTCCCTTTAAAGATTGCCGTGGGTTTAACAACATATCATTAGTGCCTCTATGGCTTACATTTATATTTTCTGCTGCCAACTCCTGTGCTTCTAATCTAGAATTTCCTGCCGCAAAAATTATATTAAAACTCTGCGTGGTTCCTTTTAATTTAAAATAAGCCATCCCGTTAGAGACAATGGCTATGTTTTGTGATACCAGCTCTAAATCAAACGAACCATCTGTAGTATCTTCTTCGGGGTTTTGGAAACTTTCAGATAACAATGCTAAACTAGGGTAATTTAAAACACCATCACTCGTAATGGGCAATCCTGTGCTGCTTCTAATTTCTGTAATATTTGGTGCCGTCACATATACTTTAGTCAAACCATAATTACGCACATAATTACAATCGTTTGTATTTTTTAATATCAGTCTGCCATTTTTAACCGTTGCAGTAACTTCGTTGCGTAAAAACGTTCCTGTTTCTATTGCTACTTTTGTGGTGGCTCCTTCTTTTACGGTTAATGCTACATTTGGAAAAACCGTAATTTTTGTAAAATCAGCAACCACAACTTCTTCTATTGTAATATCACCTGCTTTTTGAAAACAATCACTCACATTTTCGCCATTACAACCAAGCATCAACAAAGGCAAACATAGTATTGCAATGCTAAATTTTTTACATGTATTTAGTACACTCATTTTTTGCTTCTTTTACAATCGTATTCCTATTCCAAATTCTACTGCCTCTGCTGCTGCTGCATGTGATTTTAATGTAATAGAGCCAAACACTTTATCGCCAAAATAACGTTTCATACCCAATCTATTATATACCCTACCTTCAAAATCAAACGGGTAATACACATAATATCCTAACTGAGAAATAAGCGACATTTTATTAATAAACAGCTCATGCCCCACAAATATGCCTACACGTTTAAAATCCTCATCTCCTGTAAGACCACTCTCTGGAAAAGCCACCGAATTAAGAGCTATTAATCCTTTTAAAAAATTAGAAAAGAATACATCGGTACCTAACTGTACAGCACTTTTTCTACCCAAACGTTTATCTGCATATGCGGAAACGATATAAAAAGGAAACTGACCAGAATTAACAACATCACTCTCATTAATTCCTGTTCTAAAAGCCACATTGTAACGTATAGGTTCGGTTACTTTTTTTCTTTCTACAGGAGTATATTCAATAATTTTTCCTCCATCTAAATCATATACCAGACCAACATTTAGCGCCAAGGTATTTGTAGAAGTATTTGGAGATTTTACATTGGCATTGGAATAATGAATTACAGATAAACCTGCTTTAAATCCCAATCCTTTAAAAATATTTTCTTTGTGGTAATTAAACATTAAAAAAGTAGAGCTCAAAAACCTAGTACCATAAGCATTGTTTCTAAAATTAGTCACCTTATCATATGGGTTTGTAGCATACGAAACCCCTTGTCCTAATCTAAATTGTAAGTTTCTTTTTAGAAAATAAAAATTAAAATGTGCATACAAACCATAATGTTCTCCCAAAGTACCATTATTCATATTCTGGTATATGAAAGAAAACCCAGTATCTGGATAATTATACAAGCCTTCCCACTCTTTAGCACCGTAGGTTTTTTTATTATATCCCAAAATAAGTCCGCCAGGATGGGCACTTATTAAATGTGTAATATCTGGATTATGTAGAAGAACAGACCCATAAAACTGACTCACATCTACCGTATACTTTTTAGAAGTGTCTAGCTCCTGAGAAAAACAAAAACTTACCAAAAAAAGTAATACAATTAATACTTTTATGTTCATGGAATGTAAAAATAGAAAATTAACAGAGATTAACATTACAATGATAATCAACAGTAAAAAGGTTAAATTTAAAAAGGTTTTAAAAAACGCCTTCTGCTATCGCTTTTATATTATCAGATTTACCCATAGAATAGTAGTGTAAAACAGGCACTCCAAATTCCAATAGTTCTTTAGATTGCTGTATTGCAAACTCTACTCCTATTTGGCGCACTTCTTTATTATCTTTTGCTTTTTCTATAGCACCAATTAAATGCTGTGGCATATCTAACCAAAAAACTTGTGGCAATATTTGCAAATGACGCTTTACTGCTGCAGGCTTAATTCCTGGAATAATTGGCACAGTAATCCCAATTGCTCTAGCAGCTTTTACAAATTTAAAGTAACGTTGATTATCAAAAAACATTTGTGTTACCACATAATCTGCTCCTGCATCTACTTTTTCTTTCAATCGTTTTAAATCTGCCTCCATACTTGGAGCTTCAATATGCTTTTCTGGATAACCGGCTACACCAATACAAAAATCTGGCTTATTTGCCATTTCCATATCTTCATGTAAAAACTTACCGTCATTCAAAGCTTTTATCTGCTTTACCAAATCGAAAGCGTAATTATTACCTCCTTTGGTAACTGTAAAGTATTTTTCTCCCTTCATGGGATCACCCCGCAATGCCATTAAATTATCTATTCCCAAATAATGACAATCTACTAATAAATATTCTGTCTCTTCTTTTGTAAAACCTCCACATAATACATGTGGTATAGTATCTACATTATACTTATGCTTAATAGCAGCACAAATACCCACTGTACCAGGTCTCATACGCGTAATGCGACGATCAAACAAGCCATTTTTTTCTATATACACGTATTCTTCTCGTGAGGTAGTTACATCAATAAACGGAGGTTTAAATTCCATTAAGGGGTCTATATTATTATAGAGTTCTTGAATGTTTTTTCCCTTTACTGGCGGTACAATTTCAAAAGAGAATAATGTATTCCCATTTGCATTCTTAATATGATCTGTAACTTTCATAAAAAATTATATAGTTCACAAAAATAAATCGCTCAGGTGAACATTACTAATATTTAGGACAATAATATTTGTGCGTTCCCTAAAGGTCAGGCTATACGCTATATCTTTTTTTATTTCTATTTATGACAGCAAGAAAAAGGATGCCACTGCTATCCTTAACGTAAATTTCCAACAATAAGTGCTAGTTTTAACCTTAAGTAAATTACTAATTGTAATTCTAACTGCTTTAAGTATTTATATTTATGGTTTCTGTTTTAAAAAAAACATATTTTCTTACTAGCAACAAGCATTAACACAATATTTTGTGTAATTTGTAAATGGAAGAGAAAGTTGAGCTGGTTCAACTTCTGCATAATCAACATAACGTTCCAGACTTAAATCTAATCAGCAAGAATGTAAGAAACAATTGTCCTGTGTGCTATACGCACTGCAAAAGAGTGAATATTTGTACTTATGGCACACACATTAAATATAGGCATTATAAGTGTAGATCTTGCTCTAAGGCCTTTAACGACTTTATAGATACTGCGGTGGACATTATAAAGAAGCTGGAACAGCTACATTAATAACTATTGATAGTTGCCGAGAATGCAACGACTCGTAACGCTTCTAAGGAAATAGAAATTAATATGAAGACGATTTTTGATTGGAGAAACAAGCTACTTTGCTCCTTAGAGATTCTTAATGGAAAGGGATTCTCAAATGAAATCGTCGAATCCGATGACAAGCAGCTAGACATCAATGAAAATGACAGTCAAAAATTAGGCGAAAAGTCTTATTAAATACCCAATAATAGAAGTACGAAGAGAGGTATAAGCAATGACAAAGTTTCCATTATGGTTGCCACAGACAAGAACGGAAGCTTTGCCATGCGGGTGGCAAATATTGGCAGAATAGATACATAAAGTGTTCACGATACCATTGATGGACTGGTCTCCCCTGAGAATGTAATGTATTTGGATTACCATCCTTCTATAATCAAATGAGCAAGAGACAACGACTTGGAGCATCATTCCTTTGTTGCGTCTCGCCAACATGTAAAGAACAGATGCCATCACTTACAGCATGTGAATTCTTTAAACAACCGTTACGAGAGGTAGGTCAAAAATTATATGGGGTACCGACCAAACATCTATCACGATACCTAAACTGGTTTTTATTCCTACAAAAGATAAAAGAATCAACTTTAAAGGAAAAGGAACTGGCTAAAAGTGTGTAACCGAAAATATACAGCCATCAAAACTCATAGCTCAATCCAAAAAAATATAAAGAATTAATGATTCCACAACTTTACAAAACATGGCCAAAATAATTAAATTTTAAAAGCTATAAAATAATCTTTATGCTTTTATTCTAAATGGCATTACTCTTTTAACAAAATTATAATATCTCAAAAATACTACCCAATCACAAAAGTAGTTATATTCGTAAAACTTATAGAAACACACAAAAAATGGTTTCTTTCATTAATAAAATATTGTTTATTTAAAACTTCATAATTTAGATACAGCTACTTTTAAAATTCGCTTACATATTAAAAAACCCTTCGTGTAACCTTTATCATTTATATGAAAAAAAAGCTTTTCCTTATTATTTTTTTAATCCTAACAATTGTAGCAACCCTATTGTTGTTAAGTAACTATACGATACAAAAAACAGCCGAAGGAAAAACATTTTTCAATACTAAAAACATTTCAAAAAACAAGGTTGGAATTGTATTAGGAACTGCTAGAAAATTAAGAGGCGGACAACCCAACCCCTATTACACCAACAGAATTAAGGCTACTATTGCACTTTATAAAGCTGGAAAAATTGAATTTGTTCTGGTTAGTGGCGATAACAGTACTGTGTATTATGATGAACCTACTCATTTTAAAAAAGACCTTATAAAAGGTGGCATCCCAGCAAATAAAATATTTTTAGATTATGCTGGTTTTAGGACTTTAGATTCTATGTTTAGAGCTAAAACAATATTTGGATTGGATAGCACAACTGTTATTTCTCAAAAATTTCATAACGAACGTGCTATTTACTTAGCTGAAAAAAAGGGTTTAAATGCCATTGGTTTTAATGCTAAAGATATTTCGGCAAAGTATGGTCTAAAAGTGAAAATTAGAGAATACTTTGCTCGCGTAAAAGTGTTTATAGATCTACTAACCAATAAACAACCTAAATTCTACGGCGATAAAATAAAAATTGAATAGCGTCATCAAATTTCATCTACTTTCCACAACACCTATCTTAATCGTTATTAATTAAGCGAAAACATTCCCTCATTAACATTTTTGTTTTAATTTAATCTAAATAAATTTTGTTTGTTTTACAACGAAGCAATACATTTGCTCTATTATTTAAAAACAGTCTAAATAAAAATAAATGAAATTAATTAAAAGTTATTTACTATGTGTAGTAGCATTAAGTGTTTTTGCTTGCTCCAATGATGATAACGGTGGTGAAGACAAAGAAGTTGAAAAATCTGAAGTGATACAAAATTATGCCAATATAGTATACACCTCATACAATGATTCATATGAAGGAGCTGTATTACTACAGACTGCTGTAGATGCTTTTATAGCAAATCCTAGTGAAGCTAATTTTAACACAACTAAAAAAGCATGGTTAGCTGCAAGAGAACCATATGGACAAACAGAAGCTTATAGAGAATGTAATGGTCCTATTGATGCAGGTGGTGAATCTTGGTCTATAGAAAACGAAGGACGACTTAATGCATGGCCTTTAGAAGAAGCCCTTATAGATTATGTGTTAGCAGCAACAGAAGCTCAAGGAGCTGGGTCATTTTCATTCAATAATATCATAAGTGACGATTCTATCACAATAGATGAAAACACAGTAATATCTTACAATGAATACGAGCAAAATGAAGCAGCAGTAAGCACAGGTTGGCATGCTATTGAATTTTTATTATGGGGGCAAGACAATACAGACCCCAAGGATAATTTACCTGGACAAAGAATGTTTACAGATTATACTACTGCTGGTAATGCTAATAGAAGAGCTAGTTATTTAAAAATTGTAACAGATTTATTGGTAAAAGATCTTAAAAACTTAGTTGACACATGGAAAACTGGAGGTGCTTATCGCACTGTTTTTGATGCGCTTAAAGAAGATACTGCATTAAAACAATTAATTAATGGAGCTTTTTTTATTGCTGGAGATGAGTTAAGCAGTGAAAGAATGATTGCTCCAGTAAATTCTAATGGTGGTTATAATGGTTGGGGCCAAGAAGATGAACATTCTTGTTTTAGTGATAATACACATAGAGATATTTTCACCAATGCAAAAGGAGTATACAATGTTATCTTTGGAGAATATGGCACTATCAAAGGGGCTTCTTTTTACGATTTAGTAAGACAAGCAAACGCTACACAAGCAGAAAAACTTAAAAGTGCATCTGATGAAGCTATGGCAAAAGTGGCTGTAATAGTTAATAACGACAAACCTTTTGATTATTTGATTACTAAAGAAGTATCTACAAACACTAGCGGACCTGTAATGCAAGCTGTAGTTGCTTTACAAGCGTGGGGAGACGAAATAAGCGCCTCAGCTTCAATAATACAAATTAATCTTAATTAGAAGATATATTGCATTAATAGTATAAATAGAATGTCCCAGGTTTTTAACCTAGGGACATTCTATTTTTTTAAAATTTAGTACAAATTGAAAAATAAAATTTCTTATATATTATTCCTAATAACTCTTTTTAATTGTGCAAAAGATGATGAAAATTACCATCCAATAGATTTGTATAAAGAGGGTGAAGAATTACTAACAGGACCATTAGGAGTAAATTCTACAAGTGGCGAAGCCTTTGGTTTTGAATTAGATGGACTAACATTTGCGCAACAAGGACAATTTTCAACAGGTAATTCTTTATTTACTCAAATATGGGTATCATCACCAGCTTCCACTACAGCAAGAGATGGCTTAGGCCCCACTTTTAATGCACGCTCATGTACCAAATGCCATTTTGAAGATGGTAGAGGAAGTCCATTAGTAAACGGGAAAAGCTCTAACGGCTTCTTAATGCGCATAAGCCTAGAAGGACAAGGCGCAAATGGAAATGCAAATTCAGTACCTAATTACGGAACACAACTACAAGATTTATCTAATTTTAATATTCCATTTGAGGCACGAGTAAATGTTACTTATGAAACAATATCTGGCCAATATCCAGACGGAACTCTATACAAATTACAAAAACCAAATTATACAATTATAGAAGAACAATTTGGAGACATAAATGGTGTATTAATGTCGCCACGAGTTGGACCACAAACAATTGGACTGGGATTAGTTAGTGCACTCCCAGATAGTGAAATACTAAAATTTGAAGACGAATTTGATGCTAATAATGATGGAATATCTGGACGTCCTAACTATGTATGGAATGTTAAGGAGAAAAAAGCAACTCTAGGAAAATATGGATGGAAAGCCAATACACCTACATTAGAGCAACAAGTAGCTGGTGCTTTTCATGGAGACATGGGATTAACATCTTCTTTATTCAAAGAAAACAATTGTCCCAATCCACAGGAAAATTGCAAAGGTGCTTTTAATGGTGGAGAGCCAGAGGTTACAGATGTACAGCTTAGAGATGTTGTATTTTATCAGGCAACTTTAGCCGTTCCCAACAGACGCAATGTTAAGGAGGATAATGTATTATTGGGAAAACAACGCTTTAATGAAGCAAATTGCATTGGTTGCCATGTAATAGATTTAAAAACAGGAACTTCTAAAATAACACCACTTTTGAATAACGTAAACATTAGGCCATATTCAGATTTCTTATTGCATGATATGGGAACTAATTTAGCTGATAACAGACCCGATTTTTTAGCTACAGGTCGCGAGTGGCGCACCCAACCACTTTGGGGAATAGGACTTATTAAAACAATAAATAACCATACGTTTTTATTACATGATGGTCGTGCAAGAGATATTGAAGAAGCAATATTATGGCATGGAGGAGAGGCAGAAAATAGCAAAGAAGCATTTATGAACCTTTCTGCGCAAGACAGACAAAATTTATTAGATTTTGTGAACTCACTATAAAAATTGAATAATGAAAAAAACAATTACACTCTTTATAACATCACTCTTTATAATATTTATTGCTTGTAAAAAGGACAATGATACACCTTCGTCTTTTAAAGTAAAAGCATTATTACAAAGTGAAGTTGATAATCAAATTTTACCGGGAATAACCAGTTTTATAAACGCCGTTAGTAATTTAGAAACAACTGTAAAATTATATTTAGCAGAAACTACAGAAGAAAATTTGAGCATTGCAAGACAGCAATGGGTAGCTACAGCAATTGCTTATGAAAAAATTTATGTATTTAACATTGGTGATGTAAGAAGCAAGTTTATACACTTTTCTATCTATGATTGGCCAGCGACACCAGTTGCAATTGAGAATAACATTTTAAATAACACAATAGATAAATCCTTTATGGATTCAGTTTTACCAACCGCCAAATCTATTGCTGCTTTAGAATATTTGTTATTTAAAACTTCGTTATCGGAAACAAACTTAGAAATTTCTAGCTCTATAAAGCGTAAAGATTACATGAAGTTTTCTGTAGAATTTTTAGAATTGCAAGCAAATAATTTACAAAATACATGGGTAGCCTCTGGAGGTAATTATTCAAGCACCTTTATAAATAATGAAAACACGGGAGTAAGGAGTTCTTTTAATATATTTTTCAATGGACTGTACAATTTAATAGATACAGGAAAAATAACTAAAATAGGTAAGCCTGCAGGTTTAGAAAAATCAGATGTTATAAACCCAGAGTTAACACAAGCATACTTCAGCAATACATCTTTAGCAATATTAAGTGCTAATATGGAAAGTATAACACAGGCCTATTTTAACACAAATGGTGATTTAGGAATAGATGATTATGTTTTTTTTATTACACAAAATAATGAATTAAACGACTTGGTTCTTTTAAGGATTAAAGCTGTAAATGATGCTATAAAGGCAATACCTTTAACCTTAAATGAAGCCATTATAAAGCAACCCGAATTAACCAAAGAACTTCATAATAAATTAGAAGAATTACGCATTTTATTTGCGGTAGATTTACGTAGCAGACTATCTATTGTTATTACATCAACAGATAATGATGGAGACTAATTAGTAGCTAAATTTAAAAAATTTAATTGTTAGTCGTATGTACCACCCGCTGTGGAAATGGTATTTCTATACCAGCCTCATCAAACTTCGTTTTTAGTTCTTCTAACACATGAAAATGTGCCGCCCAAAAAACATCATTAGCAGCCCAAAAACGTAAAGAGAGATTTACGGAACTATCTGCTAATTCTGCAACATATACTTCTGGGACTGGTTCTTTTAATATATTTTCATTTGCCTCACATATTTGCAACAAAATATCTTTTGCAATTTTAATATTAGAATCATAGCCTATTCCCACAGTAATTTTATCTCTTCTTGTATTTTCTTCGTTGTAATTAATAATATTACTATTAGATAATTGTCCGTTTGGAATAATAGCAACTTGGTTACCAAATGTATTTAATTTGGTAGTAAAAAGAGATATTTCTTTCACAGTACCATCAATACCTTGTGCAGAAATAAAGTCTCCTATCTTAAAAGGTTTAAAAAGTAATATAAGTATACCGCCAGCAAAATTAGACAAGGAACCTTGTAATGCTAAACCAATAGTTAAACCTGCTGCCCCTACTAATGCAACTAAAGAGGAGGATTTTACACCTAACTCAGAAATTACTAAAACAAAAAGCAAAACATTTAAAGAGATACTTATAAAACTTTGTATAAATTTTTCTAGTGTAAGATCATAGTCTTTTTTCAAGAAAAAATTACGAACCATTTTATTTAAAAACTTAACAACCCAATAACCAACAAGTAATATAATAATAGCTAATATTAAACGTGGTAGAAAATCTCTAGCCCAATCAACTAGTTTATCCAATTGCTCTTGAAAATTTGTGAATTCTTCCATATCTTTTTAACGATGTATTATTCTGTAAGCAAATTTAAAGCTTTCGCTATTTCTTTTACTGGTAATTTGCAAGTCCCTTTTAAACAAACGTAAATAAGTGTATTACCTTTAACATACCTGTTCTGCAATAAAGATAGCTTACCTTCATGGGAAGCACCTGCTATAATGGCATTAGGAAGATAATTAAGAATAATTTCTTTGGCTTTAACTTTAAAATCATCTCCTACAATAGCTATCTCATGAAAATCTAAATTTTGATATAGTGCTAAATGCATCCAATTTGCATGACTATATGCGTTTTTTTGAAAATTAGCTTGTACGTTTTTAAACATCTGAAGTGCTATGGTATCATAAGCTTGACTTGGAAAAAATTTATCTAGTTTAAATAAGTTTTTAGCCATTATAGAATTAGAAGCCGGAATAACATTATCTGTAGCTTCTATAGTTCTTCTAATAACAAATGTGTCGTTTTTAGATGTAAAGAAAAACATACCGCTTTTAGCATCTAAGAAATTAATAATGCAATAATCACTTAACTGTTTGGCTTTACGCAACCATTTTTCATCAAAAGTAACTTCATACAAACCTAGAAAAGCATCTATAACTGCGGCATAATCTTCTAAATAACCATTAATAGTACTTTTTCCATTTTTATGATTATGAAACAGACTTCCGTCTTTTTGCAATAACTCTTTGGTTATAAAGCTTGCGTTTTTAAGTGCTACTTCTAAATATTCATCATTGTTAAGGTAACGATAGGCATCAACCAATCCTTTTAACATTAATCCGTTCCAAGAGGTTAAAATTTTATCATCTAAACGAGGTCTATTTCTTTTGTTTCGCTCTGTATTAAGAATAGATTTACAGTCGGTTATTATAGTATTTAATGCATCAACAGTAATTGTATGCTTTTTTGCTATTTGTTCATCTGTAACATCTCTTATCAATACATAATTACCATGCTCCCAATGACCGTAGCTATTAATATTGTAATAGTCTTTAAAAATTTCAAAATTAGTTTCACTTAATAAACTTTTTAATTCCTCTTCTTGCCATACATAATAGGCTCCTTCTTCCAATTCATTCTCTTTGGTAAGACTATCGGCATCTAAAGAAGAATAGAAGCCCCCATTTGAATGCATTAGTTCTGATGCAACAAAAGCAATAGTTTCATCTGCAGTTTTTTTATACAGTTCATTCTTTGTTTCGGCATAAGCCTTGGCGTATAAACTGACTAGCAAACCATTATCATATAACATTTTTTCGAAATGTGGAACATGCCATTTGGTGTCTACCGAATACCTAGAAAAACCACCCCCTATGTGGTCAAAAATACCACCGTGCGCCATTCTAGTTAAGGTAACATTTACATACTCCAAAACATCTTTATTTTCTGTAGCAGTAGCATAATGCAACAAAAAATCTAAGTTAGCTGGCATCATAAATTTAGGAGCCCGTTTATTGCCTCCCAAAAAAGTATCAAAATAACCCGCCCAGTTTTTTATAGCTTTATCTAGTTCTGCTATCGTATACTTTTCTGCAGTAGAATTAACCTCAACCAAATTAATTGTCTTTATACCTTCGGCCAAACTTTGTGCATACTCCTCTACTTTATTAAAATCGTTCTTATGTATATTTGATAGCTGCGTTAAAATCCTAATCCATTCTTGTTTTTTCATATAAGTAGCGCCCCAAAAAGGCCTACCATCTGGCAATGCAACTATGTTTAAAGGCCACCCCCCACTACCGGTCATCATTTGCAAAGCATCCATATAAATATGATCTATATCTGGGCGTTCTTCCCTATCTATCTTAATATTTATAAAATTAGCATTCATTACAGCAGCAACCTCTTCATCTTCAAAGCACTCATGTTCCATTACATGGCACCAATGGCAAGCGGCATAACCAATACTTATTAATAATGGTTTGTTTTCTTTTTTAGCTCGTTCTAAAACAGTGTCACTCCAAGCTTCCCAATTTACAGGATTGTGTGCATGCTGTAATAGATAAGGGCTGGTTTCATTAATTAGCGCATTGGTGTGTTTGTGTGTCATTGGAACATTTTTTTGGCTATAACTATTGTACGAACAGATAAAAGAAACTAGAAATATACCGTATTTAAGCATAGGTAAAGTTACTAGAAATACTGAGAAAAATGCCCAAAAAAAGCGCCACATTTGGCGCTTTTATAATATTCCTAAAATAGAAATTATTTTACTTCGAAAGTGATTTTTACGTTTACACGAAAATCTGTTACTTCTCCATCATCTACAGATGCACTTTGTTCTTGCACATATACAGAACGAATATTTTTTACAGATTTTGAAGCTTGAGCTACTGCCTTTTTAGTTGCATCTTCCCAGCTCTTTTCTGAATTTGCTAAAACTTCTATTACTTTTAAAATTGCCATAAGTTAATGTTTAAATTGTTTCTTTAAAGTTAACAAATAAATTAAGAACTTATTGTTTCGTGTATGAAAAATCAATCATTTAGGGCAACTACTTCCCTTACTTTATCTCCCATCATATTTTTTAGCATATTTTCAATACCATTTTTTAAGGTAAAAGTTGATGACGGACAACCGCTACAAGCCCCTTGTAGAATAACATTCACCGTTTGCGTTTCCTCTTCATAAGATTTAAAAAGAATATTTCCGCCATCACTAGCTACAGCAGGCTTTACATATTCTTCTAAGATATCTATAATTTGTTTAGAAATATCATCCAAATTTTCATCTTGCACTAAGGCTGCAGGTGCTTCTGCTTTTTTCTTTGATATACTATTTATAGAAACTATCTCTTTTCCTTCACTAATATAACTTTGTATTAATTCTCTAAGTTCAAAAGATATTTCGTTCCAATCTGCAACATCGTATTTTGTAACCGATACGTAGTTCTCATCCAAGAAAACTTCTTTTACAAAAGGCAATTGAAAAAGTGCTGTTGCTAAACCAGAATCTTTAGCTTCATCTATATTTTTAAATTCAAAAATAGCAGGAACAATCATCTTGTTCACTACAAATTTCATTGCCGCAGGATTAGGAGTACTCTCTGCATATACAGTTACTGGTGCAGTTTTAGAATTTGCATCATCTACTACAACAGGTGCTCCACTATTAAGATATTCTACTAATTGCTGAGCTACTTCGTCCTGTACATCTTTCCACGCTACAATATCGTACCGTTCTAAACCAATAAAATTACCCGATATATAAACCGTTTTTACAAAAGGCAAATAAAATAATTGTTGTACCAAAGGTGAATTTTTAGCCTCATCAATATTTTTAAACTCGTAGTTATTATTCTTAGTTATAAATTTATTTGTCTCAAACTTTAGTATAGTTGGATTGTTTGTAGGCACAACAGTAATCGTATACGCTTCCATAATATATTTTTTTACAAAAGTACGAAGTTATTCTATTGAATTACTCATATAATATTGTTGTATTTTAAGCGTTATAACTTATATTTAACCGATAATTTATCCCAAATTTACTTCTAAATGAGACACCTATTGCTTGTTTTTTGCGCTTGTTTTACTTTTTGCAATCAGTTAATAGCACAAGAAGGAATACCCGTTTATTTTGATTACTTATCCGACAACTACTATTTAGTACACCCATCAATGGCAGGTATTAGCGAAAGAGGGAAGATACGGTTAACTGCTAGAAAACAATGGTTTGATGTTGATAAAGCTCCCAACTTGCAAACATTAAATGCTAATTTTAGAGTTGGCCAAAATAGTGGTGTTGGTGGTATTATTTTTAATGACGCCAATGGGTATCATTCTCAAACAGGTTTAAAATTAACTTATGCGCATCATTTAAGATTTGGTGGTGATGCAAGAAGTTTAAACCAGCTTTCTTTTGGTCTAAGTGGGACTATATTACTTAGCAGCTTAGATGAAACCGAATTTAAATCTGCTATTAATGACCCATTAGTTACTGGTGTTAAAAATACTGTAAGCTACTTTAATGTAGACTTTGGTGCCTCCTATAACTATATGGAATTTTATGCGCATGCAACAATTTTAAATGCTTTAGGAAGCGGAAGAGATTTATACACAGCTATAGAATTTAATAATTTAAGAAGATATTTATTTTCTGTTGGTTATGTGTTCGGAAAAAACGAATGGCGTTTAGAACCTTCCATTTTATTTCAATTAACAGATTTCACAAAAGAAAAAACTATAGATTTTAATGCTAAAGTATATAAAGATGTAGATTTTGGAACTGTATGGGCTGGCTTATCTTACAGAAGAAGTTTTGATGGCGCAGAATTCTTAATCGATGGAAGTGTAAGTCAGCAGCGTTTGCAATTGTTAACCCCAATTGTAGGTCTAAACTATAAAGATTTTATGTTTTCATATAATTACTCCTATCAATCTGGTGACATTCGTTTGGATAGTGGTGGTTTTCACCAAATCACTCTAGGGTATGATTTTGGTAAGTCAGAAAAGAAATATCGTTGTTATTGTCCTGCCGCAAACTAAATAGACCTGTTATAAAAATTATAACAAGTCTATTTAACAAAATAACAATTAAAATTCTCCTACTCCCCCCACGTGTAGTTTTTCTTTGCTGCCTGTTTTTGTATGGCATTTAGCATCGCATTTTCTAATTCCCCTTTTGCTCCATTTTTTTGGTTTTTCGTAATATAAATTTCACGCTTAGTGTTTAGCTCTTGTATCTCCTTTTGAATTTTAATACGCTCCTTTCTTTTATCACTTACATAAGTTTTAATTTCAGATTCGGATTTATTTTTTAATTCCATAGGAAGTTCTTCTTCTTTAATTTTTGAAACATCAAAATCTTTATCATCTGCTGCATCAACTAAATCCCAAGTAGCGTTTTTATACAATCTAGAGCTCTTACTCACTGCTCTTTTTACAACTACAACTTCCTCTAACTCCATAGCATTATCATCTTGCACAGATTGCATATGTTTCTTAGAAGCCCCTAAAGCACCATAAGAAACATAGGTTTTATTCAATTTAGAATTTAGTTTAATTATAATTTCATCATACGGTGTATCTATATGCACCACTTTTTTGTTGTGATCTATAGCAATATATTCTCCTCCAGTTAAAGTTGCTCCATTCTTCCAATCACTAGAAACGCCTTGATTATAGTTGCCACAAAAAATAGTATTCACTACAATGTCTTTCTCTTTGGCATTAGCAGCAGCGTCTTTGTAATTTAATTTTCCTTGCGAAAAAGGTTCGTTTCCCGCAATAAAAATCATTTTAAGATTATCTGGGTTTTTACCCCATTCTAATTGATTTAATGAAGTTTGTATAACTGTTCCACAATATTCCTCACCGCCATTAGTAGTTAAAGAGAATAGCTTTTCTGAAATCTCGTCTAAATCACTACTAAAATCCAACACTTGCTGTATGTAACCTTCTTCAGAAGACAAATCATCGTTCCCGTACTGGTATAATGCAATTTTTAGTTGCGGTCTTTTTTCGCCCCCACACTTTACATAAGAAAACTTATTTACAATGTCCCAAAGTTGTGCTTTTGCTTGGTTTATGAGTCCGTCCATACTATTACTTGTATCTAACAACAAAGCTATTTTTACGTATTGCTCCGATGGTTTTTCGTCTTCTATTTTAGCGTGTGCTATAATAATTTCTGTATGCTCTTTTTTTACTTTTCGTTCGCAACTAGCAAATGTTCCTATAGATAATAACATTACTCCTAGTCCTAAAATATTTTTTATTGTTTTCATATTTCTTATTTTTCAAATTATTATTCTAAATTTCTATTCTTTGTTCTTTGATATAACTTTAATTTTTTCAACACTTAAAATCAGTAAATAGTGTCATAAAAAATAAGGAAGCCATCAGCTTTAAATAAGTGATAATAGTCCATTCCAAAGCATTCATGATTCTATGTGAGAAACTTACTTAAGTTACTTTATTTTCCGAAAGAGAGAATTGGATAGTACAGAATTCGTTCTCGTCATCAAAACTCCCTAGACTTACACCTAAACCCTGTAATTGTTGTTCAATTTCCAAGATTCTGTTTTCTAAAAGTATATATTCCTCTATTTTTCCTCCTTTTAATTTTAGGTCTATAAGAGACGTTCTTATTTTTTCTAAAGAAGTCTTTTTAGCATTTAACTCTTTGTACTCGTTTGTTTTGTCTTTTTTGGTAATTTGTTTGAATTGTACGTTTCCTATTTTAATAAGATGCTGATACATTTTATCAAAATTTTCTGGAGGAACACCAATATGTAAATTTAATTTTCGGCGTCCCTTATTTCCTTTTTTTTCTTCAAATTGAATAAGTGCATCAAAATCTTTAATCTGTTTTCGCATGAGTTGTTCTTCATATTCATATGTATTAGAACGCGTATTTATATGGGCGATTTTTTCATATTTCTGTTCAACTTTTACACTTAAGCTGTTATTTATTGGTGTGTATTCTTTTGATGCATAGTTCTTGCGTACATTACTAAAAGATTCTTCTAAAATCTCCATATGGTTATTAAATGTATTTTTAACTACACTATTTTTACCATAAATTAACTTATAGACAAATAAGGCTAAGAATAATAGTAATAGAATTGCGCTAATTTTTTTAATCGATTTTTTCATTTTAATATCATGTGTTCAAAAGATTGTATTCTTTTAATTTATAGGCTAAAAGTATTTTTAAACTAATTCTTAAAAAATGAGGAATGAGTAAATAGGTGTTTTGAGTGAGTAAAGTTGCTTTCTGAGTTTGTTATCTTTTAAAAATGAACCCAACAAGGATAATTTTCATGTTTTACTCATTTTTTAAAACCATTTAAAGTGATTAAGTTTATCCTATTATTAATAACTATATGCAAAAATGTAATTACATAGTACTATTTTTTCTATTTGCCTTTTTCATGATTTCTTCTCAAGAAACAGGAAGTAATAATGTGCAATTCCAGATTAAAGGATCCGTAAAAAGCAACGATAATTTAGTCCCTATTTCTGGGGTAAACATATCTACAGATAATGGCGCTTATACCACTACAAATCATTTTGGAGAATTTGTAATTGATGTTCATGTTGGAGATTTATTAATAGTAGAAAGTCCAGAACTAGAAACGATACATTACACTATTAAAAATAATGAGGATATAGATGTATTAGTAAAAGATTACGAAGAAAATATATTCAGGAAAACACAAAAAGAGCAAGAAACATCCTATGAAGACCTATTAGATTCAGCAACTTTTTACAAAAAGACAGACATTAAAAAAAGTATTGATTTTATAACAAAGTCCATAGCACAATTAGGCAAAAGAGCTGATAAAAAAAAGTTAGCAAAATCCTTAACAACATTGGGGGAAGTCTACCAATACCATAAACAATATGATCTAGCAATAGCAAATTACAAAGATGCTTTAGAGGCTCAAAAAACCACAAAAACTACCCTGCTTTTAGGAAAAGCATACCTCCTTAATAAAGAGTATAAAAATGCTGAAAATGCTTTACTGCCATTAAAAAAGATAAAAGGAATTATTTCTTTTGAGCGTGTGCAATTGCATGAAAATTTGGGTGATGCTTACAAGGGGCTGGGAAACACAAATAAATCGGTCGCCTATTACAACGAAGGTATCACAATAGCTAAAAAGAACCAGATTACACCTAAATTAATAGATTTAAACTCTAAAATTGCAGACGCTTATGCTGAGGAGAATAAAATTATAGAAGCTGAAGGTTATTACGGAAATTCTTTAGAATTAGCCAAAAAACAAGCGCCTAAAAGAGTCATTGAAGAAAAAGAAAAAGTTGCCGATTTTTATAATAAGAAAAGCAAGTATACTTACGAAATACAGTTGCGAAAAGAAAGTTTAGAAGAACTAAAAAAAATGCCCAATTCTAAAAACCTAAAGAATGATACAAATTTAGAAGAAGATGCTATATCTAAACAACGCATAAATTACAAAATAGCCAATGCATACATAGCACAGCAACAGTACGATACTGCAATCCCTTATTTAAAAGAAAGCATAAAAGATGCAGATAATGAGAACGATTTAATTGTACAAAAAGATGCTACCAGAAAACTTTCAGAATTGTATGGCATTAAAAAGGAATACTCAAAGGCTTTTGAAACATACCAGAAATATATAGCTGTTGTAGATACATTATATATTCGCAAGGAACAAGAAATATCTCGTGCTGCAAGATTTAACAGAGAAATTACTTCTAAGCAAAATCGTATTTCTGGTTTGGAACAAGAAAGAGAATTATCTCAAAGTAAATATGATTTAGCACTCACAAGTCAGGAACTAACAAAGGAGAGTAATAAAAGACAAAAATGGATTATTTATTCTTTAATTCTTGGAATGTTCCTATTTGGATTAGCTGCATTTTTCTTTTACAGAAGTAATAGACAACAAAAATTGGCAAATAATTTATTAGCATTAAAATCGCTGCGCTCACAAATGAATCCTCATTTCATTTTTAATGCGCTAAACTCTGTAAATAATTATATTGCAAAGAGCGATGAACGCAGCGCAAATAGGTATTTAAGTGAGTTTTCTACATTAATGCGTGCCGTTTTAGAAAATTCCGAAGAAGACTACATTCCGTTATCAAAAGAACTAGAACTATTAAAACTATACACAAAATTAGAACACTCACGTTTTTCCGATAAGTTTGAATACGATATTATAGTTGATGACCAAATAGATGTCGCTACTTTTCAAATACCGCCTATGCTGCTTCAACCTTATATAGAAAATGCTATTTGGCATGGACTTAGATACAAAGAAAAAAAAGGGTTTTTAAAAATTAATCTAGCTCAAAAAGACAAAGAAACTATTCTAATAACAATTACTGATGACGGAATAGGAAGGAAAAAATCGGCAGCTTTGAAAACATCAAACCAAAAGAAACAGAAATCTAAGGGAATGGGAAATATTAAAAAACGAATTGCTATTTTAAATGATATGTATAAGGATAAAGTAGCAGTACATATTTCCGATTTAGAAAATGGAATGGGAACAAAAGTAGAATTTAGCCTAAAAAAAGATTAATGAAATTAAATGCAATTATAATAGAGGACGAAAGTAATAGCCGAGAAATTCTTAGAAATTACTTAGCTAAATATTGTACCGAAGTTAATTTAATAGGTGAAGCAGCTACCATTAAAGAAGGACTAGAGTTAATACAAAATAATGACTTAGATTTAGTTTTTTTAGATGTAGAAATGCCTTTTGGAAATGCTTTTGACCTTTTAGACCAGATACCAGAGCGCGCTTTTGAAACTGTGTTTGTAACTGCCTATAATCAATATGCCATGGATGCTCTAAACAACCATGCTGCCTACTATTTAATGAAACCTATTAACATAGATGAACTTATAAAAGCTGTAGATTATGTTACAGAAATAAGAGAAAGAGAAACTGTTTTAGAAGACCAAATACTAAAACCTAAATTAACTAAAGTAGATGGAAAAATAACCTTACCACAACAAGATGGTTTTCAGGTACTAAATGTCGCTGATATTTTATATTGCAAAGCAGATGATAATTACACCGAAATATATCTTGAAAATAAAAAAATACTCGTTAGTAAAACCTTAAAATACTTTGAAGAAGCTTTGGCTAATTTTTCGTTTGCAAGAATTCATAAATCATATTTGGTCAATGTGAACGAAATAACAAAATACAGAAAAGGAAAAGGCGGAAGTGTTGTTATTTCTAGCGGAAAAGAATTATTAGTTTCAGCTTCCAAGAAAAAGGAATTATTAGCATATTTCGAATAAATCTCAAAGAAATAAACATAAAATTAAATGATACTAAAAACCGTTAACGGAAAAACACCAATTATTGGAGATGATTGTTTTATTGCTGAAAACGCTACAATAGTAGGGGAAGTTACTATGGGAAAGCAATGTAGCATTTGGTACAATGCAGTACTTAGAGGAGATGTACATTTTATAAAAATGGGAAACAAAGTAAATATCCAAGATGGTGCCATTGTACATTGCACCTACCAAAAATCACCTACTACTATTGGTAATAATGTATCGGTTGGTCATAATGCTATTGTGCATGGTTGTACTATTAAAGACAATGTACTTATAGGCATGGGAAGTATTGTAATGGATGATTGTATTGTAGAAAGCAATAGTATTATTGCAGCAGGTGCCGTACTTACAAAAGGCACACATGTGCCAGCAGGAACCATATTTGCAGGTATACCAGCAAAAAAAATAAAAGATATAAGTCCTGAGTTAAGTTCTGGTGAAATAGACCGTATTGCAAATAATTATGTAAAGTATTCCGGTTGGTTTAAAGAAGACTAGTTATTTTGATTGAAACTCTCTAAAAACTCTAAGATTCCTTATTTTTGCAGCATCAAAATTTAAAAAAATGAATGCATATATATTTCCTGGTCAGGGAGCACAGTTTGTAGGAATGGGTTTAGACTTATACGAGAACTACCCTTTGGCACAAGAACTTTTTGAAAAAGCAAATGAAATTCTTGGATTTTCTATTACAGATATAATGTTTCAAGGAACAAAAGAAGAGTTGGTACAGACAAAAGTTACACAACCAGCTATTTTTCTGCATTCAGTAATATTAAGTAAAGTGATGGGTGAGGCATTTAAACCAGATATGGTTGCAGGTCATTCTTTAGGAGAATTTTCTGCTTTGGTTGCAAATGGAGTTTTAAATTTTGAAGACGGATTAAAATTAGTGTCGCAACGTGCGCAAGCAATGCAAAAAGCATGTGAGTTACAAAAAAGTACGATGGCAGCAGTATTAGGCTTAGAAGATGCCATTGTAGAAGAAGTATGTAAAACTATAAAAGGTGTAGTGGTAGCCGCAAATTACAATTGCCCAGGGCAGTTAGTGATTTCTGGAGAAGTAGAAGCCATCAATAAAGCGTGTGAAAAACTTAAAGAAGCAGGAGCACGTAGAGCATTAGTTTTACCTGTAGGAGGCGCTTTTCATTCCCCTTTAATGGAACCAGCTAGAGAAGAATTAGCAGCAGCAATAAAAGCTACTACTTTTAGTACACCAACCTGTGCTATTTATCAAAATGTGACAACCACCGCAGTAATAGATGCAGAAGAAATAAAGAAAAATTTAATGTTACAATTAACAGCGCCTGTAAAATGGACACAAAGTGTTCAAAATATGATAAAAGATGGTGCATCATTATTTACTGAAGTTGGCCCTGGAAAAGTACTTCAAGGATTAGTTAAGAAGATAAATAAAGAAGCAGAAACAACTTCTGGCTTGGCATAGTTATTAAGTTTATCGATAAAATGCATTACTTTAACAAAAAAAGTGTCATTTAACTTTTATTGTAGGATGTAAGGCTGTTTTTTTTACTAATATTGGTGATTATTTCATATTTACCACATTATAATAGCTGGTAATTATATAAATTTAAAAGAATAACAGATGGAATTAAATTACATTTATAATTTCTTTCTTAAAGTATTAAAAAACAACCCTCTAATTAAGTATTTGTGTGTTGTAGGGTTATTTTTTTTATGCGCAAATGGGAATGCGCAAGGATCAGTCTTTTTTAACATCTCAGAACACGACCTTATAGCATCAGAAACCCCAACTAACGAAGGTAATTTTACTGTATTTTTAAACCCTCCAAATAGCACCACAAGAGATATTTTAGTTACAGCGGCAATTAGCGGTTCTGCTAGTTTAACAACAGATTACTTATTCGAAAACATAAGTGCTTCTGGTGTTATTAGATTTGCCCCAGGAGAGTTTAGAAAAAATATAAACATTGTAAGCATTGTAGATGACAATTTAATAGAAGGAGATGAAACTATAACCTTAACGCTTAGAAGTGTAAACAATACCAATTACAGTATAACCAGTACACCAACTATAGCTACTGCAACTGTAACTATAGAAGACAATGACACTTGTCCTTCAGTAAATGTTAGACCTGTATTAGACACCACTATTCCTACTCGATTTTGTGATGTAATAAATCAAGATTTAAATGACTACATAATAAGTGGACCACCTCCTAACACAGTGCTAACTTGGAGTCCATCTTCTAATTTGTTAGATACAGATGCACATATAATAGATACAGAGGTAAGTGCAGCAGGGACATACAATGCTTTTTTTTATAATGCTACAGACAATTGCGCTGGTCCTCCAGTAAGTGTAGAATTACAAAGATTTATAACACCAACAGTAGAAAGAACAAATAGCCCTTTACCATCCTGTGGAGATGCTTCTTTTGTATTAGAAGCAGAAGCAAGTGCTGGTGGTACATTACGCTGGTATGATAGTGACGTTGCAGGAACCTTGCTGGTAGAAGGAAGAAAATACGAAACCCCAGTAATAAATGTTACAACTACATATTATGTAGAAGCCACGGCAAACGGATGCCCATCTCCCAGAACAGCTGTAATAGCAACAGTTAACAGACAACCCTCAGCTGGAACAACTACAGACACCGTAGCTTGTAGTTTTGCTGGAGGCGGAAGCATAACTACACTAGATTTGGAAACAACCATAGTGGATTATGATGCTGGCGAATGGTCTATTACTACTGACCCAAGTGGAAGCCTGGTAATTGGAACAGGCAACCTTGTAGATTTTGACGGAGTCATTAGTGGCAATTATATTTTCACATACACAACAAACTTGGCAGAAGCACCCTGTAGCAATGAGTCTACCACGCTTAACGTTACAGTAGAGACATGTACTGTAGACACAGATAATGATGGCATTAATGACGAAGATGAAGATATAATTGGTACTGACCCTAATAACCCAGATACAGATAATGACGGCATTAATGACGGAGTTGAAGTGGGAGGTGATTTTGCCAACCCTTTGGATACGGATATAGGTGAAGATGGTACCATTTTTGGAGATGGTATTATTGATGCTTTAGATTCTAATACATTAGATAGTGATGGGGATTTAGTAGTAGACCAATTAGATCCAGAGAACACAAATCCATGTATACCAAGTAATACTGCTACCACGTGTGATACAGATGGTGATGGTATCACTGATGGACAAGAAATAGGTGGTGGAACTGACCATTTAGATTCATGCGACCCCTATCTTACACCTGCATGTATGCCAGATGATATAGATTTAATGGTTGAAAAAACAGCCGATAAACCAGTTTTAAATATTGGAGAAGACCTTGTTTTTACAATTACGCTAACAAACGTAACAGGAGATAGAAGAATAATTAATATTGAAGTTGACGATCTTTTACCATCCCTTTTTATTTATGTTTCTCATGAAACCTCAAAAGGTGATTACAATGAAGCTACTGGGATATGGTCTATTAATGAGATTTCCCCCAATGAAGAACCTAATACTTTAAATATAACTGTAAAAATAGCAGATGTTGCATCTGGAAATTATGAAAATACAGCATCAATAGTAACATCATTCCCAAATGATAGTGATATTACAAATAATGAATCTTCAGTTTTTATTGAAGTGAATTCACGATCAAATAATGACTGTGGCTTTCTTTTCAATCAATTTTCTCCCAATGCAGACGGCACAAACGATTTATTACGAATAAATTGTATAGAAAATTACCCAAACAACACGTTGGAAATATATGACCGATATGGCAATATTGTTTTTGAAGCTAAAGGCTACAATAACACATGGGATGGCAGTAGGAAGGATGAAAACTTACCAAAAGGAACTTATTTTTATATATTAAATCTTGGAGACGGATCTGAAGTTAAAAAAGGTTGGATTCAAATCATAAGATAAAAGAGTTATGGTAAAAAAAAGAAATAAAATACGCTACAAAGCAATTTACATATACTGTTTATTACTATTAGGCAGTTACACCTTATACGGACAAAAAGAGCCACAGTATACACAATACATGTATAATATAGGTAGTTTTAATCCCGCTTATGTAGGATCCGTAGAAAACCCCGAAATATCGTTACTGTATAGAGCCCAGTGGATAGATATAGAAGGGGCACCAAGAACAATTAGAGCTGGTATAAATTTACCATTGGCTGATGAAAAAAGTGGTTTAGGCTTTAATATTATAAATGATGAATTAGGCCCCGCAACACATACATACGTAGATGCCGCATATTCTTTTCAAGTAGAGCTTTCAGAATACACCAAATTATCTTTTGGAGTAAATGTAGGAGGTTCTTTATTAAATATGGACTTTAACAAAGGTAGTTTTGAATTCGAGAATGAACCAGCGTTAAATAACTCTTTATCAGTGAATAAATTTTATGCCACAGTAGGAGCAGGTACTTTTCTATATTCAGAAGATTGGTATTTAGGGATTTCTATTCCAAATTTTTTAACAGATGCAATTTATGACAATGAAGTAAAAACAGTCTTAGAAGATAAAATACAATTCAATTTTATTGGTGGTTCTGTTTTTAACTTATCGGATCGTTTAAAATTTAAACCTGCATTTTTGATAAACTATTTAAAAGGAGCTCCAGTAAACGTTAATTTATCAACCAATTTTTTAATAAGCGATTTAGTTACTGTAGGCGCATCCTATAGGTTAAACAATGCCATTAGTGGTTTAGCAGGAGTTCAAATCTCCAACAGTTTATTCTTTGGATACTCGTATGACTATAACACCAATGGATTAGGCGAATTTAATAGTGGTTCGCACGAGGCCATATTAAAATTTTATATTGGCAGAAAAGCAACTAGTAATAATAACACAAAAAGCAACAAAGGGCAACCTAAACAAATAGATACCCCTAGATTTTTCTAAAAAATAGTTTACCTATGAAATTAAGAACTGTTTTATTATTTTTTTTAATAACCACAACATTGTGTATTGCTCAAGAAAAAAAATCCAAAGGAGATTTTCTTTTTTATGAATATGCATATAAAGATGCTATTGTAGCCTATAAAAAAGAACTTACAAAAACAAAGTTAACAAGGCAACAGTATTTAAATCTAGCAGACTCATACCTTAAGGTGGGAGATTTTAAGCAAGCATCAAAAATATATTTAGACATCTATAACTTAGAAGCATCAAAAAAAGATACTACTGTAGTAATGTCTAATCATAAATTTAACAAATTATTACAGAGTTTAAATAGTATTGCAGAAAAAGATAAAATAAAAGAACTCCTAGATAAAAAAAAATCATTTTCGTCCACAAATATAATGGAAAATGCTGCTTTTAACAATCAATTATTAGCATCTGATGTAGGAGCAAAGTTAAATTTTGAAATTTTTAATTTAGAAATTAATAGTCCACAAGCAGATTTTTCACCCTCATTTTATAATAAAAAACTACTTTTTACTAGTGGTCGCCCACAAAAGTCAAGAAAAATATACGAACCTTCTGGAGAATCGTATTTAGATATATTTACCGCAAAGCTTAGACCAGATGGTAATGCGGCAAACGCTAACTTATTTAAAGGCATTCCAAGCAGTAATTATCATAGAGCAACACCTTTCTATTCTGCAGATATAAATAATATATTCTATATGCTATCTAATACAACTAATGGGAAGTTAACATTTAGTAAAAAAGGAAAAAATTCTTTGGCTATAGGAAAAGTAAATGGAATCGGTGATTTTATCTTTTTATTAAAAGATTTGAGCACTTCTTTTTACTATCCTTTTTATGACCCAAAAACTTCTAAATTGTTTTTTGCAGCAGATTTTGAAGATGGTTATGGTGGTACAGATATTTATTATGTACATACAAACCAAGGGCAAATTATGTCGGCGCCAATAAATCTGGGTCCAAAAATAAATACTCCAGGTAATGAGATAGCTCCTTACATTTTTGAAAATAGCATCTATTTTTCTTCCGACATATTCTATGGGTTGGGTGGTATGGACATCTATAAATCTAATATACTAAAAGATGACACTTATAGTATTCCAGTTAATTTAGGAAGCGGTATTAATTCATCGTATGATGACTTTGGGTTTATAATTAAAAATAACGACGCCCAAGGACTTACTGGTTATTTTTCTTCAAATAGAGACGGAGGCAAAGGAAATGACGATATCTACGGATTTATAGTAGAAGAAAAACCAGGCATTAAGACAATATTAATTAAAGGAAATATCAAAAATAATGATACAAATGAAAGTATTCATAAAGCTCTAATTCAGATTTTTGATGCACCAGGAAAACTTATTAAAGAAGCATATTCAGAAGAAGATGGGAGTTATGTAATAGAAATTCCTTGGAAAGAAACTATAAATTTAAAAGTTACAAAAAAACGTTATTCAAACTTCTTAGTAAATTACACCAATGATCAGATAGCTAAAGTTCAAAAAAATAACTTGAATATTTCTCTATCTTTATTAGATAATCTGGTTGAAGAAAAAGAAAATCAAACAGTAATTAAATTAAATAAGTTCTATTTCAAAAGAGGCAAAAATGATATTACTCCGCAAATTGCCATGGAAATGGATAAAGTTATTGAAATTATAAAAAAATTCCCTCAATTACAACTACGTATAGAATCGCATACTGATAGCCGTGCTGGAGGAAGTACTAATTTTGGAATATCTCAAAAAAGAGCAGATGCTATAAAGCATTACTTGCTAGAAAATGGAGTGCCATCATCTAATATTCTTTATTCTGTTGGATATGGTGAAGACAGGCTTGTTAATAAATGTAAAAACGGTGTTTTTTGTTTAGACATGCAGCACAAACAAAATGAAAGGTCTTTAATCGTAATTCTTAACTACAACGTTATATACTAACTAGTTATCAAACAAGGGAGGTTGAAAAGCATAATAATTTATTATTATGCTTTTTTCTTTGTTAGCAATAAAAAATCTTTTAAATAAAAAGGCTCAAAATAAGCAACGTCTTCAAAATCCTTTGCTTGGTATTTACTAAAAGAGAGTTGACACATTTCTTTTGCAGAAGGCACTATTTTTACATCGAAATTAAAATTTTTATGTTTTAAAACTTCTACACATTTTTCTGCACCGCTACCAACTATATATACTTTCTCTTTTTCTGAAAACACTGAGAAAGAAGAAGCATCAATAATTTCAGCTTCGGTATCACGAACAACATTATAATTAGCGTCAAAAACCTTGGAATATACTTCCATTCGTCTGGCATCTAAAACAGGAATAATATATCCGTCTTTTATTTTTAGTTGATGCGCCATACTTTCCAAGGTAGGAATAGAAATTAGAGGCTTATCTAACGAGAAACACAAGCCTTTAGCAGCTGAAACTCCTATTCTAAGTCCCGTATAAGAACCAGGTCCTTTACTGACAGCAATGGCATCTATATCAGAAATAGACAAGCAAGCTTTCTGTAAAACCTCTATGATAAAGTTATGTAACTGTTCTGCATGGGAAAAGTTATTGCTATCATATTCTTTTAAAAATATAACTCCCCCATCTCTTGCAATACTAACCGAACAGTTGGTAGTTGCCGTTTCTAAGTTTAAAATAATTGCCATAATATCTACAAATGTACAATGAATAATTAACAGCGGACAATACATTATTGGTAGTTGAAGGTATCTTCTATCAACAGAACATAAGTTACTTTTTTACTTAGTGAAGTAATGAGTTTTAATTCCCAAACCCAACTGTAAAAAAAAGCATTCATCTAATAAATACTGATTTAATTAATTGTTAGCGGTATTCCAAAATAGAATTCTAATACTTTTAGCCTAAAAATGTAGTTATATTTTGTTCTAATAACTTCAGCTTCTGCGTTATCTACTCTAGATTGTGCTTGACTAAAATTAAAAGCATTCATTAAACCTACATTAAAACGTTCTTTAGAATATTGATACGCTAACTTTCTTGCTTCTAATGTTTTTTCTGCAGCTTCATATGATTTCAAAGAATTATTAACATCTACATATGCTTGATTAATATTTGTTTCTAATACTAATTTATCCTGTTTTAATTGCACTTTTACTCTTTCTACATTTATTTTTGAGCGCTTAATATTATTTCTAGTACTAAATCCATTAAAAATTGGAACGCTTAATTGGAAACCATAAGAAACCCCATCAAATCTATACAATTGTTCTGTAAAAGGTCTAGTAGATAAATCGGTAAAAGATTTTAGGTTTTGATCAGAGTAACGAGTGTTGTAATTTATAAAAGCATTTAGTGTTGGAAACAAGCTTCCTTTTGTAATTTTTAAATCTTTTTCTGCTAAAGCCACATTTGATTCTGAAAATTTTATATCATTTCTAAAGCTAATGGCTTTGTTAAATATTGTTTTAGGCGTATTAGATAAAACCGGAGAAGAAGGTATCTCAAAAGCACCATCAATAACATCAAAATTATCGTAATCTGTTATTTGTAATAATTGTGCTAAGCTAATTTTTGATATAATAACAGCATTTTTAGCATTCACAGTTTGTTGCTCTTGGTTAGCAGCAGTTGCCTCTATCTCTAACAAATCTCCTTTGGGCACTACTCCTGAATCTACCAATTCTTTGGTTCTTTTCAAATCCTGTTCAGTTATAGAAAATTGCGCTTCAAAAACCTTTAAAGATTCCTTGTTAGATAATATTTGCAAATAGCTATTAGCAACATTTAATCGTATGTCATCTTTTAAATCATCTAATCTATATTGATTTGCTAATGCGTTTAATTTAGCCCTATTTAGTCTATGGATATTTCTTAAGCCATCAAACAATGTAAGTGATGAGTTTAAATTACCTGTAAAATTTAATTGCGAATTTACAGGCTCCTGAGAAGTGGGGTTAAAGGACAGTCCTAAACTTTCTGTTAACCTTGCATCTCCGTTCAAATTTGGCAATAAATTACCTATAGCATCTGACTTATCAATTTTAGCATTTTCAAAATCTAATTCGAACTGGGCAACAGTTAAATTATTTTTCAATGCATATTCTACGCATTCCTGTAAGGTCCATTTCTTTTCTTGTGCAGATACTGTTTTAACCGAAAATAAAACCAGTGCTATTATTATCTTTAATTTCATCTAAATTATTTTACTAATTATTATCTGTTCGTTTGTTTTATTTATTCTTTGGATTCTTCTTTTTTATCATCCCCTTTTTTTATAGGTTCTGTTTTATTCCAAACTTTAATATTGTCTTTTTCTGTAAGTCCAGAAACAATCTCTACATTTAAACCATCAGAGATACCTATTTCTATATCTTTACGTTCAAATTTTTGGTCTCCAACTACTACCTCAACATAAGGTTTGTTTGTTTTTTCATCAAACTGCAGTAAAGATTCTAAAACAACCAAAATACTATCCTTCTTTTCTAAAACAAGTGATGCATTAGCACTATATCCTGCTCTTATTAAAAAGTCTTTTTCTACTGTTACATCTCCTTCTATTTTAAACTGGACTGTTCCAGATTGCTCTACCCCCTTGGGAGCAATGAACTTTAATTTAGCATCAAATTTTTTACCATCAATAGCTCCTAAACTAATTTCTAATGGCATGCCTACTTTTAGTTTAGCAACTTCTCCTTCATCTACTTTTCCTTCAAAAATCATTTTCCCTAAATCTGCAATGGTAGCAATCGTAGTTCCTGCATTAAAATTATTACTTTGTATTACCTGATCACCTTCTTTTACAGGTATTTCTAAAATAGTTCCTGATACTGTAGCTCTTATATTTGTATTTGCCGTTGCAGAACCTCCTGCAGAACCTTTTCGAATAATTTGATAGTCTGATTGTGCGTTCTTTAAATCTTGCGTAGCGCTATCAAAACGTAATTTTAAATTATTAAAATCCTGACTAGAGATAACACCCTTATCAAATAAAGCTTTATTTCTATTATACTCAATCTCTAAGTTATTTAATGATAGTTCTGTGTTCTTGACTCTACCTCTTGCTTGGTTCAAAGACTGCTCATTGGGAACAATTTTTATTTTAGCAATTAAATCACCGGCAACTACTTTTACGCCTTCTTCTAAATATATTTTATCTATAATCCCAGAAATTTGAGGTTTTATAGCTACTTCATCCTCTGGCACTAGCTTACCTGTTGCAACTGTTTTCTTTTCTACACTAGAAATAAATGGTTTTATAGATTCGTAGGTAATAGTAGATTTACTGTTTGATTTTATAAAAAAAGTAGTTGCCCATAGCGCTCCTAAAACCAAAAGTCCTATTAGTATGTATTTTACAGTTTTATTCATTTTTATTGTATTTATTGTTGTTTGGCTTGTTTTTTATTCTTCTCTTAATGCATCTATAGGTTTTATACTTACTGCGCGTTGCGCCGGTATTAACCCTATGAGTGTTCCTAATATTACCATAATAAATAATGCTCCTACCACATATGGTATTGGCACGGTTGGGTTTGTATATGGCATATCTATATCTGTTGTAAGACTACCAATTATTGCTAGTACTCCAGCACCTATTATTATACCTAAAACACCCGCTATAATTGTTAAAAAAACAGATTCTAAAATAATTAAACCTCTTACTTCTCTGGGTGTTGCTCCCAAAGCTCTGCGCACTCCTAACTCTTTGGTTCGTTCTTTTACAGATATTAATAGTATGTTACCTATTCCAATAACACCTGCTAAAATTGTAGCTATACCAACTACTAAGGATAAAAAAGTCATCCCTTTAGCAAAGCCGTTTATTTTATTAAATATTTCCCCCAAATTAAAAGACCCAATAGCTCGTTCATCATCTGGGTGTACATTATGCACACTTTTTAGTACAGATTTCACATCTTCTTCTACTTTCATTACATCTACGTTATCATAAGCTGCTATAGCAAACCAACCCACATTATCTGATGTATTATACAATTTTTTATACGTTGAAAATGGAATAAAAATATCTCCATCTCCGTCAAAACCACCTCCTTGTTTAAACTTAAGAACTCCCACAACTAAAAAATGTACATTGTCTATTTTAACAAACTGTCCTATAGGACTTTCATTTTTTTTAAATAATTCTTTTTGAGTCCTTTCTCCAATAACACAAACTTTGCGAGCCTTTTGTATGTCTTTATCATTTATAAAACGTCCTCCATCAAATATTTTTTTAGCTGCTATTTTTGTTAACACTGGAAAATCTCCGTATACAGGATAACTTCCAGATTTTTGACCTCTAACAACTACTCCCGGGAGGTCTCCAAATATCCCTTTTACATTTCTTGGCGCTATGTATTGAATTTCTGGTATTCTATTTTTTAATGTCTTAACATTACTCAGCTTTAATTGAATTTTTCTTCCTGTTTTATATCCCTTATATGGCATACTTGTATTTTGAGACCATGCAAACATGCTATTTATGGCAATACTTTCAAATTCCTTTTCAAAACCATTATCCAGACCTTTAGCCGAACCAGATAAAGCTATATAAATAAAAATACCCCATAGCACACCAATTACAGTAATAATTGTTCTGGTTTTATTTTTGCTAATAGAGCCAAATATTTCTTGCCATGTATTTTTATCAAATAGAAATCGCATATTATTCGTCTCTTAGTGCTACAATTGGTTTTATACGTGCGGCCTTTTTTGCTGGTATATAGCCTGCTATGGCTCCAAAAATTATTAATACTATTGTAGCTGCAATGGCTACACCTATGTTTATATATGGGTTCGTTATAAAAAAATCTTTTAATTTATCCCCTAAAGTACTTAGTAAAGCAATTCCTAACATCATTCCAATAAAACCTGAAACGGTAGTTATAAAAACTGATTCTAATAAGATAGTTCCAATTACGGCTTTGGGTGTTGCCCCTAAAGCTTTTCTAATTCCCAATTCTTTTGTTCGTTCTTTAACTACAAAAACCATGATATTACTTATTCCTATGATGCCAGCAATTATAGTCCCAAAAGCAACAAACCCAACTATAAGTTGCAACACTTTTGCAAATTGTTGATTCTTCTTAAGCTGGTCTGCCACATTACGAACATAAAATCCATTTTGGTCTTTTGGACTTATATTCTTTTTATCTTTTATATATTTTCGCAAACTTTTCTCAAAAGCCATGGCCCCAGCATAGCCTATTTCTGGTTTAAAGCCTATTATAAACTGACCAATTTTATCGGTCCCTTTTTCCATAAGCTGTCTTGTAGTATAAGGTATGTAGATGTTTCGCTCCTCATTATCCCCGCCATCATCTTGAAAAACGCCAATTACTTTAAAAACACTCCCGGTAATATCTATGTATTTACCAATAGGGTTTTCTGTACCAAATAAATCTTTTTCTACCAACCTACCTATTACAGCATATTTAGTTTTATTCTTAATATCTACTTCGTTTAGATACCTACCCTTCATCATTATTGTTTTTTCACAAAACTGGTGTGAAGGTGCAACTGCTCTTGTTGTATAATTATTAGATTCATTTTTATACTTCACCAATCCTCCTCGTTGGATTCTAGGGGTAACGTATTCTACAAAAAGTGCAAAGTTTTTTTCTATATCTTTTACATCATTATTTTCAAATTGTATACTTCTACCCGATTCATAGCCTTTATAAGGAACAGTTGTTCTACCAGGAAAAACAAAGAACACATTGGTAGCATCATCACCAAAAAATTCATCGAACGTATTTATTAATCCATTTCCAAAACCAAAAAGAACTACATAAATAAAAATACCTAAAGCAACTGTAAAACCAGACAGAAAGGTTCTTAGTTTATTCTTCTGAATGGTTTCAAATATTTCTTTCCAGTTATCTCTACTAAACATACTGTGATGCTCTAACTTGTGCTACTTTTTTATCTTCTACTATTACGCCATCTTTTAGGTGTACAATACGCTTGCACATATCTGCAATATCTGGTTCGTGTGTTACAATTAATATCGTATTTCCTGCATCATTAATCTTCTGAATTAAATCCATTACTTCGTATGAGGTTTTACTATCTAGTGCCCCTGTTGGCTCATCTGCCAATAACACTTTTGGTTCGGCAGCCATTGCTCTTGCTATTGCAACACGTTGTTTTTGTCCACCAGAAAGCTCACTAGGTAAATGCCCTGACCAATCTTTTAACCCTACTTGTTGTAAATATTTTAATGCTTTTTCTTGTCGCTCTTTACGTGCTACTTTTTGGTAGTATAAAGGCAATGCTACATTTTCCATTGCACTCTTGTAGTTAATTAGATTAAAAGATTGAAAAATGAATCCTAAAAACTTATTACGATACTGAGCTGCTTTTGTTTCATCTAAATTTACAATAGGAACTCCATCTAAATTATAAGAACCCTCATCCAAAACATCTAGCATTCCTAAAATATTTAACAGTGTAGATTTCCCTGAACCCGAAGAACCCATTATTGCTACCAACTCACCTTCTTCTACCGAAAAATTTATGCCTTTTAATACATGGAGGGAATTGCTGCCCATTTGATACGATTTGTGAAGGTTTTTAATTTCTATCATACTTGGTTTGTGTTAATGGTTCTTGGTAAACCTAAAGAATCTATACATAAGACTCAATAGTTATTAAAATGTTACAAGAATTAACTTAAAAAATTTATTAATTATTGTTTTCGCCTTTTTCTATGATATTCCAAACTTTAATTTTATCTCCTGAACTAATTCCAGATTTTACTTCTACATAAATCCCATCACTAATTCCTAATATTATATCTTTACGTTGAAATTCTTGGTCACCTACTGCTAATTCTACGAATGGTTTTTTTGTTTTGGGATCAAACTGTACTAAAGCTTCTTTCACTGCTAATACACTATCCACTTTTGCTAAAATTATTGAAGCATTAGCACTTAGCCCTGCTCTTATAAAAACAGAGTCTTGCTTTTGCATGGTTCCTTTAATTTCAAATTGTATAGCTCCATTTTCCAATTTCCCCTTGGGAGCTATATAATCTAAGACAGCTTTAAAAACTTTATTTTCTATAGCGCCTACTGTTATTTCTAAAGGCAAGTTTTCTTTTATTTTCCCTACTTCAGATTCATCAACCTTTCCTTCAAAAATCATTTTCTCTACATCTGCAATAGCAGCAATAGTAGTTCCTTCATTAAAATTATTACTTTCTATTACTTGGTTTCCAACTTCTACAGGAACTTCTAATACCATACCGCTTACCGTAGCTCTTATTAATGTATTGGCCGAATTCCCCAAGCCTTTTGTTGTTCCCGTTTTTACAATATCGTAACGCTTGTTTGCTGCATTATATGACTGTTTGGATTGATCATAGGTAACCTGTGCTCTTTCTAAATCTACTTTAGAAATAACCCCTTTCCCAAAAAGCCCTTTCTGTCTTTCTAAATTCCTTAATTGATCCTCTAAATTTATCTTTGCTTCTCCAATCGAATTTTTAGCATTATTGAGTGCAGTGAGGTTTGGAACTACTTTTATTTTACAAAGTAAATCACCAGATTTCACATAATCTCCTCCTTCTACATATACCTCTTCTATAACACCCGATATATTTGGTTTTATAAGCACCTCCTCTAAAGGAAGTATGCTACCCGTTGCCATTGTTTTTTTAATAATATTTTGTTTTGAAGGCTCTTCGGTTTTATAGGTAATTGGATCCTCTGCATTTTTAGCATATAAATAATACATTGCCCCTCCAAAGGATATTACTATGAACAACAAAATAATTATGGTTACTGATTTTTTCATTTTCTATTGATTGATGTTTGTATTATTTATTCTGAGCGTAACGCATCTATTGGTTTTACTCTTATAGCACTATTGGCAGGAATAAACCCTGCTAATAATCCTGAAACAATTAATATTATTAATGCTGCCACAACTACCCCTATACCTATACTCGGATTTAGGAACATATCTACTGGTCCGTTCGCATCTAATAGTGCATTTATTCCATAAACGAACAATGCTCCCACTACAATTCCCGCCATTCCAGATATCATAGTTAAAAAAACAGACTCCATTAAAATCTGAACTTTTATAGACCATGGGTCTTCGCCTAATGCTCTTCTAATCCCTATCTCTTTGGTACGTTCTTTTACTACTATTAACATGATATTACTAACGCCTATAATCCCTGATAATAAAACCAAGACTCCTACGAAATAAGCTATAAACTTTAAGGCTCCAAATAAACTTTCTATCTTATTATATTGCGCATACAAATCAAAATTACCAACTGCTCGCTTATCATTTGGGTGTACTTTACGTTTCTCTTTAACTAAGGAAACTATATCTTCTTTTAAACTTGTAATAGAGGTGCCGTCTTTTGCTGTTATTGCCATCCAATCCACATCATTTCCTTTATTAAATGCTTGCGAAAAAGCGGTAAACGGCACAAATATCTCTTTCTCTCCTTCTTCTCCATTGGCGTTTTTCTTTTTATAAGTACCAACTACCATAAAATTTACTCCTTGTATTTTTATATAGCTTCCAATAACCGTTTCTCCTACACTATATAATCCTTTTTTTACGCCTTCTCCAATAACCGCAATTTTTCGTTTTTCATTAATGTCTAAGTAATTTATAAAGCGTCCTGAAGTTATAAGCATGGGATCCTGCAGAATAGTTTCTGGATAGTCTCCGTATACATTATAAGCACCTGTATTTAAACCTCTAATAACATTATTAGCACCTCTATACCCTCCTAGTTGGTTTCTAGGTGATACAAATTTAAGATTAGGAAAGCTCTCTTTAATTGCTGCCACGTCTTCTAATTTGAACCAAAACTTCCTTCCTTTAGGCAAGCCTTTGTATGTTTTTGTAGTGCTTCTAGACCACATAAACATGGTATTTGTAGCTGAATCTCCAAAATCCGATTTTACGCCATTCTCCAGACCTTTACCAGCAGCTAATAATATAATTAAAATAAGTATGCCCCAAAAAACTCCAAACGCTGTTAAAACCGTACGAAACCAATTTGTGGTTAGCACTTCTAAAATTTCTTTCCAACGGTCTTTATTAAACATATTTACTCGTCTCTTAATGCATCTATCGTATGAATCCTTGCTGCTCTCCAAGCAGGAAAAAAACCTGCTACCGCTCCCGCAAGAATTAACACAAACACGGTAGCTAATGCCACTTTAAAGTTTACAGATGGGTTTAATATGTAATCTATCTCTATATGTGGCCCCACAATTTCTAATAGTCCCATACTAAATATTAGTCCTGTAAAACCAGAAATTGCAGTAACAAAAATTGCTTCATGCAAAATCATACCAATAATAGACCACGGCTTTGCTCCCAGTGCTTTTCGTATGCCAATTTCTCTAGTTCGCTCTTTAACCACAATTAACATAATATTCCCTACACCAACTACGCCAGCTATAATGGTACATATACCCACAAACCAGAAAAAAAGCTGTATATTTTTGCTAAGTGTATTGTAACGCTTAGCTTCATCTAATGTATTAAAAAAGCGTATAGCTCTTTCATCATCTGGTGCTACCAAATGTACCTTTTGTAAATATGCTTTTACCTCTTCAGAAAATTTGCTAGACTCAGCAACCGACTGTTCAAAAGTTGCTGCTGGTTTTAAGGTAAATTGTAAATTACCTATGCTATCGCCTCCATTAAAACACTTTTGCGCAGTTGTAATTGGTATAAAAAGGCGCTCTTCTTCTCGCTCATCTCCACGGTCTCCATAAACACCAATAATTTTAAATTTTATTCCTGAAATATCTAAATATTCTCCTATTGGAGATGTACCCCCTTTAAATACTTCTCTTTTTATTTTGTTACTGATAACAACAACTTTTGCTACATTTTTTTCATCTTCATAGTTTACATACCTACCTTGAGAAATAAACTGATTTTCTATAAATTGATGCCCATAAGAAATACCTTGTACTCTATACCCAAGAGATTCTTGTTTGTAACTTATTAAAACATTATTTACACGAATGCGTGCTGTTTTTTGGTCTATTTCATCTAAAAAGCGTGCTGCAACATACTCAAAATTCTCATTTTTAAGCCGAATACGTCTCCCTGGATTAAGACCCTTGTGTTCTTTAGTGGTTACTTCCCCCCATATTACAATACGGTTACTAGCGTCTTCTTCAAACTCTTTTGCAATACCATTTTGCATGCCTTGCCCAAAGCCTAATAAAATCACTAAAATAAATATACCTGAAGCTACAGATAAGCCTGTTAAAAATGTACGTAACTTATTTTTACGGATAGTATCGAAAATCTCTTGCCACCTTTCGATGTCGAACATTTTGCTAATCTGTTTAATGAATATTTGTTCTTCCTCTAAAAGACATACAAATTCAATAAATGTTACAGAATATTCTCCAAAAATTTTGTTAAAAAAATTTATTAAGGAGTAAAAGTTGACCTCTAAAGCATTTTTATTGATTTTTTGCTTTCAAAAACAAGTTTTAAGTATGTTTATGCTGTACTTAGCCCGTCTCAACATGCTCTAGTAAGACTAGGATTTCATCTTTTTATATACAAAGTAAAAAAGCCCCGCAACTAAAATATAGGGCAATGCCATTAAGTATACTATACCATTATTAATACCCTCTGCAGCAGCAAAATTTTCTTCACTTTCTAACACGGCTCTACACATAGCGCATTGTGCATTCGTCTCTAATGTATAGAAAATAAGAAAGAAGAAAAAGAGTAGGGCGTGTTTTATACTTTTCATAGCATTTAATGTATGTAATATGGAGAAATCATTAAATAGACTACTACTCCCGTAACTGCCACATACAGCCAAATAGGAAATGTAATTTTTGCTAGTTTTCTATGTGCTTCAAACTGCCCTAAATAAGCTTTAGCGTAGGTTCTTAATACTAACGGAATTATTGCAATTGATAATACAATATGGGTTATTAATATAAAATAGTATACGTATTTAATTGCGCCTTCTCCTCCAAAACTAGTAGAGTCCGAAGTCATATGATAGGCTATATATAACAACAAAAATAGTAGCGACAAACCAATACAAATTGTCATTATTTTTTGATGCACATTTCTTTTCCCATTTTTAATTGCTAAAACTGCAGCCACCAATAAAATGGCTGTTAATCCATTTATAGAGGCATAAATTGGTGGTAAAAAATACAAAGGTTCTACATTAGGTATTTTTACTCCAAATAAAATTGCAACCACTACTGGTACCACAATAGATACTACTGTAATTAGCTTATTAAATTTCTTCTCTTTAACACTTGTACTACTCATGCTTATTATTCTTCTAATAATTTTCTAATATCTTCTTTTAAAATACTAATTTGTTGTGGTTCACCTTCATCGTTCTTTCCTTCTTCTTCGGTTACGGTGCCTCGGTAATAAATAATAGGATTTCCAAATTCATCTACTCTAGAACGTATATATCCGTTTTTATCTACCAAAGCGAACGTGCCCGAATGCTCAAAACCACCAGGAGCATCTGGCACTTGTTTTGCGAAAATGTTAAATCCAGTATTCGCCAAATCATAAATTGCATCCCTATCTCCTGTTAAAAAATTCCAATCTAGATTGGTAACACCATAATGTTCCGCATATTCTTTAAGAATTCTTGGCGTATCATTCTTTGGATTAATAGTAAAAGAAGCAATTCCAAAATCTTTTTCGGTTTTAAATTCTTTTTCTATAGCCATTAAATTTTTAGTCATTAATGGGCATATAGATGGACAGGTAGTAAAGAAAAACTCTACTACATATACTTTTCCTCTATAATCCTTATCGCTAATTAATAAACTATCCTGGTTTATAAATGCAAAGGATGGTACGCTACTTTTTTTACCTTCTATAATTAGATAAGATAGTTCGTCATTACTATTCTTAACATTCATTCTATCATTCTCCACAATAGTACCGCTATTAATACGATCTACTATTTTTGGAATAAATATAATACCAAAAACCAATACCACCAATGAAACCCATATGTATGTGTAGTTACTTTTTTGCATTACTTAAAATTATCTATCTGCATTATTTTTCTTTAAAGCCATACGGTATTCTGCCAAAATAATTTTCACATCATCTTTCATCTTATTATTTAAATCGGCTACGGAAATGGTGTTAAAACCATACTTAGTACCTTCGTCTATATCCTTATTTCTTCCCCTTAAATTATTTTCTTTATCTATTATAAAAACATAAGGTGTTCCTAAGTTTTCATCTAAAGTAATATCTGTTTTTAGGCTGCTATAAAAAGTTTTTATTTCCGTATCTTCTCCGAACACAAATTTCCATTTGTCTATAGCTACTAAATTTCCTAATTCTTTTTTCAACGCTACTACTTCACTTTCTGTTCCTTTTGGAAGTATCATTACAAACTGAAAATCTTTAAACTCAAAAAAAGGCTTGTATATTTTTTGATTTAGATTGAAGGCATTCCCTTTTTTTAAGGAGACATCTTTCCCTAAAAAACCCAATATCGTTATCTTGTTTTTTAATGTTTCCGATGTATTAAATGATGATAATTCTGATACATTCTGAGTAAGAATAGGGAGCCTACCAAAATTATTTATCCCCGATGCAAAGAAAAGATAGGCAACTATAGGTAAAATAAATAGTACCACTAAAACAAAAGTCTTCTTCATGATCTTGTATTATAAATGTAAAATTAGCTAAAACAGTACACATGCTGAAATGAATTTAATACAGATAACAGCAAAAAAAAGACGGTTTAAAACCGTCTTTCAAATATCTTTTATAATTCTCTTAGAAGTTCCAAGTTACAAAACCGTCTTTGAAGACATTATAAATGTAATCTGCTTCTACTAATAATATAAACGTTAAGTATAATACTAAAAATATTGGTGTCCATACAATAGATCTTCTTAAAGAACTATTTTCATCACGTAAGTGCATAAAATCCCATGCTATGTAATATGCTTTTACCAAAGTTAAAAGAATAAAAATTAAGTTTAAAGCCTTAAGTGAACTAAAAGGCAAAAGAAGTACATTCAATGTTTTTATAAACCAACCTCCCTCATCAAATTTTGAAATTAATGGAGTCATAAGAAAATCTGGCTTATAAATTCCTAATACTACCTCTACTATTGTAATAAAACATAGGAATGCCAAAACACCCCATATTTTCTGAATATTAGACTTAAATTTCCAAAGACCTCTAAAAATTTCTAATTTATGCTCGTGTGCCATCTTATATGCTGATTAAAACTTCCGCTAGCGGAAAATATTTTTTAATTAATTATTATACTAAGTAGAAAAATGTAAATACAAACACCCAAACTAAATCTACAAAGTGCCAGTATAAACCAACCTTTTCTACCATTTCATAATGCCCTCTACGTTCATACGTTCCTATGATAACGTTAAAGAATATAATGATATTAATTAATATTCCAGTAAATACGTGAAAACCGTGGAAACCTGTAATAAAGAAAAAGAAATCTGCAAACAATCTACTTCCATATTCATTGTGAATTAGATTAGCACCTTCTACAACCTGCGTTGCGCTCTTTAATTTTGTTAGAGACTCTTGCCTGTTTAAAAGTGTTTTTTCTCCTTCTACATTAATTTGCTCTGTACGTATTAATATGTTAGGATTAGATTTAAAACCTTCTACAACTTCGTTAAGAGAATATGTTGGGAGAGCTCCTTCACCTACAAACCACATTCCGTTTTTACGTTCGTGCTGTATTCTTTCTTCATGTAATGGTTTTGCAAAATCTCTTAGAGCTGCTCTTTCTCCTGTATCTGCTTTTACAAATTGTAATATTCTACCACCTTTAGTTTCTAGAGCTCCAAAATCTCCCTTTATGAATGTTCCCCATTCCCATGCTTGCGAGCCCACGAATATAATACCACCAATAATAGTAAAGAACATATACCAGATTACTTTATTCTTTTGCAATTTATGACCTGCATCAACTGCTAATACCATTGTTACAGACGACATAATTAAAATAAAAGTCATAAAGGCTACATATGCCATTGGATAATTACCATGAAAAAACGGAACGTGTGTAAAAACCTCATCTGCAATTGGCCATGTTTCAATAAATTTAAATCTAGAAAAACCGTATGCTGCTAAGAATCCTGAAAAGGTTAATGCATCCGATACAATAAAAAACCACATCATCATTTTTCCGTAGCTTGCATTTAGTGGTTTATTTCCACCTTCCCAAACGTTTCCTTGTGTAACCGTAGAACCCATATAATAATTATAGTGTTATTAAATTTTTGACAAATTTACATATTTTTCGTCTATAGAAAATTTTTGGTTTTAAAATATTCTAAAAAAATCATTTATTTAGACTTATATCAAATAAATTAGTCTATAAACCCATTTTTTTTGACTTTATTATCTATAGAAATAGAAAAACAACATTAAATATACCCATAAAATTCCTAAGAAGTGCCAAAAAGTAACTCCCAACTCCAATCCTAAGAGTTCTTTTGCTGTATATTTTCCTTTCAATTGATTTGTTAACACAACCAATAATGATATTAATCCAGCTACCACATGCACTATATGCACAACCGCAATTAAGAAGATGTAGGACATGGTAATACTACTCGTGGGTCCTGTAAAATAATACCCCTCTCCTATTAATTCTGAAAAACCATTAAACTGTAATACTATAAATACAATCCCCATACCTAGGGTCACCAACAACAAAGTTGTGGTTAATTTTGCATTCCCTTTTTTTGTTGCCTGTATTGCTAAATGATACACAAAACTACTTAATATAATAATTGAGGTGCTCAGAAAAAATGATGCTGGTAAATCAAAATCTTTTAACCAGTCTTCTCTAGAGCTACTTACAATGTAAGCACTTGTCCACCCTGCAAATCCCATAATAAGACTTACAATACCAAACCATAGCATCATTTTTTTAGCGCTATCGTTCTTTTCTTTTAGTGTTCTATTTGTTAAGTCCATTTTAAATAAATTTATCTATGACATATACTATCTGCATTAGCGTAATATAACTTACACTTGCCAACATTAATTTTTTTGCTGCAGCATTATCTCGCTTTTCGTATAATTTAATTGCAAACACCAACATAACTGTTCCCATTAGAAAAACAAGTATTGCTGCTGGTATAGACAAATACAATCTTCCTGTAATTCCAAAAGCGGGCACTACAGAGATAAGCATCATCCAAATGGTATACATTATAATTTGTAATGCTGTTCCTGTATCTTTTTTACCCGTTGGCAACATTTTAAATCCGCCTTTTTTATAATCGTCATTTAGCATCCAACCCAAAGCCCAAAAATGTGGAAATTGCCAAAAAAACTGAATCATAAATAAAGTGCCTGGTTCTATACCAAAATCATTGGTAACAGCTACCCATCCTAACATAAAAGGAATGGCCCCCGGAAATGCCCCCACAAAAACTGCCAAAGGCGTTTTTGTTTTTAAAGGCGTGTAGATACTGGTATATAAAAAGATAGATATTGCACCAAACATTGCCGTTTTTGCATTTAACGCATACAAAGCAACGACACCTAGTATCGTTAAAACAATAGCAATAATTAATGCTTTATTTACCGACATTCTACCCGATGGAATAGGTCTATTTTTAGTCCTATCCATTAAAGCATCTAAATCTTTTTCTATAATTTGATTATAGGCATTAGAAGCACCTACCATACAGTAGCCTCCAAAAGACAACAGTAAAATAGAAGTAAAATTTATTTCTGAAGCAGCTAAAAAATACCCAGCTATAGAAGAAAAGACAACACTAATGGCTAACCTTACTTTGGTAATCTCCTTAAAATCAGCAAAAAAAGTACTTTTTGCTACGCCAACCGCAGTATTCATCCAGTTTTTTTAAATAGTGTGCAAAGATACGGCTCAAATGATTTTTGTGCAATGAAATAGGAATTATTCTAACAGCTAACATATTGTAAAATGTTTTGTATCACTAATTTCACTATTAACCTGCATTACACTAGTAATGGGTTTTAACAAAACACCTTATAAATATATTATTTACCAATACCTATTAATTATTTTTTCGCGCAACTTTAGCAAACTTTTAGGCTTTCCACTTAAGTCTCTATTTTAATTAATAAATACTAGCAATCACTTAATGTCTCATTCCTAAATAACCACCTAATAGTAATTTAATACTACGCTTTGCGCTCTTCATTACTTTGCAATACGTTTCAATTTTGGGCGTGCCCCTTTGAGTCTAGCTTTTCATTCCAATTCCTCACACTTCCTTTCAGTCAGGCTGCGGGATTTCCATTGCAATCCCTCACGCAAAAGAACATAAACCAATATAATACCATTTTAACTTTGAATTCAGGATAATAAACCTTATCTTGTAATATGCCAAAAAAAATATATTTAGATATACAAGAGGATTTAAAGTGCTTAAAAAAGCGTTATGGATCTACTCATACAGAATTGGTTAAGGATCGCTTAAAAATGCTTTATTATATAAAGGCAGAGAAGTATCAATACCGTTCAGATATAGCCAAGAAATTAGGTAGACGACCTACTACTATTGGATTCTGGATATCT
>Ga0209185_1000311_pt1 | contig 64378 bp, 60 predicted proteins | sample SidtaG_2_FD_187425 | JGI IMG/M metagenome (GOLD analysis project Ga0209185, IMG submission 187425) | Marine algal microbial communities from Sidmouth, United Kingdom - Sidmouth_Asex2 metaG (SPAdes) (version 2) | ecosystem: Host-associated > Algae > Red algae > Unclassified | place: Sidmouth... | reverse complement strand
CGATACCGGCAATAATACCGAGATGGTCAATATCCTGAACGTCTATCTCTTGAGGTGAATACATGGACTTGCGTTGAAGGACAACCTCACAATTATCCCTTGATGGTTAGTACCTGCTGAATGTCGGTTCAATGGTTTCAGGTCTGAGTTTCCAAAATTGTTTGTCTCAATATTATTGTTGATGATTGAACGACCTGTCTTTGGCAATGCAAGAAGAAATCCGCTCTTACGAAAACTGGTTTTTCCTAGCATTCTCAATCAAAAGATTTTGGACTCAGACCTGACATTTTAATTTCTCCCGCTAGCTAAACAACTCAAATTGTTTGAGTTGTTTATGATTGCAATATTCCTGCAATTTGTAAGAGCGGATAGCTGCCAAATACTTTTAGGACTTCAGTATGAAAGTTCAGTTCATCGAGTGCCGATTGAAAGAAACTAGTGTGTAAATCTGCTTCTGCATCTACAAAAAACACGTATTCCCCCAGCGATCGCTTACTGGGACGAGATTCAATTCGACTGAGATTGATGTGGCGATCATTAAAGATCTTTAAAGGCTGTAGCAAAGCCCCTGGCACATTGGCCGGCAGACTAAAGGCTAAAGAGGTGTAAATGGGGTTGTCTGCGGGTACCTTTATTGTTCCTAGAACATCTTTTTGACCAACGATCCAGAATCGGGTGCAGTTGTCGGGGTGATCTTGAATGGACCGCTGGATAATCGGGAGTTGGTAGAGTTGAGCAGCCCGCTCTGATGCGATCGCAGCCATCGTTCCTTCTTCGTCAACATAGTCCAGGGCCTCCGTCGTTGAGTTAGTAGGTACTAATATTGCTTGCGGCAAGGTTTGCTTTAACCATTCCTGACATTGCCCCAAGGCCTGAGGATGAGAATACACCGCTTGAATAGCTTGCAAGTTTTTGCCTTTGGCGAGTAGGACATGCTCAATGGGGAGGACTAACGCTTGTTGGATCTGCAAAATGTCTAATTGCCATAGAGTATCTAGAGTCACAGAGACACTCCCCTCAATCGAATTTTCGACGGGAGAAACAGATAATTGAGTATCACCCCATGCTGTGGATTGCAGGGCTTGCGCAATACTGGGGTAGGGGCAGAGGAGCGGGACTGATTGCTGAGTTAGTTGAGTATACCAACCCGTGTAAGCGATCGCAGCTTGTTCGGCATAGGTTCCGGAAGGGCCTAGATGAGCAATAGATAGCGACATAAACATCCCTGACAATACAGATAGTTTATCTAGGTTTGTCAATGTTCTTATGGCTAATTGCTCCCCGAAAAAGCCAAAGAAATGTAAAATCAATGTAAAATTAGCTTAACAGTCCCGTAACGTTCTCCTTTATGCAACTTAACTTTGCAGCCTCCCATGCCGTTGTCATCCCAGTCCCAGATGCCTCTGCGCCAATTCAGCACTATTTACGCCAGCCTCAGCGACTCGTCTATGCCTTGACGGATCGCAGTCGAGTCGAGCGCCTATCAGAGGAATGCTTCCGCTTAACCATGCGGCCTCGTGAATTCTTGACCTTGAGTTTTCAACCCGTTGTCGACTTAAAAGTATGGGCAGAACCGGATGGGACCGTCAATTTGCAGTCTGTTGGCTGCGAAATTAGAGGCATTGCGTATATTAACAATCGCTTTGATCTCACCTTGAATGGAACATTGCATCCTATTGCTGGGGAGGGTCCCACCCAACTGATGGGTAAGGGAGATGTCAGCGTAGATGTTGAGCTTCCTCCGCTATTTTGGATGACCCCTAAGCCCATTTTGGAAGCAGCGGGTCAAAGTATTCTGCAAGGCATCTTCTTAACCTTCAAACAACGCCTGGGTCACCAACTCGTCAACGACTATCTACAGTGGGCAGGAACCTCAAAGCCAACCGCAGTGGAGACCGTTCAAAGCTTATCAGCCAATCCTTCTACATTCTGAATCTTGGCAAATTGTTAGGGCCAAACGTCATTCTTTAGGCACAGAGCAATATCTGCCGCCGTTAAGAAACTCTTTTGGGGACTGTTAGGGGTTAGGTGTGAAACCAGGGAAAGACCCTTGCTAGAGCAGACGAGTATTACTGTTTGAGTTGATTTAGACCAACCTCGTTGAGGGTCTTGGGCTTTTGGTGATGATCAGTAGAGAAAAATACGGCAGTTGCAAGTTAGGATAATTTTCTAAGTTACGGTATGTTTTTTGGGACGTTGTACTAGCCCGAATCACCACATAGCTGGTTTGCAATAGTTTTTCCTGTTTGAGAATCTGCCAAACCTCTGGATAGACTCTACTTACCTTCAGCAGGACGATGACATCGGCCCACATCAGGACATCCTGCAAATCTTCTAGCCGTTGTAGGGCAGGCAAAATGGCTAAGCGATCGCGTTGATAAACCAGAGGCATGTCTAGCGCTGCAGCGGCTGCCATCGGCGAACTAATCCCAGGAACGCGTTTGACCACGGCCTGTGGATGTAGGAACAATAACGTTTCAGCAAGATAGGTGAAGGTGCTGTATACGCTTACGTCTCCTTCGCAAGCAAAAACCACATCTTGCCCTTTCGAGAGAAACGCCCAGACCGTAAGAGCCGCCTGCTGCCATGCTGCTTGCAGACAGATAGTATCCTGTACGTAGGGAAACAAAAGAGGCAACTGCTGTTGTTGTGATCGCAGCCAAGGGGTAATGATTTGTTCGGCAATCCCCTGCTTACCGTTAATGCCAGCCGGATAGGCGACAATAGAACACTGTTGCAAATATCGCAGCCCCTTGATACTGATCAACTCTGGATCGCCAGGGCCTACACCGATCCCATACAGTATGCCAAGAGAGGAGTCTGCCAAGGGCCTTAGTCTCGTAGTAACAATTAATGGTATTCATCGAAGCATATAACTATGCCATTTCCCATCTAGAGCAACTCATAATAGCAACGCAACAGCATTTGTTGCTAGTGATGGTGCCTTTAAGTATGGCGGTACTGATGGGGGGAGGTTTAGGTTGGCAATGTACCCGCTGGTCTAGGCAACAGACTCGGTTGGCAAAACTCTCAGTGATCACTATCCTGAATCTGTTTAATGCTCTCCGCGTGATTCCTAGCTTGGCCATTTTATTTTTAGCGATCCCGTCTCTGGGACTGACGTTTCAAGCCGCAGCGCTTGCTCTATTTTTGTTGGCAATGCCACCTGTGCTATTGGCGACTGAAGTGGGGTTTAGAACTATTCCAATGTCTATACGAGAAGTGGGATTAGCGATGGGGATGACGCCCTGGCAATTGTTTTGGCAAGTGGATCTACCGCTGGCGTTGCCCTTAGTACTGGCAGGCATAAAAACGGCTACCTTAGAAGTGATTGCCAGCGCTACTTTAGCCGCTTTTATTGGGGCGGGAGGACTGGGGTCTTTTATCACTTTAGGGTTTGCCTTAAATGACCCAGCGGTCTTGCTAGTGGGAGCAGTCCCAGTTGCCCTAATGGCAATGATGGCTGACGGGTTGCTCAACAGGCTGCAAAGTTTACTTCAAACATCCCTTTAGCCCTTTGCCCTTTAATCGTGAATGGTACCGTCGGGCATTGTGGTTCCTTTCAGCAAGGCTTCGTAGGGGTTAGCACGGCATAAGTTAGCTTGATATAGATTAGCCCGACATAGGTTGGCCTTACGTAGGTTGGCTTCTAAAAAGTTAGCTAAGCTTAGATTAGCCTCAATCAAGTTCGCCCCTTCTAAGTTAGCCTGATTAACGTTGGCCATATACAGATTGATCCGCATCATATTGGCTTGGAAGTAATCAGTGAGCGAGTTTTCTGTTGCCTTGAGATTAGCCCCTACCAGGTTGGCCCTCCGCACAATTGCTTTCGACAAATTAGCTTTGTGGCATTTTGCTTGAGAGAGATTGGTCTTATATAAATCAGCCCCTTCTAAGTTGGCACATTCTAGGTTGGCTGCTTCTAAATTGGCATGAATTAAATCAGCCATGCGCAGGTTAGCCCCGCGCAGGCAGGCTCGATGTAAATTGGCTTGCCGCAGATCGGCGCCTTCTAAGTTGGCATAGGCTAGATTCGCCTGGTCGAGGTTGGCATATTCGAAAACATGCCCACTCAAATTAGCTCCTTCTAGATCAGGGCGGACCAATAAGTTTTGGGCACGCCAATGGTTCCAAACTTCAACGCCTTGCTTGAATAAGTCGAGATGGACTGCATTGGGCATTAGCAAGGCATCCTAATTGCATGGGGTTGAAAACAAATCGTGGCAACTCTGTAAGTCTATTTAACTCTTTTTTTTCTTGACGTAGCTGGTTTGAATTAACCCAGTTTTTAGAGGTTCACCAATTTCCCGTTCCATGCGAATAATTTTGCGCGTCAGATACTCAATGGTTTGGCGCTTCACCCAACCGCGCTCGACGATGATATCACCGAATCGCATCCCCGTAGCTTCCTGATCATTTAAGGCAACATCGACTTGCGATTCAGTCAGTAATCCAGCATCAATGAGATAACTGCCGAGACGCTTAGTTAAAGGATCATAGGAAAGCATAAAGGGTATTATCTAACCGAAGTAGATCTACAATATCAACGAATTTTTGCCCCTCTTTGCCTTTGTTCGCCCTAAATAGAGAAAATGGCCAGGGTTCCTAACATTTAAAGTACCCTTTTCTTCGGATAAAAAGATCAATCTCATAGATTTCTATGAGTAGCCGGAAAGATCTATTGCAGTGCAGGCAAGCCAAACAGATCCGGCTCAAGCAATACCTGCTAAGACACCATCCATAAATTCTACGTTGGCCGTCACAGATTGGACATCATCAAGGTCTTCTAGGGTATCCATCAGTTGAATCAGGGACTTAGCTTGGGTTGGGTCTGCGATCGCAACTGACGTATCCCCAATCCACCGTACTTCTGCATCTAATATCTGAAACTTCTGAGCTTTGAGGGCAATCGTCACTGCTTCTAATTCAGCGACATCAGTACTGACTTCAGCGATAGTTTGATCATCTTCCTCAACAAATTCGTAGGCGTCGGCCCCTGCCTCTACCAAAGATTCGAAGAGCTGATCCTCATCTACAGGCCCGAGGATAGAAATGATGCCTCGTTGCTGAAACATCCAACCTACACATCCTGTTTCACCCAAATTACCACCATACTTATTGAACGCAGCCCTGAGGTCGGCGGCAGTGCGGTTGCGGTTATCCGTCATCGCCTCAATCAGTAGCGCTACGCCACCAATGCCATAGCCTTCGTAGAGAATCTCTTCCCACTGGTCACCTTCAGCATCCAATTGGCCAGACCCTTTAGCGATGGCCCGGTCAATATTTTCGTTAGGGATGCCAGCCGCTTTGGCTTTATCAATGGCTGACCGCAGTTGAAAATTACCATTGGGATCAGCGGATCCATGTCTGGCAGCCACAATAATTGCTCTAGACAAACGAGCAAAGACTTTACCCTTCTTGGCATCAACCCTGGCTTTTTGCCGCTTAATATTAGCCCATTTACTATGTCCTGCCATGTATACAAATTGCAGAAAAATACAACAACATGCTCTCTGATGGAGCTTTCATGACATATTATGGCACTGTCAAGACGATTGTCTCGAAGTGCATTGACCTGAAAATTTATTGCTTTGAGAGTTAAAAGCTTGATCAAACTCAAAAATTCTGCGATCTCCAAAATTCTGGCGAAATATATTTTTCAAAATACATGTATTTGATGCGCTGCATAAGGTCATGAAAGAGTGCTAATCACACCAAAATCATGAGAAAGTCGTATTCATATTTCATGGGATATAAGAGGCGTTGTCGGTTGGATTACGTCATTATGGGTCAAGGTTGAGGGATAATGGCAGGATGAGTAAATCCGGTGGGTAACCTAACGATTACAATGATCTATTTTCTCTTTAGAGAAAGGGATTTTTGCTGAGATTTGGTATATCAACTTAGGAACTCAGTTATATAGCTGACTTGAAATACAGGTATATGGAACTGGAGCAACAGCAGTTAACCTCTGAGCAACCCCAATCTTTGCCAATCTTGGGATTATCAGTCGATATTCTATCCAACTATCCGCAATGGTTAGCAGCTCAGATCGCTCAGAGTCGGGGCCTGCATGTCGTGACTTTGAATGCAGAAATGACCATGCAGGCCCGCAGCAATCCTGAGTTGGCGCAGGTGATTCAGGAGGCAGAGCTGGTCATCCCCGATGGGGCTGGTGTGGTCATGCACTTTCGCTTGAGAAGGCGCAAAATTGATCGTTGTCCAGGCATTGAAATGGCAGCAGACCTTTTGCGGGTGTCTGCCCAACAGCAATCGTCTTTCTTTTTCTTCGGGGGAGAGCCGGGGGTCACTGAGCTCGCTGCCCAGAAGTGGCGACAGCAACTGCCCAACGTGAATATTGTCGGCACTCAACATGGCTATATTACTGGCGACGAGATGGAAAATTTCTGCCAGACTTTACAGCAACTTCAACCCCAGGTGATCTATGTGGGCCTGGGGGTGCCTCGACAGGAATTCTGGATAGCTGAGCATCGCCATTTATGCCCCAATACCATTTGGGTGGGGGTCGGTGGCAGCTTTGATATCTGGGCTGAGACCAAAACCCGTGCTCCAGGCTGGCTATGCAATAACAATCTGGAATGGGTTTATCGCCTTTACCAGGAACCTTGGCGTTGGCAACGAATGTTGGCATTGCCGGAGTTTGCCTGGTGCTCTTTAGTAGATACTTTGAAATAACTTGCTATGACTCCAGCAACTTTTTCGATGCCAACCTTGTCTTCGACTATTCAGCGCTTGCAAGCTCAAGTTGAACCCCCTATTAATACCCATTACACAGTGCAGCTGCGAGGCGTTTGTAAGGTATATCCCCACACAAAATTTAGCTTGTTGGATGTTAATCTAACCTTAAAACAAGGGGATTTCTTGTTTGTGACTGGGGCGTCCGGTGCTGGCAAAACGACGCTAATGAAGCTCATCTATGGCGCTGAACGAGCGGATCGGGGCGACGTCCGAGTCGCAGGAGTGAATGTGGGGTTGCTGAAAGGCAATCGGTTGTCCCATCTCCGCCGACAGCTTGGGGTGGTGTTCCAAGATTACAAGCTGATTCCTCGCTGGACTGTGGCTGAGAATGTGGCGTTTGTGTTGCGATCGCAAGGCATTCCCAAAGCCGAAATTGATCGACGCTTATTGCCTACCCTGAAACTGGTCGGTTTGCAAAAACGGGCTGATTGTTTTCCCAGTCAGTTGTCCGGGGGAGAACAACAGCGCGCCAGTATTGCGCGGGCGATTGTCGGGTCTCCTAAATTGCTACTTGCCGATGAACCTACTGGGAATTTGGATCAAGACAATGCCTTACAGGTGTTAGGTATCCTCAAAAAACTCAATAGCTTAGGGATTACCGTCGTGATTTCCACCCACGACATGAGACTCATTCAAGCCGCGTCAGCCCCGGTTGCTCAACTCCATGATGGCCGTCTACAAGTGACTCCCGTAGCACAGGTGACCTAAATGCGTTCCCCTGAATCTTTCAAACTGGTCACCACGAAGCTGGGCTATTTAATGCAGGAAACCACGCGGGGCCTTCGACGCGGTGGCTGGATGAATTGGGCGGCCATTAGTACTGTCACGGTGTTGCTCTTCTTATTGGGCATCAGCTTACAGACGTCTTGGCAGGTGAGTGGCCTACTTAACCAGTTAGGGTCTCGGTTTGAAGTAGCCGTCTATCTCAAGCAAGATATGCCGGGGGAAAAACTCAAATCCACCATTGCCCAGTTCCCAGATGTATCTAGTATTACAGTGATTCCCAAAGATCAAGCGTGGCAGGAACTCTTAACGGACTTAGGAACAACTGATATTGCCGAGGCCACAGAAGGTCTGGGCGAAAACCCACTGGTCGATTCGCTCAAAGTCCAGGCCAAATCGGCTGGGGCAGTGCCAACTTTGGCCCAGAAAATAGCCCGATTGCGGGGTGTCGATAGCGTTCAATATTTAGATGAAGCCCTTAAACATCTGATTCAGTTGAATCGCGGGTTTAGCCAAATCAGTTTGGGGGTCGTGGCATTGTTGACCTTGACTGCGATCGCAGTGATTACCACCACCATTCGACTTATTGTCGTTGCTCGCAACCAAGAGATTGAAGTCATGGAACTTGTCGGTGCCACAACAAGCTGGATCTATTTACCCTTCATTTTGCAGGGCATTACCTTTGGGGTCGTTGGTGCTTTCATTGCCTGGGGATTTATTGTCATGATCCGGCAACTGATGAAAACAGCTTTGACTCAACAAACCAGCTTTCTGCAAGTCTTGGGAGAGGGATTACAACTCAATGCTTGGCAAGTCATTGTCCTACCGCTGATCCTTTTGGGCTTTGGCAGTATCGTGGGAACCATTGGCAGCCTATTTGCGGTGCGTCGCTTTGCTAGCAAATAGGGGCTCAACGAGGAAAGAGCCAGCGGAGCCAGCCAGAGTTTTTTTGAGGTTGCTGCTGATACTGAACCAGTTCCTGAGCTAGACGTTGGTTCGTAGCCCGCAGTTGAGCCACCTCGGCCGTTAGGTTGGCATTGCGCTGACAAATTCTCTGTTTTAGTAACTCTAATTCCGTAATTTTTTGGTAGGCAATCTCCAAATCAGGATTAGTAGGATTTTGCTCTGGCCGTGGAAATTGCCCGTCGGATTTTGCGACTAAGCGTTGAGAGGTTTCTAATAGCTCAGCATCAACCTCCGTAAACGGTGTTTGCCAAGGATCATCACAATGGTCAGCAGCTGGCATGGCGGCAGTCGATGGGCTTAACAGAAACTATTGGTAGTTTACATGTATTTCCCCTAAAACAGAATTGAAAGCAGATTTTGAGGGATAAAAACTAGAAAATAATCATAAAATCTGCAATCTTCCCAAATACAACGTTGCAAACGGTCTATGGGGGTAATAGCACTCAATATCACAGGTAAGATTTTTTGCGGGCCCATCGTGTGCCTTGCCAAATGCGACCAAACATCACTGCGCCGATCAAGGCACCTAGTGACCATTTGACGGTTCGCTTTAACAATCCGGGTCGCTCACTCAGCGCTTTGTCTTGGGCAGCTTGAACTTGTCGGTCAATCGTGGATCTCGCTGGCTCTAGCAAAGTCGGAATCTGGGCTTTAACCCCAGGCAGAGACTGACTGGTGTCTAAGGTCCTTGGCGTGCGAGACTTGAGAGACCGATTGAGAAGATCTTGAAATTCATCAACGGATGCCGTTGCACTTAATTTATCTTCCAGTTGTTTAATTAAAGCCAGGTTTTGTCCCTGAAACGCATTGATCTCCTGTATTTGCGTATTGTAGATGCGGAACGAATCGACAACACACAATGGAATGAACGCCAGTAAAATCAGGGCAAAGCCAAGGGCAAACCAAGTTAAAACTTTGAGGATCAGTCGCTCGCGAGGTCGACGATAGTCCTGTTCTCCCCAGTACACCATAACAAAACCAATTAACGGCACCGGGATACGTTCAACAATCGCGCCGATGCTATAAAACTCCCATTGGGGATTCATCAACTTGAGGGGGGTAAGAATAGCTCCCAGATCGAGTAGGGTTAAGAGTAAGAGGCTATAACCAAGCCAACGGACCAGCGTAATTGATCTTGACTGACTGGCGTAGGCACGCCATAAGTGGTCTAGTTTAGATTGAGTCATGGAGTTAACTATACTATCGCGGCCGATTCTACACTCTTTCAGCAATTATTCAGGAAGATTGGGTTGATTTTGATGCACTATCCACCAGCAAAAGAGACCAAACAAGAGCACGGTCAGCAACACGAATAAAAGCGCGCCTTCATTGCTATGCCAGTAGTCGAACAAAGCAGGATTGTTGGTCGTCGATAAGAGTGCCAACAAGGCGACGCGAATGCCATTAACGATGAACCCCAGCATGACGGCAACGAGGGGGGCAAGCATCTTGGCAGTCTTGGGGAGAGGAAACATCAGCAGAAAAATGACCGTAATGGCAAGCATATACGTCATTAGGTTCAGTCCAGAGCAGGAAGGCACAACTTTGACCGCCCCATCTGGCAAGCGAATCAGATTATCAGTCAGTTGAACCGAAAACCCTGTATACCAGAGCAAATAGGTAGAAAACTTAGCGGTCACAGGAGAGATATCCGGTAAGAGTTTGAGGAGTAGTCTAGGAACACCTAGGCAAAACAGTGTTAGTAATTCTGTCTTATACTGACCCAACCCCTGTAAACCGGATGCTAATAGCATCAGTCCCAGCGCAGATATAAAAGGAGCAAAGCCTAAGTAAGGGCCTGTCGGTGGATATAAACTTTGGTATAGAATGCCCCCTATCAGGCAAGACCCAATACCAATAGATACAGGGTTAGTGCCTATCCTCACGCTCAGACGGTGATCCCATAAATTCGATAGAGCAGCGCAGAAAAATACCAAACTCATCGCCAGGTGAGACACTTTATCTGCTCGCAGATTCGCAGTGAAGTAGATCGCCGCTACTATCCCAGCCAACCCCAGAATCAAAACGATAGGCAGCTTAATAGTCTGACCCTGGTAGCTGGAGGAGCCTTTAGTTGTCATAGACTGCTATCACTGTCTTGCACCATAACCAAAGAATATTCTATAGGTTAGCAACTAGAGAGAAAGAAAGGTAAATCCCCCTAAAAGTTCTCTCCCAGATAATAGGGATTACCCATAATCAGCGAACCAATTGCGCAGGGTTTCGGTCAATACCTGACTATCCTGAGTAACCAGGTTGTTAGCCAGGGTTAGAGGAGAGCTGGCTTTGAAACGAATCATGACTGTATTCTTTTCTTTATTTAAGGGCAGGGAATAGATGCTGATAATGTCAGCAATTGGCTGGAATTTTTGCCAATAGGTCCACCTCAAGAGTTGATATTTAATAACTAAACGCTGATCAGAACTCTCAATCAAGGTACTGGTGAGGTTGCCTTTGATCCAGTTCAAACCTGTACTCCAGGAGACACCTCCAAAGCAAAGTAATAGGATGCCCACACTGATACCTTCAATATCTCCAGAATTGAAGGCTTGGCGAGTATAAACCCAGCCCAAGGGCACTAGGGCCAAGAGGATGATTACCAAGGGACCTAACAGGGTTAGGAGGGTCATGCTTGCTAGATCTTGGAGCCTAGGTAAAGGTGCTGACCAAATTGGGCCAATCCGAACCCGCAACTGCTCAGGGCTAGCCTCAATTTGGAGGCGTTGGTGCTCCCCAGGGGAGAGCGACAGGGCTGGTCTGTCAAAACGGCGTGACGCTAGGGCCGTTAAAGCAGCTCTGGCGGATTCAAATCGGTCGGATAAAGCGGGTGCGGTCATTGTTTCCAGCCATGTAGCTAAACGGTTGCTGAGGGTGATGCGATAGCCGTTGCTTGTTGTCCGCAGACCATAGGTTGGTTGGAGACCATCGCGAAATTGTAGCCGCAAATCGGGTTGGGTTAATTCGGCTGGAGCCATGCCTGTGAGCATGTGTACCAATGATGCCCCTAAACTGTACAAATCAGACGCGGGTACAGCCTGCCCACCGAACTGTTCTAGGGGGGTGTAACCGTAAGTACCGACGACGGTAAAGGAAGCTCCTGCCTGCGGCCATTGGCTTTGTACGGCTCCAAAATCCACTAAAAAGACTTGGTGCTTAGGGGTAAGAATCAGATTGCTGGGTTTTATATCTCGATGGAGGACCGGAGGATTCTGCTCATGGAGATAGATCAGGATCTCTAGAATTTGGGTGGCCAAATCATAAATATCCGGTTCTGAAAATCGGTGTCCTTTTTGGATCAAGGTTTGCAAACTGGACCCTGGAATATATTCTTCGATCAGGCCCAACCAGGGCTCTGGTTTTTGGAGATGGAAAGAATCGAGATATTTAGGAATTTGGGGGTGATCGAGCTGCTGGAGGACTTGAACTTCTCGCTCAAATAGTTTCATCTCGTCCCATTGCATACCGCGACCAAAGGCCAAAAATTTGACAATCACGAATGGCTGTTTGGGCGTTGCCTGACTATCCACAGCTAACCAGGTTTGGCGCGTAGGTTGAACCCTCAACTGCTCCCGCAGTTGGTACCGTTCTTGCAATATCTGCCCAGCCATCAGCATTGGTAAGGACTTGTTTTTGATCAAAGTCTTGTCTCTCAATTATGGTGGCTCGATCGCTGATCGCCACAGCCTTTTCTAAAATCCTTGGGTTTCAGTACCCTGTTGATAATGAACAGTGAATTTTTGCTATGGCGATTTATTTGGTTACGGGTGCAAATCGAGGCATTGGTTTGGAGTACTGTCGACAACTCCAGCAGCGCGGGGAGACGGTCATCGCCGTCTGTCGCCAGTCATCAGCGGATCTCAAAGCCCTTGATATTCAGATAGAAACGGGTGTTGATGTCACGTCGGATCATTCTATTGCTAATCTAGTCCGTCACCTGGCTGGACAACCGATTGATGTGTTGATTAACAATGCAGCCATTGTCGAGCGAGTAACCTTGGATAATCTGGATTTTGACAGCCTGCGTCGCCAATTTGAAGTGAATGCCATTGGCCCCCTGCGGGTAACTCAGGCACTGTTACCCAATCTCCAATCTGGTTCTAAGGTGATTTTGATGACCAGTCGGATGGGGTCTATTGGCGATAATACATCTGGCAGTTCTTACGGTTATCGAATGTCGAAAGTAGCCCTCTGCATGGCCGGAAAATCTTTATCCCACGACCTAAAGCCGAAGGGTATTGCTGTGGCGATTCTGCATCCCGGCTTGGTGCAGACACGGATGACTCAATTTAATCCTCAAGGAATTACCCCCGAGCAGTCTGTTCAGGGGTTGTTGGCCCGCATTGATCAACTGGAGTTGAATCATACGGGTACGTTTTGGCACGCTAATGGTGAGGTTTTGCCCTGGTAGTTTGGGAGCGACTGGTTTGATAGCTTGATTATTGCGGAGAGGTTTCGGACTGTCGCCAAAACTCGACATAGAATTCGGCATTCTCAGTGGGTTGAACATCATGCTCCACTTCGGGTAGGACGATTCCTTGAGTTTTAGAATCTAGTGTTTCTTCACTATCAAAGGGGTGATAAATTCGATAGATCAAAGTTCCTGAGACAACATGAATAATGCCCCAAATTCCGGTTTTTGTAGCGTGCTGGTGACGTAATCCTGTTGGAACGGTGGTGCTGTTAAAAACAGGGGTTTGACGATAGGCAGTGTATCCACCGGGAATGGTTTTGCGATCGCACAGCACACAATTAAGCGGTGTTCCCAACCGGGAGGCTCGACCCGTTGGCGTCATCACCCAAGGTCGTTCGAAAAAGGGGGGATCATGCCGGGTGTGTTGAGCATGGCCACAATCTAGTGTTGCCACCCAATGGGACTCTTGATCTTGGTGAAAGCCAACTATTTTTCGTAGCAATTTTCTTCCCAAACGTCGTCTAAAGCTGGCATCCTAATCCATTGCACTAAACTTTTCTAGGAATGCGATCGCAACTTTGCCCCACAGACTTTCTTCTGTAAAATGCTCACCCGCTTTTATCAGGGCAGCTTTGCCGCCGCTTCGCCAGCGTTTGGGATTGAGTAAGCCCCGCCAAATTATTTGCCAACGTTGAGGCTGGTCTTGCTTGATCTGTTTGAATTCTGTCTCTATAAGGTCGGACACTTCCGATGCAGATGCGGTTGGGTGTTGTTGATGCAAATCTTGTAGCAACTGTAGGATATCTGCAATTGATTGAGTCTGATCAGTTGACGTGGCATTTACTATCATGTCACCTTCAACATTACCCGTCGCACTTGTGACTGGGGCGTTAAAGGTCATTTGTACTTTTGGCGTATTTGCATTTGACATGGTTGGTTGGGGTTGATTAGAACGACAGAGATCAGCGATCGCTAGCACTGCCATGGTCCGTACAATTGCTTCTTGATCTTGACGGGCTGCAATGCCTAAAGCTGTTATTACTTCTTTGTTATCCTGAGCAACTTCTCCCAAAGATTGGGCTGCATAGCAACGAATCAAAGGGGAGGTATCAGTAAGCAAAACATCGCAGAGAATTTCAATGGCCGTATTGTGAACAGTCATTCAAATTTAGGCTGACTGACGCCCTAAATCTTTCAACTGTTCTACAGCTTTGAGACGAACCGAGGTGTCCGTTGATTGCAAATCCTCAATAATAGAAGAAAAAATTGCTGCTAAGGCTGGCTCACTGTCAGCTTTCTCTTTCGTAGAACGACACTGCTCTAGCAACTCAGTGCAAGTTTCAGATAGCTGTTGACTTGATTGAATATGAATTAATAAGCGGTGCTGAGCCTCTTCTTGAACTTGCTGAACATCTGCGATCAGTTGCCGCTGTTTCATAGTATCAGCCAAATAAACAGTAGCTGGAGTAGCTTGAACCTCGACTGTTGGCTGTCTAGCATCTGCTGCTGTTTGCAACCGTAAAAGCGTCTCAATTACGTCAAGCTGGCTACTCAGTTCTTGAGAAGCAGTAGGGAGAGCAAAATTCAGAGCTTGAGATAGTGACCGTACAACAATGCTTTCCAAAGAGGTCTGAAGCTTTCGAGCTTGAATTGATAGTTGCTGCTCTAGTTCGTCAGGGATTTCAATTGTTATTGTTTTTGTCATACTGTATCTTCGGTATTTTTGCCTAGAGATGAGTGAACGACTTGATTTCCGCCAACGTGGCCAGCTACACCATAGGCATTTTCAACATTAATGGTGATAGTATTTATTTCTTGATGATCAGGAAATATTTCTAAAGAAAATTCTTTAGCAAGTTGATAGAAATTATTGTGATAAAAATTACACTGCTTTTGAATGGATTGAAGCTCTCCCACTATGTTATAAATTTCTTCTGAATCTTCAACTCGAAATAAGTGATTTCTAATAATCTCCATAGCTGTTGAGTACATAAATTCGCTATTATTACATTCCTTTAATTGTCGAATGGCTTCACTGCGAGCGGCGTGTCCCTTTGTCTGCAATTCTTGAATTAAGATGTCTGCATCTATCTGACTATCTAGAGAAAGTGGCTTTTGATATGTTTTACCGTTATGTTTACTTGTTGTTCTCCTTATACGCCAGCGAATTCTGTCCCAAGGTGGTAGAGAACGAACATAAGCGGGTAGTTCTTCAAATCCATCTATTGCAGTTTTAATGGCAGAACGAATAAGAGGATCATCCTCAGTAGTTAATGATGCTTCTAGGAGTGGCAGTACTGATTTATCTCCTGAGTGTTTCAATACTTGGACTGCAATGGAACGCATGACTGGATCGCTATTATGAAGCAGTACATTGTTTGAGTGGGCAATCGCGACTTTATATCCAGTATTTGTTCCACTGATATATCTTAGCGCCTCCATCGCCGCATAACGAACCTTGACATGGTGATCCTGAAAAGCTTGAACGATTGTTGGTATTACTTCTTCGCTAGGTATTTGGGCCATTGCATCCATCACCCGTCGTCGGTTTTCCCATTCAGGATCTGAGTAAGCTACCTCTAGAAAAGGGATGGCAGTTTTGGAATATGAGCTTCCCAAAGCATCAATGATATTGTTGCGAACATAAACGGACTGATGAGTTATGGCTGCACCTAGGGCTGAAATAGCTACCATACTATCTAGTTCTCTAGCTATCTCACCCAAAATGGTTGCGGCTCTACCAGCTATGTCTCCATTAAGATCATCAAGAAAATGCTCTAGTATTGGAATTGTTGCTTCGCTCTGAATTTCATATAGGGCGGCTACAATTGCATCCCGAACGTAGAAATCATCACTCTGAAACCACGGACGCAAATATTGAATAGCTAATTCAGAGTGGGTTAGGCCTAATAAATATATAGTTAGGCACGCTGATAGTTCTCTATTGACCATCCATTCTAAAATTCTTGGTTGAACTTGCTTGAGAGAAGCTCCTGTTAGCCTTGCTGATAATGCCAGATCTACATCAGATGCTAGTTTTACAAGCCTTATTGATTGCTCATGAGTTTCTAACAAACTCATCATTAAAATGATTGGCTCCGTCCACTTGAGATAGTTTAGATAGTGGCTCTGCAGGTGTTCTTTACTGAGATAATAAAGCTGATGAAAAAGATACTCAGCAGCATAATATTCCTGCAGCAATTGATGCTTAAACTCAATTCGATCCCCATTTTTTTGTAGTAAGTGGTACTTGAGCAAATCATCTAAATGATACAGAGCCGATTGTTCTGGATAAGGGGTTTTTCCTTTGAAAAACTCAGTGAGTACCGATTGTGCCTTAGTTCTGGGTATTGTGATGTAAAACTCTGTTGGTTTATCTATAGGATCACTTCCCAGCATCATGATGAAGGCTAGATACTGAAGAGTTGATGACCATAGTCGCCGATCCGACTCAGTGTGAACATCCTGCTTAAGATTGTTCTCGTAAATTTGAGTAAAGTGGCGAAAAATCAAGCCCAAGTTAGATGGGATAGTTTCTGTTTGTCGAAACAGTTCGCACAACATCCACAATAAGAGTGGTGTTTGACCAAAGTCTTGTAGCCTACTGTCCAATTGTTTTATTAACTGTTCCCCTTGTTCAGGTAGATAGGTCCTCACAAACTTCTCCATCTGCGATTTTGAAAGAGGCAGCATACTCAGTTTTGCAGCTATATCAGGAAGATCCCCTCTACTTCCTATTTCTCTCGTTGTTACGACTAGGGAAGTCTGAGAATAATCTTGACAAAACTTACAAAGATCATTCCAAGCTGAATCGGATGGAAGTTCATTCAAGCCATCTATCAACAGCAAGACTTTCTGTTCAAACAGCAGTTGCTCTATTTGGGCCGGGTCCAGTAAAAGGCTATGACGTTTGAAGAAATCACGGATGAGATCAAAGACAGATGTTTGGTAATAGCGCAGCTCTATCAAAACGGGAATGATAGGTTGAGTCTCTCCACCCGCCCCCTGAAGATCTGAGTCCTTTGACTCTTCCAGTAGGGTCTGTGGTGGTGTCTTTAAAGTGGAAAGAGCAATCTCTGCTTTTTCTAAGAGCAGCCTCTTTAGCGCTGTCGTTTTTCCTGAACCCGGTTTTCCCTGAAGCAGGACATGTTCAGTAGCATATTTCTCTAAACCTTCTAGAACAGTTAACCGCTCAATATCATGATTTGTATAGTTTGACTGATCTGAGGAAGATGGATCCAGCGTTTGCACCATTAATCCGAACTCAAATGGGGAGCCAATGGAACCTTTGTTCGAGCTAGATAAAGTTTTTGTGTCAGTGATCGCGTAAAGATCCCACCAGTCTTTGAAGGTATCAAGCAGAGATTCTAGATAACCTGAAAAGACAAATCCATTAGTAGGTTGCATGCTGGTAGCACACCGAAATTATGTTATCTCCAATTCTACTTGGTCATTTCAGTTGTCGAATTCAAATTCCAGCTTAGTCGCTTTCTAAGTCATTAATGCAAACGATTCGAGGACTGTAATTGATATCTTTGCCTTTGCAAGAACTCTTATAGCTAGATGCTGAATACAAATAAGTGTTCTCTTTCTACAGAGAGCAGCCCTAATCGGCAACAGTTAGGATTAACAGTAAGCTTCGTGAATGTATAAGCATGGATACTTTATGTGTTTCGATTCCCCCTTCAACACAACTGACAGATCGGCAATTTTATGATCTATGCTTGGCCAATCCTGATCTCAAAATTGAACGGACTGCTCAGGGAGAACTAATATTTATGCCACCTACAGGAGGGGAGACAGGCAAGCGCAACGCCAAGCTGACAAGCCGCTTTGTTGTTTGGAACGAAACAGCAAACTTAGGGGAAGTGTTTGATTCCTCCACCTGTTTCAAATTACCCAATGGGTCCAATCGTTCTCCTGATGTGGCTTGGATTCGCCAAGATCGATGGGATGCCATTTCGCCAGCAGCGCGTGAACAATTTCCCCCCATTGCTCCAGATTTTGTCCTGGAGTTGATGTCCCCTTCAGATAACCTGGCAACCACCCGAGCCAAGATGCAAGAGTATATGGAAAATGGGGTGTGCTTAGGTTGGCTGATCAATCGTCAGCAAGGTTTTGTCGAGATATACCGACAAAATCAACCCGTTGAAACATTGGAGCATCCTCAGACTCTTTCTGGTGGAGATGTTTTATTAAGCTTCAGCCTAGAAATGGCTGTCATTTGGGGATAAATTTGCGCTCGTTTTCAGTTTGTAGCAGTGATCCCGCTTGTGTTACAAGCAACCTGCTGGACTGAATGACCCATATTTCAGTGATAGCAAAGGTTTCTAGTATCTGACGAAATAGAACTATTGTGTTTGGGTCGCTCAAGAATGATGGGGATTGAAACGTCAGCCTCTATAGCGCTCTTCATTTTGTGAGTTCATTTCTTTAATCGACGTATGGTGTGCCATCTTTATGGGTAAATTGCCAGCTTCCCTGACTTTCCTTGGCAACCAAGTCATCATCAGGATAGTGGACCAGATCATTTGGGGTGCGATCGCCAATTTCTAGATAAACGGCATCAGCATCAGACTGATTACATAGATGGTGACCATCTGCCTCACCCGCCGGAAAGCCCGCCGCCATGCCTGCGATTAAAGCTTCACCGCCAGCATCCGTTACCAGGATTAACTCGCCTTCTAGCACATAGATCAACTCATCTTGGTAACGATGCCAGTGACGGAGAGCAGAGCAACTGCCCGGTGCTAACCGCACTAAGTTAACGCCAAAGTTTTTGAGCCCTGCTGCATCGCCCAGCCGTTGTTTACTGCGGCCCACAACTTGGGGTTGAAAGGTAAGGGGATAATTAGAGTGGGTCCGGTGAGGAATTTGAGCCAAGTTAAGTAGCATGGTGAGCCTCTCAGTCGATTGTTATGATGATTTTGACAGGTAAAAGGGCATACCTGTGTAGGCAGAAGGAGCGAGGTTTAGTATTCATGAAATGGGTAAAAACAGTCGCAGGGGGTCTGATTGCTGTAAGTGTTGTTTTTGGCTTCAAATTCTATAACAAATTTCAGACAGCAGACGATGTGAAGACAAAGCTGCTGGCAGCCTGTGCTGAAGATACTCAGTGTGCTACCTCTGTGAACACACATTTTGATCCTTGCTTTGAGGCCAATTATGATTTGGGGAGCCGACGGCGCTCAGGTGACCTAGATGGTCCTAAATTTGCCGATTGCCTTAACGAGAGAGCAGGCGAGTTTTTTACCCTTCAACCTGAACAGTGATTTTTCAGCACCTAATGAAGACCGACGCATAGTCCTAGATTTGATGCTGCTTTACCAAAGACCGTACTCTATTTTTATCTGGGTGAATGCCTATAAGCGCCAAGCCAACTCCTACGCCCCTGAAAAAATCGAACAGTAATCCCTTGTTTGGGATTAACAATCAGGTCTATCCCAGTTTTGGACAACGCCATACGGGGCAACCGGTGGTTTCTATCGATGAGGAAGGCAATCTGCGACGTTGCCATTTTATCTCCAACCGACATTCAGCAGGTGGTAGCCATCAAACAGGCGAGGAACGGGAGCTTGCGCGCTAGAATACCTTCAAAACCGTTTCCTACCAATAGTTTACGCGTATCATAAACGGTTGCTTCTCGACAGTGAAGCATCTTGGCAATTGTCGCTGCTGAGGCTTTAGGACCATTCACATCACTGTGCAGGAGGATCTGAGCGCGACGGATTTTGAAAGCCCCTCCTTTGCCTTTTCTCACGACACTCTCCAGAAGGTCTCGCTCTTGTTCATTCAATCTGACGAGGTATTTGGTTGTTGGCATGATCAACGTGCCTGCTGGTTTAACGTTGATCCATTCGTAACACTTATACAATAGTTTTAGAAATTATGGCCCACTACTGTAGCTGATAGAGTGTTGTAGTGCAATTTTTGTGAAGTCGACGTCATCAGCTTCTATGACCTAATCTGGGTAATTATGCTGGCCAAATCTTCTTGACTTAAAGTTGTGACGATAAACACTTCTTGCACCGTTTTGCCAGAGCGGGCCAAAACTTTAAAGCCGCCCCGGATCGGCACAGAAATTCTCAACTTCAAGTGAGGGGCGTGGCCTTTGACTCGGCCAATAACGCCGGGGGTAACCGTCTTAATTCCTGGATATTGAACCAACTTTCCCAAAATTGCGAGCAAGCCAGGAACATGGCTAGAGTGATTAAGAACTAACCGACCTTTCGTTGCAGACATGTTCTAGGCGGCCTCAAGGGGAGCCATCGTCAACCCTGCGCGTTGGAGCTGCATATGGTAGAGTTCGGCTTGCTCTTGGGGACCGACCCAAACAATGGCTTGCCCCTCAAAATGAATTTGATTCGTTAATTCCCAAGCCCGATCCGAGGTCATCTGAGGGACATAAGTCATGAGGGTTTTGGCAACATGCTCAAACGTGTTGACGTCATCATTGACGACAATAATCTTGAAGTTCGGATAGGGTTTGCGAACGGTTTTTTGGGCCTGTTGTTCTTCAGGGCGAGTGACAGGCGTTTGCACTGCTGTCATCGCCCTGCATGGCCTATCTGAAGAAGAAAGCTTAAGCATGTGGACTGGTTTCAGGTGACATCAAAGGGAACAGGGGTTTACATCAGTTTAACTTGTGGCTTTAGAGTTGCCTATGCTCAATTAAGCCTAGGCTAAAATAACGTATCTGCGGACGTTACTCTGTAATTGGACCTGGCGTCAATTTCCTATCTTCAAGCACTATATTAACGTTGGTATGTTTGCTCCCCTGAATATCTATGGCTCTTGATCAACAACTTGTGCCGGGTACGCTTCACTCACAGCTAACAGCACGTACCCAAAAGGCCCTAGACTCTGGTGCTCTCCAACCGATTGCCACTGCATACGAAATTATGGCTGAGGGAGGGCTGGATTTTATGGTTCGAGTCGTGAAAAATCTTGAACGGAAAGCGAAGGCCAAGCAAGCGCCCAAACCCAAGAATTTCAATCCTTTCTTACCCTACGAACCTGATCTATTCGTAACGGATTTATCAGCAACGCATTTGGGACTGTTGAATAAGTTTAATGTGGTTGATCATCACTTACTGATGGTGACTCGGGAATTTATCAGTCAAGAGACTTGGTTAGATGCAACGGATTGTTTAGCTTTGGCCATTGTCTTGGCTGAATTGAACGGGCTAGCATTTTACAACGGTGGTCATGCAGCTGGCGCCAGTCAATCTCACAAGCATTTGCAAATGGTGCCTTTACCCTTCATACCCGACGGAGCAGATCTGCCTATTTCGTCGCTGATTGCTGCAGCTACGGCTCAAGGACTAGACCGTAGCCAGCGGTTACCATTTGTACATGCGATCGCACCTCTCTCCCTAGACTGGTCAACCCCGGCCCAGCAGATTGCACCCCTACTACTAGCCACCTACCGTGATCTTCTGACTGCTATTGGTTTGCCTTGGCAACCGCATAGCCCTCAAGCTACGGGAGCCTACAACCTTTTGGTTACCCGAGAATGGATGTTGATTGTGTTGCGATCGCAACCCAGCTTTGCAGGGATTTCCATTAATGCCTTAGGCTTTGCAGGATCTTTGCTGGTGCGAAATTTCCAGGAACTGGAGCATTTGCGAAACATTGGTCCCATAACTGTACTGAAAAATGTCAGCGTTGTCCCTTAAAAACATCCCAGTCAAGGGTTAGGAAAGAACCACTGGGCTTCGAACTTTTGGGTACAAGTATTCTGTACCAGCAGCGGCATTTATCTGCTGAGCCAGTATCCAATCTATAGGTATGAGCCTAAAAATATCGATTCATTGTTACAAAATGAATGTTGTCAAAGAAGCTCTACAGACTTGATCTCATCCAGATTTCGTCTCGCTTTAGGCATCATAGACAGAGACTAAAAACAATAATTCTTTACATTTAATAGTAATTGTGTTACATTTATTTACATAAGCAAAACAATGAAACAATTACGGAGCATTTCCCATGACTTCTCGCGGATACACCTCAGACGATCGCGGCCGCATCAACAGCTTTGCCGTTGAACCTAAAACTACTGCCCAAGCAGAACCAGTGTTTGGATTCAACAAAAATGCTGAAAGAATTAGTGGACGACTGGCGATGGTTGGTTTCACTTCTATTCTCCTCCTAGAACTGGCAACCAATCTCAACTTCATCCAAATTGTTGCGGGTGTCTAAAAATTGACCCGCTCTGTCTGACCTTTACCTACTGAGGTTTGCTGTGGGTAAAGGTCTTTCTCGGCCATTTGGGCGAGCACACTGAGGCCACATCATTGCTAGACCCGAAAGTCATGCTTGTAGAAATCCACTCCCATCAACTCATAGAGCAGTACACAACAGGTGTTCGAGACTTCAGCTCTACGATTTTGACTGGCGATAGCCTTTATGAACTCCAGCTCCAGGGCATTAATCTAGAGCAGGCTAATCTAGCACGAGTCAACATGAGCCTTACCCAGTTTCAAGACAGTAACCTGCGAGGTGCTAATTTAGCTCAGAGCTTGCTGTGGCGAACTGATTTATCTCAGGCTAATCTCAACGTTGCCAATCTCAGCCGTGCCAAGCTCATTAGAGCAACCTTACAGCGCACTCACTTACAACAAGCCATTTTGGCAAAAGCCGACCTGCGAGTCGCAAATTTACAGAACGCGAATTGCTCAGGCGCTAACTTCGTCGGTGCAGATTTGCGGTATGCCGACCTAACGGATATCAATCTCGTGGGTGCTAACTTAAGCGGAGCTGATCTGACAGGGGCAAAGTTGACCGGGGCCGATCTCAGCTATACAAAGTTGACCGGGGCGATTCTAAGACAAGTAGATTTGAGCCAAGTTACGTTAAAGGGAGTTGACTGGAATCACCGACACATTGAGATTCTGCACGACAATCCTGTTCTAACCGCCACAGAAATTGCCAAAATTCCAATGCAGTAGTCGAGGCTGCTGTAGCTCTCACCAATTTTTCATTGGACCTGCCAATTGTGCTCCACTAAGGTTGAGAGGTTGGGGCAGAAGGGGTTAACTCTTGGGAGTCTACAGAACGAACAATCGCTTCGTCATCCTGTCCATCCGTCTGGAAGATTCCAGCGAGTCCCTGTTCCAAGGTTTTTGCCATCACAATTTTGTTCTCGTAGACCACAATCACCCTTGCCAGAATAGGCACACTATTAGCCTCTGCTTCTAGATACAAAGGTTCTACATACAGCAAGGAATTCTCAATTGGAATAATCAGCAAATTGCCTTGAATCACTCGTGACCCCTGCCGATTCCACAGAGAAATTTGTTGTGAAATGACAGGATCTTGGTTGATGAGTGCTTCAATTTGTTCAGGTCCGAAAATTAGCTCCCGCTTTGGGAACTGATAGAGCAGGCGTTTGCCATAGTTTTCACCATCAGAACGAGCCGCTAACCAAGCAATTAGATTGTTGCGACGAACGGGTGTAAACGGATAGAGCAAAATGAATTCTTCTGCATCCGTCTCTGGCAGCTTCATGGTCAAGTAATAGGGCTGAACCAGCTGGCTTTTTTCACCATAGATTTCATTGGGTACCCGCCATTGATCCTCGCGGTTGTAAAACACTTGAGGATCCGTCATGTGATAAGTCAGCAAGCTTTGAGACTGGGCTCGAAACAAATCAATTGGATAGCGAATATGGCTCTGGAGACTCTCGGGCATATCCGCTAATGGCTGAAACATCTGGGGGAAAATTTGCCGCCAGGTTTTGAGAATGGGATCGTCAAGATCAACACTGTAGAAGGTCACCGAGCCATTGTAAGCATCCACCACCACTTTGACGGAATTGCGGATGTAATTAAAGCTCTCTTGTCCAGGATCAGAATAGGGATAATGGTCACTAACGGTGTAGGCATCAATGACCCAAAACAAAGTGCCGGGAACAGGCTGTTTATCCGTTTGATTCAAGACATCAACATCAGCTCTCGCCGTCACCAAGTAAGGATTACTATCAAAGCGTAAAAAGGGTGCAAGTTCTTGTACCCGTTCCTGGATTTGGCGGCGAAAAAGGACTTCCGTTTTGGGGGTAAAGTTTTGGGTGAACAGCATCTGCCAATCCCGCAAATAGAGGGAAAACAGCCCTCGCCGCCACCAAGCCCCAATCGCAACCCCTCCCGTACCGTCATAGGTGTTGTAGCGATTATCATTGCCACTGGGATAGTCCAGTTCTTGCACCTTGGTACGGGTCATCACATAGGTATTGGATAGCTCTCCAAAGTAAATTCGAGGCACATTAATGGGGATACTGGCAGCAATATCAGGAGTAGCGGTTTGTAGCGTTCCGTCGTCATTACCCGCGCCAATATCTTTAATGAAGTAAGTGGGCAGACCACTAGATTCTGCAGTATTGACCGGACTGAGCGTGAACCCATAGCCGTGGGTGTAGATTAAGCGTTGGTTAATCCAGGTCTGGGCTTCGGGAGGGACATTTCCATAGTCCAGCTCCCTAGCCGCCACCAAAACCTGCCTTTTTTCAGTACTGGGCTGCGGGCGAGCGCCCTGATCTGGGTTCGCAGTCTGATCTGGATCCAAAGGAGGTTGCAGCGTCGTTTTAAGGGTATAGCGATCCACATCTGCGCTGGGAAACTCATAGTAAAGCCGAATACGCTGGAGTTGGCGATTGGCTTCTAACAGGGGGCGAGTATCCCATAATCGAATATTGCGTAACGTGGAATCATTGGCTTGCAAGCGAGTTGGACTTAAATCCGCACGGGGCTGAAACGTTTTGGTTTCAACGCTATCGAGATCAAAGGCGGCCCGCGTCAATTGAATACTTTTTTCGATGTAGGACTGTTCGCGAGCCAGTTCATTGGGCTGTACGACCAAAGCTTGGACACCTCGGGGCAAAACCAACCCCGCAATCACGGCAATGCCCAAGTAAAAGCTGAGAATCCAGGATAATTTCAAGGGACGCTGGGGCTGACGAGCAGACATCGCCCGCCAGAAAAACACCACTGCAATGGTGGCAGCTCCCAAACTCAGAATTGTTTTAGTGGGTAAGTCCACGGTGACATCGGTATATCCCGCTCCGTAAAGAATGCCCTGGGTAGAGTAGAGCAGGGAATAGCGATCTAGCCAAAATCCCCAGGCAATGGTTAACGCCAAGGCTCCTCCGAGGCCGTACAGATGCCGTTTCTGGGAGAGGGTAAATCCAGGAAATCTGCCCTGGCTGAGACTATCACCAGCCAAGAGATAAATGAGGGCGACGCTTACAAATCCAGTGAGAGTGACGCCCATCAGCCAAAATCGCAGCAGTTCCCATAAAGGCAATACAAACACATAAAAGCCAATATCATGACCAAACAGCGGATCAGTACTGGCAAAGGGAGTGGCGTGAATAAAGGCCAAAAGGGTAGTCCAGTGATTGGAAACCACTAAACCTAAGCCAAGGCTGAGAGAGAGGGCGATCGCACCCAACACAAACCCAGGATGCCAGAGTAAAAATGCCGTAAATCCAGCGAGTAGCAACAATTGCCAGGGCATCTGTAGCCAATGTTGGACCCAGTGCGCAGGAGCAGAAAAGGTAAACTGCTTCAAAATTTGAGAGCTAGTGGTCGCAATTTCCGTCGGCGGATACCAAAACTGCACCACGACTTGACCAATATGGGTGAGCAAGCTGGCTAACAAGACGCTCAGACCCACTAAAACCAGCAATAGTTGAGCCAGCTTCAGCGCACCCGGTTGGGTTGTATCCCTATCAACGGGTTGACGGTAGCGCCACCGTCGGGCCAACACCAAATTGCCGACCAAATAGCTGGATGTACTAACCAGTGCCAGTCCCCCCAACCCAACCCTAACAACCAGTTGAGTTTGAAAAACGGATAAATATCCCAGATTTTCGAACCAGGCAACTTCTGCAGTGTAGTGAGCTAATAGATCTAAACCAAAACCAACTCCAACCAACAGCAGAAGGGATTTAACTAACCCACCCACAACCTTAGAGGACATCAACAAAGGCGCAACACAACTCTCAGATCATAGATGATTCGTTCCAATTAGCACTTAAAATGCTGAGTTTAGCTCGGCATACTCAACACATTGGAGGCACGCGAGGGAGGAAAGGCATGATAGTCATCCGCATTCAACGATTGCACAAAGTCAGCAAAGGTTAGGTGAAAACATTCCAAGCCCCCGCATAGCCAATCAATATACTCCGGCCATTGATCTAAGGCTTCTAGCTTGACCTCGAGCAGAGTGCAATACACCAAACATTCCGGTAATTGTTCTTCCCAACTCAAAGGGAAACCCATTTCTGATTCAATCCAGTCTTTCTGAGCCATCAGCAAACCATAGTGGGCCTGCGCATCTTCGTCTAACAAGCGTAGCTCAATCGCTAAACAGGAGCGATCGCGATCCAAGCGAGCAGATAATATGAATCCGGCTCGACCAATGGCAAAATCGATGTGCTCTCCTACGGGTGGCGTTACCGCCTTCACCACACTCCCCTGTTGTTCTAACTGATTGCAGAGGTCTGTCCAAAAGGCTGAGTTTTGTTCCTGCTCCACCGTCAGCGGTTCGGGTTCAGACTCTGGCAGGGGGTCTACTGATGCGTCTGGCAGTTGATTCTCAGGAATTTGTTCTACTGGCTGAGCCTGAGAATCCTCTACCACTCTATCTGTAGACAATCCGGCCCCATCTGTGGACGAGACTAGATTAAACTGGGCAGCCATTGCCGCCTTGCCAATTTGCCATAACTCAATTTCCACACCCCAAAATCGGAGCGTTGGTTGAGCATGCTGATTCAGCCAATTCAATAGTTTCAAATGCTCAGGGGCAAACTGGCTCGCAATCCAGATGATGGCCGCTCCATCTAGACCTGCACATTCCGTCAGCCACTGTCCAAATTGCTGTTCATCCGTTGGCCTGAGCTGACTGCCAATCAGAATCCAGTTTTTGGTACCTACTTCTCGGCAGAGTAAATCGGCTCGATAGTCTGCCATTTGCTCGGCATTCAAGACCACCTCAATAGATAGCCCAATGGCTTCCCCCAACAACTGGATATTCTCCTCTAAACAGAGCCAGGGAGCAAAATCTGCTGCGGCTGACTGCCAGTACTGGGTAACATCTACTTTTTCTAGACGACCCAAGTTTGGTTTTTTTGCAGGCTGCATGGGTGCGATCGCTCTAACGATTCATCCTCCCCTGCAATCAAGTCGCATCAAGAAGGACAACGGTCTTACTATTCAATAGCTTAGCGGTTATAGCGTCCTTCCGGGCCAGGTGGGATTTTTGAGGAGGCTAGCTTATCGGCCCAACGAGTTGTCTCGGGTAAGCGATAGCGAGTGGTGCAACTCATCACGTAGTCAATGGCACTCTCCAAACTGATCCGATGACCAAGGGAAATAAATAAAGGCTTAGTCTGCGGGCGAGATCGCAAGACTGCACCAATGCGCTCTTCCTTATGAGTCAAAGGCTGCCAACTGCCTCGGACTTGATCAACGGGCTCATGCTGCCCAATTAACCGAGACTTGGCCACGCCAATAGCAGGCAGGTCTACGAGCACCCCCAAATGGCAGGCAATCCCAAAGCGGCGCGGATGGGCCAGTCCCTGGCCATCACACAGCAGCAAATCAGGTGTTGTTTGGACTTGAGCCAAAGCTGCTAAAACCGTGGGAATTTCTCGGAACGACAGCAACCCAGGGATGTAGGGAAAAGTTGTGGGTTGGCGAGCAATTGTGGTTTCGTGCAAACTTAACTCTGGCCAGGTCAACACAGCCACCGCCGCTCGGGTAATTTTACCTTGATCTTCAAATCCCACATCTACGCCAGCCACATAGCGAACGTCACTCAAGTCATCTGTGGGAATGACTTGAGTACAGAGTTGCTTTTGCAGTTGAATGGCGTCTTGAGCCGTTTGGGGCCAAGTCTTAAGTTTAGGAATTTCCACTTACCACTTATGGAGCCAGTGACTATCGATAAAATCCATGATCATCAGGGACCCTAACATCCCCGCCATGATGCCAAAGATAAATACCAAGGGGTTGGCAACGGCAATCAAGCTTCCTAGAGCACACATAACAATGGTCATAAAGAAAAGAATAATGACCAACAGTAAGGGTCTAAAGAGTCCCATATTAAATTTGATTGAGTTCTTTGTTAATTTGTATTGCGGTGATTGTTATTGTACTGGATCCTGGCTCCTGCCCAATCCAGTTTTTCGCGCAAAGTACGGTAGTAAGAGTAATTTTCCCGTAGCAATACAAATCGGGCTCGGCATTTTGCCATCCAAATATCAACGCGCTGACCCGGCCAAATTGAGGTGCATAACACCCCATCCATCCAGAGTTTGGTGGCGAGTTCCCGATCTGCCAGCGGCCAGATACTCACCCGCGACCCAGAAGGCAACACAATCGGACGACTCGATAAACTGAGGGGACAAATCGGCGTCACAGCCATCGCTTCCATGCCCGGATGCAAAATCGGCCCACTGGCAGCAACGGTATAACAGGTTGATCCAGTGGGGGTCGCCACGAGTAAGCCATCTCCTTGATACTGATCCACGATCTCGCCATCAATTTCGACCTCCAGAATGGACGTAATCATCCGGTCCGCCGAAGCTGGCTTAATACACATCTCATTGAGGGCGATATAAAATGGTTCTTCTTCGGGAGTATCAGTCGGATCAATAGAGCGATCAGCCACCCGAGCCCGGAGCATCATCCGCTGCTGGACGGCATAGCGATCCTCTTGAATGCGTTGCCAGACAGATTCTGTGTCCTTAAACAGGTCAGCAGGCTCGGTCAAGAAGCCAAGGTGTCCTCCAATATTGACGGCCAAAATCGGGATACCATCGGGGGCTAAATGACGGGCTGCGGCCAGAGCTGTCCCATCTCCACCTAGAACAATAGCAAGATCGATGGGCTGAGTAGCTGAGGCTAAGAACACTGGATAAGGATTGTCTTTGGGGCCACTAGGCCCCATCAATATATGGCAGCCTTTGGCTTCGAGTTGGCGGGCAGATTTTTCGGCCCATTGTTGGCTGAAGGTGTCCCCAGCTTTGTAGACAATAATGACTTGCTGCAACTGCACCCTAATGGTCCCCTTTTCTTATCCGCTCAGGATCATGTCTTCACCGTAACCTGTTCGCTGCTCTTTTTTGCGAGTCAGCCGAACCTCGGGTCTTATCCAAATCTGGCCTTTATATTAAGGAGACACTGCTGGCGAAATACCATGCAGCCAGAGCCTATCCACCCAAATCAGGCTATGATACAAACATTGACAATAGTTTACAAATATCAATGTTTGTTTCCCAATCGAGACTAGACTCGGTGCGCGATCGCCTCAAAGAAACCATCTTTTATGGCCAAGAGCCTACCCTTGAACTGATTGCCATTCTGATGGTTTATTTTGTTCAGGGCATCTTGGGTCTAGCTCGATTGGCCGTCAGCTTTTTTCTGAAAGATGATTTGGGGTTAACTCCTGTCCAAGTCGGGGCCATGATGGGTATCGCTTCCTTACCTTGGGTGATTAAGCCTTTGTTTGGGTTCATCTCCGATAGCTTGCCAATTTGGGGATATCGCCGCCGCTCCTATCTGATTTTGTCAGGTGGGCTAGGTTGTCTAGCTTGGCTGGGCATGGCTACCGTCGTCCAATCTGCCCTGACGGCTACCATTGCCATTGCTTTGAGCTCTTTATCGGTTGCGGTCAGCGACGTTATTGTCGATTCTTTAGTCGTGGAACGGGTTCGCCAGGAATCTCAAAGTGACGCGGGCTCCCTCCAATCTCTCTGTTGGTCCGCGATCGCCCTGGGAGGAATTATTACTGCCTACTTCAGTGGCTGGCTGCTAGCCCATATCAGTACTCGTCAAGTCTTTTTGATTACAGCCACCTTTCCCCTAATCGTTTCTGCCGTCGCCTGGCTGATTGCGGATCCAAAGGTAGAAACTCAGCTCAACCTAGAATCTACAAAACAGCAAATTCGGCAAGTTCGACAGGCGATCACTCAAAAAAGCATTTGGCTCCCCGTTACTTTTCTTTTTTTATGGCAAGCCACCCCTAGCTCTGAGGCTGCTTTTTTCTTCTTTACAACGAATGACTTGGGGTTTGAGCCAGAATTTTTAGGTCGGGTGCGGCTGGTTACAAGTCTAGCTGCATTAATGGGTGTATGGGTATTTCAGCGCTTTCTCAAAGCCGTTCCGGTTCGTCGCATCTTTTTGTGGAGTACGTTACTATCGGCCGGGTTGGGGATGACCACCTTGCTCCTCGTTACCCATGCAAACCGGGCCTTGGGCATTGGTGATCAATGGTTTAGTCTCGGCGACAGCTTGATTTTGACCGTATTGGGCCAAATCGCTTATATGCCCGTGTTAGTTTTGGCAGCTCGGCTGTGTCCACCTGGAGTTGAAGCAACCATGTTTGCCCTATTGATGTCTGTCAGCAATTTAGCAGGCATTTTGTCCCATGAATCCGGGGCCTTGATTATGCACAGCTTGGGCATTACCGAAACCAATTTCCAGCAACTGTGGTTACTGATTGTGATTGCCAATGTCAGTACTCTGTTTCCCTTACCTTTGCTCCATTGGCTACCTGAACAGGCGTCAGAAACCAATTTATTTACAGCCGCAGATATTGCTCCTTTGCCACTGGATACTTTACTAGCAGACCCACTAGCGGTCGAACTTGTCGCTGATCAAACCCCGTAATTACAACGATATGACTGTCTCCACTTCTCCCTCTCTCTCTACTTACCTTGCCCATAACTGGCAGGGAGGACATGAATCTCTCAGCCAAGAATATGACTATGCCATCGAAGATATCGACGGAGACATTCCTGCGGGTCTGCACGGCACGCTATTTCGCAATGGTCCCGGTCTATTAGACGTCAACGGCACGCCCCTCAAACATCCCTTTGACGGCGATGGTATGATTTGCGCCATCCGTTTCCAGCAAGGCAAAGCCCATTTTCGCAACCGCTTTGTCCGCACAGCAGGGTACCTAGCCGAACAAGCCGCTGGCAAAATCCTCTATCGGGGTGTCTTTGGGACACCAAAACCAGGGGGACTGCTGGCCAACGCCTTTGATATTAATTTCAAGAATATTGCCAATACCCATGTCATCTACTGGGCTGATAAGCTTTTGGCGCTTTGGGAAGCCGATCAACCTTATCGACTTGATCCATCGACGTTAGAAACCCTTGGCCTCGAAGATTTTTCAGGTTTACTTAAACCGGGCGATCCGTTTTCCGCCCATCCTCGGATTTTGCCAAGTGATGATGGCGATCGCTTGGTCAATTTTGCGATCAAACCGGGTCTGTCGAGCACAGTCAAGATCTTTGAGTTTGATCGCTCGGGTGAAGTCGTTCACCAACAGCAGTTTGCCATCCCTGGATTTGCATTCATCCACGATTTTGCAGTCACCCCCAACTACTACATCTTTTTCCAAAATCCAGTCACCCTCAACCCGATCCCATTTTTATTTGGACTCAAGGGAGCAGGGGAATGTATTTCTTTCCAACCGCAAAATCCTACTAAAGTGTGGCTGTTACCTCGGGGCTCCGGCCAACCCCAACAGCTAGCAACAGACGCTTGTTTCGTCTTCCACCATGCCAATGCCTACGAAGCTGAGGGTCAAGTGATTGTAGACTCCGTCTGTTACGACACTTTCCCCACCTTAGAATCTGGCGTAGATTTTCGAAACATTGACTTTGATACTGTTCCTCCTAGTACACTCTGGCGATTTCGCATTGATCCAGAGGCCGCTACAGTCAAGAAGACGCCCCTAATCACTCGGCCTTGTGAGTTTCCCACTCTGAATCCGGCTCAGGTAGGACGGGATTATCGATATGTCTATCTGGGAACTACCGATTCTAGTGTCGGTAATGCGCCACTGCAAGCCATCCTCAAACGAAATCTACAGACAGACCAAGAACAACTATGGAGCGCAGCTCCTCAAGGGTTTATGGGTGAGCCAGTCTTTATTCCTAAACCGGATGCTACTGGTGAAGATCAGGGTTGGTTAGTCGCTCTAGTTTATGATGGCGATCGCAACCGCTCGGATGTCGTCATTCTAGATGCAGCGCAGGTTGATCAAGGCCCCATTGCCCGCTTGCACTTACAGCACCATATCCCCTACGGTTTACATGGCAGTTTTACTCCTACTGTCTTTAACACCTGATATCACATTTGTGTAAGAAGACACTATGCCCCAAAAGCTTTTGTTTGTGTGTCTGGGCAACATTTGTCGCTCCCCTTCAGCAGAAGGGATTATGAACCATTTACTCCAACAAGAACAGCTCACCCATGCCTTTCAGTGCGATTCTGCGGGGACGAGTGGCTTTCATATTGGCGCGGCCCCTGATCGGAGAATGGCGGCCGCTGGCTTAAGACAAGAAATTGTGCTCACAGGAAACAGTCGGCAAGTCCAACCCGAAGATTTTGCCAATTTTGATCTAATTTTGGCAATGGATCGACAAAACTATGAAGACCTAGTCGCTCTCAACCCTGATGGCCAATATACTTCCAAAATCCGCCTCATGTGTGATTTTTGCACAGAACATACCGACCAAGATGTGCCTGACCCTTACTATGGGGGAGCCTCGGGCTTTGACTATGTCATTGATCTGTTGATGGACGCTTGCCAAGGCTTGCTGAACGAGTTGCAGCAGCAGTAACCCCACTCAATGATCGGTATGGATAGAACCGACTAAATGATTTTCCATTGCAAACCGGACAATATCCGCCCGATTCTGGGTTTCTGTTTTTTGCAACAATTTGCTGACATACTTTTCTACGGTGCGGGGACTGAGATGAAGCTGTTCACCAATCTGGGCGTTGGAGAGGCCGTCGGTTAATAGCACTAAAACCTGCTGCTCTCGCTGGGTCAGTTCCAACGCACTCACAAGGGCTGCATCCACAGACTCCCGACTCGGGATGGTATGGGAAACGGCCTGTAATTCGGCTTGAACAATCTGAGCCCGATCTAAAAGATTCCGAACAACTGCTCCCAATTCTTCTAGGATAAAGGGTTTCGCCAAGTAGGAATCACATCCTAACTGATACCCTCGAATCCGCTCCGGGGGTTCTGCACACTCTGTCAAGAAGATCACGGGCAGCAATCGAAATGCAGGTTGTTGCCGCACCAGTCTAACTAACTCATAGCCATCCATCTGTGGCATTCTTATATCAGTCACCAGAAGATGGGGACGGTATTGTTGAACCAGTTGCCAGGCTTGTTTACCCGTCGCAGCTGCTATCACCGTATACCCTGCGGCTTCAAGATAGTCGGTCACAGCCAACCGAATACCAGGTTCATCATCCGCGATCATCACGGTTAAAGGCATATAAGGTCTGGTGCGCTTTGCACACATCGTCTTGCTTGTTTAGTTATAACAATCCGTTGACTCAATTCAGCTCGCCTTCATCAATTGCAAGTAATCGAGATCGCGTGGACACTGCAACTTATTCTTTCGTGATTCCGATTTATAACGAAGAAGCTAATATTGCCGAACTCTATCGACGACTTCGCCAATTGGTCGCTAGCTTGGATGGCTCCGCTGAGATCATTTTGGTAGATGATGGCAGTTGCGATCGCACCCTCCCCCTACTCCGCCAATTACACCATGATGATCCGCAAGTCCGGTATCTCAGCTTGGCCCGAAACTTTGGTCATCAAATTGCTTTAACTGCGGGTCTTCAGTTGGCCACAGGCCAAGCCATCATTGTCATGGATGCTGATTTACAAGATCCACCAGAAGCCGTTCCCGAACTAGTTAAAAAATGGCAGCAGGGCTATCAGGTAGTTTATGCCAAACGAGTGGCTCGCCAACGGGAAAGCGGCTGGAAACGCTTAACTGCCTATTTGTTCTATCGATTTCTGCAGCGCTTATCTGACATCCATATTCCCACCGATACCGGTGACTTCTGTTTAATGGATCGGCAAGTGGTCGATCTACTCAACCATATGCCTGAACGCAACCGCTATATTCGCGGACTCCGGGCCTGGGTAGGTTTTCGGCAAACGGCCATCACTTTACATCGTCCCCCCCGCTTTGCCGGAGAGGTCAAGTATACCTTTCGTAAATCCTTGACCTTAGCCTTAAGTAGCATTATGTCTTTTTCTAAAGTGCCGTTGCGTTTGGCTACCTATCTAGGCTTGTTTGCCTCAGCTTTAGCTGTTTTTATGATGGCCTTAACTCTCTACTGGCGTTTTTTCAACCCTTCGAGTCAGCTCATTGGCTACACGATGATTACAATGGCTATCTTCTTTTTAGGCGCAGTGCAATTGATTTGTCTCGGGATTTTGGGTGAATATATAGGCCAAATCTATGAAGAAATTAAAGGTCGACCGCTCTATACCATCAAGGAAGCAAGTCATCTGCCTCATCAGCCAACCCCTTAGGCCTAATGGACTCTTATCCCAGCGCCCCTCCAATTCAATGATCCAAAATCTTTCCCAGCAGAGGCAGAATGGATTAATCTCTTTAAATCTTAGTCCCGACAACCAGGCCAATCTTCTTCGTCCCCGGGCGGTTGGTCATAAACAATGGGAGACAGCTCACATTCATCTTCAACACTCACTAAGGACGTTTCTTGAGCATCAATAGAATCAAAGAACGAACGCATGGCATTGGCGGTGCCTGCTAATGCACTTACCATACTGATAGACAACACCAAAATCACGATCTCTTTCATTTCACTTAAACCCTTTGTAAACCCAATCGAGAGATGGTCTCGTATCTTTTACCTCAAAGCGATGGTCAACTCGAAGCAGATTTCTTTCAAGAATTCAATTTATTGAGAGAAACCTAGTTGAGGCTATCTATTCCACAGCGCTATTCACTTCGAAAAGGCTACCGATTAAATTATAGACCACTCATCGTCATAGATAGTTCCCTCAAGGCCAGCATCCCCATTCTCGATGGCTCAACTAACTGCGAATTTGAATCGGCATAATCAGATACGTTATTTTTCGCCCAGAGACAGGCGATAAGACGGCTGGCATCGTTGCCGAATTGAGTTGCAACTGTACGTCTTGACTCCCCATTGCTTTCAAACCATCGCTTAAATATTTGACATTAAAGGCAATATCCAAATCCTCACCAGAGATCTGGGCGGTCAATCGTTCCTCTCCCATTCCTAATTCAGGGGCTTCCGCTGATAAAGCAACTTGTTGTTCAGTACTATCCAGCTTCAATCGAATAATATTATTCTTGCGAGCAGCCAAAACTGCAATTCGATCAATGCTGCTTAGTAAGGCCTGACGCTCGACGGTCACTTGACGCTCAAACTGCTGGGGAACTAGCTGGGGATACGCTGGATATTGTCCTTCTAGCAGACGACAACTAAGACGCTCCGTTCCTTGTTCGCCCGTCAACTCAAAGATAGCCTGATTGGTATCAAATCTGAGGGCAACATCTGCAACCCGTCCCAACATCCGCTCCAGTTCACGGAGTGCCTTGGCGGGTATGGTCATCGTTATCGGCTCAGGTGTGACTAAGTCGGGAAGATTAGCGATCGCCAACCGATGCCCATCCGTTGTCGCAAACTCAACCCCTGACTCCGAGGTATTTAGGTGCAATCCAGTCAAGATTTGCTTGCTTTCATCCGTACTCGCGGCAAATAAGGTAGCTTGCAACCCTTCTAGAAATAAATCAGCAGGCAAGTTCAATGCCGGTATCTCATCTAAATTGGGCAATCCTGGAAATTCCTCAGCCACTAGCCCCTGCATCTGGTAATGCCCTGAATCAGAGGTCAAGGTCACAGCTGTATCGTTGGTTTCAACCTCAATTTCGCAACTGGGCAACCGGGACACAATATCGTTGAGAAACCGGGCAGGTAGTGTTAGCGAGCCTTTTTCTTCAACGTCAGCAGCAATCCAAACTTGGATTCCCAAACTCAAATCAAAGACCGTTAACCCCAAACGCTCGGCTTGAGCTGTTAGTAACACATTGGCTAAAACCGGATGAGTCGGATTGGATGGCACGACCCGACTTAGGAGTGAGAGTTTCGAATTTAGATCATTTTGCTGACAGACCAATTTCATAACTCTTCGGAGGGGTTGAATACCTTCATCACTCTGGGAGCAACATCGTAACATCATTGGCTTGTCCAGCAAAGTTGCAACCCATTCAGCAAAAAATCTAAGTCTCTCTACTCTCTTCTACTTTTAAATTTAAATAATAGTAGTTATAGTAGGGGCTGTGGAAAATGTGGAAAAAGTGAAAAACATTAGTTCTATCAAGGCTTCAGTCGATTATTAACCTGTGGAAAACCTGTGGAAAAGATTAGGGGGTTTTCCACAGGCTGTGTATAAAGATTTTTTTCTCCACAAGAACCCTTAGTTCTCCACAAAGTTTCACCAGGGTTTTCCACAGAAAAAAAGCAGTTTTCCACAGGCAATAATCGAGCTTTGAAAATCTTTACAGAAGATTTAAGCTTGTGTTTATATTATTCTGCAAACCTTAATGGGAAAAGGTTTTAAGTTTTGGAGCTTGTGAGTATAGAGAAAAATATGAAAGTTAAGCTTTAGCTCAATTCCCCCAGAATTTTCTAGATATCCACAGTAGATGACGGATTACGATTGGCTGGCAAGATTGATGCGATCGCCGAGCTGTCGGAGAGATTGGGCAAGCTCTGGGTCTTTTTTCTGTAAATCTGAGATCTTGTCACAGCTATAGATCACGGTGGTATGATCTTTGCCTCCAAACTCGTCACCAATTTTGGGCAGGCTCAAATCAGTATGTTGGCGCATTAAATACATACCGATTTGACGAGCCATACTGATTTCTCGCCGTCGAGAGTTTCCTTTAAGATCTTCAATGGAAACGCCATAAGTGTCGGCAACAGTATGAATGATGGTGGCGGGCGAAGCCGAAATTTTGGCAGTCGGTGGGTTCAGGACAGGAGCGATATTTTCCACATTCATCGGTAACCCAGAGATGGAAATATAAGCCACTGCTCGAATTAAAGCGCCCTCTAATTCTCGAATGTTAGAGGTATAGCTAGATGCAATATATTCAATGACTTCTCGGGGAAGTCGGATATTTTCGTACTCGGCTTTCTTTTGCAGAATTGCCATCCGAGTCTCCAAATCAGGGGCTTGAATATCAGCAATCAATCCCATAGAAAATCGAGAGCATAGACGCTCTTGCAATCGCGGAATTTGACTGGGGGGACGATCCGAGGCTAGAACCACTTGTTTGCCTGCTTCGTGCAACGTATTAAAGGTATGGAAAAACTCCTCTTGGGTATATTCTTTGCCTTCAATAAATTGGATGTCGTCGACAAGGATGACATCGACTGCTCGGTAATACTCTCGAAACTTTTGCATGCCATCTTTGCGAATAGCAGCAATCAAATCATTGGTGAACTGCTCAGTAGAGATGTAGGAAATTCTAGAGTTTGGCGAAATCTCTAAACGATAGTGGCCAATGGCTTGCATTAAGTGGGTTTTCCCCAATCCAACTCCCCCGCACAGAAACAAGGGATTAAATTCCCGACCAGGAGACTCGGCAACCGCTAAACAAGCTGCATGGGCCATCCGATTATTGGGGCCAACCACATATCGAGAGAAGACATATTTGGGGTTGAGACTGGCTTGGAAGCGTTGCTGAGAATTAGGATTTTCGGGTTTACTTTCTGGAACGCTGACAGGAGAAGCAACCTCTGGGAGGGGGATACTAGCGTTGGTATCTCCATGAGCAACTTCAATTTGAATTTCTACAGGATGACCCAAGATCTCGTGAACGACGTCTCGAATGGTTTTGACATAGTATTTCTGTAACCAATTCCGAGCAAATGGATTGGGCGTACGGATCACCAGCCGATTATCTTCTAACTGTTCAGCGCTGGCGGTCTTAATCCAAGTTTCAAACGTGGGACGGCTAAGCTGCAACTGTAAGCGCTCCAGGACCTGGCTCCAGAGAGTTTCAAGAGACGTTTCCATGAATTACCTCGACAGCAAGCTGAGCAACATAGAGATTAGGGGGTTTCATCGGGTCTGGCAAGGGTGAGTGCTAAGATTGTAAACTATGGATTCTGGGTCGAACGCTAGACCTTAAGCTCCTGGACCTTGTAAATCTTGCAACCAGATAAATCATGACTAAACGAACCTTAGGCGGCACTTGCCGCAAGCGTAAACGGACGTCTGGGTTTCGGGCCCGGATGCGCTCTCAGAGTGGTAAGAATGTAATAAGTTCTCGACGACGGAAAGGTCGGCAGCGGTTGTCTGTTTAAAGGTGAGTGAGGTTGGTCCAAATCGATCCAGCCTTGACTACAGATAATTTGTTGCTTCTGTTTTGAGGGTCTGTCTGGATGTTAGCAACCCCGCATCGACTTAGAAAACATAACGACTTCGTGACGGTTTATCGCCAAGGTAGTCGCCAAAGCACTAAATTTCTGGCCTTGAGAGCGTATAAATCCGATGCGAATAGAGCCCACTCTTCTGTTCGTATCGGATTTTCTATCAGTCAGAAGGTCAGCAAACGAGCTGTAATTCGAAATCGGATCAAGCGGCGGTTAAGGGCTGCTTGTCGCCAGCTGCTTCCTGAGTTACAACCAGGTTGGGACATCGTGATTGTGGCTCGGGCTGAAGCGGTGCAGTGCGATTACTTGCAATTTCTGCAACAATTAAGAAAGTTATTTGCAGACGCGGAGATCCTGGATGGGTATTAAAGAGGAGGTCTATTACGAAGGCGGACCTCATATCGGAGATTTAATTTTAAATTCATTTCTAGCCTTAACTATATTTTTTATTCCTTTAACCATTGGGGCTATTGTCAGAGCGCTGTGGCTGCGGTTTCGAATCACGAGCCGACGAGTCACGGTCAACGGGGGTTGGTTTGGTCGAAACCGGACTGATTTGGTCTATTCAGAAATTTCTGAAGTTTCCGTCATTCCTCGGGGGTTAGGTTTTTGGGGAGATATGATGATTGTGCTCAAAGATGGCAGCCGCATCGAACTAAAATCTTTGCCTAAATTCCGAGATATTGAAGCTTACATTGAAGAAAAAGTGCAAGCAAAATCTGCTGTTGCTAGTAGTGCTGCATCCTAAGCATAGAGTCTTGGTATTTTGGTAATCTCTCCATCTGTAGCTTAGATGAGTATGATGGAAAAGATTGCCCAAGTTTCTTCTCAACCTTAGAATAGTGTTGAAATCGACTGACTGCGAGCCTCATTTTTGTGCAACCAGTTCAGTCCCATCGCTCAACAATGATTGTTTATATTACTCGCTGCGAGTGCTTAAGACTTTGTTGCTGAAACTTGGAAATTTGCTAATTTGCACGCATAGGTCGGCTGAACACGAATGAACTTTATTGGATTTATCTCGGACAACATCATGTTGCCGATCCTGGATTTCTTTTACGGGATCGTACCCAGTTATGGATTAGCTATCGTTGCTCTGACGTTGGTGATTCGCTCTGCTCTCTATCCAGTCAGTGCAGGACAAATCCGAAACATGCGGCGAATGAAGGTGTCTCAGCCGGTCATGCAGAAGCGCCAGAAAGAAATGCAAGAGCGCTACAAAGATGATCCAGCTAAATTACAGGAAGAACAAACCAAACTCTTTAAAGAGTTTGGTAATCCTTTGGCAGGTTGTTTTCCTCTCTTGATTCAAATGCCGATTCTATTCGCGCTATTTGCGACTCTACGAGGATCGCCTTTTGCCAATGTCAACTATACCGCTAACGTAAAAATTCTTCCCCAAGATCAGATTGCAGAAGTTCAATCTGAGCCGTTTACAACTAAGTCTCAAAATATTTTTGTCGCGGAAAAGACTCACTATCCCGTTGTAGGGGTCTTACCAGCGGGTAAAGAGTTAGCGGTGGGCCAGTCTACTGATTTTCAGTTTCAAACGATTGGTGGTAAACCTCTCCAAAATATTATTCCTGAGTCTGAAAAGGATGATATTGTCCCGACTTGGACCGTGACAAAGGGCGAAGATCGGGTTCAGATTGATGACAATGGTCACATTGTTGCTTTGCAGCCTGGTAGTGCCACGATTCAGGGAACGATTTCTGGAATTGCTTCAGAAAAAGGATTTTTGTTTATTAAAGCCTTAGGTCGGGTGGGGGCCGTTCAAGGCGAAATTTTTTCCACGACGGATGAAGGGGCAAAATTCAATGCCGATGCCATCCATTGGGACATTTTGATCATGGTGATTGGTTTTGGTGTATCTTTATACGTCAATCAACTCCTCTCTGGTCAAAGTGGCAATGATGCGTCACAACAACAGGCGATGACAAAATATATGCCTGTAATGTTTTCTGGAATGTTTTTATTCTTTCCTCTACCTGCTGGTGTGCTGCTTTATATGTTGCTTGCCAACATTTTTCAGACGGTTCAAAGTTATTTCTTATCAAAAGAGCCTTTACCGGACAATCTACAAAAGATCGTAGATGAACAGGAGAAAAAGAAGGCAAAAGAAGAGCGAGCTTCTAAAGTCGTTGCTGAAGAGGGTGAAAGAGGAGCGTTACCCTTTGAACCTGAATATTCTAAGAAGAAAGCATCGAGTTGATATCGTCTATGAGTGAGTCGCCAGTTCAACGTGGCCAGGAATGGTTAAAAGATTTATTGGGACATTTGGGAGTCGAAACCCAGGTGTCCAGCGATAAGCCTGAAATTGCCCAGACTAAATTTAATGATTTTGGTGGGTTCTGGCTCACAATCGATGACAGCGGGTTGTCAGAAGATCAGGTGAATTTGTTAGTGGGCCATGAAGGGCGGATGTTGGATGCGATTCAGTATCTGATTAATTCCACTTTGAATCTAGGTAAGGAGAAAGAAGAGCGAACGGCCTTTACGATTGAGATGTCTGATTTTCGGATCAATCGCTATGGTGAGTTGACTGAATTGGCGAATCAAGCGGCTCAGGAAGTTCGAGAAACCAGCCAAGAGGTGGTAATGCCACCGATTTCTTCGGCTGAGCGGCGTCTGGTGCACACAATTCTGTTTGATGAGGCTGATTTGGAAACGTTTAGTCGCGGTCAAGAACCTGATCGTAGGTTAGTGGTAACCAAAGCCACTGAAAAAGACGCTGACGGCTAAATAATCGGGAATTTTTAGAAGTTCCAGGCTGATGGACAAGATTTATATTCCAGAAGTAGAAACAGCTCCCCAACAGACCCTTGTTCTGGAGGTTGAGGAGTTTTTGCCTGAATTGGCGTCTCTAACACCTGTGCAAGGCCAGGTGCAAGTTGTCCATCAAGGGAATTACTTGCAGGTTGCTAGTCAGGCGAAAACGATTGTGACCTTGAATTGCGATCGCTGTTTGCAGCAGTACAACCATCGCCTGACGGTGGACGCTTCAGAGATGATCTGGTTATCAGAGGAAGTCCTAGAAGTAACAGAGCCGGGTCTGGAAATTGAAGTGACCCTCGATGATCCAGTTGAAACCTTGTCCCCAAAAGGATACTTTAATCCTGAAGATTGGCTTTACCAGCAACTTAGCTTACAGCTCCCCCATCGTCAGCTTTGCGATCAGAACTGTGAAGGTTTGATGAAAGAGGCAGAGCAAATTGAGCAACCCACTGACCGCCGTTGGGCAGCACTGGAGGCTCTGAAAGAACAAATGCAGCACGAGATCTGAGTTTCAGTTGCGTGGGATTATTAAATTTAAGCGCAGCATTCAAGGAAAGGAAAATCACAGAGCGAATCTACTGCCACCCATGCGTCAGGCCTCCGAGGAACAAATCTGATAGATTCTATGGCAAACGACCAGCGCTTGTTGCAATCTGTTCCCCAACCCCCAGAACCACAGTTCCAGCCCAACCAGATGGATGCTGGAGCCTTGGTCAGATGTGGACATCAACGGCTTGAAGGAGGATTCTATCCTCAAGCGCTGGAATCGTTTGAGCAAGCAATTGCCCTAGAGCCAGGACGAGTCGATGCTTGGCAGGGAAAAGCAGCGGCGCTGAGGAAGATGAATCTGCTCGAACCAGCAAATGCGGCGCTTGAAAAAGTAAATGAATTGCAGATGGCTTTACTAGCTCCGCAAAAAATGGATGCTGAGTCTTGGCTAACTGACGCTTACCAGCAATTGGCCAGAGGTAAGTTTGAGGAAGCTATTACCAGTTTCGATCAAGCCCTAGACACTCAGCCTGATGACTATCAAGTTTGGTCTAATCGTGGAGCGGTACTAGACTACTTAAACCGATTTGAGGAAGCGATCTCTAGTTATGACAAAGCCCTAGAATACAAGCCAGATGATGATGCAGCCTGGTACAACCGAGGGGTTGCCCTACGTAAATTAGGCCGATTTGAGGAAGCGATCTCTAGTTATGACAAATCCCTAGAATACAAGCCAGATGATGATGCAGCCTGGTACAACCGAGGGGTTGCCCTGCGTAAATTAGGCCGATTTAAAGCAGCGATCGCCAGTTATGACAAATCCCTAGAAATCAAGCCTGATGACTATCAAGCCTGGTACAGCCGGGGTTATGCACTGGGGAAATTAGGACAATACGAAGCAGCGATCGCCAGTTATGACAAATCCCTAGAAATCAAGCCTGATGACTATCAAGCCTGGTACAGCCAGGGTTATGCACTGGATGAATTAGGTCGATACGAAGCAGCGATCGCCAGTTATGACAAATCCCTAGAAATCAAGCCAGATAAAGATGAAGCCTGGTAGAGCCGGGGTTATGCACTGCACGAATTAGGTCGATACGAAGCAGCGATCGCCAGTTATGACAAATCCCTAGAATTCAAGTCTGATGATAATCTAGCCTGGTGTAACCGGGGGATTGCACTAGACAACTTAAACCGCTATGAAGAAGTGATCACTAACTTTAACAGTGGCTTACAACACGTTCACAAACATATTCAACCTGAAGGTTGGGGAGTTTTACATCATCAATTAGGTAGAATTCAATATTGTAGAGGATCCTTTGACCTTCGGGGTGAAGTGTATATTGAACAGGCACTCACCAACTATTGCTCTGCCTGCAACACTCTTAAGGATTTTCCAAAGTCTTACCTTGCCTTAATTCAAGACTTGATTAAAGCTTACTTGTGGTTCGGCAATCTAGACCAAGCTAACCAATGGCGCGACACAGGCTTAGCAGTTTTTCGTGACCTGATGAATGCTCAATCTACTGACCACCAACGCCGCCATTTAGAAGCCCAGTTTTCTGGTATCAGCCGCATTGATGTAGAGATACTTATTCAAAACGGTCAACTTACCACTGCTCTGGAAACCGCTGAGCGTTACAAAAACCGCTGTCTCACTCACATCTTTGGGCAGTGGCAAGAAAATACTCTCAGCCCCACCTACGACCAAATTCGCACGCTCTTGTCGCCCACTACTGCTCTTATTTACTGGCATCTCAGCGATGATGCCCTCACCACTTTTCTGCTTACGCCCAACGCCCAATCTCCTCACTTACTGGATGCAAATCACCTCGACCAATGTAGCCGTGCCCAAAGTCTGAAAACTTGGCTGACAGACTGGAACACCGACTATATTGACTATCGTTCGAGTTCCAAGGAAAAGAAAATTCCCAACCCTAAACACCTCTGGCGTTCTCAACTCCCCAATCGGCTTACCCAACTCAAGGAGCTTTTAGGGCTCGATACCCTCATTTCAGGCCTGCCTAAATCTGGCATTACCCACCTCATTTTGATTCCCCACTGCGATCTTCATTGCCTGCCCCTAGCGGCCTGCCTGCCTCAGTTTGTTTGCACTACCTTACCTAGTGCCCAAGTGGGTATCGCCTTGCAGCAGCGTCAGATCAACCACCAGAGTGGTAGGGCACAAGTAGCGCTTCTAAGCGTGGAAGATCCCAAAACTCATCAACATCAGATGCCCTATGCCCAACTGGAATCGGCACTCCTCTGCGAGCTGTTTCCCAATCACACCCGACTAGCTCAGACTCAAGCGACTGCCGATGCTTTCGTCAAAGCTCTTGACGATCTCCGGCATACCCTGATTCACTTCACTGGACATGCAGGTTACAATGCCCGTCATCCAGAAGACTCTGCGCTCATTCTCAGTAACAATCAACTCCTCACGGCTCAGACTATTAGTCATCTCAATTTTGATGCCTACCCATTGGTCTTTCTCTCTGCCTGTGAAACTGCTTTAGCAGGTTCTCCAAACATTAATACTGAATATGTCGGGCTTGCGAGTGCCTTTTTACAGGCTGGAGCAGGTCACGTTATCAGTACTTTGTGGAACGTGAATGAAATTTCTAATGCTTGGCTGGTGCTTCACTTTTATCAATTGCTGCAACAGGATATTGCGCCTGCCTCTGCACTAAAACAGGCGCAAACCTGGCTGAAAACCCTATCCTATCAAGGCTTGTTATCTTGGCTAGGAGATTGGCTGGAAGACCTTCCAGCTAACCATCACTACTATCAAGACCTGCAAGACGAAATGACCTTGATTCAGGAAAAACAGGATGCGGGTAAGATAGAACTACAAGACTTGCCCTATGCTGATCCTTACCATTGGGCTGCATTCACGATAACAGGCGATAACTTCCCATGAATGCTACAGATGAGATAAAACTAAAAGCTTTTTTGGTTGCACTGAATGGGCTAGAACCATCGTTACCAGAGGTTGCTTACGGGTCGGTGCATGAAATGGGTGTAGCCATTGCACAACAAGATAGCGATCTCGTCCTGGCTATCCTTGAGGATCTAACTCAAACTTACCCTCACTTAGGAAAGCGCTACGAAGCTGTTCGGCTCAAGCTAAAACGCACCTACCATGCTCAAGAGCGATCCAAAAGTGTCGTCGCCACCTTAGAAAAAACTGGGATTGATTTAGAACAAACGGCGATTTTGTTATTAACTCGCTTTAATCCCCACACCTCCGCACTCTTCACCGAAACCTCTGCTCCTACCAAAGCTGATGTTTGGGAAAAGAGCGATCGCATTGCTGTAATGGTTGCTGGAGGTGCATTTTTAGGGGGGACGATAGGACAAATTCCAGGAGCAATAATTGGTTCCTTCCTGGCTGGACTCTATGGCTGGTATATGGGCTTCGGCAAAGCCCATCCCTCAGGAACCCCATAAATGCTCCAACCTGCATTATTGATCTGGTTCCTTGCCTCCGGTGGATTATGGATTGCAGTTATCATCACCAAAAAGAGAAAGAAACCCCCACAACCGCAGCCACCTCCTGAACAGTTTGTGACAATGGCGTTGGCAGTGGCCGCGATCATTGTATTTTCTCAAATTCTCTATAAGGCTTATACCATACCTGAACTGCACAAAATTTTAGAATGGGATGGAACAATTGCACTCTGTATCGGCGCACTGTTTGGGATTTATCTTGCCTGCAAGGAAATTAAAAAACTATTTGAAAATGGTTAAACAGTAACGAAAAATACTGCTATGTTGACCTCGGTCAAGTCCTAAAACCCTCATCAAAACTACTATCGAAACTTTAAGCATCAAGCATCACTATAGGGTTCCTGAAAAACAATTATTAAGGCATTCTGAAGTCTCAGTTTCAATCCTATTCACTGGAATCTGAGTTATTTGGCTCACAAGCTCCAATATTGACCCAACTACTAGATCCATCTGCCCAATGTTCTTTTTTCCAGATGGGAGCGTTATGTTTGAGGGTGTCAATGGCATATTGGCAAGCCTGAAAGGCTTCGGAACGATGGGGACAGCCGACGGCCACTAGGACACTAATCTCACCGATTTGAAGATGGCCAGTGCGATGGTGAATGACGACGCGATTGGTGTCTGACCAGCGTTGACGGATTTCAGTCGCAATACTCTGAAAGACCTTAAGAGCCATAGGCTCGTAGGCTTGATATTCCAAGGAGAGAACGGCTTTGCCATCGGTTTGGTTGCGCACGGTGCCACTCATGACGACGATAGCCCCGTTGTGGGCGTGATCTGCCAAACGATAGAGTTCCACCAGATCTAAGGGAGCAAACGTGATTTGGAGGTCATCCTCGGTTTGATGAGAAGAGGTGGCCGCAGGAGATGATGTCATCGTTGTTGGAGGGAGCTGCCTTTCCATCATGAATGATTAATGGGGCAATGGGGATTGAGCTATGAACGGAGGTGGTCCGTCCGTATTTGGATCGAGCTGGAAGACTTGAGAAAATTGGCTGATGAGGGTTGCTTGCACTGTAGCGATGTCAATATTGGGAATATATGAGGCCAAACTGCCAACTGCACGATTGTGAATGCCGCAGGGAACGATCTGTTCAAAGCCTGAAAGGTCAGGGTTAACGTTCAGAGAAAAACCATGCATCGTGATCCATCGACTGACTTTAATGCCAATGGCCGCTATTTTTTGATTGTGTAACCATACCCCAGTCAGGCCAGGAATCCGCTCAGCCTCAAGGCCATAGACGCCTAATGTGCGAAGGATGACTTCCTCTAGCTGGCGAAGGTACCAATGCAAATCAGTTTGGTGATGTTTGAGATTGAGAATGGGATACCCGACCAATTGGCCGGGGCAGTGGTACGTGACTTCTCCGCCGCGTTCGATCCGGTGGAGGGGGTGATCGGTTTGGTCAGGATTGAATTTGAGGAAGTCTAAGCTGGCTCCTTGTCCTAGGGTATAGACGGGGGGATGCTCCAACAGAATTAGAGTGTCGGGAAGTTGGGGATTGTGGATGCGATCGCACACCAGTTGCCGTTGCCAATCCCATGCCTTTTGGTACTCGACCTCACCGAGTTGATAGAGCCAACAAGGTCGAGAATTGATAGTCTCTTCCTGTGATTGCTTAACCGATTTCTGCTGTGGAATCAAGCACATTTCCTCGTAATTCTATGACAGGAGCATTTAAGAATTATCACGGGATGCGAAGCAAATTGAAGACAATGAACAACAGCTCCTCTTGCAGGATACAAAATGTTAGGGTGAGGTTAACACTGGACTTTAGGGGAGGCAACCCTATGAAGCTTGTTATTCATGGCAAGAATATTGAGATAACCGATGCAATTCGAGAGTATGTCCACCAGAAAATAGAAAAGGCTGCCAGCCATTATCAGAATTTGACGACGGAAATTGATGTTCATTTATCGGTTGCTCGCAACCCTAGAATAACAACGAAGCAAACAGCGGAAGTCACCCTATTTGCAAATGGTTCTGTGATTCGCGCCGAAGAAAGCTCTGAGAATCTCTATGCCAGCATTGACCTCGTGGCCGATAAGATTGCTCGTCAGCTGCGAAAATATAAGGAGAAACGTCAGACCAAAGGTTCTAACCGTTCTAAAGTGGCTCTGCAAACGGCCGAGGAACAACCTTTAATTGGAGATCTGACGAAAGATAAGACGCCTGAACTGCCAGCAGAGGTGGTGCGTTGCAAGTATTTTGCGATGTCGCCCATGTCGATTCAAGCGGCATTAGAACAATTAGACTTAGTTGACCATGACTTTTATGTGTTTGAAAACGCTGAAACTGGCCAACTTAATGTTATTTACGAACGCAATCATGGTGGATATGGTGTGATTCAACCTCGTCAAGGCCAGACTGCAGACAGTAATGGTCGTGCCAAGCAGGCTGATTATCAACCCGTATAGTCTGATATTAATTCCTTCAAACTTGAACCCCTGCGTTGTCAGGGGTTTAGTGCTATGTAAGGGAAAACCTGTTACTGTATCGTCAATGTCAACGTTCCTTTTTGGCAACGCCCCCTATTTAAGTACAATATTGCGGCTGCTCTAATTACGCCTTGTCTCAAGACTGAGCAGTTTATGAGTACGCTTGCTCATCTTCTAGTCGATTCCATGACCATGCGATTTATTTATGCAGACTTCTGACCCCCAACCCTCTAATGGTGGATTTCGGGCCTTAATGGACAATCGGGCCTTTGTGGTGCTGTGGGCTGGACAGATCATTTCACAATTAGCAGACAAATTTTTCTTCGTCCTCTTGATCACCTTGGTTGGAGACTATCAACCACCGGAGAATATTGAGAACTCTATGCGGTCATCGGTGATGATTGCCAATACCTTACCCGCTGTTTTCTTCGGTTCTGCAGCTGGGATTTTTGTCGATCGGTGGTCCAAGAAGCAAATTTTGTGGACCACAACGCTAATGCGGGGCTTACTCACCTTGGTGATTATTGTTTTGCCTAAATCTTTGCCGTTCTTCCCCCTACTGTTAACAGTGGCGTTTTTAGAATCGATTCTGACACAATTTTTTGCACCAGCCGAGCAAGCAGCCATTCCAGTCCTAGTGAAGCCGCGCAATCTGATGCCTGCCAATGCCTTATTTACGACCACAATGATGGGTTCCTTGGTAGTCGGTTTTGCCGTGGGTGATCCGTTACTGAGTTTGTCGCAAAACTGGGGGGGTGTGAATGGCCGGGAATATTTGGTCGGAGGGCTGTATGTTTTATCGGCTGTCGTCCTGGGGATACTGTTGCCGCTGCGAGAGAAGAAACATAGCGAGTCAGTGGCGTTACACCCCTTTAGTGATTTGAAATTAGGCTTTGCCTATCTCCGCAAAAACCGCTTGATTAGTAATGCCATGGTCCAACTCACCATGCTGTACTGTGTGTTTGCGGCGCTATCCGTGCTTTCCATCGGGTTAGCTGAAAAAGTAGGGTTTGAGAAACCCAGTCAATTTGGATTCCTATTGGCTGCGGCTGGGGTGGGGTTAGTGATTGGAGCAGGTGTGTTAGGGCAGTGGGGAGAGCGATTTCATGATTTGCCGCTACCCTTATTTGGCTTTATTAGCATGGGCGTCGTGCTGGTGCTGTTCTCGTTTATTCATAAAGACTGGTTTGGGGTTGACCTCAGCATTGCCTTGAGCTTGAGCTTGAGTATGTTGCTGGGAATCGGAGCCGCGATGATTGGGGTGCCCATGCAGACCCTGATTCAAGTCAAAACGCCGCCGGACATGCGCGGGAAAGTCTTTGGATTTCAGAATAACGTGGTGAATATTGCCCTGAGTCTGCCGTTAGCAGTGGCGGGCATTCTGGCAGATATTCTGGGATTACGGCGGGTCCTGATCGCCATGGGGATTACCGTCATTGTCGCTGGATACTTAGTATGGCGGAGTACTCGCAAGGTTTTGCAAGATGTTATCTAATAAGTCTTTTCGTCCTCAAGTTACAGATCTTTCGAAAATATTATGCTGATCTAAGGGCATTGTCGCCAAACCTACCACTTCACTCATTGATTATGATGTAGACACTTATTAAGTAGAATCTCTGACTACGACTGGAACCAATACCAAATGCACTTCAAGGTCTCAACAGGTATTCTAAGCAGATTGGGGGAAGAACTGATTCCTAATCCTGATCAAGGCATTATGGAGTTGGTAAAAAACTCCTATGATGCAGATGCAACAGAGTGTACGGTGGAACTTGTCGACACTGACATTGTGGGTGGTTCACTGGTTGTATCAGACAATGGTATTGGGATGGACCCAGCGTCTATCTCTGATGGGTGGCTTGTCATAGGACGCTCAAGGAAAGCTGATCATAAGCCGACAGCATTGGGGCGTTTACCAGTTGGAGACAAGGGGCTGGGGAGATTGGCTGCCTTACGACAAGGTTCCCACGTGACTCTTAAAACTCGACCTGAAAATTATCCAGGGATTGAGTATATATTGCCCATTCACTGGCAAGACTTTTCTCATGTAGGGGTAGTTGAAGATGTTCGCCTAGATCTTGAGAAGCACGAGACAGAGCGTTCGCAAGGTACTGAAACTATTATCGAAGGTTTGAACTTCAAATTAGGTAAGCGGGAAGTACAGCGTCTAGCAAGAGAATTGTTGCTGCTATCGGATCCATTCAAAGATACAGATACAACTGGCTTCCATCCCAAGCTGATTGCACCGGGGTTTTCTGGTTTGGAGGAGCGTGTCAAAAAAGCTTATTTCGATGATGCAGAATATCACCTAAGTGCATCATTAGACATCAATGGGAAGGCTGAAGCTAAGCTTACAGATTGGAAAGGAGATGTGTTATTTGAGGCTAGCCATAAAGATCTATCAGGGCATGAAGCCCCCTATGAAACAGTCAGTGCAACCCTTGAAGTTTGGGTTTTTCTTTTGAATCCACAGACTTTTTCTCGAAGGGGTATAGAAGCAACACCTAAAGAGGTCAGAAAGTGGTTAGAGATTGTAGGAAATGTACATTTATACTATCGAGGATTAAAAGTAAAGCCTTATGGCGATCAAGGTGATGATTGGCTGAATATCAATGTAACAAGAGGAATGGCATCTGAAGCAAGACCCAGTACAAAAACAGTTATAGGCCGATTAATTGTTGATGATCAACAGGATAGATTGATCCAAAAGACAGACCGTCTTGGCTTTATTGAAGATGAAGTTTTTTCTGGGTTAAAACAGTTTGCAGTTGATGCTTTTGACTGGATGACTAAAATTCGTCGTCGTGCATCCGAAAAGAAGCGTGTTCAGTCTAGACAAAATATTTCAAAAGACGTAGAGCAAGCCAAAACAAAAATAAAGGAGAAAATTGATGCACTGGAACTTCCCAGCTCAGCAAGTGCTCAAATCATTGAAGTAGTCCAAGACTATGAGAAGACAAAAGAGCGTGAAGTTCAGTCCCTTCGAGAAGATTTATTGCTTTACCGTAGTTTAGCAACAGCAGGGACAACATCGGCAGTGTTTGCCCATGAATCGGGCAAACCAGTGACTTTGATTGAAAAAGCGACTGATCGTATTTCAAAGCAAGGGAAGAAGCTATTAGCAGAGCGATACCATAAATCTTTAAGTGAACCTGTAGAGATTCTTTATCGAGCTATTAATTCACTAAAAAGTTTCTCGAATTTCCCTTTACACTTATTGAAGCGTGTTAAACGCAAATCAACTACTGTCGATGTTTATGGAGTTATTAATGGAGTTGTAAATTTATTTGAGCCTTTCTTGGAAGAATCAAAAATTACCGTTAATCAAAAATTAATTAACAGCAAGCCTTTAGTACGCGGCAGTGTCGCTCTATTGGAATCAGTGTTGGTTAATCTTATGACGAACGCTCTTAATGCGTTCAATAAAAAAGATGCCCCTTGCCAGAATCGTCAAATTAAAATTAGTACTAGGTTACTTAAGACAACTTATATAGAAATTCGTTTTCTTGACAGTGCTTCTGGAATTAAAGATTTAGACTTAGAGGAAATCTGGTTGCCCGGACGGACCACCACGGCAGGAGGTACAGGCTTGGGGTTAACTATTGTTAAGGATTCCATTACTGATTTAGGGGGGCATATACAAGCGATCTCTAATGGAGAACTAGGTGGTGCAGAATTTATCATTACCCTTCCATTAGTGAATATGTAGAGTAGTTTATTCAGGGTTTTGATATCTATACCATCCCTTTAGAACTTATGATGAAAATAGAAAATAAAAGAAAAATTGTTATTATTGATGATGAAAAAGATTTCGCAAAAACAGCAGCTTGGGAAGTCGAAGATGCAGGATATGATCCATTCTTAATTATTGATGGTCCCTTTGAGAGAATTGACGATTTAGTCTCTCGAATTCCCCAGGACACTTTTGGCATTTTGTGTGACCATCGCTTAGGAAAATCTGGACTTGCTGGCTTCTATGGTTCAGATTTTGTTGCAGCCCTATATGATCGGAAAATACCAGCTTTGCTAGACACTCAATTTTATGACATGGATAGTGATGTATCTATCAGGAAACGCAGGCACAAAATACCAGTACTTCTCAATAAAGATAATGTAGATGCATCAACAATCACTAAAGGAATGGAGATTTGTCTGTCAGAATTCAATGGGACTATTTCAACAGATAGAAGAGGATACAGAAATATTGTAAGAATTGTTGGTGTGAGTAATGAATCTGGTGAACCAGTCATCGATACAATTATCCCAAGTTGGAATCTTTACCAGGCAGTGCGTTTACCACTATCTCTAATCAATGAGTGGCTATTTGATTTTGTTCCAGAAGTGGGGACTCATCTCATTGCTAAGGTTAACAGTGGTGCTCAAAAACAAGAAGATCTATTTTTTACTGATTTCGAATTAGCACCCGAACTAAGCGGTATTGATGGAGACTCCTAATCTAGTTATTTTGGATGTTGGACATGGCAATTGTGCCTTGCTAAAGGATACAGAAGGAGTGGTACTAATTGACTGTCCTCCTGGTGCTGTATTACTAGAAGTTCTGGAGTATTTCTCTATTACAGAAATTGATCATGTGTTGATCTCTCATGCAGATAGGGATCATATTGCTGGTCTTCCACAATTACTCTTAAATATCAAAGTTAAGAATATACATCTCAACTCTGACTGGCTGAGGGAGACCAAAGTTTGGAAGGATGTACGGGTTGCACTGGCAAATGCAAGGCAACATTCCGGTGTAAATGTAGAAGCTCAATTAATTACAACAACAACTGGTAGACATAATGTTGGGCAAGTCAGTGTCAAGATTCTTGCCCCTGTGCCCGAGCTTGCATTGGCTGGTGTAGGCGGGAGTGACCCAAAAGGCAAACGATTGCGCCCTAACTCGCTGTCAGCTGTTGTATCGCTAGAGCATAACTCTCGGAGCATTGTCATTCTAGCTGGGGATCTAGATCAAGTTGGTCTAGATAACCTACTTCAGGAGGATATAAACCTTGAAGCTGATGTTTTAGTATTTCCACATCATGGTGGCAAACCAGGTGCGAGGGTTAACAGCAAAGAATTCGCTCAACAGCTGTGTGAATATGTACGGCCTAAATTAGTGATTTTCTCAATTGATAGGAGTCTCCATAGAAATCCCAATGATGAGATTGTAGAAGGGGTTATATCGGCTGCTCCTGAAGCTTACATTATGTGTACTCAGCTATCGGAGAAATGTGCGGCGAATTTACCTATCACAAACCCCAATCATCTTAGTAGCCTGCCAGCCAAGGGACTTATCGATAAAAAATGCTGTGGAGGAACAATTGTGATTGGAATTGGTAATGATTGTGATGTGTATACTCCTGTACCTTCATCACATAGAGACTTTGTAATGAAATATCCAAATCCCATCTGCCGGAGATTTTCCCCCAGGCAGCAGATCACTTCCTCAGAGTAGCTTTTCAGTGATCTCAACTTCGATCGTCACTAACCCTAATTCCAGTGATCAAAATCAAAGGCTTTCCTAAACATCATAAAAGTGTAGTGTTTCCGGGTTGAGGTGTCTACCCACCGCACGGACTTCGTTGTCACCAAGATCCTGCGAAGGGAACACAACAAGTGTGTGGCTTCCGTTGGGAGATTGAGCAACTGCATCGAGAAGGCAAGCCAGGTCACGGCAGAAGCGTATCTATGCCGAAAGGCGAAAATTCAGCGCAATCATATTGGGTGTGCGTTTTTGGTATGGGGCAGACTCAATGAGATTGCCCCATACACCGGACAGACGATTTACCAGCTTAACATGGACTGTTGGACAATTACCTTTGCCAGCAACTCAAACACCCCTCAATTAAAATGGTGGCTGCGTAAGTCCTGTTTATAAATTGCCTCTAATGGCTGGGCTTGTAAACTCTTTTGATCTTTCCCTCGACAGGTTGAAGTCACTCCGCTTAAACTATATAGATCAATAAAGTTTTTTCCCTTATATACTGGCGATCTGTTTTCTTTGCAACTGGATAAATTGTGAGGTTCTCCTGTGCGTGCAACCGGAGCTTTTGCTTTAATCGATAGTCTCAAAAATCACGGTGTCAAACATATCTTTGGCTATCCCGGTGGCGCTATTTTGCCCATTTACGACGAAGTCTATCGGGCTGAACAACGGGGAGATATCCAGCATGTTTTAGTCCGTCATGAACAGGGTGCTTCTCATGCCGCGGATGGCTATGCGCGAGCAACGGGTCAGGTGGGGGTTTGTTTTGCTACCTCTGGTCCTGGGGCAACCAACCTAGTCACTGGAATTGCGACAGCCCATATGGATTCGATTCCAATGGTGGTGATCACTGGGCAAGTAGCGCTGCCCGCAATTGGTAGTGATGCCTTTCAAGAAACAGATATTTTTGGGATTACGATACCGCTGGTCAAACACTCCTATGTCGTGCGAGATCCCGCAGATATGGCCCGCATTGTGGCTGAGGCCTTTCATATTGCGGGTACGGGGCGACCGGGTCCAGTTTTGATTGATGTCCCTAAAGATGTGGGGTTACAAGAGTTTGACTATGTGCCTGTGCAACCCGGTACAGTCAATCTAAAAGGCTATCGACCCACTGTTAACGGCAATCCTCGTCAGATTAAGCAGGCAGCGGATTTAATCCGCCAGGCTAAATCTCCCTTACTGTATGTGGGCGGCGGCACGATTTCATCGGGGGCCCATGCGGAGTTGCATGAGTTGGCTGAATGGTTTCATATTCCAGTCACCACAACGTTAATGGGAAAAGGCTCCTTTGATGAGTCGCATCCCTTGGCGCTGGGTATGTTGGGCATGCATGGCACCGCCTATGCCAATTTTGCGGTCAGTGAATGTGATTTGCTGATAGCGGTCGGGGCTCGTTTCGATGACCGAGTGACGGGCAAATTAGATGAATTTGCTGCTAGAGCAAAGGTGATTCACATTGATATTGATCCAGCGGAGGTGGGCAAGAATCGGGCTCCAACCGTGCCGATTGTGGGGAATGTGAGGCCGATCTTGATCGAAATCCTGAAGGTCGCGCAGCAGAAACCTGTGGATCCGGCGCAAACGCGAGACTGGCGATCGCGGATTGAACGCTGGCAGCGAGATTATCCGTTGACAGTGCCTAAACCACCGGACAAATTATCTCCCCAAGAAGTTATTTTTGAACTCAGACAGCAAGCCCCTGATGCCTACTACACGACGGATGTCGGTCAACATCAGATGTGGTCTGCCCAGTTCTTAAAAAATGGACCTCGGAAGTGGATCACCAGTGGCGGACTCGGCACCATGGGCTATGGTTTACCCGCGGCGATGGGGGTACAGGTGGCACTCCCGGATCAGCAGGTGATCTGTATTAGTGGCGATGCCAGTTTTCAAATGAATTTGCAGGAACTGGCGACCTTGGCTCAGTATGGTATTAAGGTCAAAACGGTGATCGTCAATAATTTCTGGCAGGGGATGGTGCGCCAGTGGCAGCAGGCCTTCTTTGGGGAACGCTATTCCAATTCCAGTATGGAAGTAGGGATGCCCAATTTTGAAAAGTTGGCTGAGGCCTTTGGCGTCAAGGGTGGCATATTACGAGATCGAGATGGTCTTGAGGGTGCGATCGCAGAAATGTTAGCTTTCGATGGTCCTTACCTGTTGGATGCTCAAGTGACTCGGGATGAAAATTGTTATCCCATGATCGCCCCTGGTAAAAGTAATGCCCAGATGTTGGGCTTGCCTGAGCAACAAAAACTAGAAAAAGCAGCCGAACTGATCTATTGCAGTAGTTGCGGTACTAAAAACACCTCGACGAATAGTTTTTGCCCTGAATGTGGGACAAAGCTATAACTCATGGATTTGCAACAACAGGTGCAGTTGCTTATGGACGAAGCCCCCTCAGAAGGGGGAATGCCGGCTGCCATTCGAGTGATTGCACCGCTATTGGCAGAGGTAGCTTTGCAGCGCTTGCAGTGTGAGCAATATTATATTTTGCAAAATTTGCAGGGTAACTGGCAGTTAACAACGTTGCAGCATCGACAACAACCTGGACTAGAAAAAACCATTGTCTATGCCTTTGCTAACCTCCAAGATGCAACTCGGTCTAGCCGTTCGGCGGAGTTGGTGGCACTGCCTATTCCTGTGATTCCATTACTATTTCAGGTGTTGGCGTTAGAGCCTGTGGATAGCCTTATCTTTTTGGAAACACCGGGAAATTTAGATCAGGGCGAAGAACTGGCTCGTCAAGAATTGCAGCAATTGGTACAGGCAAGGCTCAGGCAACAGCAGGCCTCTCCACCCATAGATATGGCCTAATCACGATGAGTCTGCTGTCCTTGCTATTGTTTTTGGCGGGATAAGGTCATGGCAACCCTTTGCGATTATCCGATTGGAGATTAAACCCTGCACCCTGAACGATACTGGTTAGTGGTTGCGGATGCCATTTGTCGCGGGGTCAAAGACGTATCGATGTTGGAGATCTGCTTGGCCATAGACGTTGAAGGTGTAGGTTGGTTTTTGAGAATTGGCGGCACTGATCGGTTCAATACTGTGAATAGCTGCTGGTGTCAGCCCTAGAATATCTCCAGGTTTGAGAATTTGCTGACTGGTGGGTTGAAGATGAGCATAGTCGGGCTGGCTACCGTCATCTTGTCGACACCAGAACTGGTTCTTTTCATGTCCACAGGTACCCGTACCATCTCCTAAAATGGCGACAATACTCCAGGCTGAGTGGTTATGAACGGGTGATTGTCCGCCCGGTAACCAGGTGACGATTTTGATCGTAAACGGATAGCCCGGTTCTCGATATAGTCGTCTCATCGCAACGCCTTTACCGGGTTCAGGTACTGGACAGGCCTCGAAAATCCAAGTGACCTGGCTCAGAAGACGCTGAGTCAGAAGAGTCGCGATCCGGATGCGATCGTAATCGTCTAAAACTGCCTCGACTAGATCTTCAAGATCGCACAGAAAACGACAAAAACGATAGGGACGGTGCTTAGGAAAGCGTTGCAAATCAAAAGAGGGTACTTGCATCGGCGTACACTTGCCCTCTGCCCCTACTTCCATATGAGCGGGATGGGATAAATTGCGATTACCGATCAAAGTTGCCATGTTCGCTGGTCATTGCTATATGCGGCTTTTTATGCACACAAGTTGTCAATGTTGTTGCTCCAGGATTAACCTCCGGCCAATCGTCTGAGATGCTTATTCTATCGTCCTAGGATATCAGGACGCAGGTGATCTAATTAGATCTAACGAAGTGATACGTTCCTATCCACTGCTCCTGTACCCAGAAAGAATCTATCTGCGGATAGTCTCCCCACAGACAGAGTGTCAAAACCACTGGCTACAAATTCAACCTTGTCGCTCTCTAAGACGTTGAAATTATTTGAATCAACAATTGTATATGGGCCGTCTGCATGACTATATTTCATGACTGTTACTGATGACCATACCGAATCGTAATGTCTGAAAGTATCAAGTTCGATGTGCTTTTGCATCCCTTAATCGTTAGATGAGTTCTCCTTAATACATTCATATTCGTCCCTTAATCAGTGGATGAAAGGATAAATGCTGGGTTCATAAAACCCAACATCTAGATGATTGAACGTCCTGGTATTTGAGGTTACTAATCGAGCGATTGCTTTAAAGGAATTGTGTCTTGGTAAATCCCCTATATTTGTTCGTCTGAATTTTTTTGTTGTTGATCTACATCTAATTTGACTAAGGAGTATGACTTCCCAATGACTAAGAATATGTCTGCTAACTAGCTTTTATAAAAACAACTACGGCTTGGCCTAAAAACATTGGCTTTTCTTATCAAGGAAATCAATACATCATGGGTAACGGTAATAGCGTAATTTTCATTCACCCTGACGGAACCAGTCCTTCACACTTTGCAGCAGGACGGTTTGCCTCCGTCGGACCAGACGGCAGACTGAACTGGGACCAGATGACAAATGCTGGGGTCTATCTCGGCCATATGGACGATCAGATCGTGGCCACTTCTAATGGTGGTGCAGTGGTCCATGCTTATGGCATTAAATCTTTTTCTGGGAGCTATGGCTTAGACGAAAATGGCGATCCCTATACCGCCTTATCGGGCCAACCAGGAATGACTATTATGGAAGAAGCCATTGCCACGGGCAAAGCCACGGCAGTGATTAATTCCGGATTTATTGCTGAACCGGGAACAGGTGTTTTTCTAGCGGATGCAGAAAGTCGCAGCGATGTTGCTGAAATTACTGCAGAAATTCTCGAATCTGGGGTCAACGCCATTTTGGGTGGGGGTGAAATCCACTATTTGCCTGTCGGCACGGTGGGACGGTTTGGGCAAGAAGGAATCCGTGAAGATGGACGAAATCTGATTGAAGAAGCTGAAGCTCTAGAGTACACCGTGGTCTATACCCTGGAGGAGCTGCAAAATCTTCCTGCTAAAACAGAAAAGGTACTGGGAATTTTTGCTGCCGAGGATACCTACAACGATCTGCCAGAAGGGGCATTGGCAACAGAAGGGCTGGTGGATGAGAATGGCGATCTCATTCTCTATGGCCAACCCGGCAATGAAAATCCGCCGACCGTTGCTCAAATGCTGGCAGCGACCCTTGGCTTAGAGCTGTTCCAAAATAATGAGAATGGCTCGTTTGTGGTCTTAGAAGAAGAAGGTACAGATAACTTTGGCAATAATAACAACGCTGCAGGGACTGTCGAGGCCGTATTGAGAGCTGATAAAGCCATTGGCGTGGCGCAAGATTACATCGACAACCTCAATCCCGATACCCTCCTAATTACCGCCGCTGATAGTGATGGTGGCGGTTTAGAGGTGGATGATGTTTCTGGAGAAACAGTCGGCACCACAGATGTCCAGCCTCCATTTGAGACCCCCATTCCCTTGGATGGTATGACGGGCAGTGACACGACTCCCTTTGAGACGGGTGCAGCAGATGTCAACGGAGATGAGTTCCAATTTGGCGTGGGTTGGTCCGGTGTGCCCGATGTTGCGGGTAGTATCGTCTCTAAAACCTATGGCTTGAATGCAGAAAAGTTGCCTGCCACCGTGGATAACACCGGCATCTATCGGTTGATGTATGAAACGCTGTTTGATGAAGCATTGGCTCCGCCCGAAGGAGTGCCTGATAGCATTACCCCACCCCCTGCCCCCACTCAGGACACAGGTAATGTCATTTTCATTCACCCAGATGGCACCAGTCCCTCTCACTATGCGGCAGCTCGATTTGCGTCTGCGGGTCCAGATGGTCGGCTTAATTGGGACAATATGACTGACGCTGGGGTCTATCTGGGCCACATGGATAATCAGATCGTGGCGACTTCCAATGGGGGTGCTGTCGTTCATGCGTTTGGAATCAAATCCTTTTCGGGTAGCTATGGTTTAGACGAGAACGGTAATCCCTATACTTCTCTGTCGGGTCAGGAAGGGACGACGGTTATGGAAGAGGCGATCGCAGCAGGAAAACCAGCGGCTGTGATTAATTCTGGCTTTATTGCTGAGCCTGGTACTGGCGTGTTTTTGGCAGATGCAGAAAGTCGTGATGAGGTCGCCACTATTACCGCAGAAATTGTCGAATCTGGCGTGGATGTGATTATGGGCGGGGGTGAGATTCACTACCTCCCCGTCGGCACGGTTGGGCGGTTTGGCCAAGAAGGAATTCGCGAAGACGGACGGGACCTGATCGCAGAAGCGGCAGCAATGGGGTACACCGTCGTCTATTCGCGAGACGACCTAGAAAACTTATCGGTTGATACTGAAAAGGTCTTAGGTATTTTTGCGGCTGAAGATACCTATAACGATACCTCCGAAGCCAATTTAATTGAAGAAGGCTTCGTGGATGAGAACGGCGATCTTATTCTTTACGGTCAACCCGGCAATGAAAATCCCCCGACTGTGGCAGAAATGCTAGAGACGACGCTGGGGCTGGACAAATTTGCCCAAGCTAAAGATGGTTTTTTTGTGGCCTTGGAAGAGGAAGGATCAGATAACTTTCCCAACAACAACAACGGTGCAGGAACTGTTGAAGCAGTGCTGCGGGCGGATGCTGCTATTGGTGTCGCCCAAGACTTTGCAAATAACGTTGATCCCAATACGCTAGTCCTCACGGCTGCAGATAGCGATGCCGGTGGGTTGGAAGTTGTGGACGTTAGTGCAGAGAGTGACACGGTTGGCACCATTGGAGTGCAATCGACCTTGGCCTCCTTCGGTCCAGATGCTGACGGTATTCCTGTCCCGCTGGATGGAACAACGGGAAATGACACCGCACCGTTCTCCACTGGCGCACCAGATGCGGATGGAGACAATTTTAACTTTGGTCTGGCCTATGCTAGTACCTCAGATGTCGCTGGGAGCATCGTTTCCAAAGCCTACGGTTTAAATTCTGATTTACTGACTTCAACCGTAGACAATACTGATATGTACCGAATCATGTATCGGACACTCTTTGGAGTTGCGCCTGAAGATGTTGGTGTAACCGAGCTAGAAGGGTTTTCTTCCCTACCTGCAGACACTTTTGCTGAAGGTCCACCTGCAGGCACTGATGATGGTGAGGGCAACCCTATTGATGCCAATGGTCGCACTGGGCCTTTTGAGGGGCAGCCGATCCAAGGCTTCAGTGGTGTCCAGTTCGCTGACAGTGACGGCAGCTTTTGGTTCCTGTCTGACAATGGTTTTGGTGCCCAAGAGAACAGCGCCGATTACCACCTCAGGCTTTATCAAGTTAATCCCAATTTTGCGGGCTCCGAAGAGGGTGACGGCAGTGTGGAGGTGGAAGACTTTATTCAGCTCAGCGACCCCAATGGTCTCATCTCCTTCGACATTCAAAACGGAGATACAACCGAGCGTCTGCTGACCGGGGCTGATTTTGATATTGAGTCTTTTGTCTTGGATAGCAAGGGGGATATTTGGATTGGCGAAGAATTCGGTCCTTATCTGCTGCACTTTGACGCGACAGGAACCTTGGTGGATGCACCTATCCCCACCGCCAACCCAGTCGATCTGAATACGCTCAACGGCCAAGATCCGATTGTGATTGGTCACCGAGGCGCAAGTGGTGTTTTGCCTGAGCATACGCTTGAAGCTTATCGGACGGCTATTGCCCAGGGGGCAGATTTCGTTGAACCCGACTTGGTGAGCACTAAAGACGGTGTTTTAATTGCTCGACACGAACCCATTCTGGATGACACCACCAATGTGGCCGATGTTTTCGGTCCTGAGCGGATGTCTACGAAATTTCTGGACGGGGTTGAAACCACAGCCTACTTCGCAGAAGACTTTACCCTTGAAGAGATTAAACAGCTTCGGGCTGTGCAGTCTCGTGACTTCCGCTCTCAAGACTTCAATGGCGCCTTTGAAATTCCTACTTTTCAGGAAGTCATTGAACTGATCCAAGACGTCGAAGCCGAAACGGGCAAAGCCGTTGGCATCTATCCTGAAACCAAGCACCCCACTTTCTTCGATCTCCAGGGCCTATCTTTAGAAGAGAAAGTAATTGACACGCTCAAAGAGACTGGGTTTACCGATCCTGACCGCATCTTCATTCAGTCCTTTGAATTTCAGAACCTGATCGAACTCCAAGAGATGCTAGATGCTGAGGATCTAGGTGATATTTCGCTAGTTCAGCTTTACGGGAACGCTACTGATAGTGCCAATGCTGATGAGACATTCTCGGTCCCCTTCGACATTCGTTTTAATGTCCAGCAACGGAATAACCTCGTTGAAATCTACGGACAGGACTTTCTGGATGCAGCAGAGAATCCGCTATCTGAGGACACCCTTTACAGCGATCTGGACAACCCTGAATTTCTACAGCTGATGAGTCAGCGGTATGCCGAAGGGGCTGGACCCTGGAAGAATAACCTCCTGCTTCGGGAAGAATTAGAGACGCCAGTGGATGGCGATGGTGATGGTGAAGCTGAAATCACGACGCAGCTAACAGGTGAAGTCACCTCCTTTGTTGAGGAGGCCCATGATACGGGCCTTCAGGTTCATCCCTATACCCTGCGCAATGAAGAGCAATTCCTGACGCTGAATGCCGATGGCACACCGCAGACGCCTGAAGCAGAAATCGAGCAACTGATTGATATTGGCGTAGATGGTTTCTTCACTGACTTCCCGAATACAGGGGATTTGGTGCGAGATCAGCTGGTGGCGGATCAAGTGCGATCGCCCCAAAACCCAGACGTTCAATCTGGTGATGTCGTTGCCAACCTTGGGCGTTCCAAGGGCTTCGAAGGTCTAGCCATTAGCCCTGATCGTCAAACCCTCTATCCTTTGCTAGAAGGAACGGTCGCAGGAGATCCAGATGGTTCACTCCGCATCTACGAATTTGATGTAGCCTCTAGTGAATATCAAGGACTACTGGGTCGCTATCAGCTTGACGATCCCAACCATGTTATTGGCGACTTCACCGTCATTAATACCAATGAGTATCTCGTCATTGAGCGCGATGAAAACCAGGGGGAAGAAGCTGCCTTTAAGAAGATCTTCAAGGTAAATCTCTCAGAGATAGATGAGAACGGCTTCGTTCTGAAAGAAGAACTCGTTGATTTACTTGATATCGAAGACCCTAATGATTTGAATGGAGATGGCGATACCAGCTTTGAGTTTCCCTTCGTCACCATTGAAGATGTCCTCGTCTTAGATGAAGACACTCTTTTGGTCGCTAACGACAATAACTATCCCTTTTCTGTCGGTCGGGGGCCGGACATCGATAATAACGAAATCATCCAAATCAAGTTGGATCGGCCCTTAGATTTGGATCCTCGTGTCGGTTTGGCTGGTCTTGATCGTGTTGGCACCAGCGGTACAGAATTTGATACCGTCGAGCCTGCTCAGGTTGTTGGCCTTGAAGACTACACTGTTGATCCAGTTTTTACTGTTGGCGAAACCTTCGATGGGTATACGCCTCCAGGCATCCTGGATGGTCTCGGTGCATACGAACTAGACAATGACACTGTGCGGGTTTTTGCTAACCATGAGCTAGTCAGTGATGTAGGCTATGAATATACGCTAGCCAACGGGACTGAACTACCAGGGGCTCGGGTCAGCTACTTCGACATAAACAAGTCGAGTCGTGCAGTTGAAGGCACAGGCTTAGCCTATGACACCATCTTCAATCGAGCTGGCGAAGAAGTCGATGAAATCACAGACCTAGAGTCTAGAGGTATCAATCGCCTCTGCTCAGCTCACTATATTGAAGCCGAACAATTTGGTGAGGGACGGGGCTTAACAGATAGCTTGTACTTTACAGGCGAAGAAGCCTCCGGGGGTACTGAGTTTGTTCTGGACCCAGCAACCAATACTCTCCATGCCGTCCCCTGGATGGGACGGGCGGCTTGGGAAAATGTCACTGAGCTGGATACAGGTACGACGGATCAGGTGGCACTGCTGATCGGTGATGACCGGGAAGGGGCGCCACTGCTGATGTACGTGGGGACCAAAGACTCCAGTGAAGGAGCGGGTCTTCTAGAACGCAATGGTCTTGTGGGAGGTCAGCTATACGCTTGGGCTGCTGATAGCGGCGAAACTACACCCGAAGAGTTCAATGGCACCGCCGCAGAACGCTTAGGCAGTTGGGTTGAGATTCCCTTCTATGACCTAGATCAGGCAGAGACTGCTGTTGATAACAATGCTGATGGTGACATCCAAGATAACTTAGGCTATGACGCCCAAGGATTTGCGACGCAGGCCCAGCAGGATGCCTTAGCTGAAGCAGCAGGTGCGTTTCAATTCTCGCGCCCAGAAGATGTAGCTACAAATCCTGAAAATGGTACTCAAGCCGTTTTGGCTTCTACAGGTCGTGACAGTCTCTTTCCCTCAGATAGCTGGGGTATTACTTATCTCATCAACACAGACTTTGGTGCTGACGGTACGCCAGTATCTGCATCTGTCAATGCCATATATGACGGTGATGATGCCGGGGCCAATCAGTTTGCAGGTCCTGACTCTGGATTACGCAGTCCTGATAACTTGGATTGGGCTGATGACGGCCAGATTTATATTCAAGAGGACCGCAGCTTCGATGATTTTGGTTTGACTTCTGGTGAGGAAACTTCTATCTGGAAATTAGATCCTGAATCCGGTGAATTAACGCGGGTTGCCCAAGTCGATCGCTCGGCGCTGCCTTTGGGTCAAACTGACGGTGAACCATCAGACATCGGCAATTGGGAGACCTCTGGTATTCTAGATGTCTCCGAACTTTTCGATGAAACTCCAGGCAGTTTACTGCTATTTGATGTCCAAGCCCATAGTTTGACTGATGGTGTGATTGAAGATGCCAACTTGGTCGAAGGGGGTCAGTTGGCCTTCTTGGCAGCGCCTGATGAAGACCAAGGGAGTGAGCCTAACGTCATTCAAGGCGGACCTGATGAGGATGACCTTGTTGGGGGGCTTAGCAATGATGTCTTTGTTGGGGGTCTTGGCAATGATAGGGTTACGGGCGGTCAGGGCAAAGACATGTTCGTGTTGGCGGCTGGTGCAGGTACAGATCAGGTCACAGACTTCACCCTCGCAGATGATTTACTGGCCCTATCAGGTGACCTCGCTTTTGAGCAGTTGACCATTGCTCAAGGAGTGGGTGATCAAGCAGAAAACACGCTGATTACCTTGACAGATACCGACGAACTCTTGGCTATTTTGAATGGTATCCAAGCCGATACCATCACCAATGCTGCCTTTGGTACGGCCATGATCTAAGTCTGATTTCAAGGACAGCGATGTTCTTGAATTTCTGGATAAACGACTGAATCAGTAACGAGAGGTGGTTTTAGCAATTCACCCCTCGTTTTTTTACAGCAGCTACCGTAAAGCCCACGTCTTTCAAGCGTGGGATATAAGGTACGGGGCACTAGCCCCAATAGTGCAACTCTTATGCTAAGTATGTTAGCGTAAGATCATGATTGTATTAGAGTTTAAAGCTAGGACTAGCCAGCTCCAAGCGACAGCGATAGATGAAGCCATTCGGACGGCTCAATTTATACGCAATAAAGCTTTAAGGCACTGGTTAGACAATAAAGGAATCGGCAAATACGATTTAAGCC
>Ga0209185_1000308_pt1 | contig 65117 bp, 54 predicted proteins | sample SidtaG_2_FD_187425 | JGI IMG/M metagenome (GOLD analysis project Ga0209185, IMG submission 187425) | Marine algal microbial communities from Sidmouth, United Kingdom - Sidmouth_Asex2 metaG (SPAdes) (version 2) | ecosystem: Host-associated > Algae > Red algae > Unclassified | place: Sidmouth... | reverse complement strand
AGCCATTCTTGAGTCGATAGAGCATTCCATCAATGAGGTCTCGATAACTCCATTCGAGCGGGCGAGTCTTTTTCTTGAGAGGCAGAATCTTGGGTAACAGCGGTTCAAGGAGTTCCCATTCTGAATTACTCAGACTACTGGAATAAGCCATAGGAACTGGAATTGACGACACTTACCATTGTCGAGAATTTACCAAAAGATTTCAAATGGGTTCTATAGAGCTGAGCATTGATCTCACTATTGCTTGGTCAATGTTAAGTGACTAACTCTAAAAAATTCTTAGCTTGGAAGGCTATTTTCCAACGACCATGAATTGAGTAAGAATTTGGATGTCAACTTCGTGTCAACTTCAAAGACTTAGAGGTAAGCTTTATCTGCGTGATAAAGCTCGCTTGTTCAGATCTTGTGGAGAAGTCTGAGGGGCATCCTTTTCTCAATGCAGAAACTCACACAAAAATAGACCTAAAAGCTAGTCGAAATAGCCTTCAAGCCTCGCCAGAAGTAAGTTTTTTAGTCAATCGGAGCGACAGGATTTGAACCTGCGACCCCCACTACCCCAAAGTGGTGCGCTACCAAGCTGCGCTACGCCCCGTTTCGCCTTACAAGCCTAGCACAAAACCTTTCTCAAAATACTTCAATTGTTTGGATAGCGCCTACTAGTTCAGCGGTGCTAGAGACGGGCCAATACCCCTCCACCCGACGACCACTGAGAAGGATAAAATTGAGGGCAAACTGTTGAGGATAACCGCTAATTTCCAGCCAAACTAGATCACTACTTGCCTCACAAGTGAGCGTTTCAGCGTCCATCAACTCATCGCTCATTTGCTCGAACGTTTCTATAAGCTGTACCAATAACCGCCGAAAATCAGAGAATTCAGACGTCGTCAGCTCTACTGCCCAGTCATTCGTACCCACCAATCCTGAGAAAGTGGTAGTTGTTGGTTGCCAGCCCAGTCGCCAACCCTTTCCTTCTTTCAATTGCCTCACGATCAGCCCCTAAAAAGATAGCTTTTGGGTATCTCCTGAAGGTTGTTGATTGATCGGAGAAGATGCTGGCTGGGGTGTCGATTGCGAGGGGATTGACTGAGGAGCTGGCCCTCGTAGCAAGTCAGCCCCCCCTGAACCAGGTAAGGGAGTTAGCTTTGGTCGTGCAGCAGGTTCAACAGCCCCAGCAGGCTCGCTGGGCTTTGATTCAGGAACGTTGTTGTTAGCTGGAGGGTCTTGTGGTACTGAGGTTTCTTCAGGAGTAGCTGCTTCTTGTTGTTGGGCTTGACTGGCATAGAGATCACTCAGGGTCTGGGTCAAGGCCAATCGTTGTTGACGCGTCAGTTGTTGGATTAACTTGCGATCGCCTTTCATGGGGTTCGTCTTCAAAAAAGCATGCCCTGGATACGTCTCTTCCCGGATATTTTCATGCATCCCCAGATAGTCTGCTAGAGTAATTTTCCAGTCAAAGCGATACTGCGGCGATCGTCCTTTGACCAAAGTGTGGTACTGAATAAAGCGACTGACAAGAGTGTTATTCGTTGCTGGTTTATCACCCTTTTTGCGGGAATATTGATTCTCTTGCGGTAGGTCAGGGACCTGTCGATAGACTTCATCGGCAGCTAATTTGGGATTGATGCTTTGGGCTAAACCAGGATTACCAAGTATTAGCCCACTCCAGCCTACTAAACAGGCTGACAGGAATGCTCCCCTCAAGAGCATTAAGCGCCAAGGCGTTCCTCTAGCTTTCACTCGCCAATAATCTCCGGTTGCGTCAACTCATCAGACATTTCAATAATGGCTAGCATCACCGACTTCATACCTGCATCTTCAAAATCTTCTAGATTCTCCCGTCGCCGACGTTTCTTCGCTCTATTCGCAACTTGCACCGTAATCCGGTAGCGATTAGAAGAAGCATCTACCAGTTCTTCAGCTCGCCGCATAATCTGAGTTGTATCGACGGTAGGGCGTTTAGACATAAATTTCCTTTAGATGAGGCTGCTTACTAGTTTAGCAACAATGCTCTGGTCCCGGACCACACATTTGAGTCAACAAACTCTAGGAGTAGGGGTACTGATTGATTGTAGGATATGCTAAGCGTGCTGAAGACGCAAAATATTCCTATACTACTTACGTTTTGTGAACGGCTGATACCAAATTGCCCGTAGTTGGGACGTACGCCTGCTTGGTGAATAACATCGGCGGTAGGCGATTTGCTCAGTGCGCTTTTCTCAACTCAACCCGTTCAACCGTTCTGGTCCATTCTTATGACTCTCAACGCTTCCATCAATGAGACCCATCGCTTGCAGACCCCCCAACTAGATGTGCCGCCTCGTCTATTGATGGGACCTGGGCCTTCTAACGCCCACCCTAGAGTCCTACAAGCACTGGGCATGCGCCAAGTGGGACACTTAGATCCTTGCTTCATCAAATTGATGAATGAGGTCCAGTCTTTACTCAAATATGCCTGGCAAACGGAGAACCCGACAACAATTCCCGTTAGTGCGACAGGCAGTGCGGCGATGGAAGCCACTTTAGCCAATACGATTGAACCTGGAGATGTCATCTTAGTCGGAGTCAACGGCTATTTCGGGCATCGAATGATGGATATGGCGGGTCGGTATGGAGCTGATGTGCGCCGTATTGATAAACCCTGGGGAGAAGTCTTTTCCTTAGATGAGTTACGGGCGGGCCTAGATACGCATCGGCCCAAAATTTTGGGTTTAGTCCATGCCGAAACTTCAACAGGAGCCTGTCAACCCTTAGAAGGAGTCGGGGAACTTTGCCGCGAATACGATTGCTTACTGTTAGCTGATACCGTTACCAGTCTGGGAGGGGTCCCGCTCTTTTTAGATCAGTGGGGGATAGACATGGCCTATAGCGGCAGTCAGAAATGTCTTAGCTGTCCACCTGGTATTAGTCCCTTTACTCTAGGCTCTCGCGCTCTAGAGAAGCTCAACCAGCGACAAAATAAAGTGCCTAATTGGTATTTGGATATGTCAATGGTAGGTAAATATTGGGGACAAGAACGCACGTACCATCATACTGCCCCGATTAATATGATCTATGGTTTTCGAGAAGCGCTGCGCCTTATTGCCGAAGAAGGGCTAGCTGAACGATGGGCCCGGCACCAAGCTAATGCAGAATTGCTCTGGGAAGGTCTCGCTGAACTAGGACTAGAATGCTATGTTGAGCGTCAATTCCGTCTACCGTCCTTGATTACTGTCCGGATCCCCGATGGAGTGGACAGCAAAGCAGTGACTCAGAAATTTCTAACTAATTACAATATCGAAATTGGCAATGGTTTAGGAGAACTCGCTGGCAAAGCTTGGCGAGTGGGTCTCATGGGATTTAATAGCCGCTCAGAAAATGTGCATATGGTCCTGAATGCCTTTAAGCACACCTTAAAAAACTAATCCATTGGATCGCAACGGATTTCCAGCAAAAATCCATCGGGGTCATAGAAATAGATACCTCGACCTGTTGGCCGAGTGATGGGACCTTGAGCGATCGCAACATTATTCGCCCTAAGAACCTCTACTGCCTGGTCAAAATGATCTGGCGCAATATCAAAGGCCAAATGGTTGGCACGAGTAAATGTTTGCTGAGGATCAGGATCGGGGGGTAACAAGTCAGGTTCCCAAAATAGATCTAAAACCCAACCATCTGGCGTCATAAAATTACTAATGCGGCCTGCATCAACCAATTCAACAAGTGTTTCCGGTATTTCTGGCCCGGTTAGCTGATGCAACCCTAAGACCTCACCATAAAAATGCTGAGACACTTGTAAATCCTTCACATTTAGAGCGAAATGATGGTTCTTTCTTAGTGTGCCTACACCTAAATTTGAAGGAGTGACAGGACGATTCATAGTTAAAACAGGCCGATACTATTGCTATCTAACGATTCACTATGCAGCAGTCAAAAAAATTCTGCATGCATATTCTTGCCATCGTAAAACAATCATCTAGGACATAAGACCTTATGACCCCCATTATCATTAGATTATCTGGATGGTTGCCTGCGATTATCATTCCAACTGCAACGATCATTCAACTCGTCACTATTTTTAAAGACCGTTCAACACAAGGCGTAAGCTGGCTGACTTGGTTCTTATTCGGCGTTGCTAATATTGGCCTCTATATTTATACCGAAAAATACACTGCATTGCAGTCTATCGTTGGCTTATTGGGCTCAGCTGGCTTAGACTTTTTAATTACCGCCTTAGCTTTGACGAACTTTGGTATACAAGCCGAAGACATTGAGAAATCAATCCAACAGCCGTAAACCAAATTAGCTCAAAGGGGTCTTGACAACCCTTTTGCATCACTGCTTATTCCTATCGAACCTCATTTATTCATCATAACCAAAATCCCCCTAAGTCTATAAACCTAGGGGGATTAAGCTATTTATCGGAACGATATTACCTAACGTAGAACTTTAACTGAGTGGAGCTGTTGCACCAATCACAAAAGCACCGTAAGTAACAAAGTAACCGACCGCAAAGTGAACTAATCCGACTAAGCGACCTTGAACGATAGATAGAGCAACTGGCTTGTCTTTCCACATCACCAAGTTGGCGAGTGGAGTCCGCTGGTGAGCCCAAACTAACGTTTCGATCAGTTCTTGCCAATAACCTCTCCAGGAGATTAAGAACAAGAAGCCGGTGGCCCAACACAGGTGACCTAAGAGGAAAATCCATGCCCAAACTGACAGACTATTCACACCAAATGGCGTGTAACCATTAATCAATTGAGCAGAATAACCCCAAAGATAATCCCGCAGCCACCCCATCAGATACGTTGAGTCATTATTAAACTGGGCCAAATTCCCAGACCAGACGCTCAACTGCTTCCAGTTGAAGTAGAAGGTAACCCAACCAATCGTATTCAGCATCCAGAAGGTAGCCAAGTAGAAAGAGTCCCAAGCGGAAATATCGCAAGTACCCCCTCTACCAGGACCATCACAAGGGAAGCTGTAGCCAAAGTCTTTCTTGTCTGGCATTAGCTTAGAACCACGGGCATCAAAACAGCCCTTAACGCAGATCAAGACAGTGACGTGAATACTGAAAGCAATACCATGGTGGACTAAGAAGTCTCCAGGGCCAATATTCAGAAACGGTGTATTAGCACCATTAACTGCATCCAGCCAGCCTGGAAGCCATACATCTCCGTAATTAGGCCAAGCAGTAGAAGCAATGCTATCGGAATTGGATAATAAATTATCAAGACCTAACAGTAGCTTGCCGTGAGCTGCTTGCACCCACTCTGCAAAGATAGGCTCAGGCAGAATTTGCTTTTCAGGTGTGCCAAATGCAACCACTACATCGTTATGGACATACAAGTCTAGGGTATGGAAACCCAAGAACATTGAAACCCAAGATAAGTGGGAGATAATGGCTTCCTTATGCTCTAGCAATCTTGATAGAGCATTGCCTTTATTTCGCTCAGGATCATAGTCCCGAACAAAGAAGATACCGCCATGAGCATAGGCCCCTAAGGCCAAGAACCCAGCAATATATTGGTGATGAGTATATAGCGCTGCCTGCGTTACATAATCTTGCGAAATAAACGCATACGACGGCAACGAGTACATATGCTGGGCAACAACCTGAGTCACGACTCCTAACGCAGCCAGGTGAAAGGCTAGCTGGAAGTGAAGAGACTCGTTGTAAGTATCATAAAGTCCTTCGAGGGTAGCCCCGTACCAAGGATCCCTATGCGCATCCATAATCTCCTTCATGCTGTGGCCAATACCAAACTGAGTTCGGTACATATGGCCAGCAACGATATAGAGAACGGCAATTGCCAAATGATGATGAGCAATATCCGTCAACCACAACGCTTCAGTTTGAGGATGGAAACCACCGACAAAGGTAAGAATAGCCGTTCCAGCGCCTTCACTAGTCCCAAAAAGGTGACCCGTCGTATCAGGGTTTTGAGCATAGACTGCCCAACGTCCCGTGAAGAAAGGTGCTAAACCAGCCGGGTGTGGCATTGTTGACAGGAAGTTATCCCAACCCACATGCTGACCCCGAGCTTCAGGGATAGCCACGTGAATCAAGTGTCCTGTCCAACCCAAAGAGCTAGCACCAAATAGAACTGCCAAGTGGTGGTTCATCTGGGATTCAGCATCTCTAAACCAGGCTAAGCTGGGTCGAAATTTGGGCTGAAGATGCAGCCAGCCTGCAAAAAGCATGACGGATGCAACCACCATCAAAAAGATGGAGCCAATGTATAGATCCCCATTAGTACGCATACCAATGGTGTACCACCAGTGATAAACACCGGAGTAGCATAGATCAACTGGGCCAGATGCACCCGCTTGTGTAAAAGCTTGAGTTGCAGCGTCACCCAGATGGGGGTCCCAAATCGCGTGGGCGATAGGGCGTACTGTCAGCGGATCCTGAATCCACTGTTCAAAATTACCTTGCCAGGCGACATGGAAAAGAAGACCAGCAGCCCAGAGGAAGATGATAGAAAGATGACCAAAATGCGTTGCGAAAATCTTTTGATAAAGATTTTCTTCCGTCATTCCGTCATGAGTCTCAAAATCATGAACTGTGGCAATTCCATACCAGATACGACGAGTAGTCGGGTCCTGGGCAAGGTCTTGGCTAAAACTAGGAAATTTAGTTGCCATAAGTAGTTAGAGTCCTCCTTGCCTATCCTAATGCGAGAATTCGAGCTAGATAGAATGCCCAAGAGGTCACAATTCCACCTAGGAGGTAATGGCCAAGTCCAACTGCGCGACCCTGAGTAATACTCATGGCACGAGGCTGGATAGCTGGAGCAATCTTTAATTTGCTGTGAGCCCAAACAATAGACTCAATCAGCTCTTGCCAATAGCCACGACCACTGAACAAGAACATCAGGCTGAAGGCCCAAATGAAGTGGGCACCCAGGAATAAAATTCCGTAGGCAGATAGGGCAGATCCGTAAGAGTTAATAACTTGAACGGATTGGGCCCATAGGAAGTCTCGAAGCCAACCATTAATGGTGATCGAGGATTGTGCCCAGTTCCCGGCCGTAATGTAAGAAATCGCACCATCAGCATTGGCCGTTCCCCATACATCCGATTGCATTTTCCAGAAAAAGTGGAAATTGACAATCGAAATACAGTTGTACATCCAGAATAGGCCTAAGAACACATGGTCCCAACCAGAAGATTGGCAAGTACCGCCCCGACCTGGTCCATCACAAGGAAATCTGAAGCCTAAGCTAGCTTTGTCTGGAATCAGACGAGAGCTACGAGCATACAGAACGCCCTTGAGGAGGATGAGCACTGTAACGTGAATCTGGAAAGCATGGATGTGGTGAATCATGAAGTCGGCTGTTCCCAAGGAAACATGTTGCATTGCAACTTTTCCACCGACAAACAATGGATCTCCGCCCCAAGCTAAACTGGTTGCCCCTTCAGCTAAAGGAGCTCTAATTGTTCCAGCCACATTGGCTTGTAGGTTTTGAACCCACTGAGCAAAGATTGGCTGTAGCTGAATCGCTGTATCAGAAAACATGTCCTGAGGGCGACCCAAGGAACGCATTTCATCGTTGTGAATATACAAGTCAAAGGAATGAAATCCTAAGAACAGGCAGACCCAATTTAGATGAGCAATGATAGTGTCTCGGTGACGAAGCATCCGATCCAAAACATTGTTTTGGTTCATAGCGGGATCGTAATCTCGCACCATGAAGATGGCAGCATGAGCTGCACCACCAACGATGTAGAAGCCACCCAACCACATATGGTGAACAAACAGATTGAGCTGTGTCGCGTAATCCGTTGCCAGATATGGATAGGGGGGCATCGCATACATATGATGCGCACAAATAATGCTGAAAGAACCCCAACATGAAAGGTTAATGGCTAACTGAGCATGCCAAGAAGTGGTTAGCACCTCATATAGGCCTTTGTGGCCTTCGCCAGTGAAGGGACCTTTATGAGCCTCCATGATTTCCTTCATGTGATGACCGATACCCCAGTTAGTTCGGTACATGTGGCCTGCAATGATATACATCACAGCTAAAGCCAAATGATGATGGGCAATATCCGTCATCCACAACCCACCTGTCTGTGGATCAAGTCCACCTTTGAAGGTGAGGAAATCAGAGTAAACACCCCAATTAAGGGTAAAGAAAGGAGTTAATCCTTGAGCAAAACTTGGATATAGATCGGCCATAAACGCCTTGTCCAAAAGATATTCATGAGGAATTGGAATATTTTCTGGGGCGATACCGGAATCCAGCATTTTGTTGATAGGCAAAGAAACATGGATCAGGTGACCTGTCCAAGCTAAGTTACCTAAACCGAGCAAATTGATGAGATGACCACCAATGGTTGCTTCGGCATTTTGGAACCACGCCAATTTAGGAGCTTTCTTGTGGTAATGAAAATAACCGGCATACATGGTTACTGCAGCCGCCACAAGGGCACCAATTGAGGTGGAGTAAAGTTCGATGGGAGCTGTCATGCCAGCTCCGCGCAATATATGAAAGAGGCCAGAGGTAATTTGGATTCCGTGGAATCCATTACCCACATCTGCATTTAAAATATCCTGGCCAACAATAGGCCAAACTACATGCGCACTGGGCTTATTTCCTAATGGGTCAGCTAACCAAGCGTAGTAATTAGAAAAACGAGCAGCATGGAAGATCATCCCGCTGATCCACACAAAGACAATTGATAGGTGTCCAAAATGGGCACTAAAAATCTTGCGGGATATTTCTTCTAGGTCGTTGGTTTGTGTATCAAAATCATGAGCTAGAGCATGAAGGTTCCAAATCCAAGTTGTGGTTTGGGGACCTTTAGACAGACTTTTACTGAAGTGTCCTGGCTTACCCGCAACTTCTAATGATGCGGGGACCGGATTTACATCTACTTCGGCTGTTCTGCCTTTTGTCTCTGGCCCACCTGGGCTAATTGTCATTGAGACTCTCCTCTCTTTGGACAAGCAAGGAATGAGGATCCTCCTCACCAGATAACGGTGTCATTCCTAGAGAATGGTGCTGATGCTATGCAAGAAATACATAATAAATCAGCAAAGTCGCTTTAAATGTAAAGACTTTTAAGAAAACAAGTCTTGATTATAAAACCGCCACCTTAGGTTTACATTTCGCTAGCAACAGACAAATCTCTTTAAATGACAGAGGGCTGATGTAGCAGTAAAAGACTATCTGGTAATGGAGTTCTCAATAGTGAATTATAGAGGCCTGACAGGACTTTTTCAGGTAATTAACAATAATTAAGATGCCGTATAAACCCATAAAATCACCTGATCAAAGGCAAGTGAAAACACTTATTCGGTTATAAAATTTAAACATGCGTAATAAAAATTTGCAATTCCAGCCTTTTATTGGCTTTTTTGGTTTACAAAAGAGTGAGACAAAAGTGCTTTACTAGGCTTACAATCCTTTCCTATCAATGGATTTAATAAATATGAAGGTAGATTAATTTCTTCATTGAAATAAGTCGATACTTTTTCACAGGACTTATCTATAAGTGAAAAAATATCACTCCGACCTATAAGAGATACTTATTGTTGCATCCTTCCATTTCATGGATTGCTGACGGGTATAAAACTTCATAATTCATCAATTAGTGAGAGGCTTTTCCGGTATAGTTCCCCTAGAGAAGGATTTTCAAAATTATTTTTAAGGTACTGCTAGGTGTTTAGTATGCAATGTCGGCAGACAATCGTCGGGTGGCTAAAACGTTTCATATTGTTGAGTTTTACCTTGGGGATCACTTTTGCTTTTTACCGCCCCGCCTTAGCATTGGCCTCTACGCGACAGCTTTCCCAAACAGCTACCGATATTGTTGAAGTCTCCCCACCAGAGACAATTCAAAAATTACGACTCAACATAGATCGCTACAGTCCTCAGGTTAAGATCCTGAGCCCGGCAGCAGATCAACTGGTTAAGGATGATACTGTTTCCGTCAGATTTGAGGTTCGTGACTTACTAATCTTCAAAGACAAAAAGTTAGGCCTGGGACCCCACCTCAGTATATTTTTGGATAATAAGCCCTATCAAGAGGTTTACGATCTCGGTCAGCCCTTGATCTTGAAAAAACTAGCACCGGGGACTCACACTATCCGAGCGATCGCTAACCGACCTTGGTTTGAAAGCTTCAAAAACCCAGGTGCTTATGCTCAAACGACCTTTCACATTTTCACTCGAACAGAAGAAAATAACCCCAGTCCAGATCAACCCTTGTTGACTTACGGTCAACCCCAAGGTCTGTTGGGGACAGATACCGTTTTGTTTGATTTTTACCTGAGTAATTTACCTAAAACTAAAGCTAGCGCAGGCACAGAGGCCAACTGGCAAGTATTAGTCTCTATTAATGGATCAACTTTTTACCTTAATGACTGGCAACCCCTCTATTTACAGGGCCTCAAACCTGGGAAGAATTGGGTTCGCTTTGAATTGACAGACCAACGAGGTCAAAAGATTGAGAATGCTTTTAATGACACGATCCGCGTCGTTGAAGTGCAAGAAAATGGCAATGATGTTCGTTCGAAATTAGTGCGAGGAGAGCTGTCTGCAATTGATGCTGGCGGTATCGTTGATCCAAATTATAAACGGCCACAACCTACGCCTGCCAAACCTGCTACTACCGAGCCTAGCCCTGCTTCCTCTTCGAAACCTGAACCAAAGACTATTCCGGCTCCACCCCAAAAAATAGAAGAACCGAAACCCAATATACCTACTACCAAGCAGTCTTCACCAACTCCTGCTCCCCAACCTAAATCAGCAAAATCGCCCAAGGTTAAACCCTCTCCGGCTTTACTGCCAAAGCCGGAGGCTACTCAGCCCAAAGATCAAGAAAAACAGTCTGCTGGTGAACCGATCAAATCCCCAATACCGTCCAAAGTTGGTGATCAGCAGACCTCTAAAGCTAAAAAGAGTCAACCTAGCTCACCTTCCCTGAAAACTGAGCCATCTCAGTTACAGCAAGAGTCCAATCAGGTCCAGACCCAAGAACGACCAACTGCACCCGCAAAATCGAAGTCATTAGAAAAACCATCAGCGGCGAAACCGGTTCTACCCCCTTCAACAGCGAAGAAAGATAGCCAACCCAAATCAGCGACTCAGAAAACTCCAACATCTTCGCAGCCAAAGCCTGAAAAACTGCAACCCAAAGCTGCTGATCAACCAATCTTCAAGCCTCCGACACCAAAATCTGTATCACCGAAGCAGGAGACTCCCAGTCTATTACCAGCACCACAACCTAATGCAGGTCAGAAAGAGGCTGCTCCCAAATCTATAGGACCTGAAAAAGATGGATCGCCGATGGAGTCTGGCTCATCTCAACGGGACAAGGGGACGACACCAGGCAATTCTTCATCCCTGCAAGGAACATTTACCAAATTTTGGGATCAGATCCGTTCGTCTCAGGAGCAGACTAAACCCTCTAAAACAACACCACCCCTTGAGAAGAAAGAGACCGTCAAGGAAGTAGAGCCAAAACCAACGCCAGTTCCCAGCTCTGCGCCAGTGAATAAAGCTCCAGCAGCAGCTACACCACCCCCTGCAAAATCCTCTCAACGAAAGGCAGCTCAGCGTCAAGAGCCTGCGACCACAATCCAAAAACCATCACCACTACCAACTAATGATCGGTCCAAACTACCTGCATCTAGCCCGTTACCGGATCAGACTCAGTCTACTCAAGGACAAGATTCCCTCACAAAAGGTGCTAAACCAACTCCGTCTCTGTTAACACCACCGACCTCTCAACCGAAGCAGCCAGAGTCATCTGTGTTCTCATCTTGGCGCGATCGCTGGCAACAACAAAAGCAAACAGCCTCTTCTCCTGCCCCAGAAGACTCAACCCCCGCAAAAACGGCACCGCCCAAGGCACCGACGACATCCAGCACAGAACAACAGGTACCCCTTCAAGGTGCGAAGACAGAGACAACACCTAGCAAGACAGTTCCGGCCAAGACAACCGATGCAACGAGTGTCGTTCAGCAAAAATCCGCTCAGCGTGTTGAGGAGAAAAAGAACGAGTCTAAAACATCAGTTCCTTCTGGACCTGAAGAGAATTCCACGGCGTCTAAATCTGCCTTTTCAGTTTTGCGCGATCGCTGGCAGCAGCAAAAACAGCTCATGTCTTCTCCTGCGAAACAAGAGACAACACCTGACAAACCAGTATCACCTAAGTCGACAAACGAATCGAGCGTTGTTAAACCAACTCCCAGCAACAGTATGAGCAAAAAGATGGCTCCGGCAAAAACTTCCACGCTGAAGCCTACAGATGCCCCTGATGTTGTGAAATTTGCTCCTAAGGAGGCAAGTCAGAATAAAAAAGACGAGTCCCAGCCATCCGCATCTTCTGTACCTGATGCTAAATCGGCTCAGTCAGAAACCTCTATTTTTTCGTCTTGGCGCGATCGCTGGCAACAGCAAAAACAGCTAATATCACCACCTGCTTCACAGGAGACGTCTCCAATATCCCCTAAATCAACTGAGACAGCGACCATCCTTAAATCATCACCCAGCAGCGCCACGAAACAGGCACCGAGTCAAACAGCCGTAAGCAGTGAGGGGGATGCACCTCCATCTCGGCCTGAGGTAAACAAGCCAGAACCCATAACCTTCGACCCTGGTGTGTTTTATCGTCGTTTCCTATCCCAGGATTCAGACGAGTAGTCCCTCAACTCAGACCCAAGAAAGGCACCCGACTCCTAGCTTTTAGCACCACTCACTCTTTTCTACATGTTTCTGTTCTTCTCCAAACTACTGCCCTTATTTATTTATCCGTTGGGCTTGAGTAGTGTGTTGCTGGTGGTTGCGATCGCAACTTTCTGGAAACGCCCCAAAACTGCCGCTGTTGCAATGGGATTGGCATTAGGCATCCTTTTCTTCGGTGCCAACAGTTGGGTAGGAGAAGGATTCATTCGCTCATTGGAACAGCAGTATCCTGCCTTAACTCAGAATCCTGCCGCTGATGCCATTGTTGTCCTAGGGGGCTGTACCCGATCTGCCCATTCCCCCCGGCCTTGGGTAGAGGTATCAGAGGCAGGAGATCGAGTGCTATATGCTGCCAAGTTATACCGAGATGGCAAAGCGCCACAAGTCATTCTGTCGGGAGGCCGTATTCATTGGAAAGGTGGGGGCCAAGCTGAGGCTCTAGACATGGCTGAATTGATCCAAACCATGGGGGTGCCAGAGTCCGCCCTGCTGTTGGAACCAGAATCACTGAATACCTATGAGAATGCAGTCAACGTCAATCAGATCCTTAAACAGCAAGAACTCAATGGCCCCTTGTTGCTTGTGACATCGGCCCGGCATATGCCGCGATCGATGGCGATTTTTCAGAAATTAGATTTGTCGGTAATTGCTGCACCCACAGACTTCCGAGTCACGGATTTCAATGAGAATACGGGTTTCTTAGGATTTGTCTTGCAGTTGCTACCCGATGTTGAAGCTCTACAACTTACGACCGATGCTCTCAAGGAATGGATCGGGTTGGTCACCTATAAATTGCGGGGTTGGGCTTGAGACTAGACCCCCAGCAGGTCGCTAAATATTTGATAGAGATCGCTCATAAGTCAGCGATCGCATTCGTCTGCTCACTAATCTGAGAGCAACCCATTCGTTCGTATAGTTGGCAAGCTTGAGCTTGGTGCCAGGAATAGTGAGGGTGCTGGGGATCCAAGCTGAGCGCCCATTGTTCATGAATGCGAGCTTGCTCGTAGGGCATTGCCATCGCATTGGCCTGCTGGAGCGCTTGGTGCCACCGCCGCTGGGCAGAGGCCGTTTTTCCCTGTTGCCAAAGCCAGATCCCTTGCCATAACTGTAGGCGAGGTTGAGCGATGGGAAAAGATTGAGCAAACTGCTGCAATGCTATACGAGCTTGATGGATCCGCTGATGACCTTGGTCACCATTGGCTATCGTCCAGAGTTGTAGACAGCTCTCAGCCACACCCATATATCCCTGATGGTTATGAACTGTAATAGGTTTGGTTTGGTTAATCAAATCTATGGCGGTCTCAATCATCTGCTGAGCCCGGTGCAGATCACCTTGATGGAGGTAGACTCGGCTGGCGACCCCTGCGAGTCGAATGCGATCCGATATTAAGCCCATTTGATCAGTTAACAAGGTTTGGACCTGATCCACACATTGGGTCACTTCAGACCACTGCCCCAAGCAAGTCCAGGCTTCCGCTTGCCCCATTAGGCCCCAAGCATGGGATTGGATATCGCCATGCTGCTCCCCCAAGGCTTGGGTTTCTTGCCATAAAGAGATGGCCTCTAGAAATTGTCCCTGACAATGCTCAATGAGGGCCACTCCGGCCACGCCCTGGGCTAACATATGCCCATCTTGCAACTGCCGACAGGCGTCGATGGAGCGTTGGAGCGTTGTCCGGGAAGACTGCCATGCACCAATGCCACTTCTATAGGCTCCGGTGACTAAATAGGTCCAAGCAATACAGGGCAGAGAGGTCTCTAGAGATTGAATAGTGCGGTCGGCTAGGTTTGCATACCGTCGAGCTAAACAATGGAGTTGATAGACCCCAGTGGCAAAACACATATTGGCATAGATACGGGCCAACTCAGAGGAAGGGGGGACTGTCTCCGCTTGGTTCATACCCGCGAGGGTCACGAAAGTGGCTAGGGTTTTAGACCCCGTGTAATAGCAAACTTCTCCTAGACAAAGCCGCGATCGCGTTAATTCCAAAACCTGGGCCTGTCTAATAGGCGATCTGGCCAATCGCCGTCGCGGTTGGAGACGATGCCAAACCTGTCGCAAACCCTGGCTCACTAGATTAAGACCCAGGACTCTTTCACGCTTAGAGATAGGGTAGCCAAGGGTCAGCATAGCTGTTTGTAGCTGAGTTTCACTATCTTGCAATTGGCCCAGCGCATAATAGGCTTCGCCTAATTGGCGATACCACCGGGCTAGCTGTAATCGGGAAACTAGGGTTGAAGGCTGGTGTAAAGCTATTAACTGGGAGAAAAACACCGTGGCTTCTTGGTTAACACCTGCCTGGAGTGCCTGCTCCCCAGCTTGTTCCAAAAATCGAGTCGCGTTCTCGATTTCTTCGGCCTGCTGCCAATGGTAGGCCAGCAGGCCATAAACGGGAGAAAGATCGTTAGCATAGGTGTGCTCGTACCAGATGGCGATCTCGCGATGTAATTCGCGTCGTTGGGAAAACATCAGCAAATGATAGGCCACTTCTTGGGTCATGATATGGCGGAAGATATAAGCCAATTGCGGAGGGGGCGCTTCTAGGGCAATTAACTCTAGACGCTGGAGACTATCTAAATACTCAGGGAGTTTGTCTTGATCGGCTGCTAGGGGATAAATCGCTTGCAACAGGTTATACCCAAAACTACGCCCAATCACACTGGCAACCTTCAACATCAGTTGTTGCTGAGGACGCAGCCGATCCACCCGGCTAGTAATCAGCCCTTGCAACGTCGTCGGCAAATCCAAGGTGGGTAAATTCAGATCTGGGGTAGCCAGTTGACAACGGCCTTGCTTGATTTGGATCAAGCCCATATCCCGGAGACTGTAAGCTAATTCTTCACTAAACAGGGGATGTCCCTCAGCTTTGGTATAGACAAAATTCGTGATCTGTTGGGGGAGTTGAGTGACTTCTAACTGTTGACAGAGAAACTGCTGAGTTTCAGAACAAGTGAGTCCCCGGAGCCGTAGATACTTCGTTTGTTCGGTTTCCAGAAGTTGGGTATAGTCCATCGGCCACGGCTCAGCCAACGGTCGCGTTGCCATTACGCAGAGAAGGGGCAGGGCCTGCTGATGAACCGCTAAGGCCAAAGACCAAGAGGCGGAATCTAACCAGTGAGCATCTTCCAGCACAATCACTTGGGGGACTTGATCAAGGCTAATCCGCAACAGATGTAGCAATAGCGTGCGGGTATTATCAGCCCGGACTTGCCCCTTCATTTGTTGGGTGACAGATGTTTCTGGAAAGTCAAGACCGAGAACCAGATTGAGCAGCGGTACTAAGGCAACCTGATCATCCCGATCCTGCAACAGATCGAGAAGATGCTGACAGCGGGCAGACGAATCAGGCTGTTGATCGAGCTGCAAGAGCTGAGCATAGATGGGACGCCAGGCAAAGTAGGGGGTAAATTTTTCAATAGCATCCCCTGCTCCCACCACAAAGGGAAGGTTGTGAGTTTGGCACCACTCCAGAAAGTTGATCACCACTTGAGATTTACCAATACCCGCCTCCCCTTCCAGGACAACGGTCCCCCCTCGCTGGTCAGCTTGCAAGATCTGAGCCAGTTCTAGCAAGTGTTGCCGTTCTCGTCGACAACCCACTAAGGACTTGGATAAACTGAGGGTTTGTTTCAGGGCTCCCAAAGGCAGATAAACGGCAATCGGATCCTCAATCCCCTTCAAAGTCAAGGGTGGCAAAGCACTAAAAGCTAAGCGCCGTCGAGTGGATTCGTAGGTGGTTGGATCACAGAGAATCCTGCCCTGAGCTGCTTGCATGAGCCGGGCAGCTAAGTTAACGATGGCTCCAATGACGGTATACTCCCGACGACGAACACTGCCAACAATGCCACAGAAGACATTTCCTGTAGTAATCCCAATCCCACAACGCCAGCCCAACCCTTTTAACTTGACTTGCATTTCTAGTGCTGCTCTAACACCTCGGTCAGCATCATCTTCATGGGCAAAGGGGGGCATTCCTAAGGCTGCTACTAGGGTCGCACCTTTGTCATCCACACTAATTTTGTTAATGCTACCTTCAAAGCGATACAGACTACTTTGTAGAGCTTGCATGATGTCCTGGACCTTCTGCAGAGGAGTATTCGCACTGAAGTCTGGCAAGTTAACAAATAATAAGGTAAGCAGTCGATATTCTGCCAACCATTCCCGTTGCCCTGCCTCCAGTCGATCTAGAATTGCACCTGGAAGATAAACTTTGAGACCTGCTGCTAGATGTTCCGGTAATGAGGCTCGGGAGGGCTGGGTGGATAAAGATACATTTGACAGGGCCGTAAGATGCCAGCAACCACTCTGTACCGTGACCCCAACACATCGGTGTTGAATGAGAGTCCACACTTCAGGGGACAGAAGCACTTGACCGGGCTCTGCCAGACTTTGGGTAAGGCAAATTTGCCCCAAGGGAGGACCCGTGATCGCATGTTCCCAGCGTTTGTAGACACCGCCAATATGAGCGATCGCAACATCACCTGCCCCCATGCCAATACGCAAAGCCAGGGATACCTCACTAGTCGCACTATAGGTACGGGAAAACGCCTGAATGACTAAAGCACATTGGCAAGCCTGAAGGGTACGCTGTTGAAGGTCTAGATCTTCATGCTCGACGGGCCAAACCGCCAGCAGGGCATCTCCCGCAAATTTAAGTACATCACCGCCATGCTGCAAAATTAGATCTACAATTTGGCCAAAGTAGGCGTTCAAAATGGCTGTCAGGGCTTCCAAGCCATCGGGTCCAGATTTCACCAGGGTTTCTGTTAGGAGGGTGAATCCCGAGATATCAATAAAAATAATGGCAGCAGGAAAGCGATCAATCCGAGGCTTAGCAATTGGAGTTGGATCTTGGAGTAACCGACGCACGATCATATCTGGGACATAACTCGCCAGGATGTCTATCTCTTCGGTCACTGTGGTTCTCCCTCGTTTGGAGCAGGTCAAGTGAACTCTTTCGATCTTTACCCATGATTTAGGGATTCGTCAGACGATTGGGTTGAGCATGGCCTATGTTCAGACAGTAGCTGATCTAGCCACAACTAATTACCGCAGGAAAACAGAATCACCCCATCTGAGAAAACAGAGTGATTCTGAACTCAGATTAAGTTAAGGCCATTTTCGAACCATTTAAAACGGCCTGTCTCCTAAACCGATGCTGGCAATGATTACTCAGCGGAGACTGAATCAAGTTCACTAGTCATTGTCTGCAACTCAGATAAGAGTGACTCTTGTGTTGATTCTGTTTGATTCAGCGCCGTGCTAACGGTCTTCATGCCTTGATCAAGGGTCTGATAACTATCGGCAGACTTCTCTTTAACAATGCCACCAAACTTGAACCAGGTCTGTCTGGCTTCACTAAAGGAGATTTTAGCGGCAGAAAAGTCATTAGATTCCATAGCAGTGTTGGTTTTTGTTAACGCATCTTGCATTGCCAACAGACTATTAGTGAATGTTTGTGCTGTTTCAGTAGGTTCAAGTATTTCAGCTCCACCCATAGGGGCTTCTTCTGTTGTATCGGTGAATGCCTCTTGAGTAGCATTTTCTACTGTTTCGGTGGATGCATTCTGGGTTGTATCTTCACCCTTGGCAAGATTGCCAAGAGAGCCAGAAAGAGTTTTTAGGTTACCAACCAATTTTGCTTTATCTGGTGGACTAGCTTGTAGGTCAGTCGCAATGGCTTGCAAATCACCGTTGATGTCACTCACGGTTTCAGGACTTGTATTCAGCTTTGTGGAAGCACTTTCCCAACTTTCTTGAACGGAGCTAAACTCCTGTCTGGCTTGATCAAAGTTCCCAGATTTGACCGCAGTTAGGGTTTGATTAGCACCTTTCGTCATCCCCAGCAGATCCTGGGTGCCGTCTGCTTTTTGAATACTTTCTTTGATGTTAGTGGCTTGTTCTTGGACTCCGCAGGCTGAGAGCAGACACATTGCTCCTAATAAAATGAGTTTTGAATTGATGGCGTTCATATTGCCCTCGTATTTTTATACGGCCTCAGGTCTTAAAGCTGTATGGTGCTGCAAAATCTAACTTTGGCACGAAAGCATAATAGAAATTTAAGATAATGTCTTTATAAAGCTAATCCACCGAGATTTTCTATATTTTTATGTGATGACTAAAAAATACTCAGATTTTGGAAGTGATGCTTGAAGATACTCTTAAGTTGGTTTGGTCAATATCCCCAAATCCAATTATCGGTTGACCCAGCAATGTATCGGTTGATACCAGATTTCACCAAGACTTGGGGGAGGGGATGACAAATCTAGGGGCCTCTAAAAAGCAAATAATGTGGGTGGAACAGCGGTCAATCCTGGGGTTACGGATCCAGGAGCTGATCTGGGTCGATACCTTGGGATAGCAGCACTGCCTCTAACTGCTCTGCTCGGTGCTGAGCGGTTTCTTTTGCTTGCCGTTCCTGTTCTTCTGGCAAGGGAATCAGTTGGCCGTGGTCACCAAACCACCTCAGTTGTTGCTCGTGAATGCCTAGATACAGATTGAGCTGCTCACTCCACAACCATCCGGTGTCTGTGGGAGCGATCGCTTCATACTGGCCATCCACTAAATGGAATCCAGCAAACTCCAGAGTCTCTGGATGGAACCAGAAATAATCCGGCACCCGCCAAACATCCTGGTAGAGCTGTTTTTTAGTTCCTTTATCAACTGCTGCTGTGGAGTTGGACAACAGTTCAATCACAACATTGGGATATTTCCCGCCTTCTTCCCAAACAACCCAACTCCGACGGTCTTTTTTTTCAGCATTGAGAACCACAAAGATATCGGGTCCTCGAAAGTCGCGAGATTTAAGTTGTTGTTCGTTGTAGTAAACGGTCAGGTTGCCGGAGATATAGAAGTCTGGTCGGTCTTGCCACCCATATTTCAGCAGGCGAATCAATAGGTCGATCTGATCGCGATGAAGGTCAGTTTCCAAGGGTGGCTCATCACTATATAAATTCGTAGGGAGCTGCCGAATGTCTTCAGGGGCTTCCCCTTGGGTGTGTGGATTTGCATCAAGGCGAACCATAGCAGGATTCCCCAGTAAGACTGACCTTAAGTGTAACTTAGAGGTTTTAAAAAACTAGCGAATTCGCATCGTATTCAACGAACCTTTTTTAGAAATCACTGAGCTAACTAAAACTTTGAAGCGGCCCTGTTGATAATGGTCCAATGGTCTTTAGAAATAGCTCTAGACAATATTGTTGTCCATTATCAACTCAATAGCTTGAGATGACATTCTGGCAGGGAACAATGATATTAGACACCATCAATAAAGGAAGAGAGCAGAAAGTTGTTTAGCATATTTAGAGACCTGAATATTCTAATAATCTGTAAATATATGGGTTTTGAGCTATTACTTGGTGCAATTATTGGATTTATTCTCACACAGGTTATACGAATAAGGGCAAGTCGCATCAGTAATGTCCAGGTAATTCCAGCCAGAAGATATGATTCAAGTTATTTTGGGCGCAGCTTTCCAAAACATGGATTTGACGCTTTTTGTCTGCCTCCAGAGTTCGTTGTAGTGCAGTCAGAAGATAATGAAATCTTCAGTGAGGAATTCTATACTCTATTAGGTTCTTCTACCAAGGCTACGTATGAGAACGGTAGATATAATGGGCACGGTTATTCAGCACTTAGATCTCCCGTATATCTCTGTACAGTAGTTATTCCAATCCTGGTTGGATTTTTCCCTGCAATTCTTCCCTTTATCGGTCAGCTTTTCGAGCCATTACTTTTTTCGGGTATGGCGTGGATGTTTATCACGTTTTGGATTCAGCCCCTATTTCTCATATTCAATCAGAGTGCTAACGATCAGGGATAATTGGCATGTGAATTTATTTCCTTACATCAGATGCCAACACTGATTCTGACCCCACGCTACACCGATGATTCTCAAGCACTATGGCGTGCCGCGATTGATTTGGGCTGGGATGTAGAAAGGTTAACTCGCTGGGATGTGCCTGCTCATTTGCTTGAAATATCAGAACCAGTCCTATATCTGGAAGCACTCATGGCTCCATTGCTGGCTGAGCAATTCAAACTGCGTTTGCTAGAACCTCCTGAAGACTGGCTGCCCCAATTGCCAAAACCCTATCGCCAGCGTTCAATCCATCTGCAAACTTTGGAGCAAGCAAAACAACTCAATACAACTGCCTTCATCAAACCACCTAACGATAAAAGTTTCCCTGCTCGAATCTATTCCAGCGATGAGTTGCCTGATGGATACCCTGATGAAACACCTGTTCTGATCTCTGAGATTGTGCAGTGGAAGAAAGAGTTTCGTTGTTTTATTTTGAATCGAACCCTGAAAACCTTTTCAATTTATCTTAGAGAGGGTGTCCTGCAACGTCAGCAAGGGTTTGCCCATACTCCTGAAGAAGAACAGGAGCTGCTTGAGTTTGTGAATACAGTCTTAGCAGATGACCAAGTCCAGCTCCCCGTCACAGCCGTGCTGGATGTTGGCATTATTCAAAATCGGGGCTGGGCAGTGGTAGAACAAAATGCGGCTTGGGGTGCTGGAATCTATGGTTGCGATCCTATGCAGGTTTTAGAAGTATTGAGATATGCGGCGGTTCCGGCTTAAGGGGTCAGAGATTGTTGCTCCCAATTATCATCGGACTGCAAGGTATAACTACACCGATGGTGGGGCTGCTCTCGTAGTTCTAAGTGATCCACTTCATGCGGTATGAATAACAGCAAGCAAAACGGTTCTAAGGGGGTAGCGAGATTGACTGATTCCTGGAGAGCTGTTTCAGAGTTGCCTTTAGGTTGTCCTGGATGGGGCCATGCGAATTGCGATCGCGCCCCCTCAGACAAAGCCAACCAAGCCATCTCACGCAAATGCAAAAGATCCACATCCTCTTCCGTTGCCGATACCACCTTCAATTGTCCAGAAATTCGAAACTGTTCACGGGTTTTCGGAAAATACCAACACAAAGCTCCCCCAGGATTCTCGGCAATCTGCTCTACCTTCTGACTGCGGCGATCTGTTACAAACTTGAGACTATTGCTATCTTCCAAAAACCCTCTAAACACCACAGTTCGATTCGCAGGTCGATTATTAGCTTGCACCGTCGCCAGTTGCACATACCGCGAGCAGGCCAGCGCTCGATTACGATGTAAGGCTCGACTCAAAGGCGATCTCCCAGGTGCTAACTCAGTCATGATGTTTCTGCTCCAACACGTATTGATGAGAGGAAACTAATGACCCACAGGGCCTTAACCTTGACCCATATCTAAAGCATATTTCAAAGCTTGGGTTACGTCAGTTTTTGCGGCTTTGACGGCAGCTAGTGGGGGTTCACCTAAAGCGAGATTGAGACAGCGAGACTGAGATCGCAGCCGACAACCTACACCCAGTACCGTGAGTATTCTTTGTAGCAACAGTTTCCGTTTGCAACGTCTCCAACTATTGCCCACCACACCCAACATCGATACCCAGTAGCGTATCGCTCATTCCTCCTCTTTTTACACTAGATCTGGTGCCACTCTCGATTCAAGAACGCGGCTACCCAACGAGCAGAACTGACAGAGCATCCCTGGGGATAGCAAGACCGAGTCACCTATCCCACACTTTGTTGAGGCACAATCCAGCTATGGGTCTAACCGCAATAACGACAATTGGTGGAAATGCTAGTTACTTAAAGTACGGAGATTATTCCGAGCTTTTCTAAGATTCGAGTTTAGTAATGTGTCCTGATTACAATACTGGGGGTCTTAAATATGCTGAAGCGATCGCTAAGGATTATCCCGAGGCCCATTGGCTTTACTCGCGTCCCGACAACCCGCTTTGGCAGAATCCACCCAAGGGCACCGGGCTAGATATTGCTGACTGGCTTGAGGTTTTGAAGGGCGAGGACTGATCAGCAGAAGAAATTCGCAATCGCCTATTCAAAGCAATTGAACCAAAACGCCAGCTAGAAAACTCTAATATCGATATTTAGTCTCAAAGTGATAAGCCGCAACTTATTCTTGAAGCAGGCTTGATCGCGAAAACAGTAGCAGATTATCGCTCGGGGGAGGTGACCTGAATTACCAACATTGAGAGGAATAATCTACTCTTCATTGCTAACTAAAACTGGTGAGGTAATTACTGAACCTGTTTACCACAAAGGCACAGGATACCTTCTAACCTTTAACCCCGGCGAATTTCAGCACAAGCAATCCTTATCCAATCTCGAGATTAATGTAAATTGCAAATGCTATCCCTATAGCCGACCAAATTAAAGGTAAAGTAGGCCAAGGGTTTTTAGTTGTTTCATTCATAATATAAAACCTTTATATTTAATAAAACATTTAACAAAACCCAACTAAGTTGTCAAGGATGATTTTCTATTACTGTGGACCAGAGGAGTTGAGCGTAGGCGACTGTTGGGTGGCCTTGAACCTCGCCAAAGACAGTGGTCTCGTGCTCAGTGGTCGCATTGGCAAACATACCGACCAGACAAATTTGGCAAAGTCTGGCAACAGAGTGCGGTGACCTTGAGACTAGTGCTGACCTATTTCAACTGGATCTGGTGCCACTTTCGATTCAGGAATACGGCTGCCCAACGAGCAGAACTGACAGAGCATCCTTGGTAATTGCAAGACTGAGTCACCTATCCCACACTTTGTTGAAGCGCAATCTTTTGAGACAAGATACAGCCTGCGAAGTCTTTAATCTCTTGACTGACATCTTACGGCCACAGCCTTGAAGGTTTTCAGTTCGAAGAGCGAGAAGCCAATCAACGACAGGGGAGTGATCCCCTAAAATGTCTGTCAAATCCTTCCATTTTCACTCAAGTAAATGTTGAGTTGTGGGTCCAGAAACAACAGCAGAATCATGCCAACCCCAATTTTTCTAAAACAGGTTGGGTAGAAACCACATGTTTTTCCAGCCCTAACTTCTGGGGCTCAATGCCCAACGCCAAGCCAACTAGCTGAGGCAAATGCAATACAGGCAAACCCAGCTTTTCACCAATGGTTTGTTCCACTTCCGGTTGCCGAGAATCTAGATTGAGATGGCAGAGCGGGCAAGGGGTCACCAAGCAATCTGCCCCAGCCGTAATTGCATCTTGAATCCGGCTGCCAGCCATTGCAAATGACTGCTGAGTGGCATAACTCGCCAGAGGCCAACCGCAGCATTGGGTCCGCCCTGGGTATTGAATCGGCGTTGCATTCAAGGCAAGAAACACATTCTCCATTGAGGAGGGATGAATGGGATCGTCAAAGGGTATGCTGTCCTGGGCTCTGAGAAGATAGCAGCCATAGAAGGCGGCACACTTTAAGCCACTGAGCTTACGTTTGACTTGAAGGGTAAGGGCTTCCAAACCATAATCTCCCACCAAAGCCCAAAGGAGGTGTTTGACTTCAGTACTGCCCTGGTAAGGAGAGCAATGCTGTTCTGATAACAAGCCATTAATTTGGTCTACATACTCAGTATTATTTTCTTGGGCAGCTTTAAGCCGTTCATCGACATGACCAATCACCCCTTGACAGGTACTGCAATGGGTCAGCAAGGGCAAATTCAACTGTTCTGCCAAGGCAATATTGCGGGCATTGACCGTGTCTTCCAATAATTGGGAGTCTTCTTTAAATGTGCCGGAGCCACAGCAAGCTGCTTTTTTGAGTTCGATCAGCTCAATCCCCAGTGCCTGAGTCATTTCCTGGGTTGACATATACAACTCTCGGCAAGCTCCTTGAGCAACGCACCCTGGAAAATAAGCATATTTGAGTGTTGGAGCCGCCATCGCTTTACCTTTTATGTCTGGTGTATATGCTAGTGCAACGCTAACATGCTGGCTCTAGGATACAGGCTGACAGCGATTGAACATTACAAACCGTAAAATCAGGACTGCTCTTTAATACGAAGCTTTATCGTGTAGAGCGATAGACAATAACTTAAGATTCAGTGGCCTATGCGTGACCTATATGCCGTCGTCGACCCCTATGCTACGGGGAAACTCAAGGTTTCTGAACTTCATACGCTCTATTACGAAGAAGTGGGCAATCCTAACGGCAAACCCGCGGTGTTTTTGCATGGCGGGCCAGGAGGTGGCATCGACCCTGTCTATCGACAATATTTTGACCCGCAGCAATGGCGATTGATCCTATTTGACCAACGGGGTTGTGGACAAAGCACACCCCATGCGGAGCTAAGAGACAATACGACCTGGGATTTAGTCAGTGATATAGAAGTCTTGCGCCAGCATTTAGGAATTGATCGCTGGGTGGTGTTTGGCGGCAGTTGGGGTAGCACTCTGGCGTTAGCCTACAGCCAGACCCATCCTGAAGCTTGTCAGGGGCTGATCTTGCGGGGGATATTTATGTTGCGATCGCAAGAACTCCATTGGTTCTATCAATCAGGGGCCAGCAACCTGTTCCCCGAGGCTTGGCAAGCCTATCTCCAACCCATTCCTCTAGCAGAACGGCACGACTTAATCACCGCCTATTATCAGCGACTGACTTGTGAGGATCCAGCCATACAACTTGAAGCAGCAAAAGCCTGGTCAATTTGGGAAGCCACAACCAGTAAGCTCATTCCCGATCCAGACTTACAGGAAAAATGTGGAGAGGATACCTTTGCTACTGCTTTTGCCCGGATTGAGTGTCACTATTTTATGAATAAGGGATTTCTAGACACAGAAGATCAGCTTTTGCGGGGGTGCGATCGCATCCAGCATCTGCCCATTGTCATTGTTCAAGGTCGGTATGATGTGGTGTGTCCTACTATCTCTGCGTGGGAACTCCATCAATGCCTTCCTAATTCAGAACTTCTGATCATTGCTGATGCGGGCCATTCCATTACAGAGCCAGGGATTCGGAGTGCCCTCATTGCAGCAACGGATCGGTTTGCGCACATTCCATAAGTTAGCTTGCTTAAGACTTCCTTTATGCTGCAGCCATAAAACAAGATCTATGCTTTCAGAAGGTCGGTTTCAGATTACTATGGAGTAAATGACTGCAATCCTGACATGATGGATTCAGCATTTTTTGTCATTGTATCTTCGAGCACTGGCAAATAAGATTAGCTTGGGAAAGGCAAAACAGCCACTGACTTCACGTTGAAGCCATGTTAAGTCTTCCTTCTGAGTACGTAGTTTTAGAGAAAAGAAAACCAATGAGTGAGTCAGAAATTTTTGGCAAGGTAAAAAAAATTGTTGCCGAGCAATTAGGGGTTGAGGCTGATAAAGTAACGCCACAAGCAAGCTTCCAGAATGATCTAGATGCTGACTCCCTAGATGTCGTCGAGATGGTCATGGCCCTAGAAGAAGAATTTGATATCGAAATTCCAGATGAAGCAGCCGAAGAAATTCTCACCGTTCAAGCTGCTGTTGACTTCATTTCTGGCAAAGTAAAGGCTTAGTGACCGAGCGGTGTTGCTTGTTCTAGCTTGTAGCGCCGCAGCTAATTCCCCCTTGTTCACCACATTTGCCAATCACATGTGACCATCATGACCAACCTAGAGCGTAAGCGCGTAGTTATTACAGGCTTAGGAGCCATTACTCCTTTAGGAAACACCCTAGACGAATACTGGGAAGGGTTACTCTCAGGTCGCAGTGGGATTGGCCCCATTACTCGCTTTGATGCGGCTCGTCATGCCTGTCGCATTGCCGGAGAAGTCAAAGACTTTGATCCACAAGCGTATATGGATCGCAAAGAGGCCAAGCGCATGGATCGCTTTGCCCAATTTGCTGTTGCCGCCAGCAAGCAGACCATTGCGGATGCCAATTTCACCATTGATGATACAAATGCAACAGACGTTGGCATTATTATTGGCACAGGGATTGGTGGCCTCAAAGTTCTAGAAGATCAGCAAGAAATTTATCTAACAAAGGGGCCGGATCGCTGTAGCCCTTTTATGATTCCGATGATGATCGCCAATATGGCAGCGGGCTTAACGGCTATCCACATTGGTGCTAAAGGCCCGAATTCCTGCTCAGTGACAGCTTGTGCTGCCGGGTCTAACGCTATTGGCGATGCTTTTCGGTTTGTGCAGCGGGGCTATGCCAAAGCCATGATTTGTGGCGGCACGGAAGCTGCTGTCACTCCCTTATCAGTGGCTGGATTCGCCGCTTGTCGAGCCCTGTCTACTCGCAACGATGAACCGACCTTGGCCAGCCGTCCCTTTGATCGCGATCGCGATGGCTTTGTTTTGGGAGAAGGGGTTGGCATCCTCTTACTGGAAGAATTAGATCATGCTCTAGCCCGGGGCGCGAAGATTTATGCAGAGATGGTCGGCTATGGGGTCACCTGCGATGCCTACCATATGACATCCCCCTCGCCCGGTGGCATTGGGGCCTCTCGGGCGATTGAGCTTTGCCTCAAGGATAGCAATCTCCAGCCCGATCAGATTAGCTATATCAATGCCCATGGCACCAGCACCAATGCCAACGACACCACCGAAACGGCTGCAATTAAGCAGGCCATCGGCGATAATGCCTATCAAGTAGCCATTAGCTCAACGAAGTCCATGACCGGACATCTTCTAGGAGGGTCAGGCGGCATTGAAGCCGTTGCCACCTCGATGGCGATTGCCAACAATCAGGTGCCGCCCACGATTAATCTAGACAATCCTGATGAGGGGTGTGATCTAGATTATATTCCCCACACCAGCCGCAAATTGACCGTTGATGTGGCCCTCTCCAATTCCTTTGGTTTTGGGGGGCACAATGTTACCCTGGCCTTTCGTAAGTACACCGAGTGATGGGGATGAGCCCGCAAAGAATGGTCCTCATTTTCGAGGCTTGTCCAGATTCAAGCCTCTTTTTAGATTTAATGCCTCTCACCTGACAGAGAAAGTACGAAGCGGTTTTCTCTCAGCTACATTCCTTTTGCAGTTCAGTAAATACTAAAGATTTAAGCTTATGGTTGCAACGACCCAATCCCTAGACCAACTCTGTATCAATTCCATTCGTTTTCTAGCTATTGATGCAGTGGAAAAGGCCAAGTCGGGACACCCCGGCTTACCGATGGGGGCAGCCCCAATGGCCTACGTTCTCTGGGACCGCATTATGCGGTTCAACCCCAAAAATCCCTACTGGTTTAATCGCGATCGCTTCGTCTTGTCCGCAGGGCATGGCTGCATGCTGCAATATGCGCTCCTCCACCTGGCCGGATTTGACAGTGTGTCCTTGGATGAAATTAAAAACTTCCGCCAGTGGGGCTCTAAAACTCCCGGTCATCCAGAGAACTTTGAAACGCCTGGGGTCGAGGTAACGACGGGTCCTTTAGGACAAGGTATTTGCAATGCTGTAGGTTTGGCTATGGCTGAAGCTCACTTAGCCGCCAAATTTAACAAGCCAGACCATACCCTCGTTGACCATTATTCCTATGCCATTCTAGGAGATGGCTGCAATATGGAAGGGGTCTCAGGCGAAGCTTGCTCCTTAGCTGGACACTTAGGCTTGGGCAAACTGATCGCTCTGTACGACGACAACCATATTTCCATTGATGGTTCTACAGACATTTCCTTTACTGAAGATGTTGGCAAACGCTTCGAAGCCTATGGTTGGCATGTGATCCACGTCGAAAATGGCAATACCGATCTAGATGGCATCCAAAAAGCGATTGAGACAGCCAAATCAGTCACCGATAAGCCTTCACTGCTCAAGGTCACAACTACAATTGGTTATGGTTCACCCAATAAGGCCAATACGGCTGGTGTTCATGGCGCCGCTTTAGGCGACGCAGAGATCAAAGCCACCCGCGACAATCTCGGTTGGGGACATGAGCCTTTTAACATTCCTGACGATGTGTTATCTCACTTCCGCCAAGCCGTAGATCGCGGTGCCAAAGCAGAAGCAGAATGGGATGACATCTTAGCCTCCTATCGCACAAAATATCCAGATGAGGCAGCCGAATTCGAGCGGATGCAGCGGGGCGAGTTGCCCAGTGGATGGGATCAGTCTCTCCCCAGCTATACTCCAGCAGATAAAGGTCTGGCCACCCGTAAGCATTCTGAAATTACCATTAACGCCTTAGCAGGCGCTATTCCTGAGATGATCGGGGGGTCTGCGGATTTGACCCACTCCAATCTCACAGAAATCAAAGAGTCTGGTAATTTCCAAAAAGGAGACTACAACAACCGCAACCTCCGGTTTGGGGTGCGGGAACATGGCATGGGTGCCATTTGTAATGGCATTGCCCTCGACAAGTCTGGGTTAATTCCCTATTGCGCCACTTTCTTAGTGTTTGCGGACTATATGAGAGCGGCTATTCGTCTCTCAGCCTTGTCCCAAGCAGGCGTCATTTATGTGATGACTCACGATTCTGTAGGTTTAGGAGAAGATGGTCCTACCCACCAACCTGTGGAGACCATTGCTTCGTTACGAGCGATTCCTGATTTAACGGTGATTCGACCAGCAGATGGTAATGAAGTCTCAGGGGCTTATAAAGTTGCGATCGCCAACCGCCAGTACCCCACCCTGATTGCGTTCACTCGTCAGGCTCTTCCTAATTTAGCAGGCAGCTCTATTGATGTCGTTGCTAAGGGAGCCTACATCATGTCCGATAGTGACGGCACCCCCGAACTGATCATGCTTGCCACGGGCAGTGAAGTACATCTTTGCGAGCAAGCGGCTGAGCAGCTACGTTCAGGCGGTAAAAAGGTACGAGTCGTATCCATGCCCTCCTGGGAACTCTTTGAGGCTCAAACTGCAGACTATAAAGAGTCCGTTCTACCCAAGGCAGTGACCAAACGCCTCTCGGTAGAAGCTGGAGCCGACTTTGGTTGGCATCGCTATATTGGTTTTGAAGGTCAGTCTATTAGTATCAACCGCTTTGGTGCATCTGCACCTGGAAATACTTGTCTAGAGCAGTTTGGCTTTACGGTGCAAAATGTATTGGCTAAAGCCAAGGATTTATTGAGCTAAATCACTGGGTCCAGTCATACATTGATCAGCAGTCCTCTCAGCTTCTGGGGGGGCTGTTTTTTATGACCCTATGAGGGGAACTGTTGGAGATGAGCACCCAAGCAAAACGCCTATGAGCGGGCCACTCTCATCGCAAACAACCGATTGATACCGTAGACAATCCACGGCCAATATCGATATATCCACCACACCACTAGCGGCATCAGTACCGTTGCCAGTAGCATTGCACTCGCCGTGACAGTTAAATCAACTTGAAAAACATCACGGGCGATTCGAACCAAATCATGATCAATGACTCCGCCTTTACCTTGCTCGTAGATGGCACGGGTCGTTTTGTCAAAAATGAGCTGCCCACTGAACCGAATATCGTAAATCGTCATATAGGCCCCTAGCATGGCATACAGCGGACGCTCAATCGAATAGCGACAGCCGTACCCACTGATCGCTCTAGCGATAAAAATACCCGCAAACATCAGTTCAAAGCCATGCCCCATCGACACTACCAAAAAATCATGAATACCCGTAAAGGCGCAGACAGTATAGGAGACTGCAATCCCCAACAATACCCGAGCCGTTAAATAGTTGTGCCAGTAAACATAGAACAAATACCCAAACCCGCAATAAACTAACCCAATCAAAAAAGACAATCGCTGGGTTTGAAACGTCACCCCACCCCCGTGCAGAAAATCAAAAGCGGGTATGGCAGGGTAACCGAAGATCCAGTTCGTAAGCGTATGCCCCAGTTCATGCACCAAGGTGATCATGGGGCTAAGCAGGAAGGTTACTTGCTGTGAGGCCAAAACTAAAAGGGCCAAACCAATGCCGGATGCGATCGCAGTCCATCCTTCTCGATCAATAGATTGAGGCTTCCAAGGATCTGTTGCTGAATCTTCCTCTAAAAAAGCTATTTTGCTTAACGTCGGCCTTTGCCATAATTCCCCTCGAGCCGCTTGCTGCAAAGTCGGCATATGCTCAGCTATGCCCATCAAACTTAGTTGCCAGCACCAGGAAGCTTCTCTTGCATCAACCTCTTGACCTGAAATCCAAAGGGCTTCTAGTCCTGACAAACACCACTGTTCAATTTCTCGACTGCTCAACATGACTGCAATCTTTTCATCTGGGGGTGTCTCGGCTTGCAGATAGACATGGAGGTCAACCCCATCTAGCCAAACTTCAGCCTCGATCTGTTTATGGACCAAGGACTGATTCAATAATTGCACCATTGCCTCTACACATCCTTGTGCAGCAGCCTGTCTCAACTGACTCAGAGAGTCTGACTGTTGAGGACTATCGTCAAAAATCATAGGTTCTAGGAGAATGCTGGCTTTAGTATTCCCCCTGGTCAGTATTTCTGTACTGAAGATCACCGTTTTGTCATCATCGAGTTCACGATGCTGACCCACAGACGTCACGCCAGAACCCTTCTCTTTGGTGGTGGTAGCATCCACATCTAACGGATAGGTTTGCGACCCATTCTAAGGTAGCAATCTGTCACAGAAATGTAAGCAGGGGCTGTCAATCAGGCTTCTGCTTGCGCTTGTAATTCATCAATGAGTTGTTCTAGTTGCAGACTAGTGGCTTGATAGACTTCACCACAAAAATCACAAGTGGCTTCTGCACCATCATCTTTTTCGATCATGTCTTGTAATTCATCCTGACCCAACATTTTTAAGGCCCCTAACACCCGCTCCAGGGAACAACGACACTGAAACTGCACCATTTGCGACTGGGGAAAAACCTTGAGCCCCATATCTCCTAAAAGGTCAGTAAAAATATCAGGGAGGGTTTTGCCAGCTTGTAGCAAGGGGGTAAAACCTTGTAACTGGGATAAACGTGACTCTAGTAATTCAACCAAAGCAGGATCTTGAGCCGCTTTCGGCAACACTTGGATCAAGAGTCCACCTGAAGCAGTCACGCCTTCAGCCCCTACGAAGACACCCAGCGCTAGAGCCGAGGGCGTTTGTTCTGAGGTCATCAGATAATGGGTAACATCCTCACCAATTTCACCGGAGACTAACTCAACAGTGCTGGAATAAGGATAGCCGTAGCCCATATCTCGCACGACATAGAGAAAACCTTGGCCGACCGCACCTCCCACATCTAGCTTACCTTTAGGATTTGGCGGTAATTCGACGGCTGGATTGGTCACATATCCCCGTACGGTGCCGTCCACACCCGCATCAACCAAAATGCCTTGTAGGGGGCCATCTCCCCGAATCCGAACATTCACTCTGGCCTCGGCTTGTTTCATATTGGAGGCCAGCAATAACCCGGCCGACATGGTTCGGCCTAGCGCGGCGGTGGCAACATAGGACAGCCGATGACGCTGTCTCGCTTCTTCTGTTAATCGAGTAGTAATGACGCCAACTGCTCGAATACCATCGTTGGCGGCTGTGGCTCGAATAAGCTGGTCGGCCATAGAATCTCTGTTGGCTCTTAATAAATCTTCTTAAGTGTACTGCAGGACATGGAGATCAAACCTGTGAAGTCAGGTTGCCGACCTAGTATCGTGATGCAAATGACCCTAAATACAATTTACATTGATTAACATGAAACAGATAAAATGTAGACTGTTTCAGAATCAATTGCTGTTTTCTGTGTGGGGGGATGTTCCTAGAAAGCAGCATTCGTTTAGACATCCACCTGATCAACAGTGTAGGATCGCAACGTAATTTGTGTTGCTGGGCATAGTCCAAGTTTTGCAAATACCCAATGACCACTGATGCTAAGACCAAACTCGCTAGCGCTGCGATCAGCCCTGATGCTGTGAGCGTTCTGGGTGCCAAGCGGTTTGGATTCTTGAAGTACTGGCCGCTTTGGGGAATGGTCGCGATCGCGCTCTCGGGCGGAGTCGGTTATGGCTCCTACCGCTTGTTACTTCACCAACCCGCTAAGCCCAACTGTGCTCAGGTATTTTGGCCCTTTGCCTCAGGGTCTTTACGCATCTACTGCGCTCAGGAAAAAGCCAACCAACAAACGTTGGAAGATTTATTTGCGGCGATCGCCCTCGTCGATGCCCTAGATACTGAACACCCACTGCGGCCCGCCATCAATCCGCTCATCGAGCAATGGTCTACCCAAGCTCTGGATTTGGCGGAGAAAGCTTTTCATGCTGGCAAGCTAGATCGGGCCATTGAATTTGCCAAGAAAATTCCAGCCCAAACCACCGCTTATAAATTGGTGAAAGAACGTGTAGAAAACTGGCAACGCATCTGGGCTGAAGGCGAAGACATTTACAATCGGGCCGAGGCTGCTCTGAATAATGAAGAATGGCGCAAGTCTTATAATATCTTGATCAAACTCGTGCAAGTGGACAATCGCTACTGGTCAGGGACCCAGTACGACGCCATGACCGAGAAAATTATTGTGGCTCAGAAAGATGAGCGCAAATTGGTCAAAGCCAAGCAACTCATGCGACGGGGTGGCCTAGAAAATTTGTCGGAGTCTTTAGGGCTGGTGCAGGAATTGATTGCGGATAGTGTTTACCACCGCTCTGCTCGCAAGACCCAGAACAGCATTGCCAATCAGTTAATGACCATTGCCGAATCTGCCTTAGAACGGCGTAGCTACAATGCCAGCATGGATGCTCTCCAACTGATTCCCCAGGACACACCGGTGTGGTCTCAGGCCCAAGACTTTATGAAAATTGCTCAGGCAAGTGCTTCGGCTTGGAATGGCTCCGTGGTTAATTTGGAAGATGCCATCCGTCAGGCCAGTCAGTTACAAGCGGATAGTCCGTTCTATGGCAAAGCTCAAACTTTAATTGCCCGCTGGCAACAAGGCATCACTGATATTCAACTTTTGCAAACTGCCCAAGTTCAGGCCCAAACAGGAGACATTAATGGCCTGACGACGGCCGTCTCCCAAGCTCAGCAGATTCCATCTGGGAGTGATCGCTGGCAACAGGCTCAACAAGACATTGACCAATGGCAATCTCAGATTCAGATTCGTGAAGATCAACCCTTTTTGGATCGAGCCGATCAACTGGCCCTCCAAGGTAGCCCTGCTGCGTTGCAATCTGCTATCCAGGAAGCGAGCAAAATTGGTCCAGGACGGGCCTTGTATGACGAAGCTCAATTACGAATTTCTGACTGGCAGTACCAATTACAACCACCCGCTAGCAACCCCCTAGATATCCCCCTACAAACCGTTCCTGTGAACCAGGGCGAGCAACTGCTGCAAAGTGCCGAAAATATTGCCAACAAAGGAACCCCCAAAGCTTTGGTCCAAGCCATTGCTCAGGCTAATCAAATTGGACCGGAGTCCCCCTCTAGTTTTCAGGCTAAAGTTTCGATTGATTCTTGGTCAGAAGAACTGCTGAATATGGCTCGTGCTCAGGCTCTGACTGATCCACCTGCCGCGATCGCGATCGCGCAGCAAATTCCCAGTGGCAGCAAAATATATGATGCTGCGCAATTACGCATTCAAGCTTGGCAGCAACCAGATTAATAGTTCTTAGGAAATAAAGACCCTCCATGAACTTGTGAGCAGACTTTTAGTGATTATGTCTTCAGCGTTCTGGAGCTGAGAAAAGCACCCCTTCGCAGTAACCAACCAACCTCTAGGTCGCCTTCTAGCAGCGTGTGTTAGAGTAGGCGTACTTCGCTTTCACTGTGTTTTTAGATGCAGGTGACTGTGCCTCACGAAACCAACTGGGTCAGGCTTATGGTGATTTCAAAAGATGGATTAATTTTAGGAACAACGGCGCTTGTTGGAGCGGGCGTGGTTGTTATCGGCGCCAATCTTTGGCAGTCGAGTTGGGCCGTATTTAAAGAAAGTCCAAAAGAGGTTGTGGACGAAGTTTGGCAAGTCATTAACCATGATTATGTTGATGCAACCTTCAACGGCAATGATTGGCGAAATATTCGTAACCAGTACCTAAACCGCAACTATACCTCTAAGGAAGAGGCCTATAAAGCGGTTCAAGAAATGCTAGAAAAGCTTGAGGATCCCTATACTCGCTTCATGGATCCGGAACAGTTTAAGAGTATGCAGATTGATACCTCTGGTGAATTAACAGGGGTAGGCATTCAAATCACTCAAGACGAAGAGACTGAAGCCATCACCGTTATTTCTCCCATTGAGGGCAGTCCTGCTGCAGAAGCTGGACTATTGTCTCAGGATGTCATTGTCAGTGTGGATGGCAAAAGCACCAAAGGCATGGATATTAATGGCGTGGTCAGCCTCATTCGAGGTCCTGTCAACAGCAAGGTGATCCTCACCGTTTTACGGGAGAATAAAAAGCTTAATTTTACCGTAACGCGGGCTCGCATCGAGATTCACCCGGTGCGTTTTTCTTACAAAAATAACTCGGCGGGAGGCGTCGGCTATATTCGGCTGAACCAATTTAGTAACAATGCTTCGGCGGAGATGCGAGAGGCGATCCAAGCCTTAAACAAGCAGAATGTCGAAGGTTTTATGCTCGATTTGCGTTCTAATCCAGGGGGCTTGCTCTATTCCAGTGCAGAAATTGCGCGGATGTGGATGGGCAAAGGCACAATCGTCTCGACGGTAGACCGCAAAGGGGGAGAGGATCGACTCACCTCGGGCAAAAATACCTTAACGAATAAGCCCCTAGTAATCTTAGTGGATGGGGGATCAGCGAGCGCCAGTGAAATTCTAGCGGGTGCTTTGCAAGATAATAAACGAGCCGTTCTCATTGGTACCAAGACCTTTGGCAAAGGACTGGTTCAATCTGTTCACCCTTTAGAAGATGGCTCTGGTCTAGCGGTGACGGTAGCCAAATACTTTACGCCTAACGGTCGGGATATCAACAAGAAGGGGATTGAGCCTGATATTGAGGTGAAGCTGACGGATGCACAGCGAGAAGTTTTGTTTCAAGATCGAGACAAAATTGGCACGACGGCTGATCCACAATATGCGAAAGCTCTAGCGATCCTTAATGAGAAGATTTTGGCCAATACAAACGGCAATAATCTGCAGTCGTCTTCTCAATAGTTCCAGTAGCTTTTAGATTTTTAGCATCAGCGCTTGAGTTGCATCTTCAAACGCTGATTTTACGCAGCAGCTTTTGCTAGGGATGCTAGCTCGGTAGGTAGAGTCTAAGTCGTTTATCGATAGCAACAGTCGCATTGGCAGGTACCTACCCCGAAATAAAAGGGTCTGCTTATTGCCAAGTGGGATTAAGTTCGCTACGATGACAAAGGTCAAAAGTTGCTGACCGCGCCGGGATAGCTCAGTTGGTAGAGCAGAGGACTGAAAATCCTCGTGTCACCAGTTCAATTCTGGTTCCTGGCATTGATTAACACTTAATAGCATCAAGACTTTCAGGCAATAACTCTACTTGAGCTTGACCATTGGAAGTCTGTCTGTGTGGCAGGCGATTGCCATTTGTATGGACATTCTCAAGAAGCGCTGGTTTGGCTTTTTTATTATTTGTCCCTAGGACGGGTCTACAAAGCTCGGCCATGATCGAACTCAACACGTATGTTGGGCTGACCAACGTTTCTTCCAAGTTTTAGTCGATTCTAGACTCGATTCTTTTTGTTCCTGTTGCCGTCGTTTTAAGATTGCTGATGCCGGATCTACTAGCACCGGATCGCGATAGGGAACAGCAGCGGCAGTTTGCAAATGTTCTAGTTCTCGTGTAGACAGTGCCAAACATTCCCTTAATTCATAGCCTGCCACTGTTCCCGTTGAGCGTCGACCGACAGGCGGACTCGCTCCGATGGTTAGTCCTGCTGAGATCAGTCCAGTCCGAACGGCGGCGGCACAAGAGTAGGTTGCTAAGCATCCTTGGGAATAGAGACAACGGCTTAGGGCAGTGAGAAATTCTACTGTCCAGAGTTGCGGGCAGTGAGGAGGAGAGAAAGGATCGAGAAAGATGACATCGGCAAGAAACTGGCGTTGTTGAACCACTTGTATCGTTTGGCGAGCATCCCCTATCAACAATTGGGCTGTGCAATCAGGGTGGTTAACCTCCAGATCTGTTGCCAAACGTTCTAAGCAAGTTTGGACACGGTTGGACCATGTTTGGAGGTAACCTTGTGCGATCGCAACTCTCGCAACCACCGGATTTAGATCCAGGGCATATACCTGTACTTGGCAATTTGGGTTGATCTGCCAGATTGTTTCTAAGGCAGCGGCGGTGTTATAACCCAGGCCATAACAAACATCTAAAATTTTGACCTGTTTTTGCTGAGCTTTTTGGGACAGCAATGTGGGCTGTACAAATTTGCCAATAGCCTCTTGGTATGCGCCATAATGGCTGTGAAAGCATTCACCAAATTCAGCGGAATAAAAGGTGAACGTGCCATCATCCGTGAGGTGAGGAGTGAGCTGTTCAGCACTATCCACTGCAATCATCCACAAGAACTTTCAATGTTGAGATGAGATATCTAATCGATATGGACTCATCGCAGTTTACGAGTCTGAGACGGCAATACAGTCAATTTCTACTAACACATCCTTAGGGAGGCGAGCCACCTCCACGCAAGCGCGAGCAGGAGCGGTTGCTTCATCAAAGTAACGGGCATAGATGCCATTCACAGTGACAAAATCGTTCATATCGGCCAGAAAAACCGTTGTTTTTACAACTTGAGACCAGCCGATGCCAGCAGCCGTCAACACCGCCTCCAAATTTCGCATCACTTGCTCAGTTTGTTGAGTGACATCATTGCCCCCCACTCGTTCTCCAGAGGCAGGATCTAGTGCAATTTGACCCGATACGAACACCATGGCTCCGCTGGCACGAATGGCTTGATTATAGGGGCCAACTGGCGCAGGAGCCTGGTCAGTGCGGATAACATCATGGGACATAGGGACGGCTGAATAAACACTGTCAACAATCGTGCCTGTTTACGGAATCACCGTCAACTAGAGGATTAAAGCGAGCGTAGTCACTAAGTAGGTAGATAGGGTTTGATTCTCAAAGAAATACTCGACCGCGCCACCATTCGCCCAACATTCCAACAGCGGATCGAGGGTAGCCGTTTTGCCATGAGCCAGGGCATGCTCTTCCGCTTGCGATCTGACTCACTGCCGAGACTTCAGCAACCCGCAGCCCTAATTTACGCGCGATCTGCTTTGGGGTGAGGTTCAAGGCCCGCAAATTCGCAATTTCTTGTTCTAACTCAGGTTTCATGACTCTCCTTCAATACTGGGGATGAGGGGAGTTCAGGCTCTAGAATAGTGGCGGGCCGTTTGCTAACCGTCTTTGATTTGTGCAGTTGACTATAGCGCTGCAAAAGACTAGCCAAAGAACGTTGATTGAAGCTGCGAGGATCTTTGCGGGAGCCTGAGCGATCGACCTCTTTGTGAGTTGTCATCCGTGAGAGGGGAACTTGGCTTTGAGTAATGAGCCAGGCTAGAGACTGATATTGAGCTTGGGAATAGCCGCTATGGTGATTGCCATTGTTATGGCCATCGGCAGGTGTTTCCAAGGAGATATGGTAGGCAAAGTTATTGACTGAAGCGGGGTAGATTCTATGGGTTTTGACCATTTCGAGTCCATTAGAGCCCTTAAATACCGAATTTCCAGCTCCGAAGGCGCGATTCTGCTTGGAGACAATATGCACGATAGTGCCATTTCGAGTGATTAGATCATGATAGCTGGCCTGATCGGCTTCGTTGTAATGAGGGGTTTGAAAGAGTCGGATCGTGTCAGTAGCAGAAATGACTGTTTCGTGAAGAACGATTATCAACGGATTATCAACGGGCCTGCCATTGATGTCTTTGGTAAAGCGCTTGCCGAAATTTGTTTTGTGGGCAGGTCGCCATACTTGGATAGGTTGATAATTGGCTAAGTCGGAATGAACGGATTGACTATTGACCGTATTCACACTGAGAGAGATAACGCAGAGTAATGCCCCTATAAACAGCATAACGGTCTTGATAAAGGCAGAGTTCCAGGAAAACCGGTGCATAGTTCAAATAGGATGGTGAGAAACAACAAAAGCGTTGATTTTGGCTCAGAGTATAGCACCGCTGCTCTCGGAGCTGTCGAGTCGATCTGTACAATATTTAATCTTCAGGGGGTAGGACGACTTTAGGTTTGAGTAGTCCTTCAATAATCTCACCCATCCCCAAAAAGCGATCGCAACTATCATGCACCTGCATGACCCCATTCGGTCTATCCTGAGGAAGTTTTTGCCCCCAACCAAAGCGCTGAGCCTCGGCTGGAGGCAAGATGATCATCGGTTGTTGTAAAGAAAACGATGGCGAAATCGGTACAAATGTTCCCTGATTAACCTGTTCCTCAAGGGTTTCGAAAGTGACGCTATCGGCTAGAGACAAGCCACAACTGAGGGTACGGGTGAGCTGGGCTAGGGTTGCACCTGTGCCTACAATCTCTCCAACATCTCTGGCAATAGAGCGAATATAGGTGCCGGGACCACAGGCGATCGCAACCTCCACTTCAGGCCGTTCAGCACTATGCCAAGCTAGTATTTGCATCTCCGTCACCTTTACTGTTCGCATCGGTACCGAGACAGTTTGCCCTTGTCGGGCCAGATCATATAAGCGTTGACCCTCAACCTGAATTGCACTATAGGCAGGGGGGCGCTGCTCAATGGCACCGATGAATTTCAACAAAGCTTGGGCAACCGTCTCTCGAGAAAGATGGCCAGCAGCCTGCTCAGTCAAAACCTTGCCTGCCAAATCATCCGTCGCGGTAGTGAGGCCAAAACGGATCGTAGCCTCATACGCTTTTTGCTCAGGCAAATAGGGCAATAAGCGAGTCGCGGGTCCGAGGGCAATCGGCAATACCCCCGTCGCCAAGGGGTCGAGAGTGCCACCATGACCCACGCGCTTCAAACCACAAATACGCCGGACCTTGCCGACACAATCGTGAGACGTCATTCCCTGCGGTTTATGCAGATTGAGAAAACCGAGCATCAAGATTCCTGGCCAGATTTAGCAGGCTTTTCAGGTTTAGGAGCCTCTGGGTCGGGTTGAGCAGGCTTTTCAGGTTTAGGCGATTCTAAAGACAAGGTTGGCGTTAAATGCAAGGTTAAGGGCTGGCGACTCAGCTTGGCAGCATAGCTGGGTGTCAGAAAAGTGGCAAATTGCTCTTGACCTCGAATATAACGACCGAAGAAAGCCGTACTGAGCGTTTCGGTATAGTAACGAGCTAAGGCACTCGGACCATCCGCGCCAAACCCAGCCAAAACATCCGGCGAAGTTTTGGCAGTATTTCCCGTAGAGTAATGGGTCCCTTTATCAATCAGCACCAAACGCTTCTCTGGTGTGGTTAGCCAGGTGAAGGGCAGAATTTGCTCTGGCAAAGCGGGGGCTACAGTATCTGCACCGCCCGTCACAATCATGACGGGTACGTTGACGTTCTCATAGCCAGCTTTTCCAAACAAACTGCCACCAATGGCGCTGATAGCGATCGCGGCTTGAATGCGCTCATCTGCCAACTCTAGCGTTTTGGTGGGAGAGCGTAAGGCTTGACACTGCAATACCAGGGATAAATTGAGCGTGTTGTTCAAGTTGGTGCTACAGGCCTGTTGCAACTGCTCAAAATCAAGAGAGGCCCCGGCCAAGGCTAAGGCGGTATATCCCCCATAGGAATGGCCCAAAATTCCCACTTTCTTCAAATCCAATTGACCTTGGAATTGCGGATCAGAGATCGAGTTTTTCTCTAAGTAATCGAGCAGGTAGCTAACATCTAGGGGGCGATCAACAAATTCGGTGCGATCAATCACATTTTTGGCTCGGCCTTGGAGCAAATCGGCAAGCTGCTGGCCATTGCTGCCTGAATGTTCTGGCATCACCACGACGTAGCCATGAGACGCCAAGTGTTGGGCTAAGTAGGCATAAGTAGTCCGATCAGAATTGAATCCGTGGGAGATCACTAGCACTGGATAGGGTTGTGTAGATGGAGTCGTCGGGAAATAAAGATCTGCTGCGAATTCACGGACACGTCCAGTGTAAGCTAGCCGTTTTTCACTCTTGTCTTTCATCTCTAGGCTCATGCGTTGCCATGAATAGAGTCCCGTTTGGGTCAAAGCCCAGCCTGCTAAACTATCGGCCTGGGGGTCGGCTGTAGACTGCTGAATCACGGCAGTAACCGCATTATTAGTTGTTTTTACGGATTGCTGAACCTGATTGAGAATGGTCAAAGCTGCTGTCAGATCAACTCGAACACCCGTATTTGGGAAATAGCGGAGGACATTGAGGGCTGTCAATCCTTCTGGATCTTTGGCAGCCAAAATCAGCGCAGAGCGCAGGGCAAACAGGCTGCCTTGCCCCGACTTTGTGCGGACGACCTGTTGGATCCGCTCCAGAAGTGCTTCACCAACAGGGGTATATAGAAACTGAGACACAGCCACTGCATCTAGATTCAGGCGTTCTTGCAATCTGGCGCGGACTTGTGTCTGTTGGTCAGCCCCAAAATAGTCTAAGTAGGGTGCTAACGCCCGACTGGCCCGACCTTCCTTGGCATAAATTTCTAGATCTTTGACGGGAATGGAGCGCTCTAAAAATTTGAAGGAGATAAAGATGCGCTCGGCAGCCAATAGGGGACCCGCCTGAAGTGCCGTTACAGCCAAGGCAAGGCCCATTACCCTGCCATATCGATGAAATTTATCTTGCAGTTGTCTCATTTTCTCTAATAATCCCTAATGCTTAGGCCAGCTCATCTGTCTGTGATAAGGGGATAACCCATCGCCGTAGGAGTGAGGGGAGTCTTGAGTCGTAGCCGACTAGCCCTATCCTTGCCAGCCTACTGCTTTGTAGCTTTAGTTGCCACAGATTGTTGCAGATCTGGGATGTTTAAGATTTCGAGGATATACAGAGAAGTTTTAGTTTCATCAGGGTTTGATTACTCTGAGAAGCCGCTATTTGACTAGGCTCTGTTAAAAGCCACTAAGAATTATGGAGAAGACGCTACAAAGCCTTGCAAAACTTTAAAGAAATACTGAGAAAGAGCTTTGCCAGTCAGTGTTACGATTTGGATTAGCTAGGGGTGCCTAATGATGAGGCTGAGATCAAACCCTTAGAACCTGAGACCGGCTAGCACCGGCGGAGGGAAGCTGTTAATTAAAGGACCATGATATGCGTCAACAGTGGGTTGCTAAGCGTCACGGACAGAGCAATGTCAGTCAAATGCACTATGCTCGCCAAGACCAAGTCACCGAAGAAATGCATCACGTTGCCCAGCGAGAAAATTTGCCTGATGACCTGATTCGGGAAGAGGTGGCTCGGGGTCGGATGATTATTCCGGCCAATATCAACCACGTCAATCTGGAGCCGATGGCGATTGGGATCGCGTCCAAATGTAAGGTCAATGCCAATATTGGCGCTTCGCCCAATTCTTCCAATATGGAAGAGGAACTCGACAAGCTGCGCTTAGCGGTCAAGTACGGTGCAGATACCGTTATGGATTTGTCGACAGGCGGCGGTAATTTAGATGAAATTCGCACCGCCATTATCAACGAATCTTCCGTACCCATTGGCACAGTCCCCATTTATCAAGCCTTAGAAAGCGTCCATGGCAACATTGAGAATCTGACAGCCGATGACTTTCTGAATATCATTGACAAGCATGCCCAGCAAGGTGTGGACTACCAAACCATTCATGCAGGCATCTTGATTGAGCATTTGCCCTTAGTGCGCGATCGCATCACCGGCATCGTCTCTCGGGGCGGCGGTATTTTGGCTCGATGGATGCTCCATCATCACAAGCAGAATCCGTTACACACCCACTTCGATGACATCATTGAGATTTTCAAAAAGCATGATGTCTCCTTTAGCTTGGGAGATTCTTTGCGTCCGGGTTGTACCCACGATGCCTCTGATGATGCCCAACTCGCAGAGCTAAAAACCCTAGGTCAACTCACCCGTCGGGCTTGGGAGCACGATGTCCAAGTCATGGTTGAAGGTCCAGGTCATGTGCCCATGGATCAAATTGAGTTCAATGTCCGTAAACAGATGGAAGAATGTTCGGAAGCCCCCTTCTATGTGTTGGGACCGTTGGTGACCGATATTGCCCCTGGCTACGATCACATCACCTCAGCGATTGGGGCAGCGATGGCGGGTTGGTATGGCACTGCCATGCTCTGCTACGTCACCCCCAAAGAGCACCTAGGTCTGCCCGATGCTGAAGACGTTCGCAATGGCTTAATTGCCTATAAGATTGCCGCCCATGCAGCGGATATTGCCCGTCATCGTCCAGGCGCGCGCGATCGCGATGATCAACTTTCCGAAGCTCGTTACAATTTCGACTGGAATCGTCAGTTTGACCTCTCCCTCGATCCAGAGCGAGCCCGAGAGTATCACGATGAGACGTTACCCGCAGATATCTACAAAACCGCAGAATTTTGTTCCATGTGCGGTCCTAAGTTTTGCCCCATGCAAACCAAAGTAGATGCCGATGCCCTGACTGAACTAGAGAAGTTCTTGGCTAAAGACCAAGTTGGCTCCGCTAGTTAGTTCAGGTCGGATCGTGATGAAGGGAAAATACTGGCCAGCGGGCTGGCAATCCAGACTATGTGTAAGCTTAAGCTTAATTCTCTGTCTGCTTTGCTGGTCTCTACCTCTGTTGGCTAGTCCCCTAGCAGAGCGGCTGGCGGCTTTCCCCGAATGGCAAGGCAAACCGGTACTCCAACCTGCGTCAGGAAGCTTAGTCTACCCCGACTGGTTCTTGGGAAATTGGCAGGTGACGAGTACTTTAGTCGATCTAGCCGCTCCTTTGGCTCCCCAATTGACGACACCGGGTTATACCGATAACCAGCGTCTGCTCAACCAAGCGGTTGAATTTAGAGTCCGCTTTGTGGAGGAGCCGACGCCCTTCAGGGCCAAGGTCGCGGCTGGTGTCTCTCCCTGGGAACTGTTGTCCCGCAAACCGCATGTAATTGCAGACCTAGCGTTTAATGGTCGGAGTTTGGCTGCGGCTTATCTAGGAGATGATGCTGTTCAACAGGTCACCGTTTCACCACAGTTTCCCAACCGCCAAACCACCCTGCTCGATCAGGGGCGACAGTTGGTCTCCACCATTAGCGATCGCAGTACCGAATTTAATCTTCAAAATGATACATGGATTGCCAGTGAGCTGTTTCAGCAAGAGTTTCGGAGCAATACTCAGATCTACTTGAATCAGGTCGAGAATACAACCGCTTACCGCTATATCAACACCATTCCTGCACAGATAGATGCGGATCAAGTCACTGCCATTTATCTCTCCCCGCAAGACCCTAATTACTTTCAGTCTCTCAATCAGCCCGTCGCTCTCTACCGTTATCATCTTGTGCTCACAGCTAGAGAAACAGACTAAATTGACGGAAAAGATCCTATGTTGCCAAAAGGCAGTTGTCAGCAAATTTTTATCTCGTGAGACTTTAAAACGCAATGCTAAGATTGGAGCAATTTCAGGGCAACCTGGGAACCTGTATCCGACCCAGACCGTAAGTAGGGCTGGCTGTTCATCGGCGTCATTGAAAAGAATGTAGTCATGACCCTATCTAACGACAAGATAGCTACCTCCAACCGATCCTCTCCTGAGAACCCATCTGCAATAGATCAGTCTGCTGAGGCCCTAGCAGCTCCCACTGCTAATGCAGAAATGGATCTCAATACCCTCAATAAAATCAGGGATCTCCTTTTTGGTCAGCAGGTTCAAAAGCATGAGCAACGACTGGACCAATTGGAACATCGGCTGGATCAAGAATGTGCAAACCTTCGCGAGCACATGAATCAGCGTTTGCAAGTACTGGAAACCACCCTGCAAACAGAGCTGAAAGCACTATCAATCAAAGTGCAAATGAATCATGAAGCGCAAGCCTCAGTGATGGGTGATCTACAGAACAGGTCTCAGACAGAGATGTCAGCGGTAAACGCTCAAATCGAGCGATTGGGGAATGACTTGAACCAAAAGCATGACGAACTGAGAATCCTTTTAGAGCATGAGGTGCAAAATATTAACGCAGCCGATGACACTGATCGTGCTCAGTTAGCGGATCTCTTCAGCGAATTAGCCGCAAATATCCGCGAAAATCGGTAATTTCTGATTAAATTCTGATTAAATTAAGGGTGAACTATTCAGTCCATATTATGGGAGTGGCAGCCTCAGGGTAGTTCTAAGGCTGCTCAGTCTTCCCGAATGGATCTGACATTGACGAGGGACCAAACTATGGCAATATCGATAGCGGCAGGAACTATACTGAGGAAGCACCCTATCCCATCATTGCAGCCTTTCATTCAATGAGTGATCTACCTGCTAATACGAATCAAGGTGTCCCCGCCTCCCCCTCAGACGAAGGTATCAAGACGAGTGACCTCACTGAACTTCGGAGTTTGTTGATTGGCTCGGATCTGAAAGAGCGTTGTGAAAATTCTCAGCTCCGTTCCGAAGATGTGAGTCGAGTGTTGCCGGAGGCAGTTCATCTCAGTTCCCAGACAGGCGATCCAGCCTTGCCCACCGCGATGGTGCCGACGGTAGAGCATGCTATTAAGTCCTCGGTGAATACGGATCAAAACATTTTGTCCGAAGCCCTATTCCCAATCATGGGCCCCGCCATTCGCAAAGCGATCGCTGCGGCTATTCAGAACTTAACAGATTCCCTCAATCAAAGCCTAGAGCATAGCCTGTCTCTCCAAAGTTTGAGTTGGCGCTTTGAAGCTTGGCGAACAGGGAAGTCTTTTGCGGAAGTGTTATTGCTGCGCACTTTAGTTTATCAAGTCGAACAAGTTTTCCTGATTCACAAGACAACGGGATTGGTCCTCCAACATTTAACTGCAAATACTGCCACGGCCCAGGATGCTGATTTAGTATCAGCAATGTTTACGGCTATTCAAGATTTTGTGCGGGACTCCTTTAGCGTGAGTGACGATGCTTTAGGGAGCCTACAGGTGGGAGAACTGACGATCTGGGTGAATGAAGGACCTCAAGCTTTCATTGCCTGCGTAGTCCGCGGTACCCCTCCGGGGAAATTGCGACTGACGATGGAAAATGCTCTGGAGCGAATCCATCTCCTCCACGAGGAACAACTGCATCAATTCCAGGGGGACAATAGTGATTTAGACTCCTGTCGCCCTTACCTAGAAGACTGTTTACAGTCCCAGTATCAAGTCAAAAAAAAGCGGCCCTCTCCTTTGAAATGGATAGGAGGGGCTATGGGTATCCTGCTCTTGGGACTAGGAACTTGGACGTTTTTCGCCATTCGAGAACAGCACCAGGTGCAAACCTTCGTAGCCCAACTGAACCAAGCGCCTGGTATTGTCGTTTTGCGCACTGAAAAGCAAGGTGAGAAATATACCATCTCTGGCTTGAAAGATCCCTTGGCCTCACCCCCGACTGATCTGATCACCCAGGCAAATCTTGATCCAGACAAAATAGACTTTACATGGGAACCTTATCTCTCTTTCGATCGTAAATTTGTGGTGTCTAGGATCAAAGCGCTGCTTCAGCCTCCAGATAGTGTTGTGCTCAACATTGATGCTAATGGCGCTGTTCAGGCCTCTGGGAGTGCCCCCCAAGTCTGGATCGATGAGGCCAAAACCTTGGCTCTTCGGCTCCCTAATATCACTCAATTCAATACTCAAAACTTGCTCCCCGTCGAAAGCCAAGCCTTAGCAACACTCAAGCAAAAAATTGCATCGAAAACGATATTATTTACCCAAAATGCCCAACTGGTTCCCCAACAAGATGACACTTTCAAAGCCTTGGTCCAAGATCTCAATTTATTATTAAAGACAGCGAGAACCCTCCAGCAACCGATTACGGTCCTGGTGGAAGGACATACAGATGCGGTTGGACCGGAACGGATCAATCTCTCTGTCAGAGAGACGCGGGCCAAGGCGGTGATCTCTATTTTGGGCAAACGAGGCATTGCCCCTAGCATATTCAAAGTCGTTAAGGTTGAACCACCCCCCTCATCAGCTCGTTCAACCTCCCTGCAACCGACCTTTGCCAATCGTAAGGTGACTTTCAAAGTTCTTTTTGTTAATCCATCGGAAGTAACTCAATAGCGTATGCTCCAAAAAAAGATTTGTATGGTCGGTGCGTTTGCGACGGGCAAAACGAGCTTGGTCGCTCGGTATGTTCAAGGAATTTACTCTGATAAATACCAAACAACGGTTGGGGTGAAAATTGACAAAAAAAGTATCCAGATTGAGGGGCAAGATCTGAATTTAATTCTCTGGGATATTCATGGTGAAGATGAATTTCAGAAGATCAGAATGTCCTATCTACGCGGATCAGCCGCTTACATATTAGTTGTAGACGGAACCCGACGCGACACATTGAGAACCGCCTTTCAATTACAAACAAGAGTGGAAGAAACGATTGGCAAGGTACCCTTCATCACGATTTTCAACAAGTACGACCAGAGCCAAGCCTGGGAAATTGGAGAGGAAGACCTCGAAGAATTATCTCAGCGGCAATGGGTGTACTGTATGGGAAGTGCAAGAACAGGTCTAGGAGTCGAAGAGTGCTTTATAACGTTGGCGCAACTAATGATTTAGAGACACATGTTGAATCTTCCACAACCTATCGTTACATTTCTCTGTTCCACTGTCGTTCGTGATCGCTTTCCCGCCTATCTCCAAGTCAGTCAAGAAGGAGAGTTATTGGCGTTTGGGGGAGACTGCGATCGCTATGGTCTGAGCCCCTTACATATCCATCAACTGGTAGACGAGCAAATTGATTTCTTAGCTGGCTTATTACCTTTGCAAGATCCTGCCATGCATATTCCGTTTTTAGAAATTGAAGAGGATATCATTGCCGAGGTTCATCTATTTACAGCGCAAAACGAGGATTGGGTGATCTTTTTTGATGCCACCACTGAGAACGAAAAACATGTTCTAATTCAACAAAAAGTGAATGACTTAAGTTTACTCAGACGCAAACAGGCTCGCTCCCTTGGTCAATGGATGCATCCAGAAACGGTCGCGGAAAACATTCTAGATATACAACCCGCGGGTGAACAAAAATTACTCACCATTTTAGTGATCAAATGCTGCAACATTGCGGGGCTAGAGGATCAGACAATGGCGGTCAATCCGCTCAAAGCGTTGGACACTTATCTATCCACTATTTCGCCCTTGGTGTTAGACGAAGGGGGAATTATTCACCAAAGTATTGGTAATTCGATTGTGGCCGTATTTGGTGCCGTACCCTCCACTCGAGAGGCCCCCAAGCAAGCGATTGCAGCGAGTATGCGGATCTTAGATGCATGCGAAAAGCATACATCCAGTCATCCCTCCTCTAAATGTGCTTTGGTAGTGACCACGGGGGTGGTGACCGTTGGCTTACTGCAAGTAGGCTTTGGCAAAACTTTAACGGTGATGGGACATCCTATGGATGTAGCCGTGAACTTAAATGAAACGTCTCAACCTGGGACCTTGATCATCGACAAACAGACCTTTGATCGGCTAGATCAAAGGCAGAAGTATTTTTTAGCAACTTCTCAATCTGGCAGCACAATGGCCGGATTACCTTCCCTTTATTCATACTGCAAACGATAATGACGGAATCGCTTCCTGCTGATGTACTGGCTGCTCTTGATATCTTGGTATTGGAACGGGTAGATGAGCAGCACTTACAACTTGTGGGGACGGTTCCCGACTGGTTTGCCAACCTTTATCCTCACATCTCGAAAAATATAGAAATAGATTGGGTTGCCGATAAATTTCCTTTTTTGGCTAATTTTTTGATCGATGCCGTCGAATTTTGGCATGAAAATCGATCTGGCTTACATAAGTCGGGACTATGGTGTGAAAAAGATCATCGTGACCACGACCTTTACCTAGAAGCATCCGCCCTCAAAGTTGGTCCCAACCAAATTCTCTTGGTCAAAGCCTCTGTGACAGACTTCGCTGAGTTATTTTCATTGATCCAAACCGCAAGGGAAAATACCTTAGATTCCATCGAAGAACGGAAACAGGCGAGCGAAAGTATTCTCAAGACCACCTTTTACGATACTTTAACGGGTCTGCCCAACCACACTTATTTTCTGATTCAGTTGGCTCATGCTTTTGAGCAATATAAGCGTCACGAAAGTCGGCATTTCGCGATCTTGATGATTAATGTTGATCGCTTTCAATGTATTAACGATTGTTTTGGCCGGTTGGCAGGCGATCAGTTACTAATTGCCATTGCTTGGCGTTTAAAGAACTCTTTAGAAAACGGTACTGTCTTTGCCCGTTTGAGTGGCGATGAATTTATTGTCCTCCTAGATAACATTGAAGCAGTGAGCACAGCGTTGCTAGCAGCCAATCAGATTTTAGCCAAACTGAACTCTCCTTTCAGTGTCAGTGGCCAAGAGGTATCTATGACGGCGAGTATCGGCATTGCCCTAACCCTAATGAAGTATGACCGAGCTGAAGATTTACTTCGAGATGCCAATACTGCTGTGAGCCATGCGAAGGGGGTTGGTCGGGCCAGCTATATTGTGTTTGATCCAACGATGCATGCTCGGGCGGTTCGCTTGTTGCAACTTGAGAATGATCTCAAGCGGGCTTTGCAAGAGCAAGAACTCAATCTCTACTTTCAACCGATTGTGTGTTTAGCCGACCAGAGGGTTATTGGGTTTGAAGCCTTGATCCGATGGATTCATCCTAAGTTTGGGTTGGTTTCTCCGTTGGAATTTATCCCGATTGCCGAAGAAACCGGTTTAATTGTGGCGATTGATCACTGGATTTTGAAGGAAGCCTGTTTTCGAATCCAGCAATGGCGACAATTTACAGCAGAACCACTATCAGTCAGTGTAAATTTTTCAGCCCAGCAATTTAATACATCTGATTTAGTCTCTCACGTAAGACAAGTGCTACGGGAAACAGGGATTGCTCCTGAGCAGCTCATGATTGAAGTAACTGAAAGTATTTTATTCAGTAAGGTTAGAGCAGCAGTTGATACCTTGCAACAACTGCAAGAGATGGGGGTCAGTTTATGTATTGATGACTTTGGCACTGGGTACGCCTCCTTAAAGTATTTGCAACAGTTACCGGTTGGCACCTTGAAAATTGATCGGTCATTTATCAAGAGGATGGATGTCGATAATCTTGATCTAGTCCGCTCTATGATTAAGCTGGCCCATGATTTAGGGATGAATGTGATTGCCAAAGGGGTTGAAACCGCAGTACAACGGCGTTTTTTAATGGATTTAGGCTGTCAGGAGGCTCAAGGTAACTTGTTCTCTCCCCCCGTTGATGGCCAAGTTGCCTTACAGTTATTGCAAGAAAAACCAACTCACGGTGCTAGTGGATATTGAGAAGGTTGGTCTAACACCTGCCGCTAACTGTGCAATCAGCTCCAAACTCCGACAAGACAGTGGGTATCCCTATGACTGCTCCCCCAGAAGGGTTTTATCAGCAATCCGCTGCGCTACCCTACCTTATTCAGCCTGATGGTTTGAAAGTTGTTTTGATTACGTCTCGTAAACGTCAGCGCTGGATTATCCCTAAAGGGGAGATCGAGTCTGATCTCACAGCTTGGGATTCTGCTGCTAAAGAAGCGTGGGAAGAAGCAGGAATTGAAGGTGTCATTGCCACTGAGCCCTTAGGAACTTATCAGCATCAGAAATGGGATGACACTTGTACTGTACAAGTTTTTCCCTTAGCAGTCACTCAACTCCACCAGCAATGGTTAGAGGATCAAGAACGACAGCGAAAGGTCGTCTCTATTGCCAAAGCCCTCAAACTAATAGAGATGAAGACTCTCCAACAAATGTTGGGTAAGTTGGAAGAGTGGCTGCACCTTTATCCCTCTCAACCATGAGGTTTTCAACCTAAGGTGTGCTGAAAAGAGGTACTAAACTATTTTATTCATTTTTTCGATTCGATCCGCCAAAACCTTCATGACATGCAGCGCAAAATAAGGTGTTTCTTGGACTAAGAATGCAAATCGCTTTCGATCTATGGGAACTAAGGTGACATCGGTACGGGCGATCGCAGAGGCACTCCGAATCCCTTTATCAATCATGGCCATCTCCCCCACAATATCTCCGGGAACAGCCGTTTCCATGACTTGGCCACGGACTTTAATTTCCAGATTACCTGCACTGACCACGTACATGTGTTCGCCCACATCGTCTTCTGCGAAAATGGTATCTCCGGCGGTAAAAGATTTAACGCTGGGATCGTCTTGGAAAAGCTGTTCTAAGTTCATGGTCTCACGCTGTATGCTTTATCCCTGCTGTATGTTTTATTCCTAGAGAACCACAACAAGTTTAAGACAACCCTAAGGGAATACTGGTGGCGAGAATTTAAAGAGAGAGCCCGCTCTCAACTATGATTTTGCACAGTGGGTGGAATCACATTTCCCCTCGCCTGTAGACTCAATGCTTCAGGATGGGTTTGATAATGATGGCGAACGCAATCTGCCAACGCTTTCTTGGTGGGCTCATCTATCAAGCAAGGATCTACTGCTGGCAACACACTTAAGATGCTTGTCAACAATTGGTCTTGTGGGGATTGAAGATTCTGTTTCCAGGACGTCAACACTGATTTACTCACTTTTTCGGGCAAAGATCCCAAAATTCCTACATCATTCTGATTGTGAACCAACAGTCCCGAAGTAGTCCCCCGGTCTAGCAATAAGACCTGGAACAGGTAGAGGCTATGATAGTCAAGCTGTTGGGCATAATCTTCTGAGGTAGGACTAGCTTGCTCCTGCAGAGCTTGCTGCAGAATGCTTGTATAGCAATCAATCACAGATTCACCCAGGGTCTGAGCTAAAGCGAAGTCTGCTGCTGCATCGTTAGTAGAATAGTTTTCGAGATAGAAATGGGTAACGCCACGATGGCGTTCTAGCGCTGGAATATAAAAATAGCGATCGCCTTGGATAGACGCTTCTTCATATTGCTCGGGAGCCGCTGTTTGCAAACAGGCAATAAAACGGTCCTCAAAGTCTTGATTAGGAAGAGACGGATTGAGATCGGCCATCATTCGCCAATAACCCTGTCCATTTTTTAGTTCAGTCCAACTAATATGCATATGGACCGACGGCGCATGAGGGTTTCTAGGATGAATAATGGTGGAGATCGCCGAGGCTGAGCCGAGTTGTTTTGTGGGATTGCTGTCATAATTTACTTGCGATATGTTGACAGACGCTCGATTGAAAGTTTGTTCGTCAGTTGCCAAATACCGAATGCCACCCCCATATTCGCCTGCGTCTCGAAACCATTCCCTCGGTTCAAAGGACTGATCGCACCCCACAGAGTGGCTGATACTTTCTAGTTTTTGTACAAACCTCTCCTGCAAAGCCTCAACGAGAGCATAGGCTTGAGTTGCCCTGGGAGACTTTGCTTTCGTTCTTTTCATCATGTCAAATAACTTTTGCAAGATTGATCTAAATCACAGTTCATGGACTTGAGAGTCCACATTCTATATTCCCACAATGTAAAAACCGTAAGATAAGCATTTTTGCCTTTTGAGTGGGCGTGATCTAGTCACGAAAGGCACACTTTGAGTCTAACTGAGCATCGCTGACAAGATAAGACTCATATGCTGATGTTGGATATCTTCTATAAAACCCGCAACAAACTAGGAATGGAGTCAATTGCTTCCAGTTGACGGATGGCTGCCAGTGCCTGATTGAAACTGCCTTCACGGACATGGTGGGTTACCACGACGATCTCGGCTAAGCCTGCTTTTACGTCTGTTTGGACGACAGATTCAAGACTGACACCCTGATCACCAAAGACAGTGCCTAGTTTGCCAATAACACCAGGATGATCCTTAGTTAAAAAGCGAGCATAGAAGCGGGTAATAAGGTCCTCTGTGGGGGCAATGTTGCAGTACTGCTGATGGGAACAAGCCAAGAGAGGATGGATGCGAGGCGTTTCAGGATCATTGGCGACAATCCCCGTTTTTAAGAGAGCAGCGATATTAATTAAATCGGCAACGACGGCACTGGCCGTGGGGCCAGCCCCTGCTCCTGGACCAAAGAACATGACTTGCCCCAAAGGATCAGCTTCGATGAGGAGGGCATTGAAGACATCATTAACGCTAGCTAAAGGATGCTCAAGGGGGACAAGGGTGGGATGAACCCGGACTTCTAATTGGCTGGAAAGGATATCAGAAGAGGGGGTGGAGACTTTGGCGATCGCCAGCAATTTGATCACAAACCCCAAATTTTGGGCATAGCGAATATCCGTTGCCCCCACCTGACGAATCCCTTCTCGATGCACCTGTTCTAAATTAATGCGTCCGCCGAAGGCCAGAGAAGCTAGAATCGCAATTTTATCGCCAGCATCAAGGCCATCAACATCGGCCGTCGGATCGGCTTCAGCATAGCCTAGCTGCTGAGCTTCGGCCAAAACATCAGCAAATGCGGCCCCAGATTGCTGCATTTTGGTAAGAATGTAGTTGGTCGTGCCGTTGAGAATACCAATCAGGGTATGAATACGGTTAGCTCCTAAGGATTCCTTCAAAGGCTGAATAACGGGAATACCTCCCGCAACGGCCGCTTCGATCATGACGTAAACCCCAGACTGGGTCGCTGCTTCAAAGATTTCTTCGCCATAGCGGGCAATCACGGCTTTATTGGCGGTGACGATATGTTTACCTTGGGCAATGGCTGCAAGAATCAGCGATCGCGCTGGCTCTAACCCCCCAATGACCTCTACGACAATATCAATAGCAGGATCATTCACAATGGCCTGGAGATCGGTGGTGAGTCTGTCGGGGGGCAGGTTAAGGCTGCGGGCTTTTTCCAAAGACCGAACGCCGACCTTGGCAATTTCTATTTCTTGCAAGAGGGGATGCCGACCTTGAGGGCTGGCAAATATGTCGCTAACTCCTGTACCGACTGTTCCTAAGCCAAGTAAGCCAATTTTGAAACCCACGGTTATGCCCCATCTTGATCACAAACTTTATTGTGACATTATTGCGATCTTGCTAATACGAAATCACCTCAAAAACTCTCCCCTCACCCTACTTTCATGCAGAGCAATAGCAAGATGGTGCCGATCGTAACTCTATCCCTTATTCAATGGAGACAAAGCCAGCTTGTTCCACAAGTTGTTGTCCTTGCTCGCTCAGCATCATGTCCTTATAGGCTTCTCCAATCAATTGCTCTCGATCTTTGTTCTCCTTAACGATCACATAAAGGGAACGAGTGATGGGATAACGACCCTCTCGAAACGCCGCGAGATTGGGTTGAAGACGAGTCGGAGGACAATTCGCAGTTGATACAATTGCACCCAGTTGAGGCGAAGTTAGCTTGTCAGGACTAAGACCCAAGGGTAAAGGTTTAGCGACACATTGATAAAGCACTTCTGCGGCTGAAGCGTAATAAATACCCCCAGGTGTGCGGTCAAGTTGGCGTAAGGCATCTGTCGTTGAATACACTGGAACGACTTTAGAGCTAAAAGATTTGTTCTTAAGAACATGTGTTTGAAAATAATGTGCAGTTCCTGAGTCTTCAGGACGACGGGAGAATAGCATAATATCTCGATTGGGTCCGCCTACCTGATTCCAGTTCTTGATATTGCCTAAATAAATTTGACGGAGTTGATCGACCGTCAGTCCTGACAGATTTAAAGCAGGATGAACGACAGCGGCGATCCCATCAAGACCAATGGCATACTGTTTTAATTTGAATCCTCTTTGTTGTGCGATCGCATATTCTTCGGTCTGGAGAGGACGGGTAGATTGAGCAAAGTCAAGTTCGCCATCCAAGAGCATCCTGATTCCCTGACCTGAGCCCGGGGTACCGCTGGTAGTTTCCAGGTAACGGAGCTGAAGATTGGGATATACGGTCGCGATCGCAGTTTCAACATGGGGGCGAATCATGGCCCAAGTCGCACTGCCGCCATAGTTATATACCCCTTCAGGGACATTGGCAACGTCTACAAAATTAGAAGAAAAAGCCAGAGTGGCAGCCCCTTGGTTCGGACTTAGCTGGAGTTGACGAGGGGAACGCAGCCATCCCCAGAAGCCAGCCATTAAGAGGAGAAGGGTGATCAAGGAGGCTTGCAGATAGCGCTTGCTCAGGCCCGATTGTTGGGGAGCAGATTGAGATTGAGGGCCATGCTGGCGGGGTAGCCTCTGTACAGAGTAAGCTCGCTCAGGCAAAATGATCGTCGGGCTTTGAGGAACATCATCAACGGCATCATTCTTTCTAGTCGGGGGACGAAGGAGTTCAGAAGGCATAGGCAAGGCATAGGCAGGCACCGCTTCATGCTGATAGAACGCCATGAGACCATCAATGAGATCTTGCTCCTCTAGCGGATGATCTTCTAAAACGTCTAAGATTCGCTTGACTCTAAGGATGGCAGCAGGCAGAATATTGGTCTTTTGAAATCCAGGAAACAAATCTTCAGCGCCTTGCTCCAACGCCAAGCGGCGTTCTGTTGCGAGCACCTTTTTGCGCAGACCTGCTGTCAAAATCAGCTTTAAATCAGGATAATTTTGGTGATACCACCGACAGATATCGAAAGCATTGACCTGTTGTGCGCCTAAGTCTATTAATAGCAAGCTAATATTGGCTCGCTTAATGGCATCTTGCTGACCTGCTAATTGCGAGAAATTGATCCCAGCGGGTTCTTCAATCACATCAATCTGCTGAGATTGTAGGGCTGTCTTCCAAACTTGTGCTTGAAACTTTAGGGGTTGCAGAAGCAAAACTGACTTGATAGAGCTAGTCATTCAAGAAAGTGGCGTAGACGACTGTGAAGATCACGATCAGCTCAGAATTTAGATCAGGCTGGAGACTAATGTTTTGCAGAACGCTGAGATTTAAGTTTAACGACTGGAATACTCTATGGCAATTTTATACAGGTTAAAGAATAAAAGAACCACACAGTTTTAGATCTGTAAGATATTGAGCACTATCAATGCCGCTAAGCTAGAAACCAAAAGGATATACCTTGAGATAGGTAAGAGGTGGGCATTACTGCAACTGTAACTACTGTCATGGGTTGCGAGCGACACAGAATAGTTCCTTAGACCACTACTATAGATAGGAAACTAGCAAACCCTAATCTCAATTTTGATTACTCTGAAGAAAGGTGCTCCCATACCCCACCCAGGTGAGGAAGGTCTGATGAAACTCAACACTCTTGGCAAATTGATTTGGCATAGCGCTGTCATTTCTACGTTGTTGCTCTCAGTGAGTCCGGCGATTGCCCAATCTTCTGCCGCCCCCACCTCTGCCTCTTCAGCGGAGCAGCAAGAAATTCAGCGATTGTTGCAAGAGTTGCGTCAGGAACGTAAAGGCCAAAAACAGGCCCAGGCTGAAGCGGCCCAAGCAGTCAATCAAACCACAACCCTATTCAATTGGTTTTTAGTGGTGCTGGGGTTGATCTTAGCGACGGCGATCGCGAGTTTAATTCTGCTGCGGCGAGCGGTTGTGCATGAAGTCGCCGAAGTCGTGCAAAAACATCTGCGGGAGATGCGGGACTTAAAAGGGCATTTAGCCGATGCTGCGGATGCGGTTGAGAGTATTCTGCAAAAGGCTGAGGAGTTAGACGCAGATTTACACCAAGAATCTGATCAATTTCATCAAGACTTGAAAAGCAAGCGTCAGCGCCTTTCAGATATGCTGGCAGAATTTTCTGGCAAGCAGCAGCAGATCCTCAAGAATTTGGAGGTGTCCCTCACGGAGACAAATGATGCGATCGCCCAGTACGAATCCAACTCAGCCACTCAATTTGCCACTTTAGAAACAGAACTCAGAACTGAGACAAACACCGTTCTAGAACATCTCAAAAGTGTGAGTGATGAGATTGAGCCGCAGCTATTCACCGTTGAGGCCGATGCCCACACCCAGAAAAATGCTTTCCTAGAGCGCATACAACAGGCAGAAACTGAGTTCAAAGCCCAACTGTCGCAATTACTAGGCACTAGCGAACTGGAACAAGAAAAAATCCTGGCTCGTGTCGAGAAGATGAGCACCAACTTTGGTCCCCAAATGGCGGCGCTGCAAGCGGCTGCGCAAACTGAGAAAGATACCCTGATTGGCTATCTCGCCACCTCCAAGGCGGAGTATGTCGCACAACTGTCCGATTTACAGATAGAAGCCCGCAAGCAATGGGAACTGATTCTCCAAGAGCTCAAGCAACTAGAAAGTGATTTTTCGCCTCAACTGACGGACATCGAAGCTCAACTGCAGGTAAAAGCAACTGAAAAGAAAGAGTCATTCCTAGAGCGCCTTAAGCAAGTGGGCACCGAGATGACTCGCCAACTGTCCGCATCGCAAGAAGCGTTCCAAATCCAAGCCAATGAAACCCTCAACCGTCTCCGTGGCAAAGAATCGGAGTTCATCACAGAACTGGATGTGTTTCGGACCAAACTGGATTTAGATAAAACGAATGCTTTAGCAGATGTTCAGGCTCTCTCGGAAAATGCAACAACGCTCCTAGTCGATTTAAAGACTGAAGTCCAAACAACCCAATCGCAAGCTTTACAAGACTTGCAAGCCTTAACCACACGAGTCTCCAATCAATTGGCAGACCTAAGATCTGATGTTCACAGCTCTCGAGAGCAGACTCAGCAGACGATACAGGCCCTAGAAGTGGAGGCGGCAGAGCAACTTGCCACCCTCTCCACCGACAGCCAAACGCGCAAAGACCAAATCCTAAAACAGTTAGCAGCGCTTTCGCCTGCGCAAATTGCCGGGGATGCGATCGCAGACATTGACCAGAAATTACAGACTGCTTTGGTTCCCTTAGAACGCTTGCAAACGAATCATCCCGATCTCTTCTTAGATATTGCCGACTATCTCAACCAGGGCGATACTTTGTTGGCAGACGGCAATTTCCAGCAAGCCATGACCATCTATGATCAAGCGCTGGAGTTGAAGGCGGACAACCCTCAAATTTGGCGTCAACGCGCCCAAGCCCAAGTTGGATTGCAGCAGCCTGAAGCGGCGGTTGCTTCCCTGGATAAGGCAATTGCAATCACCCCCGAGGATCCCGATCTTTGGCAGCAACGAGGGCTATTACTCAAGGAGCTAGGACGACTGGATAGTGCGTTAGCGGCGCTGAAAGAAGTGGTGAAATTGCAGCCCAACAATGCAGATACTTGGTTGCAATGTGGTGTGTTACAGGAAAGGCTCCAGCGCTGGGATGACGCTGTCGCTGCCTATGACCGGGTGATCGAAATTGAACCTCACCATCGAGAGGCCTGGATGAATCGGGGGTTTGTCATGGGTATCCTCCAGCGGCATGAAGAGGCTTTTGCCGCTTTTGATCATGTCGTCCAGCAGGAAACGACAGACGCGGCAGCTTGGTTGAATCGCGGTTTAGCCCTCCAAGTGCTAGAACGTCATGAAGAAGCCTTTGAGTCCTTTGAACATACGGTGCAGCGTAAACCCGAAGCCTACAAGGCTTGGAGCCACCGCGGATATGCTCTAATCAAACTAGAACGGGATCAAGACGCCTTGGTTAGTCTAAATAAAGCTCTAGAAATTAATGCGGACTATCCCAACGCTTACTACGGTAAAGCGGTGTGTTATCTTCTCCAAGGTCAGACCAACCTGAGTCTAGAGAATCTAGAGCGGGCCGTTAAGCTCAATCCTATTTTCCGTGAACAAGCCCGCACTGATTCTCAGTTCGTTGATTTGCGGGAGGATGAATGGTTCCGCGAACTTGTGAACCGTTAATAACTAAACAAAGACAGAATTTGTGCCAATATACCTTCGCCAGAAATTACTTCGGTGACAAAGCCGAGGAAAAAGCCAAGCATGGCTAAACGTCCACTAAAATTTTCTGCAAAATCAGTAAAACCCCACATGGGTTCTGGTGAGTTGCTCATCAGATCAAGACTCCGTAAATACCATATTGTAACTTTATATTAAGTATATGGTATTGCAGAGCACTTATGAAGGCTGAATCTCTAGACCTTTAAAAAAATTACTGCGGACGAGACCGGGTCAATTCAATCGTAATTTGGCCCGAAAAGTCAGGGATGGGAGCCGCTACCTTCGTCAGTCTCACCTGTACCTTGTTTATTTGAGAGAACTGGAGGAGCTGCTCGATAATTTCGGTTGCCAATCGTTCCAGCAAGGCATATTCGGAGGTGGCAATGAGTTGTTTTACCCGCTCAATGACTTGACGATAATCTAAGGTGTCGTTGATGCGATCGCTCACACCCGCCTTTGCCAAATCTACCCACAGGATTAAATCAGCTTCGAACCATTGCCCCAATATTTTCTCTTCAGGCAAAAATCCTGTGTAGCCATAACTACGAATACCCCTCAGATGTATGCAGTCCATCATCAATACTCCAAAACACGACACTAGGGGCAAGCAACTTCGCCTGGTTTACAGGGTATAGATGCTTTCTCCAGTCCTAAAACAACTACTCGATTCACCTCAAATCGGTCATACTTAAAAAGAGAGGTCAACATAGTTTTAGCTATTTCATCCTGCTTGCACTTTTCCCATTTGACAATTTTAAAATAGCTATCCTGACCAACCTCACCATCCTGTACTTCATTTGCAAATGACTGCTCAACAGCTGCGACGATTTGTCATTGGGGATGTCCATGGTCATTACCAAGGGTTGTTGAAACTAATATCCCTATTAGATCTAGATGATTCAGATCAAGTCTATTTCTTGGGAGATCTGATTGATCGTGGCCCTGATAGCTCTAAAGTTGTAGATTTTGTAATTGAGCAGTCCTATGCCTGCTTACTCGGCAACCACGAACAGCTAATGGTTGCTTCCCTAGCCGACGGGTCTCCCAACTCTTCCGTATTACAAATGTGGCTACAAGCAGGTGGACGAGAAACCCTGCAAAGCTACGATGCCAAACAGCACCTCTGGGAGCATCTAGCCTGGTTCAAAACCTTACCTAGTTACCTAGATTTGGGGGATTATTGGTTGGTGCATGCAGGCATCCATCCTGACTTGCCCCTAGAAAGACAAACTCCCCAAGAATTTTGCTGGATTCGTCACGAATTCCATCACATATCTGAGCCTTACTTTGACAATAAGCTGATTATTACAGGCCACACCATGACCTTCACCTTTTCAGGTGTTGCACCGGGGCAAATTGTGCAAGGGGCTGGTTGGTTAGGAATCGATACAGGTGCTTACCATCTAGAAAGTGGCTGGTTAACAGCCCTCGATATCTCTTCACAAACGGTATACCAGGTCAACGTTCATGCCAACATTGCTCGCGTCAAACCGTTATCTGAGGTGGTTGCCTCCCTTAAAAAGAATGGCAAGGGAACAGTCGTACCCATAAGTTGAAGCCCGAATTAGGCAAAATATAAAGGCATTGAGATGAGTCTCAATGCCTGATCAGGAAATCTAGTTTAATCTGCCTACCTTTTAGACACCCACCTTGGTGGAAGTCTTCGCTGTTGTTGACGTCAGTTGCTCGTAAGTTGATCTCATTTTTAAGCCAGCAATAACCTGGAATAATCCGGAACCATTATTTGAACCAGGATAATCTCTATGCTTTAGCAATAGCTCCGTCATTTCACCTTCAAATTTCGTGGAAGTATTGCTCAGGTGACCTTCAATGTAAATCACCTCATCCAATTTTTCGAACTGACCGTCCACTTCCAATACCGACACACTATTGCCGTAATAATCATCAGGGCCATAGGCCATCCGAATTCCAGGATAGGAACACGTTAACTTGCGGCCACAGGGAACCCAGTTGATTGTTGATCCTTCATCAAACAGATAGACCGGATCAAAGTCAGGAACGCCATCTTTTTGAATCAACCGCACGCGTAGAATGCTGCCAGGTTTTTCTTCCTTCAGTAGCTGAGTTGGCAAGATTTGAATAACAACGTCTGCATGCTGCTTTTGGGGATCAATATATGCATCAAAGTCAGGTCGACGAGAGTTAATGGACGCCAAAACGTCTTCATAGGTATGACCTCTCTCAGCCATATCCCGCTGGATTTTCCAGGAAATTTTGACTTCATCGCTAATATCTAAATAAACGCTGAAGTCGATGAGTTCCCGAACTCGCTGATCATGAAGGGGATGCAGACCTTCAATCACCACAATATGATTGGGATCAACCCGCTCTGGGGGATCAATTAAACCCGTTTCGTGGTTATAAATAGGTTTATCAATGGATTGACCACTTTTAAGAGCTTTGATTTGCTCGTACATCAAATCAAAATTATTTGCTTTGGGATCCAATGCAGTAATACCTGTTTCCTTCCGTTGAAAGCGATCCAGGCTGTGGTAATCATCCAGGCAAATAACCGTGATGAATTGCTCCCCAAACAGATCCTCCAGTCGGCGCAGGAAAGTAGATTTACCGCATCCAGAGTCTCCGGCAACGCCGATTAGAACAACACGGTCTGGTTTAGTGGTCATAACTACGATTTCCTTTATTAATCCTATCTCAACAGCAACTAACCCCAGGCACCAACCCGCATGAGAAGGGGTTTGCACAGATAGAGCATTCAATTGCTCCTTTCTGATATTACTAGGCGTTTGTCCCCTCTGGATAGCTAGAACAACACCAGACCCCAATCATTTTGATCAAATGTCATCCTGCTGATGGGGAATTAAACCAATTTCTAGTGTATTTTTAATCTGCCAATAAGGAGATTAATAGATGCTAGACGCCAAGATCAATCAGATTGCTCCGACTCAGCTGGGGTTGGGGCAGTTCTAAAATTTTGCCATAGAATCTGGATCGATAAAGCGACTAAGCCCAGAGCCGCCAAACAGAAAATTCCGGTTGCTAAGGTACTTAAGCCTACCACTAAGGTTCTTAAGGCCACAGATATTTTAATGGCTGTTTGATTATCCGAGACAAAAGGATGGTCCGCAAAAGATTGGGCAATGAGCGAGGATAGTTTGGCTAGGGGCAAAGCAATGATTCCAGCGATAAGTGCCCCTGTCAAGGATCGCCAGACACTAGTTGCATTAGACTTGCTTGTAGAAGAAGACTCGGACATTGGCAGATCGTTAGCTTAAGGGCAGCAAATAGGTTTGATCTTTACGTAAAAGTCTTGATGATTACCCTAAGGGATCTTGGGGGATGCGGTTGATTCTCGAAAACCCCTTGCATAAGGCAGACCCAACATTGCTGATTCCGAGAAAGACTTTTGCAGTTGGGATATTGCTATTGATATCATTTTTGGTGGAACAATGCCCATTATGGATATTGATGTTGCCAAGATCCTCAGAAATTGCTGAGTTTGCCCCCACTCAAGAGCACCTCAATATCTAATTGGTTTGCTCTGCGACAAAATACTAGCTTACGGAATTCAAAGGTACTCAGGCTCAGTCTCGCGACTGGGAAACAATCATCAACGGCTGGCATCTACGACCTAGAGTTTTGAATTCCTGATCAGTTATGAACCCTCTTGTAAACGAAGAGGGTTACAATGTGATAAGCATATGTAAAATTTTGTAATCTTTCTTTCAATACAGTCAGAGATAAGCAAATCAATGACCTCAGTAACATCCCTTTTCGATCCTGTTGAAGCCGATTTAGCCATACTGGTAGACAATCTCAAGGATCTGGTGCGCGCCCAACATCCAGTTCTTTATGCCGCGGCTGAACATCTGTTTCAAGCGGGAGGGAAGCGGATGCGCCCAGCGATCGTGCTCTTGCTTTCTAGAGCACTTCTTCCCAACCAAGATATTACTCCTAGACATCGTCGGCTGGCTGAAATCACTGAGATGATTCACACTGCCAGCCTCCTTCACGATGATGTAGTGGATGATTCAGGGGTTCGTCGCGGGGTCCCCACAGTCCATAGCTTATTTGGTAACCGCATTGCCATTCAAGCCGGTGATTTTCTGTTTGCCCAAGCCTCGTGGTATTTGGCGAACCTAGATAATTTAGAAGTCGTAAAACTGCTCTCTGAAGTCATCAAAGATTTTGCTGAAGGAGAAATTCAGCAGGGTATCAATAGTTTTGAGACTCATCTCACCTTAGAAGCCTACCTGGAAAAGTCTTACTACAAAACTGCCTCCCTGATGGCCAATAGCGCTAAAGCTGCTGGGGTCTTGAGTGGTTCATCCCCTCAAGTCAATCAAGATCTGTATGCCTATGGCCGTTGCGTAGGTCTGGCGTTCCAAATTGTGGATGATATCCTCGACTTTACTGGGACAACCAATGCCCTGGGGAAACCAGCTTGTGCAGATCTGCGGAGTGGTAATTTAACAGCGCCAGTCTTGTTTGCGATCGCGGAGAAACCCTATCTCAAAGTCTTAATTGAACGTCGGTTAGAACAAACCGAAGACCTAGAAGAAGCGATTGCCCTGGTTCACGATAGCCAAGGCATTCCCAAATCTAGAGACCTGGCTGAACAGTTTGCTCATCAAGCGGTTCACCATCTTGCCTTTCTGCCGATGTCTGCGTCACGACAAGCGCTAGTCGATTTAACAGAATATATCCTCAAAAGACTCTCCTGAGGAGTATCCTAGTTGTCTAGAAGACCGTCCCATTTGTGAGAGAACCGTTATGACCTCAGAGGATCGCCCTACACCTGAGGCTGACTCTATTCCGGCTTGGCGCAAACTTTGGCAAGGTCAGAAAGACAATATTCTGACCCTGGCGATCGCCCTCCTTCTCGCTCTCTTGATTCGAGGATATGTGGCTGAGTCTCGCTACATCCCCTCCGTCTCGATGGAGCCTACCCTGACCCCTGGCGATCGCATTGTGGTCGAAAAGTTATCTTATCGGTTTCGCTCCCCTGTCTCTGGCGATATCGTCGTCTTTCATACTCCTCTTCCTTTACAGGCCGTTGGCTATGCACCTGAACAAGCTTTTATCAAACGTGTAATTGGCGTTGCAGGGCAAACCATCGCAGTCCAGAACGGCCTTGTATATCTGGATGGTCGACCACTGACCGAGCAGTATATTGCTGAGTCCCCTCAATACGAACTAGAAACGGTTACGGTCCCCGAAGGGATGTTATTTGTGATGGGAGACAACCGCAACAATAGCAATGATTCCCACATGTGGGGCTTTTTACCCCTGTCTAACTTGATTGGTCGCGCCAATCTTTTATTCTGGCCCCTTGAACACCTCAATTGGCTCCGTAGTCCATTGCCTTGAACTGATTTGCGACCTTGAGCGGCATCGATATGGCACAATAGGAAACACTGGAATAATGCTATTGATCAGGTATTTTTTGTGAGTCCTACTGCTACCAAAGCTCCCGCCCGCGCTGTTTTTCCTTTCACCGCCATTGTCGGCCAAGAGGAGATGAAATTAGCGTTGATCCTCAACACCATCGATCCTCGCATTGGTGGGGTAATGATTATGGGAGATCGAGGGACTGGCAAAACCACAACCATTCGAGCCCTGGCTAGTCTGCTGCCGGAAATTGATGTCGTTGTAGATGATCCCTTCAACAGCGATCCAGCCGATCCGGAGCTCATGAGTGATGCAGTCAAGGCCTTGACCGTCAACGGCCAAACTCCAACCATCACCCAAATGCAAGTGCCCATGGTGGATTTACCTTTGGGGGCCACGGAAGACCGTGTCTGCGGCACCATTGACATTGAAAAAGCTCTATCAGAAGGGGTGAAAGCGTTTGAGCCTGGATTACTAGCCAAAGCTAATCGTGGCATTCTTTACGTGGATGAAGTTAACCTCTTAGATGATCATTTGGTTGATGTCTTGCTAGACTCTGCCGCTTCCGGTTGGAACACAGTGGAACGGGAGGGAATTTCCATCCGCCACCCGGCCCGTTTTGTGTTAGTGGGTTCCGGCAACCCAGAAGAAGGCGAACTTCGCCCTCAGTTATTAGATCGATTTGGTATGCATGCTGAAATACATACCGTTAAGGATCCAACCTTACGGGTGCAAATCGTAGAAGAACGAGCCGAATTCGACCAAGACCCTTCCTCTTATCTAGACAGTCACCAAACCCATCAACAGGCGCTACAAGAACAGCTAGTCAACGCTCAAAATAATTTGGCCCAGGTCAATATTGATCATGAATTACGGGTCAATATTTCCCAAGTCTGCTCAGAATTAGATGTGGATGGGCTACGGGGCGATATTGTGAGCAACCGTGCAGCGAAAGCCCTAGCTGCGTTTGAAGGACGAACAGAGGTAACGGTAGATGATATCCGCCAGGTAATCACTCTTTGCTTGCGTCACCGTTTACGAAAAGATCCCCTAGAATCTATTGATTCTGGCTATAAAGTCAGTAAAGTTTTTCGCCAAGTCTTTGGCTTGCCCGATGAAGAGGGTGCAGACATCGCTGCTTAAATAAAGCAGGCTGGCGTTGACGATTTCTTCTTTATAGGATCGATACATAAGAGTAGTCAAATTTCCCGAACTGACTACACCAAGCCAGATTCAGTTTCTCAAAGCAGCGGACTAGCCATTGGACCGTTGACTGCTTTTGAGCTTCGTAATGATTGAACAGAAGTGCGAAACGTTTTTCTAGATAGGGCTTAACCTTTTTACAGACTAGAACGACCTTGAGCAGCAAGCCAATGGTTAAGGTCGAGCCGACATTATTAATCAAATCCATAAAAACCCAGTGTTTGGGCTGTCGACGGCTCTCAATCACCAGAAAATTTAAGACTTGCTGGCAGGTTCGTACCCTCAAGAAGTCATTCATGCTGCGATTGTTGCTTTCGGGAAACATTTCTTGCAACCGACATTCAGCAGGTACTAACCATCAAGGGATAATTGTGAGGTTGTCCTTCAACGCAAGTCCATGTATTCACCTCAAGAGATAGACGTTCAGGATATTGACCATCTCGGTATTATTGCCGGTATCG
>Ga0209185_1000305_pt1 | contig 65321 bp, 66 predicted proteins | sample SidtaG_2_FD_187425 | JGI IMG/M metagenome (GOLD analysis project Ga0209185, IMG submission 187425) | Marine algal microbial communities from Sidmouth, United Kingdom - Sidmouth_Asex2 metaG (SPAdes) (version 2) | ecosystem: Host-associated > Algae > Red algae > Unclassified | place: Sidmouth... | reverse complement strand
TAACAGAGGCATCGATTATAGCGCCTGTTTTCACGATTATTTTGTGGGATTCTAGTTGTCTATTTATTTCTTTGAATAGTGGTTCATAGGCTTTAGCCTTTGTCATCACTGTTCTAAAACGAGATAGTGTACTATGATCGGGTGCTACTTGATCAATATGTAAGTCACAAAAGTAGCTGAAAGATATACTGTCATTAACTCGATCTTCTACTTCATAATCACTTAAACCATACCAGCTTTGGAATAAGCTCATCTTAAAAAGCAACAATCCGCTATAACTTGGCTTACCTGTCGCACTTTTGCCTTTAGTGTAGTGTGTCTTTAAAACAGCTACTATCGGAGTCCAATCCAATAGAGTGTTTATTTGTGTAAAAAAAGTGCCTTTTATCTTGCGTGCGCGTGTGTCGCAAATGCTATCTGCAAAGGTCGGGTGTTTGACTAGTTCCATAAATAAAAAATACGAAATTTATAGGTGTTAGGCAAGATCCCTTGCAACGGTCTCAGGAAGTTTATTTTTTTATTATGTCTTTGGATATTAAGTCACTTTGATTCTTTTAGTTTTCTAGTATATGTTGTTGTATCCTTTATATTCTGTCGGAAAAGGAATCTTAAATTCTTAAATAATTCACCGAATCTCCGAAATATAATGCAAACCTATTTAACTAAAGTTAAGAATAAGTTTGCATTATGCCCTCTATTACAACATACGTTATCTACATAATTATCTTGACAACAAAAAGTTACAGGAGATTAATTAGTTTTTCAGCAAACCCTATTTAGAAAAATTTAAAATCTCTATTTCAAACAACTTATTCCAATATTTGCCTGTAATATACAATTGCTTAGTATTGGACTTATAAGCTATTCCATTAAGTACTTTATCATTATTATCAGTTGTTACGCTTACTTCCTTTCGAATCCCCTTCAAATTAATAATTGCTTCAATAGCACCATTTTCAGGATTAATAATCGCAATACTATCTTTTTGCCAAGTATTCGCATAAATTTTTCCATCCACCCATTCCAATTCATTAAATTTTGATTTCAATGCTTTATTAGTAGTAACTTGAATGAAACCTTCCTCTTCTAAAGTTTCTGCATTTAGTTTCCAAATCTTTGTAGTACCATCGCTTTTATATATTGTATTCTTACCATCGTAACAAAGTCCCCAACCTTCTTTACTCTGATTATATGCAAACGTGCCTAGAGCTTTAAAATCTAACAAATCATAAGTAAATCCCAAATCACTTTTCCAAGTAAGCTGGTGTATTTTATTTCCTACTATTGTTAAACCTTCTGCAAAAAAAGTTTCCGCAAGCTTATGTTCCTTTAGTGTTTTCCCTGTCTCTAACTCTTTTTCCAATAACATGGATTCACTAGTCTTTCCCGCACTTTCAAATAATTGATCTCCTTTAAACTCCAAACCCTGAGTGTAATGTTTTGTATTGTGTGGAAATGTTTTTAAAATTCTATAACCATAAACACTTGGTGCTTTATTATTCAAAACAGTAACTTTTTTAGTTATTATTTTCGATTCTCCTTCAACATATATAGTGACTCTTAAAATATGATTACCTAATAAACTCTCCTTCAAATCCAGGTGAATTGTATTTGCTATTACTAATTTTTTTTCATCTTGAAAACTATACTCTAAAGAATCTATTTTTTTATTGGTTGCTTCCGATACGGTAGCATTTAATTTATCTCCTAGTTGGTAACTTCCTTTACTTTTATCTAACTTTAAAGAAAATTTATTTTCTTCTTTTCCACAATAAATTAATTGCATTACTAACACACATAAAGTGAGGATTTTTATAATTTTCATTGCCTATATTTTAAGCTGCAATATATTTATTTTAAAAGTCTGAAAAAAACCATTTTAAACAATGCTGAAAATCTAAAAAAGCATTGTATCTTTGCCAACGGCAAGTCCTACACAACTAGCTCCTGTTGAATCCCCCAGGGCGGGAACGCAGCAAGGGTAGATGGTCGTAGCAGTGTGATGTAGGTAGCTTGCCTTTTTTTGTGCCCTTTTTGTACTTTCGCTGCACAAATTTTTATCATGCAAAATTTATCAAAAAAAATAATTTTAATAACTGGTGGTTCTTCTGGAATTGGCAAAGCAACTGGAAAATATCTTACTCAAAAAGGATATGTTGTTTATGGAACAACTCGAGATACTTCTAAATATCCTGATTTTTCTGAATTTCAACTTATTAATTTAGATGTTACTAAGCCTGATACTGTAAAAAAAGCCATTGACACTATTATTAGTAAAGAAGGTCAAATTGACATCCTGATTAATAATGCAGGTGTTGGTATTACTGGTGCTGTAGAAGAAATACCTGACACAGAAATTATAAATCATTTTGAAACAAATTACTTTGGAGCTATCAGAACTATAAAAGCGGTATTGCCTTTTATGAGAAAACAACGTAGTGGATTGATTATAAATATCACATCGATTGCTGCGTATATGGGCCTTCCCTATAGGGGTATTTACAGTGCCTCCAAGGCTGCTTTAGAAATTACAACCGAAGCTATTCGAATGGAAGTAAAAGATTTTGGAATTAAGTTAACAAATCTAGCTCCAGGAGATTTTGATACAAATATTGCTTCAGGGCGTTATCATGCTCCTATTCAAAAAGGATCTGCATACGAAATTCCATACAAAAAAACACTTGCTTTAATGGACGGTCACGTTAACGACGGTTCTAACCCATTAGATGTTGGTATTGCAATTGAAAAAATTATCAATACAAAAAAACCGAAGATTCATTATAAAGTAGGTGCTTTTATGCAAAAAATTTCCATCTTCTTGAAACAAATTTTACCTGATAAATTGTATGAAAAATTACTTCTAAATCATTATAAGTTGTAATTTGCAAGAAGTATTCTAATAATCAAACAAAAAAAAGAAAATGAAATTTTTTATTGATACAGCAAATCTTGATCAAATCAAAGAAGCACAAGACTTAGGAGTTTTAGACGGGGTTACCACAAACCCTTCTTTAATGGCTAAAGAAGGAATTACTGGAGCTCAAAATATTTTAGACCACTATAAAAAAATATGTGAAATTGTTGAAGGAGATGTTTCTGCTGAAGTAATTGCTACTGATTATGATGGAATGATAAAGCAAGGTGAAGAGTTAGCAGCATTAAATCCTCAAATAGTTGTAAAACTACCTGTAACAGAAGCAGGAATTAAAGCCTGTAAATATTTTACTGACAAAGGAGTAAAAACCAATGTAACTTTAGTTTTTTCTGTAGGTCAAGCATTGCTTGTTGCCAAAGCAGGAGCCACTTACGTTTCTCCATTTTTAGGTCGTTTAGACGATATTTCTATGGACGGCTTAAATTTAATTGACGAAATTAGAACCGTGTATGATAACTACGGGTTTACTACTGAAATTTTAGCTGCGTCAGTACGTAACAACATGCATATTGTAAATTGTGCTAAGTTAGGATCCGATGTAATGACTGGACCATTAAGCGCTATAAAAGGATTGTTAAAGCACCCTTTGACAGATAATGGTTTAGCTCAGTTTTTAGCAGATTACGCCAAAGGAAATAGTTAAAAAACTACTTAACGATAAAAATCCGCTTAGTTTTACGATTAAGCGGGTTTGTTTTTTTCGTTTAACTAGTAACTTCCCTTACCCTTAATTATTTAAAAATTTGATCACTATTTAAGTTAAGCACTACACAAGCTTTCGGTTTATCCGGGCAATTACCATCAATTAAAGTTGCACAAATTTCGTATTGACCTACTTCTTTGAATTTGAAGTTAAATGAAGCACTTTGAAAATCAGACTGAATTTCATCATTAATTCGCCATTCAAACTCAGAGTTTCCGAATGCATCACCAAACTCCCCTGCAATAGTGAAAAAATCATATACCCCTTGTGTTTGAGTTTCTTGTAGTTCTACTTGTATTTTATTACAAATAGATATTTGCTCATCTGTAATGGTAATAATTTTACAAATTTCGCTAGTGGCTAAACAATTTGCAAATTTTACTTTAGCACATACTCTATAGTTTTTGATTTCCTTAAATTTATTATTAAATTTTATAGAAGTTTCAGTTTCTACTAATTTATCATCTAAAAACCATTGTATTGACTCTATTTCATTTGGCGTTTCTGCTTTTATTTCGAAGGTAGAATTACTATTTTGTAAATCTTGAAGTGTAGCACTTATCGTGTAATTATTGCAATTAGTGTTACAAGAATTAATAACTTGGTATAAATCAAAATTTGTATTTAATTTTATTTTTCCTGTATTTGAAACTATCGTAATTGGATATTGAATCAAAAGTTCATAATCACCACCTTGATTTTGTAAAAATTGTTGATATTGCTCTAAGCTTTCTGTAGTTTCAATTTGACCGTCAGCACCAAGTAGTAAAAGTGGATATTCAAAACTAAAACATTGCTCAATGTTCTGATCAACAACTTTTTTAAAAGTAGCAATCTCGCACTGATCCATTTGATTTTTAAAAACTGCTGTAGATTCTACCTCTTTAGCATTAATAGTCACTGGTAATTTAATCCCTGTTACATAGAATTTTGAATTAAATGAAATTGTCAACTTCTTCAATCCTTTCTCATTTTCTATATATATCACATTGTTTGTATTCGTACTTAAAGTTATAGGGTACTTAAACTCAAAACAACTAGAAGGCTGATTCAAAACTACAAACTCTTGATTAATATAATCTAAGATTAGTCCAGTTTCAACATTCGTATTCTTCTGAAACTTTTCTTCAAAAATATCAGTCTCCTCAGCGCAACTAAAAATAAAAGCACTTATAAAAATTACAAAAAATCGAGTTATTATTTTCATCATCTAAATATACATCTTTTAAAAAAACTACTGTAGCCTACATAAATCCATCTATGGCAGTTATAAAAACTAACTAAATACAAATCTAAACCTATTAACCTTAAAAGCCCTTCTACACATATTATACGTTTATTAAAAAAAATACCCTACCTGTAAATTTTATTTTGTTTTGTTTTTTAAAAAAAACCTACATTTGGAGTATCTCATTAAAGCTTATGTCACAAAAAGACGAAAACTCTTTATGCAACGAACGGAATTTTGAAATATTCTTCAAAACTCATGCTGCTGCTTTGCGTAACTTTTTGATTGTAAAATTTTCGGATAGTGAACTTGCTGAAGATTTAACCCAAGAAGCTTTTATCAAAATTTGGAATATCTGTGCTACTGTAATTCCTAAAACAGCAAAAAGTTATCTATTTACTATAGGAATAAACTTGGGGATTAACAAAAAACGCCATGATCAGGTCGTTTTTAAACATCAAAATTTGATAGTATCACAAAACGTTTCTATAACTAATGAATCGCCTGAGTTTGTATTATTGGAAAAAGAGTTTGCAGATAAATTTAAACAAGTTGTTGCCAACTTATCAGAAAAACAACGTACTGTTTTTTTACTGAATAGGGTTGAAAAAAAAACCTATAGAGAAATTGCAGAAATCAATCAAGTATCCGTTAAAGCTATTGAAAAATTGATGCATAAGGCACTACAATCTATCAAGAAAGAAATTGGAGATTTAAAATTTTAAAACTTAAGGTAGGGTATTAAACCACTAGGGCGTATAACTAATATGAAAGCCATGAAGAACGATTTTTTTGACGATACATTTTTAGCTCGGTGGATGGATAGTACACTAACTAAAGAAGAATTAACCTTATTTAAAAAACATCCTGAATATTTAAAATATGTTCAAATAAAACAAGTATCTAACCAGCTCTCTTTTTCAGATTATAACGTAGACAATGCATTTGAAAAGTTTAAGGCAAAAAAAACAGCTAAAAAGAAAACAATAGTTATCCCTATGTATAAGTACATAGGAGCAATTGCTGCAACAGTTATTCTTTTATTTGGGATTTTTACATTTTACAATAGTCCAAATAATTACAAAACCGGGGTTGCAAGTACTGAAACTATATTATTACCTGATGGTTCAGAAGTGCTATTACACTCAAACTCTTTAGTTAAAGTAAATAAAAATTGGGGGAAAGATCGCAGCCTAGAGCTACAAGGTCAAGCCTTTTTTAAAGTTAAAAAAGGCAAAAAATTTAGCGTACATACTTCTTTAGGAAAAGTTCAGGTATTGGGAACTCAGTTTTCCGTTACTAATTATAATAAAGATTTATTTACAGTAAAATGTTTTGAAGGAAAAGTAAGAGTAACTACACCAGAAAAAACACTAATTCTTACAAAAGGTGACGCTTACCAATGGACAGGTAGCAACAATATAACTTGGACTTTTGACCAGACTGCACCTTCATGGATATCTAAACACTTAGTAACTTTTAATAAAGTTCCACTTTCAGTAGTTGCTTTAAGTTTAGAAAATCATTATTCTATTAAAATTATTAACCCCGAAAATATTCCTTCATCAAATTTATTTACAGGAAATTACACAACAAAAGATTTAGATACTGCATTATATACTATATTTAGCACTGTAGGTTTAAAATACGAGTTTTCAAAACCTAACGAAGTACGCATCTTACGTTAGAAAATTATAAATGAATAACAGCATAAAAGTACTTTTTTCTTTCTTTTTCTTTCTTTTTTTTAATCTTTTAGCTGTAAGCCAAGAAGAAAGAACATCTTTGCAAAAAGCAATTGCTTCTTTGGAACAAGAATATAGTACTCAATTTAGCTTCAGTAATAGATATGTTAATGTAGATCAAGATGTATTACTGCTTTTTTCGAAAGATCTTAAAAAACAGTTAGACTATTTAGAAAGACAAACTTCTTTAAAATTTGAACAACTTTCTACCTCTAATGTTATTATACGACCTTTTCAAAACAAAGACCTTATTTCCATTTGTGGATATGCAAAAAACACTGGTTTCAAAGAAGAAAATATTACAATCGTAATTAAGGGTAAAAAAAGTCAGAAACCTGATAATAATGGTCGTTTTGAATTAGATAATATTAGTTTTTATGACATCCTCCTTTTTTACCGAGAAGACCTTTTAGTGAAACAAATTTTAGCTAAAAATTTATTTAAAATAAATTGCCTTTCGGTCGAATTAGGTAATAAAGAGTTTAAACTTGATGAAGTTATTATTCAAAATTATTTAGCGGATGGTGTTGAAAAAAAAAATCAAAAAATTATTATTTCCCAAAAAAAATTTAAAGTGCTTGCCGGATTAACTGAACCTGATTTATTAAGGACTTTACAGCAAATTCCAAATGTATCAAGCCCTTATGAAACAGCTTCTCAAATTTATGTAAGAGGAGGTACTCCCGATCAAAACTTGGTTTTGTGGAATGGAATAAAAACTTATAATCAAGGTCATTTTTTTGGATTACTTTCTGCGTTTAATCCTTACGCTATAGACTCCCTTAACTTTTATAATAAAGGAATTCCATCAAATTATAGTGGACGATTGGCTAGTGTTATCGAAATGAAGAGCAGTAGCCTTATTAATGACACCTTTTCGGGCAATATGGGTACTAACTTATTATATTCAGATGCCGTTTTAAAAATACCACTAATCAACAAAAAGTTATCTACAACAATTTCTGTTCGTCGTTCTTTCACTGACTTATGGAAATCCCCCACTTATACAAGCTTTAGTGATCGCGTATTTCAAAACACAAAAATAAATAATAGTAAAAATGGAGAAGACAACCTTGCGTTTTCTGACTATAGCTTTAGCCTTAATGCTAAACCTTCGCAAAAAGATGAAATTCAATTTCACAGTCTTTTTGCAAAAAATGACTTGAAATTTGTTTCCCAAAATAACACGCAACAATTTTTTGACGAATTGGAAACAATCAATAATGGTTATGGCTTACAATGGAATCATAAATTTTACAAATATTTAACTCTAAAAACAAACATAGGAGTAGCAAATTACTTATTAGATTACAAATTCAAAACGCTTCAAAAAAACACTCAAATTCAAAAAACAAGTATAAAAAAGAACTTTATCCAAGATTTTAACAGTTACTTGCAATTAGATTATCAATTAAACAATACACAGCATTTTAACGTTGGAATTGCCTTAGAAAGAAACAATATTAGATATGAATTTAAAGATATAGAATCTAATTTTTCATTGCTATTAGATCAAAACAAAAACCTTTTAAACACTAAAGGAGCATACGTTAGCTATCAAGTTCAAAAACCAAAAAACTATACACTTCAACTTGGCTTAAGAACAAATAAATACTCTACAGATAAGCAATTTTACTTTGAACCTCGCTTATACTTCAAAGTTCATTTAAATAATTCACTTAGTATAAATACTACATTTAATAGCCTCTCTCAAGCTGTAACACAAATTAACGAATCTGTCGCAAGTAGTTTATCACTTGAAAATGTGCTGTGGAGAGTTACGAATGACGATGGTCTAAAAACATTAACAAGCAATCAAATTTCATTAGGAAGTACCTTCAAAAAAAAGAGTTGGTTTATTGAGTTCGACACTTTCTATAAAAAAACTAAAAACATAACTACTATAACCTCTGGCTTCATTTCTGAATTAAATTCTATTTTTAATATTGGTGAACAGCAAGTAAAAGGAGCCGATTTATTTATAAAAAAACAAATTGGAAATTATTCTAGCTGGCTAAGCTTAGCTTACCTCAATCAAAAAACACGGTTTAATGGTTTTAATAATAATAAATTTTTTACCAGTAATTTAAACATTGATTTTAACGTAAATTGGTCTCATTTTTACGAATATAAAAAATTTAATTTTGCACTTTCTTGGTTATGGCATAGTGGTAAATCTATTACTAAAAGTAATGCCATTTCAGCTGAAGGAACTCCCTTAGTATTAAAATTTGATACCTTAAATAACGGAACACTCCCTATTTATCATAAATTGGATGTATCTGCCCTTTATAATTTCAAAACAAACCCCAATTCAAAATTAAACTATAAATTAGGCGTATCTATTCAAAACATTTACAATAGAAAAAGTATTATTAATAGAGAATTTAGGCTCTCCCCGGGACTCAACAATTCATTATTGACACTAGATTATAGTTCGCTAGGCATTACTCCTAATCTAAGTTTTAGAGTATTGTGGTAACCTTTACCCACAAAAAAACCACTATACTTTTAGCTCAGTGGTTTTGTAATTCTTATACTAAGAAAAGTTTTATACGTTAAATAAGAAGTGCATTACATCTCCATCCTTAACTACATAATTCTTACCTTCTACATTTAATTTTCCAGCTTCTTTTACTTTAGCCTCACTACCATAAGTAATATAATCATCATAAGCAATTACTTCTGCTCTAATAAATCCTTTTTCAAAATCAGTATGAATTACTCCTGCTGCTTGTGGGGCTGTATCACCTACGTTAATTGTCCATGCACGAACTTCTTTTACGCCTGCAGTAAAATAGGTTTGCTGATTTAATAACTTGTATGCTGCTCTAATTAATACTGCCGCACCTGGTTCTTCTAATCCCATATCACCTAAAAACATTTGACGCTCCTCGTAGTCATCCAGCTCCGTAATATCCGCTTCCATTCCTACGGCAAGTATAATTACTTCTGCTTTTTCATCTGCTACAGCAACTTTAACTTTTTCTACTAAACTATTTCCAGAAACTGCAGCTCCTTCATCAACATTACAAACATACAATACAGGCTTATCTGTAATTAGTTGTAATTCATTAACAATTTCTTCTCTTTCTTCTTCAGTAAAGTCAATTGCCCTTACTGAAGCTCCAGATTCTAATTGTGCTTTAATACGCAATAAAATAGCTTCTTCAGCCTGGGCTTCTTTATTTCCTGTACGAGATGCACGTTTTACCTTTTCAAGTTTTTTTTCGACCGTATCTAAATCTTTAAGTTGAAGCTCAATATCTATCGTCTCTTTGTCTCTTATAGGATCTACAGAACCATCTACATGTACTATGTTATCATTTTCAAAACAGCGTAACACATGTATAATAGCATCTGTTTCTCTTATATTTCCTAAAAACTGATTTCCTAAACCTTCACCTTTGCTTGCCCCTTTTACAAGACCTGCAATATCCACTATTTCTACCGTAGCAGGTAATACACGCTCTGGATTAACCAAAGCCTCTAATTTTTCCAAGCGTTGATCTGGAACATTAACTACACCTATGTTAGGTTCGATAGTACAAAATGGAAAGTTTGCGCTTTGTGCTTTAGCATTAGACAAACAGTTAAATAATGTTGATTTTCCAACATTTGGTAATCCTACAATACCTGCTTTCATGTAATAGAAACTTAATAATTATTGCCTTAAAAGGTTTTACAAATATAATACTTAAGACCGATAATGTGTTTCAAAATAAAACACAAAAAGCCTTGTTTTCTCAAACAAGGCTTCAGTTTTTTTGAAGAGATTTAACTTATAAAGCAGTTACGTGCTTTGCAAGCTTAGATTTTGTATTGGAAGCTTTATTCTTGTGAATAATGCTGTTTTTAGCCAATTTATCAATCATTGCGATAACAGTAGGCAATAACTTTGCTGCCTCTTCTTTACCTGCTTCACGTAGTTTTTTAATTGCATTACGTGTAGTTTTATATTGGTATTTGTTACGTAGGCGCTTTGCTTCGTTACTTCTAATTCTCTTTAATGCTGATTTGTGATTTGCCATAATCTCTTTCTCTTAAATGTTTCTTCAAAAATTGTAGCCCGTAGGGGAATCGAACCCCTCTTACATGGATGAAAACCATGCGTCCTAGCCGATAGACGAACGGGCCATTACTTATTTTAACTCTTTTCGATTATACTACAAATTAGATATCAATCAAAAATTGTAGCCCGTAGGGGAATCGAACCCCTCTTACATGGATGAAAACCATGCGTCCTAGCCGATAGACGAACGGGCCATGCTGTAATAGCGGATGCAAAAATACAACTATTTTTCAGTTCAACAAATAGTCTGCAAAAAAAAATAAAAAAAATCCAACAATTTAATAATTGTTGGATTTAATATTTCAATCAAAGGTGCTTTATTAAGCTTCTTTTTCTTCTTTTTTTGGAGCCTCTAAGCCTACTTTACTTACTGCATCATACATAATTGGGGTTGCAATAAACAGAGATGAATACGTACCTACTATTACTCCAATTATTAATGAAAACATAAACCCTCTTAATGGTGCTGCAAAAATAAATATCGCTACAAGTACCAATAAAGTAGTTAAAGACGTGTTTAATGTTCTACTTAAAGTACTGCTTAAAGCTTTATCTACCACTTTTGTCAAAGTCCAATCAGGATGTTCTCCTAAAAATTCACGAATACGGTCAAATACAACTACTGTATCATTCAAAGAGTATCCAATTACTGTAAGAATTGCCGCAATGAATGCTTGCCCTATTTCCATATTAAAAGGCATTACTTTATGTAATAAAGAAAATAAACCCAATACGATCAATACATCATGAAAAACTGCTACTACAGCTCCTAGACTAAATTGCCATCTTCTAAAACGGAATAAAATATAAAGGAACACAATGATTAACGAGCCCAATACTGCCCAAAAGGCTGCTTTCCTGATATCATCTGCTATTGTTGGTCCTACCTTAATAGAAGACATAACCCCTTCTTTTTCCGATTGCCCAGAAATAAACTTATCATACGTTAACCCAGAAGATAAAAACGGTTTTAATGCTTCAAATAGTTTTTCTGAAATTTCATTATCAACTTTTGTCCCTGTTTCGTCAACTTTATACTTAGTAGTAATCTTTAATTGATTAGCTGCTCCATATGTTTTTGCCTCTGCGCTTCCATAGGTTTTTGTTAAAATATCTCCAACTTTAGTTGCATTAACGTCATTTTCAAAACGAACTGTATATGTTCTACCTCCAACAAAATCTACTCCTTGATCTAGACCCTGTGTAAATAAAGACCCTAAACCAATAGCTATAATTGTTCCTGATATAATATAGGCTAACTTACGCTTCTTCAAAAATTGAACATCAAAATCTCTAAACCAGTTTTTAGTTAAACCCGTTGAGAAAGTTAATGATTTACCGTTTTTACCGTATCCATCAATAAACAAACGAGTAATAAATATTGCAGCAAATAATGAAGTTGCAATACCTACTAATAATGTATAAGCAAATCCTTTAATTGGTCCTGTACCAAAAATCAAAAGAATAATACCCGTTAAACCCGTAGTAATATTTGCATCTAAAATAGAAGATAATGCATTTTTAAATCCATCTTTTATAGCATCTACCTGAGATTTTCCTTTGGCTAATTCTTCTCGAATACGCTCAAAAATAAGTACATTGGCATCCACCGACATACCTATTGTTAATACAATACCCGCAATACCAGGTAGTGTAAGCACTGCTCCTTTACCTGCCAAGAAACCAAATATAAACAAGATGTTTACCACTAATGCGATATCTGCATACAAACCTGCTCTACCATAGTATAACATCATCCATATCAATACCAAGATTAAACCGATAACAAAAGAAAGCATTCCACTATCAATAGCTTCTTGCCCTAATGATGGTCCAACTACTTCACTTTGAATAATATCAGCTGAAGCTGGCAATTTACCCGCACGTAATACATTTGCTAAATCTTTTGCTTCTAAAATATCAAAATTTCCAGTAATCTCACTTCTTCCTCCAGAAATTGGTCCACTAGACACTCCTGGTGCAGAATACACTACATTATCTAAAACAATTGCAATTTGACTTTGTTCTTGAGAGGCTTTGCCTGTCATTTCTTCCCAGCTCTTAGCTCCTTTACCATTCATTTGCATGGTTACAGTAACTTGACCTTTCTGATTGTAATCCTGATCTGCGCCAGTTACTACATTTCCTGAAATCCCAGGGGTATTGGTGCGATTTCCTTTGATTGCATATAAATCAAACAAATCACTTCCTTCTACAGCTTTACCCCATGCAAAACGTACGTAACGTTGTTGTGGACTCAATGCTGAACGGTACTTTTTAAGTAAGCCATTAAATTGAGCTGTATCCCTTTTGAATACTGTTGCAATTACAGGTCCCCCTTGACGTACGTTAGATTTTTCACGACTTACAATATCAAAAAGAGGATTTTTCTCTTCCTCTTCTTCTGTACCTTCTAATAAGTCTCCTACTTCATCAATAGAATCTGTTATCTTTTCTGTTTTGGTTAATTCAGATTTTTCTAAAGCATTTACTTGAGCCAAAAAGCCAGCAATTTCTTCAGCCTTATACACTTCCCAAAACTCCAATTGAGCTGTACCCTGTAATAATTTTTTAATACGCTCTACATCTTTAGCTCCTGGCAATTCAATTAAAATTCTTCCCGAAGTCCCTAAACGTTGAATAGTTGGTTGAGTTACCCCAAACTGATCAATACGTTTGCGTAATACTTCTTTAGCAGAAACAATCGACTCGTCAATTTTCTTACGAATCTTCTCTTTCACCACATCATTGGCATCACCTGGATTAACCGTCCCTTTTAAATCTTTAGTTCCAAAAATAGAAGTTGAAGATAGTTGAGCATCTGGAAGTGCTTCAAAAGCTTTGAAAAAAGATTCTACATATGGCTCTTGAGCATTTTTCTGAATAACATCTGCATCTGCCAATGCTTTATTAAAAGCGGGGTCTTTTGATTGATTAGCCAAACTTAACAATACATCCTTAACCGAAATTTGAAGAATCACATTAATACCTCCTTTAAGGTCAAGTCCTTTATTAAGCTCTTTCTTTTTTGCGTTGTTGTATGTGATTCCTAAAGCAATAGTATCATTACCTATGGAATCCAAATACTTAACTTCCGCTTGTTCCCGTAATTTCCTAAATCCTTCTACTCCATCTGCGTATTTCGAGATTGCAAATTCCTCTGCCTCTGCTTCTTTCGCATTTGTAATAAATGTATATGATAATTGGTAAATACATACCAAACCAAATAAGATTGCAAATACACGTATTAGTCCTTTATTCTGCATTAGTTTTTATTAATTAAATTGTATATTTTTCTAAAACGGACAAATATAGGTTTTCGATGTTAAATCAGCAATTATTTTTTCAACTTACGAAAAGCTTTGAGTCCACTAATTATAGTGCTTTTTGAATACTTTTAGCAATTCTTGCGGAGGAATCATTTTATTTTCATAATTATTCATCATTGCAAAGACCTCATTAATCGCCGTAGGAGATAAACCCATTTTCAAACCAAAATTGCGAATCACATCAATTTCTTCCATTCCTGTTTTCTGATCTACATTCATAACTAATATTAATCGATGAAATTGTAAAATACGCTCACTTTCTGGTTTTAATGTCGATTTGTTTGATGGTTGCTGTATTAAAGTAATTATTTCGGCTTCTGAAATTTGTAAAGTTTTTGCTATGGCTTTAATAAATGTTAATTCAACATCTTTAATCTTTCCGTCAGACTTAGCCACATGAAGTAACTGCGAAATGATACTCAATTTTTCTTCCTTACTATAAGCCATTATCTTTTTTGGATGCAAAATACAAATACCCCACGAAATGTTTGATTTTATTTTTGCATACCCAATCTTGATACTTATTTTTGAAATTATTAAGCAATAACATAATTATGGCTAAAAAAAAGAAGTTAGGATTAGCGGATTTAGGTGGCTTCGTATTTTCGACCAACGATGATTTTAAACTAAACACTGATACACCCGAAGAAACTTTAGACCCAAAGGATCAATATTTAGAGGCGCATTTTAGTAACAAAGGGCGGGGAGGAAAAACAGTTACAATTATAAAAGGTTATGAGGGTACTGCAGATAATCTGAAGGAATTAGCTAAAGTGCTAAAAAAAAAATGTGGTGTTGGTGGCGCTATAAAAGATTATGAGATTATTATTCAAGGCAATTACCGCAATAAAATAATGAAAATCCTAACTAATGAAGGATATAATGTAAAACGTATTGGTGGATAAAAAGAGTACCTTACCTTTATAATACAGGTCACTATGCTTATAGAAAATAGAAAATTATAATTTTTAACACTTACCCTCAACCTCAAATCTTTTAATTATGACCAAAATAAAAATTGGTAGTGTTCCTGAGCATTTTAATTTGCCTTGGCACTTAAGTATTGAAAATAAGAATTTTGAAAAAGAAAATATTACAGTCGAATGGACTGAATTTCCTGAAGGCACTGGCGCAATGACCAAGGCCCTTAGAACTGGAACTATAGATATTGCCATTTTACTAACCGAAGGGATAGTCAAAGACATTACCGATGGTAATCCGTCAAAAATTGTGCAAACCTATATTGAGACTCCTTTAATATGGGGAATACATGTAGATGCTAAATCTAAATATCAAAAAATTACTGATCTTAAAAACACAAGTGGTGCCATTAGCAGATATGGTTCTGGATCGCATTTAATGGCTTACGTGAATGCAAAAAACCAAGGTTGGAACACTCAGAATTTACAATTTGAAGTTATTAAAAACTTAGATGGCGCAATTAAAGGACTTGCCAATGGCAAAGGTGATTATTTTATGTGGGAGCATTTTACTACGAAACCTCTAGTTGATAATGGAACCTTCCGAAGAATAGGAGACTGCCCTACTCCATGGCCGTGTTTTGTGATTGCTGTAAGAAACGAAGTTTTAGAATCGAAACCAGAAATTATCCAAAAAGTATTGAAGACAATCAATAAAGCATCTGCTAATTTTAAGCAACTTGACGGTATCGATGAAATACTAGCTACTCGTTATGAACAAAAACTAGAAGATATCAAGCAATGGCTTTCCATGACTGAATGGGGTCAAAAGCAACTTCCTACAGAAACCTTAGAAAAAATTCAGAATCAATTAATATCACTCGATATTATTGATAAAAAACTTGATCCAAAAGACATCCTATTTTCTTTTTAGTAGGTTTTACTCCTTCATTTCAATAAAACATGATGTGCTGACTCTCCTAAATCAATTTTACCTCAACTTCCGAATAAGATCTTCTAGTCCGTTCAATTTAAGCTCATAAACACTTTCGAGTTGTAATCCTAATTTCCCCTTAGGGAAACCTTTATTTTTATACCAAACAATATAATACTCGGGAATATCAATTAAGTAGTAATCTTTGTATTTACCAAATGGCATTTTAGCTTTTGCAAGGTCTAATAGAAACTTTTTTTGATCTTCCATTACTACTGATACATTTTATAAACCACCAGTAAAGAATCTATTTTTTTATCCCAAAGATGTTGAATTTTTACATTTTTGGAATGCCCTGTTTCCTTATCGTAATCCGATTGCATTTTATTTCGTGCCGTTTCTATATTGCTATAAATCACTTTTAAATCCTTTCGAATATTCCGCCCCAATTTATAGCCAGAAACCATCGTTTTTAATTTGCGTGCATGTAGCTCGGTAATGTCATAATGCAGTTGCTCGTGAGCTAAAAGAACACTATCCCTTTTATTTTCATTTACCCACGAAGACCCTGGATAGATCCTAGCACAAATATCATAGCTAAAATTTTGTTGTGCATTATCTATATTATAATCCCAATTAAAGTCCAACCCTGTACTAACACTTGCCGCAAATTTCGAATCTTGTTCTGAAACTGGACGCACTAAAAAGTCATTCCAAGTTAATTTGGGTCTATTTTTATAACAATCATAGTCCAAAGAATCTTTTTGAGAAAAAGACAGCTGCCAACTTACTAAAAAAAATAAAAAAATAAAAAATCGCATTCCTAAATGTAAAGATTATTCGACAATCTCAAAAAGCAAACCTTCAGAATATTTTACAATATAGGACGCCATATTAACAAACCCTCCTTTTGAAGTTTTTTGATATTGAAATTTATTCTCAATATACTCTGTTATAATTTCTGAATTATTTAAATCATTTAATTGATCCGAAGCACATAATCTTAATAGAATATCATAGGTCAGATCGTACCCCCTTATAGCATAACTATTTGGAATTTTTCCGTACTTATCTTTGTATGCTGTTAAAAATTCTATATCAATTTCCTCTTCTACTTTGTTGGCAGATGGGTAATGAAAATTTAAATTTGAAAGACTACTATTTGATACGGCTTCATTATCATATTCCAAAGACTTATCCGTGGTAAAAAGGCATACTTTATGCGTTTTTGCACGTGCATTTAATAGTGATACTACGTTACTTACCAGCAAAAGATTAGAACTTTCTAAGAATACCCAATTAGGCAAATCACTTTTTTCCTCTCCGACAATTTTAATCAATTCTTTTTCAACAATAAAATTATCTTCAATAGGGTCTAATATTTTAGCTTTAGGGAATTCAGAAAGTAATGCTTTTTTACTGGCTTGATGTTTATTATCTGCAATAATAATAATATTCTTAGGAAGTGTATCTCGTTTTACAAAGTTGATAATTTTATTTTGCAACACTTTTGTATTGGGTAAAGTCTGATATACATTGGGATACTCTTTAACCATATTATTGGCAATAGGTGAAAAAACTGAAGCTTTAGATCCTTGAAGTAATGATGCTAATTTTTCTAAATTTTTAGTATACAATGGACCAATTACAGCATCCACCTCTTTTAAATTATTCTCTTCGACTAAATTAGCCACTACATTTTTATTTTTTTGTGTATCCGCAACAATAACACTCGCATTAATGCCTGTATTTTTTGCTTTTTCAAGAGCTATAAATATTCCCGAATAAAAATCTACAACAATACGTGCCACCTTACTCTCCTTAAGATGATTGATATACATATCATCATTATCTTTAGGAAAATTTGCTACCCCAAAAGGCAACAAAACTGCTATTTTTTTTTCTTTATAATTATACAAACGACCTAACAAATCAGTTTTCCTTTGTACAAATGTAATCCTATCGTATTCTGAATTAGGCATTTGAATTATCATCCCTGCTTTTAAACCTTCATTAATTTCTGGATTTAATTTCAGAATGGAATCCGTACTTATTTCAAATTCTTTAGACAAACTATACATTGTTTGCTTTGGAGGAACTCTATATAATTTTAATTTTGGAGAAACTCTACTTACCTCCTTTTTAGTTTCCGCAGGAACCAAAATATTTACTCCTACAAGGAAATCTTCTCCCAAATTAGGATTCATATTTTCTAATTCTGGAATAGTAATCCCAAATTTGCGCGCTATACCATAACGTGTTTCTTTTGCTTTAACACTATATATTTGAGTTTTTAAGGTATCTGTTACTGCTTCCTTATTAGCTTCATCTATTCTTGACTTATTCAAGCTACGCACTACTTTTTTAGTTTTTGGCGCTGGCTGAGGAATCCTTAAAATATCTCCTTTTTTAAGTCCTTCAGTTTCTACAAAAGGATTGTGTTTTTTAATATCATCTATAGATACTTTATATTTTTTAGCTATACTATATAATGTTTGCCTTCTTTTAACTTTGTATCTTTTAAATTCAACTCCTTCTACAGGAGATTCTGGAGCTACAATTACATTAGGAATTACCAAATATATCCCTGGTTGAATTCCTTTTTCTGCAGTTGGATTTAAACTATAAATAGCCTGTGGAGTAGTTCCATATTCCTTTGCTATGGAATACACATCATCACCTGCCACTACTTTATGCTGCCTAAAATTAAACTGCGCAAAAGTAAATTGAAAACTTAAAAGTGCTAATAATACTAAAAAAATATTTCTCATTTAATCAAATTATTCCCACTCAATTGTAGCAGGTGGTTTCGAACTAATATCGTATACTACTCGGTTTACGCCTTTTACATTATTGATAATTTTATTCGATATTTTTTGCAAAAACTCATATGGTAAGTTTACCCAATCTGCAGTCATACCATCAGTACTCTCTACAGCTCTAAGTGCCACACATTTTTCGTAGGTACGCTCATCTCCCATTACTCCTACACTATTAACAGGCAAAAGCATTGCTCCTGCTTGCCATACGCTATCATACAAACCATCTTCTTTTAATCCATTTATAAAAATAGCATCTACATCTTGCAATATAGCCACTTTTTCAGCTGTAATATCACCTAATATACGAATTCCCAAACCTGGGCCAGGAAAAGGATGTCTCCCTAATAATTCTGGATCAATCCCTAATGAAGCGCCTACTCTTCTAACCTCATCCTTAAATAAAGCACGTAATGGTTCTACTATTTTTAACTTCATATAATCTGGTAATCCACCTACATTATGATGTGATTTAATGGTTGCTGAAGGCCCTCCTGTTGCTGATACCGACTCAATAACATCAGGATAAATCGTCCCTTGTGCCAACCATTTAGCGTCGTCGATTAATTTTGATTCGTCATCAAAAACATCTATAAAGGACTTTCCTATTATTTTTCGTTTTCCCTCTGGATCGCTTTCTCCTGCTAAAGCATCCAAAAAGCGTGCCGAGGCATCTACACCTTTTACATTAAGCCCCATACCATGGTATTGGGTCAATACACTTTCAAACTCATTTTTACGAAGCAATCCGTTATTTACGAATATACACTGTAAATGATCGCCGATAGCTTTATGAAGCAATACTGCTGCTACCGTAGAATCTACTCCACCACTCAATCCTAAGATTACTTTTTCTGTACCTACCTTAGCTTTTAGTTCTGCAACCGTGGTATCTACAAAGGAGTTTGGCGTCCATTCTTGGTCAACCTTAGCTATTTTAACTAAAAAATTCTCTAATAATTGTTTTCCGTCTGTAGAATGATATACTTCTGGATGAAACTGTATTGCATAAGTAATTTCTCCATCAATACGATACGCTGCGTTATCTACATCATGGGTACTCGCTAATTTCACACCGCCTTTTGGAAGGTGCTTAATTGTATCACTGTGACTCATCCACACTTGAGAACCTTGATTTATTCCCTCTAAAAAAACCTCTTCTTCTTTTACATAAGAAAGATTAGCTCTACCATATTCACGAATATTAGATGCCGCTACTTCTCCTCCATGAAAATGAGCCAAATATTGTGCTCCATAACACACTCCTAAAAGCGGTTTTTTCCCTCTTATTTCAGACAAATCAACTTTAGGAGCATCTGCTGCTCTTACAGATGATGGAGAACCTGAAAGCACAACTGCCTTAAAGGCATCTAAATTTGAAGGAATTTTATTGAATGGGTGAATTTCACAATATATATTTAGCTCTCTCACTCTACGTGCAATCAATTGCGTATACTGAGAACCAAAATCGAGAATAAGTACATTATTTTGCATGCGCAAAAATAGTATTAAAATAATTTTTAAAAAACATTAAGAATTCAAACTTATCATTTAATTATAGAAACTTGTAATTTCACTTAAAAAAATGCAAGAAATACTGACTGCTATTTTTACTGAACTTGAAAAAGGAGCTACTCAAACTAAACATCCTTATCGCTATTTCTGTTTATCTAGTATTAAAAACAATATACCTCAACAACGTATGGTTGTGTTTAGAGCTATTGTAAAAAATACGATTTCTATTTATACTGATCTCCGCAGCCCTAAAGTTTCTCATTTTAAAAACAACCCAAATGCGTCTATCCTTCTGTATGATTATAAAAAGATGAAACAAATTCAACTTACAGGAACTATTCAAATTGAAAAAGAATATGATGCTTTTGTATGGAATTCAATTTCTCCAAAAGCTAAAAAAGATTATACCACATTATATGCCCCTGGAACTGAAATTTCTTCGCCTGAAAGGGTAATATATAAAGAAGAAAAAGTAAACTTCTGCATTTTGAAATTTACTTTTTCGAAAATTGATTATTTAAATATTAATCGTCCTTATCATATTAGAACACAATTTACATTGATCGACAACGAATGGAAAGGAGTGTACGTAACGCCTTAAAAAGAATATCCTAAACGCATTCCATAAAATCGTGGTGCCCCTGCAATATATGTTGGTATTCCAAAAGAATTCCCAAGGTTACCTGCATCAATTATATACCTTTTATTGAATACATTTTTCATAAACAAGGAAATTTCAATTCCTTTATCCAAAATTATCCCTGTATTTACATTAAATAATCCAAATTCTGGCTGTGTTAAATTAGGGTCATTTGCTGCTGTATAAAACACCTCTGATTTAAAACTATAAGTTGGTCTCAGATAATAATCAAATTTCTTATCTACCCCTAGTTTGAAAGTTCCCTCCTACTGAAAATGAATTTTTAGGTGCTTGCCTAAATTGATTTCCTGCATATTGTAATGCTACACCATTTTTATCCACATCGTCAAATGCTGTTTCTAAATGAGAGTAATTAGCAAAAAGATAAGAAACACTCAATTCACCTCCTCTTACTGTAGCTGAACCACTATCCTCCTGACTAAAACTTAACATTCCATTTTCTACGTTATCAGAAATAGGAGTTCTAAAGTTTAAATAATCATAATAAAAAGCAGCACCACTAATTTGTAATTTATCTTCGAATAACAACCACTTACTTCCCACTTCGTATGATATCAATATTTCTTCATCTAAAACAAAAGGCTTTTTACCATTAAAACTTATAATATTAGGTCTTCTACCTTTTGCTATATTGGCATAGGCGTTGATATTTTCTGTAAAATTATATGTTATTGAAGTGTTTCCTGTTATGGATAAAAAAGAATCACTCAACTTTTCTTCCCCCCTCGGTTGCAATAAATGCAATATTAACCCCAGCACCTGTTAACGCACCAATTGGAGATGGCGTTTGTGCTTCTCCAACTTCTAAAGTTCCTTTTATTTCTTCCCATGATCCTCTTAAACCTATACCCAACTCTAATTTATCAAAAAATGTTACCGTTACGTCACCAAAAATATCAGCGGTATAATTTTCCGAAAGGCTTTCTCCTTTTTTAGTATTAAAAGGCTGTAATGGCAACCCTATTAAAGGACTTAGTTGCGGATTTACGCTAGCCAAATCAACTCCAAAAATCTGATTAGGAATAACTGGTATTGTCACTACCTGACCAAAAATTGTAGAAATGGAAGATCTTAGTAAAGTTACAAAAAGGCTTTGCTCATTTACATTGACATCTACTTCTTGCGAAGTATTTTCGTATAAAAAATAAGACCCTAACGTAGCTTCTATAGTTTTATTTTCGAAAGTAGCTCTAAATTCAGCACTTAGCTGTTCCTCTAAAGCAATCTCCTTAATGCCTGCTGCAGGCGAAGGGGGGAGCCATCAATATCAAAAACATCTACGGCATCAAAATTACGATAACCGATATTCGCTTTTCCCTGCCATTTATCAGAAAAATTATGATTTAATAGCGCTGTCAAACTATATACCCCCCTGTCCATTCCTAAATCGTCTCCTTTAGTAAGAGCTAAAGCTCCAAAACGATTTTTATTTGCATCTGGCTGACCTATAACAGCACTCTTAAATCCTGCTGTTGGAGGCGTATCCCTTTGAAAATTTCCTACTACGTCAATAGTTGTGTTTTTTTGAATTTGATATCTTAACAAAGCTCGTAGCGCAAAAGTTTCTTTTCCGTTATAATTATCCCCTTCAAAACTTTTAACAAATCCATCTTGAAAATCATAAATTGCTGCTACACGAGCAAATAATTTATCTTTAATTATAGGTCTGTTATATACACCGCTTGCATATTTAGAATCAAATGCACCACCACCTACTTTAATAGTTCCTTCTTCTAAGTTTTTGGCTTTGTTTTGAACCATATTGATTGCTCCTGATTGCACTGTCCTTCCAAAAAAAACAGTCTGTGGACCTTTGTACACATCTACACTTTTTACATCAAAAACTTCCACCACTGCCCCTCTGCCCTTACCTAAATATATTCCGTCTTGAAACGTAGACACTCTTGGTATTGCAGAACTCTGAGAATCCTCCTCTGAAATCCCTCTTATAGCAATACTTGGCACATTAGGGTTTTGAATTAAAATTTGCAATCCAGGAACAAACGCTGCAATTTCATCCAATGTTGTAATATTATTACCTTCCAAAAATTGATTTGAAACTGCAGAAACTACAGTTGGTTGCACATGGATCTCTCTTCTTTTTTTATCTGATATTATTGTTACTTGACCTAGTTGATTAACATTACTATCTAATTTTAAGTCTACTTTTAAATCTGTATTCTTTATTTCTACTTTAAAATTTGAATCCTTATAGCCTAAAAGAGAAATTTAAAGTGTATAAATTCCAGAACTCAATCCTGAAATAGTAAAAGCACCTTTACCATTTGTATCTGTTCCTTTACCTTTATTAATTAGTACCGATACCCCTTTAAGTGGCAAACTATTATCTGACAATACTATTCCTGAAATTGAAAATGAATTTTGAGCTACTGATGAGAAAAAGAAAAACAATGATACTATTAAAGGAAAAAAGTAATGTTGTTTCATTTAGTTGTTTTTAGTCGTACAAATATATTTTTAATTAAAGAATCAAAAAAGTAATATTCCTGAAACTAAATATTCAAAAAAAGACAGTCCTTTTTGACAGCTATAATTACAGAAACCCGAATATTTAGCTACTTTGAAATTTATTTATCCCTAAATTGACTTCACTATTAAGAAACTCATAATTAAAAGCTATTTTTTTTAAAATTTAAAAAAAAGCAACATTAACACTACAAGTGTTACTTAACCCCTAAACAAAATGAATAATTTTGTACTTTAGCGAAATTGTAAAATTGTAAACAACCTTAATAATTATGGCATTCGATATTGATATGATCAAAAAGGTTTACGCAGAAGTTGCAGGGCGCATTGATGCTGCTCGTAAAGTAACTGGTAAGCCCTTAACTTTAGCAGAAAAAATTCTTTACTCTCACCTATGGGACGGGAAAGCTAAAACCGCATTTGTACGAGGAAAAGATTATGTTGATTTTGCTCCTGATCGTATTGCTTGTCAAGATGCGACTGCACAAATGGCTCTTTTACAGTTTATGCAAGCTGGAAAAAACAAAGTAGCTGTTCCGACTACTGTACATTGTGACCACTTAATCCAAGCAAAAGAAGGCGCAAAAACAGATTTAAAAAATGCTAATGATATTAGTAGTGAAGTATTCAACTTCTTAGAATCTGTTTCAAACAAATACGGTATTGGTTTTTGGAAACCAGGTGCTGGTATTATCCACCAAGTGGTTTTAGAAAACTATGCATTCCCGGGGGGAATGATGATTGGTACAGATTCCCACACAGTAAATGCAGGTGGATTAGGAATGATTGCCATTGGTGTTGGTGGTGCTGATGCTGTAGATGTTATGGCAGGAATGCCATGGGAGCTAAAATTTCCTAAGCTAATTGGCATAAAGTTAACAGGTAAACTATCTGGATGGACTGCACCAAAAGATGTAATTTTAAAAGTAGCTGAAATTTTAACTGTAAAAGGTGGAACTGGAGCTATTGTAGAATATTTTGGCCCTGGAGCCACTGCAATGTCCTGTACCGGAAAGGGAACTATTTGTAATATGGGTGCTGAAATTGGAGCTACAACTTCTACTTTTGGCTACGACGAATCTATGGAGCGTTATTTACGTTCTACTGATCGTAGTGATATTGCCGATGCTGCAAACAAAGTAAAAGAACATTTAACTGGCGATGCTGAAGTATACGCCAACCCAGAACAATACTTTGACCAAGTAATCGAAATCAATTTATCAGAACTTGGACCACTGTTAAATGGACCTTTTACTCCTGATTTATCCACTTCCGTTGGTAAAGATATGAATCAGAAAGCTACTGCTAACGATTGGCCTTTACAGGTAGAATGGGGATTAATTGGGTCTTGTACAAACTCTTCTTACGAAGATTTATCAAGAGCTTCTTCAATCGCACAACAGGCTTTAGATAAAGGAATAAAAATGAAAGCGGAATTAGGAATTAATCCTGGCTCTGAACAAGTACGCTATACTGCAGATAGGGACGGTATTTTAGGAATCTTTGAAAAACTGGATGCTAAAATATTTACTAATGCTTGTGGACCTTGTATAGGACAATGGGCAAGATATAGTGATCCTAAAAACGCTCCAAAAAACAGTATTGTTCATTCGTTTAACAGAAACTTCGCAAAGCGTGCCGATGGTAACCCAAATACACACGCTTTTGTAGCCTCTCCTGAATTGACTGCTGCTATAGCAATTGCTGGACGTTTAGACTTTAACCCGTTAACTGATAAATTAATTAACGAAGATGGTGAAGAAGTTATGTTTAGCGAACCGACTGGATGGGAATTACCTCCAAAAGGTTTTGAAGTTAAAGACAATGGATATTTAGCACCTATTGCTGATGGAAGCGGTGTTGAAATAAAAGTTAATCCCACCTCGGAAAGGTTAGAATTATTAATTCCTTTTGAACCTATTGGTAATGAAATCAAAGGAGCTAAATTACTTATTAAGGCATTTGGAAAATGTACTACCGATCATATTTCCATGGCTGGTCCTTGGTTACGCTTTCGCGGTCATTTAGATAACATTTCTAACAACTGTTTAATTGGAGCAGTAAATGCTTTTGGCGAAAAAACAAATTTTGTTAAAAACCAGTTAACTGGAGACTTTGGAGGTGTACCTGATACTGCCAGAGCTTATAAAGCTGCAGGAATCAAATCAGTAGTTGTTGGAGATCATAATTACGGAGAAGGATCTTCTCGCGAGCATGCTGCAATGGAGCCTCGCCACTTAGGTGTTGCTGCTGTAATTGTAAAATCATTTGCACGTATTCATGAGACCAACCTTAAAAAACAAGGGATGTTAGGTCTTACATTTGTAAATGAATCTGATTACGATTTAATTCAAGAAGATGACACGATTAACTTTTTAGATTTAGATCAATTTAGTCCTGGTAAAACTTTAAATATTGAATTTGTACATGCAGATGGCTCAAAGGATATTATTGAAGTTAACCATACTTATAATCAACCTCAAATTGATTGGTATAATGAAGGATCTGCTTTAAATTTAATAAAAAAGGAAAACGCTTAGAAAACGTTTCAATTCATAATCTAAACCGTCTAAATTAATTTTTAGACGGTTTTTATTTGTTTCTATTTTTATAGTCTTATTTAAAAAGCAACTCATTACTTAAAATTATGTAATAATTCACTTCGATTTGCGACCATACTATCTACTAATCAAACAATTATTATGGATACTGTATGGTATTTTGAAAAATCTGATATATTTTCATTATTGTGTCCTCATAAATTTAAAGCTTATAAGAAAAAACATCATATAGATAGTTATCAAAAAAATGACTACATCTATTTTGCTGAAGATGCAGCTCAAAAGGTTTATCTAATTGCCAATGGAAAAGTAAAAATCGGTTACTACGACGAAGACGGAACTGAAATTATTAAAGCTATTTTAACTAAAGGAGAACTTTTTGGAGAAAAAGCAATATTAGGCATAAGTAAACGTAGTGAATTTGCACAATCTATAGACAAAACAACCGAAGTATGTCCTGTTGACATAGATACAATGCACGAATTAATGCGTGCTAATAAAAATTTATCTATTAGTGTATATAAATTTTTAGGTTTACGCTTTAAAAAATTAGAACGCAGGTTACAACTTCTTTTATTCAAAGATACAAAAAAACGCTTATTAGAATTTTTGGAAGAACTGAAAGAAGACTACGGATACTCTTGTCCAGATACAGGAATGATTATTGTAAAACATCCTTATACGCAAAAAGACATCGCAAATTTAATTGCTACCTCTAGACCAACGCTAAATATTTTAATGAATGAATTAAAAGAAAATAATCTACTTCAATTTTCGAGAAATCAAATCGTTTTTAAATAACCGCACTTCATATTTAAAGTTTTAGAACCCGTTATTGGGTTCTTTTTTTGTTTAAAAAAAACCGAAGTGTTAGATGGCTAACATTTAAAGTTATTTGATCACTATACATTTGGAATACAAAACTTAAATAAAATATCATGGATTTAAAAAATGTATTAATTACAAGTATTGTAGCAACAAGTTTGCTCATTACTTCTTGTGGCGATGATGATTCTACAACTATACAAAAACCCAAAGTAGCAACTATACAAAACCCCGAAATAGCAACTAAGGCAACAATAACAGGAGGCCCTTATACTTTTACCGTTGATGGAAAGGAAGATAAAATTCCTGAGGGTGACATAACTGTTACTAAAGAAGGTAAAGAAAATAGTAAGAGAGGCTGGATAATTACTGATACCAAAGGTAAAATATTGGGTTTACCTCCAAAACCTAGCGCAGTGAATTTTGACGATGCTGGCTTGGGTAAATGTTTAGTTTGGTATATTGGGTATGAGGAAGGTCTTGAAGGTCTTGAACCAATGAAAAACGCAAGTGATCTTAAAGGAACTTTTACTTTATCCAATTCTATTGAAGTAAACAGAATAGCTCCAAATGGTGCCGCTGCATTAGCGGGGGGTCCATTTGAATTTATTGTAGATTTAGAGGAAGATCGCTTAGCTGACGATGCAATTACGATAGATAGCTCTAGCGCTAAAGGCAATAATAAGAGTTGGATTATAACTGATTTAGAAGGTAAAATTCTAGGCTTACCTGGAAAGTTATCTGGCCCAGAATTTAACGATGCAGGTGTAGGCACTTGCCTAATATGGTATATTAGCTATAACGATGGTCTAATCGGTCTCAAAACAGGTAACAATACTGCAAATTTGAATGGAGCTACTTTTTATATATCAAACCCTATAAAAGTCGTACGTAAAGCACCGGAAGGCGCTGCTATTTTATCAGGTGGACCTTTTGAGTTTAACACTGTTGGAGATGGAACAGCTGATAACCTTGAAGAGAACGCTATAATTATTAATAAAAGCAATGTTAAAGGAGCCACTTCTAAGTGGGTAGTAACTGATAATGACGGAGTAATACTTGGCCTACCTCCTATGCCAAGTGCTGTAAACTTTGATACTGCTGGGGAAGGTACATGTCTAATTTGGTATATTAGTTACGATAAAGAACCTATTGGACTGGAAGCTATGACAGGTAAAAACGCTAAAAATTTAGAAGGAACTTTCTACTTATCAAATCCTATAAAAATTTTAAGAAAAGCAACTTCAATATAAAACTCAAATTATTTACTGAATAAAAAGTAATTAACAGTAGCTTTTGTGTTTAGTGATTCCCTTAGATTATTTATTTGATCAAGGGAATCCTTTTTTTTTAGAAAAAATATCTAAATCCTATTTTGCAAATGGTGATTATTTTATTTTGAAATTAAAAAATCTGGGCTGATTATTTTTTGATTTATTTTTAATTAAACTCGTTTAAACTTTTTTCAATTGGCTGCAAAATGATCTTTTTCACTCACTTTTTATCATTTTTTTTGTTCTGTAGCGATGCTATGCAACCATAAAATGATTTCAATTGAGCAAAAAATCTCTATTTTTCGCTTCAATCAAAAAAGTTTAAACGAGTTCATTAAGAAACAATATATTTTTTTTATCAGAACAAGGAATCTTCAATGATTGAAAAAAGCCGTTTTTATTAAAAACAATTCCAACAATACAAATTAGCTACTAAAACAAAGCCAACACACTATTTAAAATATTTTAACGGTACAAAAAGCATTCCAAAACACTCCCCCTTGTTTTTACCTAAATGCTTATGATGTATTTTATGAGCTCGTCTTAATCCTTTAGCATATCTGTTATTTGCGTTTCTAAAAATTTTAAAACGCTGGTGTATAAAAATATCATGTACTAAAAAATAAGTAATCCCATAAGCCAGAATACCCAAACCTATTGGTAAAGCAAACCAGGCTATTTTATATTTCCAGAGTAAAAAACAACCAATACTTATGAGGGCATAAAAAACAAAAAAGAAATCGTTTCTTTCCCACCAACTCTTGTGGTGTTTATGATGATGATCTTCATGTAAAGACCACAAAAAGCCATGCATTACGTATTTATGAGTAAACCATGCCATACCTTCCATTCCAACGAAAGTTCCTAAAAAAATCAAAAACCAATAAAATGTTTGCATCTTAAATCAAATTTAATCTGTATTTCACGTAACTACGTGCTAATAATTCTACTTTTTTATAATCTGAAACCCGAATACGTGTTTCCTTTAATTCACTTGATGGTGTAGCCTTTAATTTCTTAAGTAATTTTTGATAATACCTAAAGGCTGTAAACACCCCAAAACGAGCATCAATAGGTAAATGGATAATTCCTTTATGCGCCTCTGCAAAATCTGCTTCGATCTCGGCTATAATTTGTTGTTTACTTGTCTCGTTTAAATTTTTTAAATCTGCATTTGGAAAATAAGTCCGATCTAACCCTTCAAAATCTGCTTTTAAATCTCTTAAAAAATTTACTTTTTGAAAAGCGGATCCTAAACGCATTGCACTGTCTTTTAAGCGATCGAACAACTCTCGGTCTCCTTTAGTAAAAACCCTCAAACACATTAATCCCACTACATCAGCAGATCCGTAAATATATTCTTTATACTCTGCGTCTGTTAAATATTTTTTTTTATGTAAATCCAAACGCATACTTTTCATAAATGCTTCGTACAGCTTTGGTTCAATATTGTATTTATGCACAGTATGCTGAAAACTATTTAAGATCGGGTTTAAACTAATACGCTGCTCAATAGCTAAATACATTTGACGCTCAAAATCATTGAAAATAGTTTCCTTGGGGTAATCATGAAAAGTATCCACAATCTCATCTGCAAAACGCACAAATCCATAAATGTTATAAATATCTTGACGTATATTTAGCGATAGCATTTTTGTTGCTGACGAAAAAGAGGTACTATATAGCTGGGTGACTGTTTTACTACAGTTTTCCGATACGATATCAAAAATAGTTTTCATAAGAGCAAATTTTAATTATCCTTTAAAATTAATCCCGACACCAATTTCCCTGAAATTAATGCTGGAGGCACTCCTGGCCCAGGAACAGTTAACTGACCTGTAAAAAATAAGTTTTTCACTTTTTTACTCTTCAATTTTGGTCTTAAAAAAGCCGTTTGTAATAATGTATTTGCCATTCCATATGCATTGCCTTTGTAGGAATTGTATCGCTCCACAAAATCGTTTACACAAAATGATTTTATAAAATTAACATTATTCCGAACTTCTTGCGCCGTTATTTTTTCAAAACGGGTTATAATTTTGTTAAAATACTCTTCACGTAACGCTGGTGTATCTTCTAATCCTGGAGCTATCGGAATTAAAAAAAAACCATTTTCACATCCTCTAGGCGCTGTATCTTTATCCGTTAAAGAAGTGAAATTAGCATAAAAGAGTGGCTCCGTCGGCCATTTTGGTTCATCATAAATTTCTTCTGCGTGCTTTTCAAAATCAGTATCAAAAAACAAATTATGATGATTTACATTTATTAATTTTTTATCAAACCCTACATAAAAAAGTAAACTAGAAGGTGCAAATGTTTTTTTGCTCCAATACTTTTCAGAATATTGCTTTTCAGCTTCATTTAATAATGTTTCTGTATGATGATAATCTGCCCCACTTAATATCACATCAAAAGGCTTATATTCATTATTTATTGTAATTCCTTTTGCAATACCAACTTCAGTATTAATTTTAGAAACAGTGCTGTTTACTTCAAATTTAACCCCTAAACTTTCTGCCATTTTTTGTATTCCCTTAATAACGGCATACATTCCACCTTTAGGTTGCCATGTACCCAAACCAAAATCTGCATAATTCATAAAATTATAAAAAGCAGGAGTATCCGAAGGTTTTGCTCCTAAGAATAGTACTGGAAATTCTAAAACAGATCTTAATTTTGGGCTTTTTACTTTTTTGCGAACCTCTTGAGATACATTATTGAAGAACTGCCCTAATTTAGCTACTGTTTTAGGAGTTATTAACTCTAGCGGCGAAACACCAGGTCTATATACTAAATCCTTAATAGCAACATCATAATTACTCTTTGCATCATCAATAAAGAATTTTAATGCTTTCGCACTGCCCTGCTCTTGAGACTCAAAGGTATTGTAAATGTCATCTAAATTATCTGCTATATCAATCCTACTAGCATCTGAGAAAAAAACGGAATAACCCGGATTTAATTTATCAAGTTTGTAAAAATCAGAAACCTTATATCCAAAATCCTCAAAAAAACTTTCAAATACATCTGGCATCCAATACCAAGATGGTCCCATGTCAAAGGTATAGCCTTCGGCCTTAAACTGGCTCGCTCTACCACCAATGGTTTCATTCTTTTCAAAAACTGTTACTTTTTTTCCTTCTTTTGCTAAATAGCAGGCTGCAGATAATGATGAAAAACCCGAACCAATAACGGCAATTGTTTGAGACATATATTAATCTATAATTTTTTCGAAATCTTTAAATGAATAAATCACTTTTACTAATGCTGATATAGGTACGATTACATCGTTTAGTTGACGACCCATAACCCATAATTCATGTTTATTTGGCAAACAAATTTCGTCTTTAAATGTTGTTATGTATTTATTTACATCCTCAACGTGTGGCGCTAATGTAAAATAGGATACAAATACTAAATTATCCTGTAACTCGGCTAAAGTTCTTAAAAAATCTAATGAGACATTAGCTCCTAAGAATATTGTTTTGTGTCCTTTTGATAAAATCAGCGTGTTTATAAATAATAAACTTAAATCACTCATTTCTCCAGATGGCAAATAAAGGACGTATGTTTTTTCTGTATTCGTTACATTATTTTGTAACTCATCAATTTCTACCCAGAGCTTTTGCTTGATAATATTTGTTACAAAATGTTCGTGTGTACTATTTATAGTATTTGCTTGCCATAACATACCTACTTCATTAAGAAAAGGCAATAACGCATCATAAAATACTTGAGTAAAATTAAATCGCTTTCTAAGTTCGCTTAAAGTTTCTACAAATAAATTTGTATTAAAATTGAGCATCGCCAATTTTAATGAATTTAGAGAGCGGTCGACTGTGGTTTGATCAGAAACAATACTATTTACATATTCATAGACTTCCGATTCTGATAATTTAGAAATTCTAGAAATTTTATAACCACAATTTACTAAAAAAGATACGTTAAGTAGCTTTTTTAAACTCTCCATGTTATAAGTACGAATATTAGTATCTGTACGCTCAGGTTCTAGTAAATGATATCGTTTTTCCCATATTCTTATAGTATGTGCCTTAATTCCACATATATTCTCTAAATCTTTAATACTAAACGCCTGACCTTGCTTGTTCATCTTTTTGAGTATAATAGTTAAACAAAAATATAAAAATGCAATCTACTTGCCTACCTATTTATATTTTTTTTAAGACATAAATGTTATTATAGATCAGTTAATCGAATTTTCTAGGTTTATTATTTCATCTGAGATTTCTACAATTGCCCTCCCATCTGTTATAACTGTATAATTTGCTTGATTATAATAAGTAGAACGCTCAAAAATGTGCTTTGCTATGAATTCGGACAATTCCCCATTATCTTTGGTATGAGCAATTAATGGCCTTTTACTTCTCTCTGTAAAAAGCCTTTTACTTAATTCCACTATTGAAGTTTTTAAATAAATTGAAATCCCGTTTTTAAGGTTATTTATAACATTAATATTATTACCAAAACAAGGAGTACCTCCACCTAAGGAAAGTAATAAGTTATTTTTATTATCTAATAGTTCAATTAAATAGGCTGTTTCACATTTTCTAAAATAAATTTCTCCTTTAACTTTAAAAATCTCAGTTACTGATCTTCCTTCCTTTTTCTCTATATAATCATCTAAATCTATGTATTCCATACTGTTTACAGAAGCTATTCTTCTACCTACAGCAGACTTTCCGCTCCCCATATAACCAATAAGAATTATATTCTTTTTCATCTGATAATTCGTTTTACAGCAAGTTCTATTTTTTTGTGATATAAAAAAAGTAAAAATTATAGTTTTTAACCTTGTTAAATTAAATTAAGGTATTATCTTTGCACCCGCAATTAGCATTGTATAATTGACCTGGTAGCTCAGTTGGTAGAGCATCTCCCTTTTAAGGAGAGGGTCCTGGGTTCGAGCCCCAGCCCGGTCACATAAAGATAAAAATTGAGTGTGTTTTTATCTTTACTTAAACTACACTCTAATGACCTGGTAGCTCAGTTGGTAGAGCATCTCCCTTTTAAGGAGAGGGTCCTGGGTTCGAGCCCCAGCCCGGTCACTAAAGCGGAGATTTTGTCAAACTTGATAAAATTTCCGCTTTTTTTATTTCCCATACTGCCCGTCATTTCTGGGATTAATGGGAAACGAATTTACTCTAGTGGTTCGAACTTGGTCTTATTCGTGATTATAGAAGTTTGTGAGTAGAAGATAATTCTAAACAAATTGATTATGTAATTGTTGTTAATTCGAAATCCTCAACTTTGGTTTTTCAATGGAATTAACTATATTCAAAAACTTTATTCTGTGAAAAAAAAAAACTTTCATTATTTTTCATAGCTGTAACACTTATAATTTAATAATGAAGATTTTAGGTTTCTTTTCGGTTTTTCTATTTTGTTTACTTTTAATTTCATGCAGTAATGAAGATTCAGATATAAAGAGTACGCAACTCCTCTGACAGCAGGTTACATAGAATTAAAAACACCTAGCGACTTTGGTGGTGTTGCTATTTCAAACACTCAAATCAACCTATTATGGAAAGACAACTCAGATAACGAGACGGGTTTTGAAATAGAGATAAAGACAGGCGCTGGAGCATTTACGTCTATAGCAAAAGTAGCGGCAAATAATAAGAGCTACAATGATATAGGACTGACAGCCGAAATATCTTACTCATACAAGATTAAGGCTTACAACGCTACAAAGAAATCGAAATACTCTAAGGAAATAACAGTTAAAACAGGTTTGGCTACTCCTGAAGATAGCGATCAAAGTTATTATATTGATGCTTCTGAAGGCAACGATACCAGTAACGGGCTGAGCGCAACAAATTCTTAGAAAACTCTAAAAAATGTTAATGAAAAAGTATTTAATCCCGGAGATAAAATACTTTTTAAATCTGGTGAAGTGTGGAATGGACAACTACTATTAACAGGACTAGGTAAAGAAGGTAATCCTATTATTGTAGATCAATACGGTGATGGAGACAAACCTGTATTTAATGGTGGAGGTGTTGTTGCAAATGACGGTGCTACGGCACGACTTCTCAATGGAGCCTTTTGGGAAATCAATAATTTAGAAATCACTAATACCACAGGGTCAGACGCTCAACAGGGTAAAATTTGGGGACTTCGTTCAATTGTTAACAATGGTTCTGTAGCAAAAACACATCTATATCAGAGATTGCTACATACATGATGTGAATGGCAAAGTAGAAGGAAAAAATACTGGAGGTATTTATGTTACTGCCGATGGTACAAGTCCAGCCTATTATGAAGACCTTCAGATTCAGAATAATATTGTGAAAGATGTAGGAGGGTTAGGAATTGCAACACAGTCACCTCATGCCTTCATAAAAGTTGCTACGCACTATCCCTTTCTTGAAGTAAAGATTACAGGAAATATAGTAGGTCCGACAGGAAGAAATAATATGATTATAAGAGTAAGTGATGATGCTATAGTAGAACACAATCGGTTAATAGATTCTAGTATTTATGGTACAGGACATTCAGCATTCAATTTTAATACAGTTAATTGTATGATTCAGTACAATGAAGCCTACGGAAATTCGGGGCCTATAGGACAAAAAGATCGCGGTGGATTTGATGCCGATTATAACTGTAAGGACACTAAAATACAATACAATTATAGCCATGATAATAATTGGGGCTTTGCAATTATGAAAAAAGCGATCAATGAAAATGTGGTCATACGATACAATATATCAGAAAATGATAGAGTTTCTGTATATTTTTACGGGTTTGAAGGTGATAGAGGGATGAATAGGGCTAATGTATATAATAACACACACTATATAAAAAAAGGCATTGATGTTACCGTATTTAGAGACCGTACGCCTTTTAATACTAATTTTAGAAACAATATCTTTTACTTCAAAGGGAAGGATGCTAGTAAATGGGGGTAAGGAACCTATAAACTGTACTTTTGAAAATAATGCTTTTTATAATATATCTTCCAGAGGTACTAATGCAGTAACAACAGATCCACTATTATCAGCACCAGGAACAGGAGGATCAGATATTGACTGGGTAGATTATCCTAATGTATTAACAGGCTACCAACTCAAACCAGGTTCGTCATGTATTGATGCAGGAAAGGTAATTGCTAATAATGGGGAGGAAAGACTTCTGGGGCAATACCCTTTACAATAATACCCCCGATATTGGTGCTCACGAGCTTCAGTAATTTGGTAGTATACTTATATATAATTGGTTATTATGATTTTAATTAGCAAAAATAATTTGACCATACCGAGTATTTGGGGAGTTATATGTGTTCTAATAATTTCGTGTCAAACGCCGTCTAACACCTACAATGATGTTGTGCTTACTATTAATGGCATCACCGTGCCTGAAGCAGAATACAGACTTTTTCTACAGCAAAATAAAGCGATTACATACAATCACTTTTTTCAGAAATACGGATTGGAGAAAGATGAAAACTTTTGGAAGACATCTTACCAAGGTGAATCACCCGCCGTTTTTATTAAAGAAAGAACAAACGATCGCCTGATCGAGATCAAAACGCTTCAGAAATATGCAGCCACTCTAAGGATTGTTAAACCATTTAATTACGATACTCTTGTAAATGACTGGAAGCTAGACAACAAAAATCGTCTTACAAAAAAAATAGAGGAAAAGTAGTTTACGGCCCCATCGAAACGGAGCTTGATGCGTATTACAATTATGTGTTTACGAACCTTAAAATTCGCCTCAAAGATAAAATGTCTCAAACAACCAAAAATATATCTTCGGATAGCTTAAAGATATACTATGATGACATTAAGGAAAAGTACTTTACCTATATAGATACCATTTCAATCGAATATTTGAGTTTTCCGTATGGATCATCCCTGAAAAAGTCTGAGCAAATCAAAATAGCATATCAGGCATATGAAACTGCCTCTGGATTACAATCGATCCGAAGCGCTGCACGTAAATTTCCTAAAGCAATTTACAAGCGTAAAAATTTCTATGACAATATTCAACTATACGGTGAGGAAAACCCTGAAAGACTTTTGAAAGAATACGGAGCATCACTTAAAATGATACAATCACCTTATTTGACCCTGAATTAGAAATGAATTCCAGCATTTACATTGTGCGCCTTTTAAAGCCTATTAATACTGCTATTCGAATTTATAACCAAAAATTAAAAAAAGAAATTTTATATCATCATAATAATGATAAATTTCTTAAATTATTGCAACGTCTTAAGGAAACAGCTACGATTGAAATCAATCATTCGATTTATGATACTTTGAAAATTCACTAAGGCGCAAATTAATAGTACACTTAAAAAATTGATTTTAATCACATATGCTAAATTTCGGGTAAAAAATTTGGATATCCTCTACTTTATAATCAATAAAAAAGACAAAATTGATGCAATCGAGTTACACCCGATTTACTACCCAACAGTGGAAAATTACAGAAAAAATACTACCTGTAAAACAAAAAAGGCAAATATAAGTTACTAAATATTGTCGATGCGATCTTATGGCAACTTCGCATCGGTGCTCAGTGGCGCAATCTACCTGATAATTTCTCCAAATGGGGTAGTGTTTATTATTATTTCCGAAAATGGAAAAGCAATGGCAACACCTTGGAAATGCTTAATGTTAAGTTGAATACGATGGAACGAATTCGACAAGGAAAAGAAGCGACTCCAAGTCTATTATCTATTGATTAGTCTGTCTATAAAATCAGATCCTTTTATACATCAAGACAAAGGAGTAGACGGGAATAAATAGATTAACGGTAGAAAACGACATGTAATCACAGATACCGCAAGATTAATTCGGGGAGTGGTTGTAGGAGCCGCTGATCAAGCTGATGGTGTAGTTGCTAGCAAGGTAAAGAACCAATGTTAGGATACTTAGATCGCATGAAAAAAATCCTTGCAGATCATGCTTACAAAACAACATTTATGAAATGGGTAGAAGAAAATATAGCTAGTTTGGAAGTGGAGATTTCATTAGCACCTCCCTCCTCCAAAGGCGTTGTTCCCCTAAAGCGGAGGTGGATAACTGAAGGAATATTGGAGATCTTTAATTTCTTTCTCAGGCTAGACAAAGACTACGAAAAACAGCAGAAAGCAAAGAATCTTGGATATTATGGCAAAAATGTCAATTGATTCTCAACAGAATCAATAAATAACTGAGAATTGTTTTTAAACAGGCTCTTAGCCAAATAAAATTATAAATAAGCTAAGTTTTTTTTTTAAACAATGATAATTCTAAATAAAATAACAACATATTTTAATTATTTGTAAGCTAAATACAGTTAAAAAGCCCTTCGTTTATGAATCATTAGAAACATGCCCTTTAATATAAATAATTTTAAAATGCTTTTGTGTATGTCGATTCTCTATATTAATCTCCTGGACTGAAGAAAAGTCATCAAGCACCTCATTCATAAATAGCTTTCTCCACTCATATATATATTGTACACTCACATTCATTTTTATAGATAAATCTTTTATACTGCAACAATCAAAACTTAATCGAACAACCTCTTTTTTAAACTGTGTTGTATATATTTTTTTCTTTATCATTTTTTTCAGATGTTATGTATTATTAAATATTTAAAAAATTCTTTTAGCCGTAATGAGTCGTAGTGTTACTATTGTTTGCCACACCAAACCTACATATGTTTGTGTAATGGAAATTTCAGAATTGTATATCATGTTAATAACCTGAGTTCGATTAATGAGTAACTGTTTTACTGTTTGACACATCATTCTAAATTTGTTTCAAAATCATATCCTATAATTATCAAAGAAAAAACCCACCTAGTAAGGCTCTAAAATAAATTTAGGATAACCTAAGATCTTGATTTGCAATATAATTTTTATAAAAAAATTAACTCAACTCAGGCTAACAGTATTAATTGATAAACTTCTGAAATACATATAACATGACAACCTACCGATATGACTAAAATCGCATGATCAAAAAAGAGAACTTACGCATTTATAACAACTTAACTTTCCAAAAAAAATTATCTTCTTACAAAAACTAACAGTGCGTTAAATATTATTTCAATTTTTTTAAGAGTAACTTTTTTGCTTTAATTAACCGTTCGTAATCTTCCTTTATTCGTAAAGGTACCTCGCCTACTCGCTCCCCTCTTATTGATTTTTGAATATAATCTGTTTTAAAATCATATCGAATACGCAATGTTTCCATAATATCATGATCGTATTTGGTGTATTTTTTATTAGTTTTACTCATAAAACACTTTTTGTATTTTGTTTCATACAAATATATGGGATAATTTTCAACACAAAAGGATAATTATTGATAATTTTCAACTTTATTTTATGGGTACCCTATTGAGGATTAAAGAAATAGCCAAAGACCTAGGACATAGTTTGGGTGCTTTTGAGAAGATGATTGGAGCCAGTAAAGGAGTGCTAAGTCGTGCAATAAAAAGAAATTCTGATATCCAAAGTAAATGGATTAGTAATATTATTGAAATTTATCCCCAATACAATGCGAATTGGTTAGTAACTGGAAACGGTAATAAGCTTATAGAAAAAAAAGGTGTACGATTTAAAGAATCTCCTTCCCCTTATAACAAAAAAAGTTCGCCATCCAAAAAAAGAACTGCTTCCAGAATTTTAAAAATTCCTCTTATTGAAATTAACACTACTAAAAAACTTAATGATCCAGGTTTTTTAATAAGCGAAGAAAATATAATCGATTACTTTAAGATTCCTAAATTTAGAAATAAGAAAGTTGATTTTATGATTGAAATAGCAGACGATAGTATGACTCCCAGATATAAAACTGGAGATCTTGTTGCTTGTTCAATCATTAAAAATTCTAAATTTATACAATGGAACAAACCACATTTAGTGGTAACTAATGAACAAGGAATTTTAATCAAACGTTTAAAACAATCCAAATCCGTTGATTGTATGCAAGTTATATCGGATAATGCTAATTACGAACCTTTTGATATCCCTCTTAAGGAAATTACAAGTATTGCTCTAATTGTAGGAGGAATATTTAGTGAATAATCTAAATTCTAAAAATAATTAAGTTCATTTTATTAAGTTATAAAATTTAAAGATTGTTTGACTCAAACTAGCAATTAATTAAACGCAAACAAGGATAAAATATGCTATCTTAGTATGCATATTTATGAAGACAGTAGAGCAAATTAAATCCCCTATTTTGAATGAGATGGAAATTTTTGAAGAAAAATTTTCAAGCTCCATGAGCTCTAAAGTGGCTTTACTCAATCGTATCACACATTATATTGTAAAGAGAAAAGGGAAACAAATGCGCCCGATGTTTGTTTTTTTAGTAGCTAAAATGCTATCCAAAACCAATGAGGTTAACGATCGTACTTTTAGAGGCGCTTCTGTTATCGAACTAATACACACAGCCACTTTGGTGCATGACGATGTTGTTGATGACTCTAATATGCGTCGTGGTTTCTTTTCGATAAATGCACTTTGGAAAAATAAAATAGCCGTCCTTGTTGGCGATTACTTACTATCTAAAGGCTTATTACTCTCCATTGATAATGAAGATTTTGACCTACTAAAAATAATATCTGTAGCAGTTCGCGAAATGAGCGAAGGGGAACTACTGCAAATAGAAAAAGCCAGAAAACTTGATATTTCTGAAGATATTTACTACGAAATAATTCGCCAAAAAACAGCAACGCTAATTGCTGCTTGTTGTAGTTTAGGTGCTGCATCAGTAAAACCAAATTCTAAAGATGTAGAAACACTACGCAAATTTGGAGAACTTATAGGAATGGCGTTTCAAATTAAAGATGACCTATTTGATTATGGAGACACAGCCATTGGGAAACCAACTGGCATAGATATTAAAGAGCAAAAAATGACTTTGCCCCTAATTTACGCATTAAACAATGCTACCGAAGAAGATAAAAAATGGATCATCAACTCCATTAAAAATCATAATAAAAACAAAAAACGCGTAAAGCAAGTAATCAAAAAAGTTAAAGCCCTAAATGGTTTAGCTTACGCTGAAGAAAAAATGATTGCTTTTAAAATTGAAGCACTACAGCTATTACAACATTATCCTGAATCTGAATATAGAAATTCATTAGAATTAATGGTAAACTACGTTATCGACCGTAAAAAATAATCCTTTTTTGATTGCAAGAGAAACCATAGATGCTGTTTACGAAGCTGCCAGACTAGAAGAAGTAATTGGTGATTATGTACAATTAAAAAAAGCGGGAAGTAACTTTAAAGGACTAAGTCCTTTTAGTGATGAAAAATCACCCTCCTTTATGGTATCGCCAGTAAAGCAAATTTGGAAAGATTTTAGTAGTGGTAAAGGAGGAAATGTAATTGCCTTTTTAATGGAGCACGAACATTATACGTATCCTGAAGCTATAAAACACTTGGCAAAACGTTATGGTATAGAGATTATTGAAACTGAACAATCCAACGAGCAAAAAGAACAAGCCAATGAACGCGAAAGCATGTATTTGGTTAATGAATTTGCAAACACATACTTCCAAGGTCAACTAAACAATACTGAAACAGGCAAAGCAATTGCAAAAACTTATTTTAAAGAACGTGGTTTTACCGAAGAAACAATAAAAAATTTCCAATTAGGCTATTCTCCAGATGTCTGGGATGCTTTTACAAAAGAAGCCATTTCAAAAAAATATGAACTTAAATATCTTAACAGTACAGGTCTTACTATAGTAAAGGATGACAAACAATTTGATCGTTTTAAAGGTAGAGTAATGTTCCCTATACATTCCATGTCTGGACGAGTTTTGGGTTTTGGAGGCCGATTATTAATCGACAATAAAAAAGCGGCTAAATACCTTAATTCTCCCGAGAGTGATATTTATCACAAAAGTAAGGTGCTTTACGGGATTTATTATGCCAAACAAGCCATTGCTAAAGAAGACAATTGTTATTTAGTAGAAGGATATACCGATGTAATACAGTTTTACCAAAGTGGGATTATAAATACGGTATCTTCCTCTGGGACTGCTTTAACTTCAGATCAAATAAGATTAGTTAATCGTCTTACAAAAAACATAACCGTTCTTTTTGATGGCGATGCTGCTGGTTTAAGAGCTGCAATACGTGGGATTGATTTAATTTTAGAGCAAGGAATGAATGTGCGTGTTTGCACATTTCCAAACGGCGAAGATCCTGATAGTTTTGCAAAAAAGCACAGTACTGAAGAAATTCAAACTTACTTAGACGAAAACCAACAAGACTTTATTCGTTTTAAAGCTGATTTACTACAGCAAGAATCTAAGAACGATCCAATAAAAAAGGCGGAATTAATTCGTGATATGGTAAATAGTATTAGTAAAATACCTGACACTATTAAGCGAGAAATTTATATCCGAGAGTGTGCTTCCATTATGGAAATCTCTGAAGAAGTACTATTTTCAAATTTAGCTCAAATCACAAAATCCGCTTCTAAAAACTTAGAAAAAGAACAAAAAAAACAACAATATAAAGAGTCACTTCCTAATATGGAAGTACAAAAAACAACTGTACAAAAAGTAGATCCTCTTTTTGAGTTGGAACGCTATTTAATTGGTGTTTTATTACTTTATGGGCAAGAAGAAGAAGTTTTTCAGGAATTTGTTTACAAAGAAAACGAAGAAGGAGAACAGGTAATTGAGCAAGAACAGGTTACCGCAAAAGTATATGAAAAAGTATATTTAGACCTCCAAACTGATGAAATTGCTTTTTCCAATCCTAATTTTCAACAAGTATACAGCATCCTTATTGAAGCTTTAAACACCGAAAATCAATTTAAAGTAGATCAATTTTTACAACAACTTTCGCCAGAGCTTTCTTCCGAAATCACACATATTTTAATGTATGACGAAAAATACTCTTTGGATAAGTGGGACACAAAAGAAATCTACGTAAAAGAAAAACGGATGTCTATTCCACAATATGTAAATGACATTATTTTAAATTTACGTAGACACTTGGTGGAATTAAAAATAGATGAACTTAAAAACTATTTTACTCAAAAAGATGAAACTGTAGAAATTAATCCTACAGAAATTCTTACCGAAGTAAGGGATTATCAGGAATTGAGAAAAATAATTTTTGAAAAACTACAGCGAGTAATGTAAATCTAACCGGCTTTTAAAATACGCAACTGGGTTATTAATTCTGCTACCGTATTTGCTTTCAATTTTTTTAACAATCTAGTTTTATAAGTACTCACTGTTTTTTCATTTATATCAAGACTTGTCGCAATTTCTTTATTACGCTTTCCTGTTGATAATAAATTTAAAACTTCTACTTCTCGGGATGATAAATTTTTGAAAGCATTGTAGTGCGTGTTCTTAAAATTTCGATCATTGAGTTGTTTCGTCAAACTTTCACTTAAATAAATACCCCCCCGAGCTACTCTTGTATAGGCTAACTGAATAGTTGCTGCATCAACCGTTTTAGGCATATACGCCGAAGCCCCTGCTTTTATAGTACTTAGTGCATATATTTCATCGGGTTGATAACTAAAAATAATTATTTTAGTATTTTTAAACTTTTTTTTAATATCCTTAATAGTCTGGATTCCAAATATATCTGGAAAATCTAGTTCAAGGATTAAAATATCCGGAAGGGATAATTTTAAAGCATTCCATAATTCGTTTCCATTTCTTACTAATGGAAGAAATTTTGCGTTTTGATCGATCTCAGAAATAACTTTTGAAACCCCTATATTAACTATAGGATATTGATCTGCAATTAAAATTTTTGTTTGCATATGCACTTAAGATTGGCTCTCTAAAAGTAATACATCTTTAACTACATGCGATTAGTAAGCACGTAAATTCGACTATACGCTTATTCAATAGATAAAAAAAGATTTTAAGAACTTGTTTAATTTTAAAAAATGATTACAAAAAACTAGTAACTAATTATCAGTAACTTAAAAAAAATAGAATTATTACATCTCACATAAATTTGAATTTTTATCATTCAATTACTGAATACGCACATCACTAATATAAATATCCCCTAATAAGAATTCTTTCTATGCACCTTTGACTATATCTAATGTCATTATATTACACACAAAACTGGAAACTACTCCTTTATTTCTTTTCAAAGCTAATAAACTATTATACTGCCACTAAACACCAAAATATTCATAAACTCATTTTGTCTTTTTTTTAAGTATAACCTTACCGATCACCACCATCAGGAAAAATCATTATTATTTTCACAAAAAAAACTTACTACTTATAGCTTTTAGGGATTTCACATACTGGAATAGGCTTCATTTTATGTTGATTTATTCGATTTAATCGAGAATAAATTTCAAATACTTCTTTTTTTCTACCCGAAAAATCCGTGTCTTTTTTTTCCATATCCTTTTGACACATAGCCCATTCCAATTCGTCATAAGAAGCCCCTATTTGATCTTCATCGCTTCGACTATCTCCAAACAAACCATCGGTAGGTGCCGCCTCTTGAATCGATATTGGCACATTTACCGCTGCCGCTAAATCATAAACTTCACTTTTCATTAAATCTGCAATTGGACTTAAATCCACTCCTCCGTCACCATACTTAGTATAAAAACCAACACCAAAATCCTCAACTTTATTTCCCGTTCCAGCAACTAAATATTTATGGAGTCCTGCAAAATAATATAATGTTGTCATTCGTAAACGAGCTCTCGTATTTGCCAAAGACAAATTTAATTGAGCTGACTCTTCTACATTAGGCACCTGACTTTTTATAGCTTCAAACACTGGGGTTAAATCAACCCGCTCATCACTTACGTTAGTAAACCTTTGTTTTAACTGAGAAATATGCTCCTGAGCACGCGTTACTTGGCTTGGAGCTTGATGTATTGGCATTTCCACACAAATTGTTTTAAGCCCAGTCATAGCACATAATGTAGAAGTCAACCCACTATCAATTCCTCCGCTTACTCCTACAACAAATCCCTTAATGTTTGCACTAGTGGCATAATCCTTTAACCAGTCAACTATATATTCAATAACCTTTTCCGTTTTCATTTTAATTGTTTTGCATAAAAATAATTAAAATGAAACGAGTAGTAAAATTCAATGTAAAGCTTTTGCTATTTTTGTGATATGATTAAAGAAAGAACCTTTTATTACACATTTGTCATTTTTATTATTTTACTGAGCTCTTGCAATAATGAAAAAAAAATCCCTCAAGAAATCCTTGATATTGAGGCTGAAGTAACTATCGAACGTTTTGACCAAGCTTTTAACAACTTAAACCCACATACTTTAGACTCACTACAAGGAAAGTATTCTTTTTTATTTCCATTACAATATTCACAAGAGTTCTGGCTTCACAAATCTAAGGATACTTTACAACAAGAACTCAAAAATGAAATTTTCAAAGTTTTTCCAAATCTAAATTCGCAAAAAGATGAACTTGAATTATTGTATAAACACCTCAAACATTATTACCCTAATATTAAAGTACCACAAATTATAAGTTTAATTTCCGAAGTTGATTATAAAAATCGAGTGCTTCTTAGGAAGGAACTTCTCCTTATTTCGTTAGACTGCTATTTAGGGAAAAATCACTTTTTCTATACGGATATATCTCAATATATAGCCAAAGATTTTGAACCCAAAAGTATCTTAACCGATGTTGCTAATGAATACGCTAAAAAAATAATCCCCAGATCGGATGGAAGGGATTTTATATCACAAATGATTTTATATGGAAAACGAGTTTATTTATTAAAAAAAGTACTTCCCCAAAAAGAGCTTTCAGAAATTTTTAATTACTCTAAAGATGAATTAGCTTGGAACCAAACTAATGAAAGTGAAATTTGGCGTTATTTTATTGAAAAAGAGATCCTTTATAGCACAGACCGTAATTTATTACCTCGTTTTTTATACCCTGCTCCATTTAGTAAATTTTATATGAGCTATGATAGTCAATCTCCCGATCGCGTAGGACAATATATAGGTTATCGAATTGTAAATTCTTTTATGAAAAATAACAATGTATCTTTGCAACAACTTGTGGAAATTGACAGTAAAACAATATTCCAAAAATCACGATTTAAACCTAAAAAATAATGTCCGCAACCCACAAATCTCAAATTACTCTTAACGTAGGATTAGACGAAAATAAAATACCAGAAGCAATTACATGGACAGCTCAAGATGGAGGAATTAGTAACGAAGAAGCCAAAGCTTTTTTACTATCTGTTTGGGACGCAAAAAGTAAAGAAAGTCTACGAATTGACCTATGGACAAAAGATATGCCTGTGGATGAAATGCAACAATTTTTCCACCAGACCCTAGTTACTATGACGGATACTTTTTTGAAGGCAACACAAGATCATAAAATGGCTGATACTATGAAAGATTTTACCGACTATTTTGCTGAGAAGCTAAATTTAAAACAGTAAATATTTATTTTACGATTTTGATATAGAACTCGTTTAAACTTTTTTCAATTGGCTGCAAAATGAACTTTTTCACTCACTTTTTATCATTTTTTTGTTCCATAGCGATGCTATGCAACCATAAAATGATTTCAATTGAGCAAAAAATCTCTATTTTTCGTTTCAATCAAAAAAGTTTAAACGAGTTCATTATTGAAATCCATATTTCTTCTTCTGAATCGATATTATTTTTAAAATTTTTTCTCCCAAAACTTCAAAATAAGGTCCTGTTCCTAGATTATATATCAAACAAGGAAGCCATTCACTCAAAATAAAGTGCATTGTTTTAGGAAAATCTATTACACTCCCTTTATGTAAGAAAAACTGCGTAATTTTGATTTTTAATCTTAAAACCTTCAAAATAATCAATACCTTCTATTTCTGAAACAGCTACTAAAGCTCTTTTTTCAAAAACTAGATTTGAGCTAAAATTTTTAAAATAGGCATTTGTATTTACGTTTTGTAAACTATAATAATTAGCACCTAATCTATTCTTAATTTTTGCTCTTTTTGACATGAATAAACCCCATAACACGGAAGTCGAATCGTTTGTCAGTAACATTTTTAGCTTACTTCCGATAAATTCTTTTATGATGAATCGAATCAAATCTTAAAAATATTTTATCCTCTTGTTTATGTTCAAAATATAATTAATTATAACTGTTTACGACTAAAAATCATGAAAAAACTTCTTTTTGTTTACAATGCAAAATCCGATTATTGGAGTAAAAAAATTGATTTTGCACACAAAATAATAAGTCCTTCCACATACAACTGTGACTTATGCGCTTTAACACATGGCAACTTTGGAGAAACCGAGATTTGGAAGGAATTTAGGGAGAATTCGAAATCTACTTTAGAATTTACTTACAAAGACGAATTTCAAAAATTGTATCCCAAGATAGAAGCAAGTTTTCCTGTAGTTTTTCAAAATAAAAACAACAATTTATCTATACTTATAAATGCAACAGCACTATCTAAAATTAAAAATATCGAAGAATTGATTGCTCTGATTAAAGAGACTTTATAAAACTTTCGTTTAACCCACCTATGTAACTCAACACTTCTTCACAACCCTCCTTAGAGGTAGAAGAAGTAATTAAGTAAGGAGGCATTTCCTCCCATAGCTCAAGCATTTTTGCTTTGTAGATTTCAATATTTTTTGGCAATTTACTAATTGTAAGCTTATCGCTTTTGGTAAAAATAATTGTAAATGGGATTCCATGATTCGTCAACCATTCCATAAATTCCATATCTACCTTTTGAGGCTCATGTCTACAATCTACCAAAACAAAGGCGCAAACCAATTGCTCCCGTTGCTCAAAATAATTGGTAATAAATTTTTGAAAAGTTTTTTTATTCGATTTTGATACTCTGGCGTATCCATACCCAGGCAAATCCACCAAAAACCATTCTTTATTAATTATAAAGTGATTTATCAACTGTGTTTTCCCTGGTCTACCTGAGGTTTTAGCAAGACTTTTTCGACCTACAAGTGCATTAATTAATGAGGATTTCCCAACATTTGACCGTCCAATAAAAGCGTATTCAGGAATCTTTGTAGTTGGACATTTAGCAACACTACTATTACTAATAACAAATTCTGCGCTTTTAATTTTCACAATTTCTAAGGATTTTTTTGTTTTACGCTGAATATTGCAATGATGACAACTATAAAACTATAGTTTTTCTTTAATAAGCCAATCGTTAACAAACTCATTAAATTTATCTGGATGCTCCATCATAGCAGCATGTCCACATTTATCAATCCAATATAAAGTAGATTTCGGAAGTAATCTTTTAAAGTCTTCTGCTACACTAGGAGGTGTAACTATATCGTTTTTACCCCAAATAATACAAGCTGGCACATCAATATTTGGCAAATCTTGAGCCATGTTATGACGAATAGCACTTTTTGCTATTGCTAAAGTTCTAATTACTTTATTTCTATCATTTACCGTGTTATATACCTCATCTACCATTTCCTTAGTAGCGGTGTTAGGATCGTAAAAAACATTTTCCGCTTTTTGGCGAATATAGTCATAGTCTCCTCGTTTAGGATAACTTTCCCCCATACCGCTTTCGTAAAGTCCTGAACTTCCTGTAAGCACTAATCCTTTAACTAACTCTGGATACATTTTCGCAAAAACTAAAGCAATATGTCCTCCTAAAGAATTCCCAACTAATATAACATTTTTGAACCCCATATGATCCAAGAATTTTTTCAAAAACTTGGCTAGGTTTACTACATTAGTTTTAATAAGAGCCAAACCATATATAGGTAACTCTGGCATCACAACTTTGAATCCGTGATCTGGAAAATAATTAAACATTCCTTGAAAATTACTCAATCCTCCCATGAGTCCGTGTAACACTACTATTGGCGTACCTTCCCCATTAGTTGCGTAATTAAATTCTCCGTCGGTAATTATGTTTTTTGGCATTAATAATTCAGTATATCTGAATCACAAATATAGTATTTTAAAAAACAGCAATCCTAATTTTTTTTAGAGTAAACAAAAAACAACTCCTCTCTTAAATTTATCAAAAAAAGAACGCTTCCTTATCTCAAAAAAACAATACACCTTCTTTTGAACGCTTCTTAGAAGCAATAAAACCCCTTAACACCAGTATTTATTAACAATGTGGTACAAAGTGGTAAAATGTGGTGTAATTTTCAATATCTTTGAATAATTACAGTATTAAGTGATAAATCTAATAGGCACATACGAATGTAAAGCAGACGCCAAAGGGCGTTTAATGCTACCTGCTTCCTACAAAAAGCAGCTCGCAGATGTTATGCCTAGTGGCTTTGTTTTAAAACGCTCCGTTTTTCAACCTTGTTTAGAACTTTACCCTAAAAAGGAATGGGATGCACTAATGCAAAAGATGAATAAGCTTAATCGTTTTAAGAAAAAAAACAATGATTTTATTCGCCGGTTTACTGCTGGAGTTAAGGAGATAGAAGTAGATAGCACTGGACGTATTTTAATCCCAAAAGACCTTACTGCCTTTGCTAAAATCGAAAAAGAAATTGTGCTTTCATCTGCAATAAATATAATTGAAATTTGGGATAAAAACTCTTACGAACAAGCTATTGAACAAGCAACTGAAGATTTTGCAGATTTAGCTGAGGACGTAATGGGAGAAGACGATTTTATAAATGGATAACAGTTACCACATACCCGTATTACTAAATGAAACCGTAGATGGTCTCGACATAAAACCCAATGGTATTTATGTTGATGTGACTTTTGGTGGTGGTGGTCACTCTAAAGAGATTTTGTCTCGTTTAGGCAACAATGGAAAATTATTTGGTTTTGATCAGGATCAAGATGCCCATAAAAATGCATTAAATGACAAACGTTTTGAGTTGATTCCTCAGAACTTTCGTTTTATCAAGCGCTTTTTGCGTTTCCACGGAATCAAAAAAGTGGATGGTATTTTAGGTGATTTTGGGGTATCCTCACATCAATTTGATGTTGCTGAACGAGGGTTTTCTACTCGATTTGAAGCCGATTTAGATATGCGCATGGATCAAAACGCTCCATTGTCAGCTTACGAAATTATCAACACTTACGAAGAACACGCTTTACGCCAAGTTTTTTGGCAATATGGGGAGTTACGGAGTGCTCCAAAAATGACACGATTAATTATTGAAGCCCGAAAGGAAGAACCTATAAAAACAAGTACTCAACTTAAAGAAATAATTGATCCTTGTTTATTGAAAAGAAAAGAACATAAAACACTTGCTCAAGTTTATCAAGCGATACGAATAGAAGTAAACCAAGAAATACAAGTGCTAAAAGAGTTTTTAGAACAAACTAAAGAGCTTTTGAACACTGGCGGCCGAATAAGCTTAATTTCTTATCACTCCTTGGAAGATCGTTTAGTAAAACGCTATATAAGGAGTGGGATGTTCGAAGGAGAACCTGAAAAAGATTTATTTGGAAGAATGTCCGTTCCCTTTAAAAAAGTAGGTGGACTAATTGTTCCTAAAGACGAAGAAATAATTATAAACAGTAGAGCACGAAGTGCAAAACTTAGAATTGCAGAAAAAATTGACGAATAAAATAAGTAATAACAATGCGTAATGCTATTTATGACATATTAAAAGGGAAATTATTATTAGAAGACAAGGCTAACAAAAACTGGCGTATGCTTTTCTACTTATTTTTCTTAGCTCTTGTTATGATATTCAGCTCGCATCGTGCAGAAAAAAAGGTTCACGAAATCGCTCTTAGGAACACCAAGGCTAAGGAACTAAGAGCGCAGTTCGTGGAGGGACGCTCAAAATTAATGCGTCTTCAAATGGAATCGGACATACAAAAAAAGTTGTCGCCTTTTGGAGTTAAAAAATCCAAAATACCACCAACAAAAATAATAATTACACAAACTATTGAATAGTGGAACAACAAATTAAAAACATATCGTACCGTTCGTATTTAGTGGCATTTTTCATGCTATTATTTGCTGGATTTGTGGTTTTTAAATTATTCCACATACAAATAGTAGATGGAGACAAGTATCGAAATCTAGCTCAAAGGCGTACGCTTAAAAAATTTGTTATTCCAGCTAATCGTGGTAATTTGTATGATGCAAACTACAACCTATTAGCCACATCTATATCTAAATATGATATCCGATTTGACGCAGTTACACCTAAAGACAATTTATTTAATCAAGAAATCCAAGCATTAGCCAAAGCACTTCATAGCGAATTTGGAAAATCGACATCCTACTACAGCAAATTACTTCGAAAAGCACGTAAAAATAATAACCGCTACCTTTTATTATGTCATAGTATTGGATATTCTCAATACAATAAAATAAAGGAATTTCCTCTATTAAAATTAGGAAGTAATAAAGGAGGCTTAATTGTAGAGCAACGCACCATTCGCGAACATCCTTTAGGAAAAATAGCTCAACGCACAGTTGGCTACGAGCGTAAGGATGCCGATGGATATTACACCAGAGTTGGCCTGGAAGGTGCATATGGAGAATATTTAAGAGGTACTGACGGCAAGCGCTTAAAACAAAAAATTGCTCACGGGCAATGGAAACCACTTCGCGACAATAATGAAATTGAACCTAAAGATGGATTTGATATTGTATCGACTATAGATGTAAACATACAAGATATTACACATCACGAATTACTTGCTCAATTAGAGAAATTTAAAGGACAGCACGGTTGTGCTGTAGTAATGGAGGTTGAAACTGGAAATATAAAAGCCATTGCCAATCTTACCCGCAAAAGAAACGGAAAATATGCTGAGAGCTTTAACTATGCACTTGGAGAATCTCACGAACCTGGATCTACTTTTAAGTTAATGTCCATGGTTGCGCTTCTTGAAGACAAAGCTATTGACTCCAGTACTGTAATAGATACTAAAAAAGGAAAGGCCAAATTTTACAATCGTACTGTTTACGATTCCCACAGAGGAGGCTATGGGAAAATTTCTGCTGCAAAAGCATTTGAAGTTTCATCTAATACAGCTTTTGCGAAGATGATTAATAACGCATATAAAAAAGATCCAAAAAAATTATTAAATCGTTTTTACAACATGGGACTTAACAAGCCTTTAGGCTTAGCTATAAAAGGAGAAGGTTTACCTAAATTTCCTTACCCAGGTGATAAAAACTGGTATGGAACCACACTACCTTGGATGTCTTTTGGCTACGGGGTTAAACTTACTCCGCTACAAACCCTAGCTTTTTATAATGCTGTAGCCAATAATGGAGTAATGGTTAAACCAAAGTTTATTAAGGAAATACGCTCTTGGGACAATGTATCAAAAAAAATAGAAACACAAATTACCAACCCTTCCATATGCTCTAAAAATACAGCCCAAATAATGCAACGTATCATGAAAAATACTGTGGAACGGGGTACCGCTAAAACCATAAAAACCAACTATGTATCTATGGCTGGAAAAACAGGAACATGCCAAAAATATTATGGAAATAAAAATAGAGAGATTGAATACGTAGCATCATTTGCAGGTTATTTTCCTGCGGAAAATCCTAAATACTCTTGTATCATAATCATCCACGAGCCTAATAAAAAAGAGGGATATTATGGTAGCACTGTTGCTGCACCAGTATTTCAACGTATTGCAATGAAAATGCACTCGGGTACCCCAATAAATCAAAACATAACCCCAATTAACATTGCTGCCAATACTTTAATAGAATTTAATGCTTACAGCAAAAAGATAGATAAATACAAAACCATTATGCCTAATGTAAAAGGTATGGAATTAATGGATGCATTGCCTTTATTGGAAAATTTAGGCTTAAATGTTAAAATTTCAGGAGAAGGAAAAATTAATGAACAGTCAATTAATTCAGGAGAAAAAATAGGGAATCGCAAACAAATAAAAATTGTATTATCATGATTTATTTAAGCGACATATTATATAAGGTGGCTATTGAAGCTGTTGTAGGTAACACTAAAGCATCAATAAGCAATTTAAATTTTGATTCCCGAAAAGTGGAACTCAACGATGTATTTATAGCCATAACAGGTGCTGCTGTAGATGGGCATAATTATATCGAAAAAGCAGTAAACTTAGGAGCTATTGCAATTGTTTGCGAAAAAATTCCTAGCAGTCAAGTAAACGGAGTTACTTATATACAAGTTAAAAATTCTAAAATAGCACTCTCTATAATTGCAAGTAATTATTACGACAATCCTTCAGAAAAATTAAAACTAATTGGAGTAACAGGCACCAACGGAAAAACTACCGTAAGCAGTCTTTTATTTCAATTATTTAAAGATGCCGGGTTTGAAGTAGGCCTACTTTCTACTGTAAAAGTATGTATTCATAATACCGAAATCCCCGCAACACATACTACACCAGATGCGCTACAATTACAACAACATTTAGCCCATATGGTAGAAGCTGGCATAAGCTACTGTTTTATGGAAGTTAGTTCGCATGGGATTCATCAAAAGAGAACATTAGGTCTAGATTTTGATGGAGGAATATTCACAAATCTATCTCACGATCACTTAGATTATCATAAAACCTTTTCCGAGTACAGAGATGTAAAAAAAGGCTTCTTTGATTCTTTATCCAAAAAGGCTTTTGCCCTTGTGAACACTGATGATAAAAACGGTGCTTACATATTACAAAATACAAAAGCAAAGCAATTAACATATGCTTTAAAAAGTTTTGCCGATTACAAATCGACTGTTTTAGAAAACAGTTTTGAAGGACTGTTACTAAAAATAAACAACCAAGAAGTTTGGAGCAAACTAATTGGCAATTTCAACGCTTATAACTTAACTGCTGTTTATGCTTGTGCAGAATTATTGGGATTAGAAACTTTAGAAACACTTCAATTAATTAGCAACTTAGATAATGTAAGTGGTCGATTTCAATATACTATTTCCAAAAACAAAGTAACTGCTGTTGTCGATTTCGCACATACACCAGATGCCTTAAGGAATGTTTTAGAAACTATTAATAGCATTAGGACTCGAAACGAAAATGTAATTACTGTTGTTGGTTGTGGTGGTGACCGAGATAAAGATAAAAGACCAAAAATGGGTGCTATAGCTGCTCAGCTAAGCGATCAAGTGATTTTTACTAGCGACAATCCTAGATCCGAAAAACCTGAAGACATCCTAACCGCCATTGAAGGTGGTGTTGCTCCTTCGGATTTCAAAAAAACACTCACAATTTCAGATCGCGAACAAGCCATCAAAACTGCGGTAAAAATGGCTAAGCCTAACGATATTATTCTAGTTGCTGGAAAGGGACATGAAAATTATCAAGAAATTAATGGTGTAAAAATACCTTTTGATGATTTAGAGACCGTAAACAACTATTTAAAACTACTAAGCTAATGTTATATTATTTATTCGAATACTTAGAAAAACAATATCAGTTTCCCGGAGCAAGCTTATTTAGTTTCATAACCTTTAGAGCCGCATTGGCAATTATGGTTTCCTTATTAATTTCTGTTGTTTACGGGAAAAAAATAATCGGAATGCTTCGCAATAAACAAATGGGAGAAACCATTAGAGATTTAGGACTAAAAGGGCAAGTTGAAAAAGCGGGCACACCAACTATGGGAGGTATCATTATAATTTTAGCCACCATAATCCCTGTGTTACTATTTACTAAGCTCGAAAATATTTACATCATCCTTTTAATTATTACCACCTTTTGGATGGGAACTATTGGATTTATGGATGATTATCTAAAAATTAAAAAGAAAAACAAAGAAGGGCTTGCTGGTAAATTTAAAATTATTGGACAAGTCGGATTAGGGATTATCATAGGGTCAATAATGTATTTTCACCCACAGGTAACTATCAAACAAGAAAAAGCGATTCCAACAGAAATAATAGACACGAATTCAAAAAGGAGTATTTCAGCTGATTTTAATCCTGAAATGAAATCTACAAAAACTACAATTCCATTCTTAAAAAATAACGAATTGGATTACGCAGATTTTATTACATGGATTAGCCCTGAACTATCTAAGTATGCTTGGATTATTTTTATTCCACTAATTATTATTGTCATTATTTCAGTTTCTAATGGTGCTAATCTTACTGATGGTATTGATGGACTAGCCGCTGGATCATCAGCAATAATAACACTCACCTTAGCCATATTTGCTTGGATTTCTGGAAACATTATTTTTTCTGATTATTTAAACGTAATGTATATTCCCCGCATTGGAGAAACGGTAATATTTATAGCCGCTTTTACAGGAGCATTAATTGGTTTTCTTTGGTATAACACCTACCCTGCTCAAGTATTTATGGGAGATACTGGAAGCTTAACTATTGGCGGAATTATTGCGGTAATTGCGATTACAACACGAAAGGAATTATTAATACCATTGTTATGTGGAATCTTTTTAATAGAAAACTTATCCGTAATGCTTCAAGTAGGGTACTTTAAGTTTACAAAAAAGAAATATGGAGAAGGAAGACGAATTTTTTTAATGTCCCCACTGCATCATCACTATCAAAAAAAAGGAATACACGAAAGTAAAATTGTAACTCGATTTTGGATTGTCGGTATTTTACTTGCTGTGGTTACTGTTATTACTTTAAAACTTAGATAATTAATTGAATACTGAAACAATACATAAAAGACTCGTAATTCTTGGCGCAGGCGAAAGCGGTGTTGGAACTGCTCTTTTAGCAAAAGCTAAAGGGTATGATGTTTTTGTTTCCGACTCTGGAAAAATTGCACCTAAATATGAAGATGTATTAAATAAATCGAAAATTGATTTCGAAAAAGAGACACATACTTACAATAAAATTTTAAACGCTGATATTGTTGTAAAAAGCCCTGGAATTCCTGATAAGGTACCCATCATACAAAAACTTTTAAATCAAAATACACCTGTAATATCCGAAATTGAATTTGCTGAAAAATATACAAAAGCAACAATTATAGGAATTACAGGAAGTAATGGAAAAACCACCACTACTATGCTTACAGCACATGTATTGTCCTACACCATGGATAATGTTTTTGCTGCAGGAAATATCGGAGATAGCTTTGCGAAATCTGTTCTGGAATCAAACACAGAAACTTATGTATTAGAATTAAGCAGCTTTCAGTTGGACGGTATTATCAATTTTTCCCCGAAGATTGCGGTACTGACCAACTTATCTCCCGACCATTTAGATCGATATGAATACAAATACAAAAATTACATTGCCTCTAAATTTAATATTGTCAAAAACCAAACCCCTGACGATTATTTTATTTATGATGCTGATGACGAAGACATAACAAAATATTTAAAAAAAATAACACTAAAATCTCAAAGTTTCCCTTTTTCGCTTACGCAAGAATTAAAACAGGGAGCTTTTATAAAAAACAATCATATTATTATGAAACATAACAACGTAGAGGAAATTTTAATGGATACTAACGATTTATCCATACAAGGAAAGCACAATGTTAAAAATGCTATGGCAGCAGCTACTGTTGCTAAACTATTAGGCATTCGCAAACAAACAATCAGAGAAAGTTTATCTAGTTTCCAAGGGGTTCCGCATCGGTTGGAAAATGTTTCTAAAGTTAGAAATGTAAATTATATAAACGACTCAAAAGCAACCAACGTGAATGCAACATTCTACGCTTTAGAAGCGGTAAAAGCCCCTGTTATTTGGATTGTAGGTGGTGAAGATAAGGGAAATGATTACAGCGAGCTGTTTTCTCTTGTAAGAGGAAAAGTAAAAGCAATTATTTGTTTGGGTACTAATAACACAAAAATTATAGATGCATTTCAAAATTGTGCTGAAACAATTACTGAAACGCAATCTATGGAGGATGCTGTATATATAGCTTCGACTATAGCCGAAGACAACGAAACCGTATTACTTTCTCCATGCTGTGCTAGTTTTGATTTATTTAAAAACTACAAAGACCGAGGAGATCAGTTTAAAAAAGCTGTGAAACTTTTGTAAGTGAGAAGTGAGAAGTGAGAAGTGAGAAGTGAGAAGTTAATTTTTTTAACTGAAAACAAAAAAACTTAGGACTTTGCACTAAATACTTAAGACTATTAAAAGCAATGAAAAATATATTCGCTTACATACAAGGAGATAAAGTGCTATGGGCTATTGCTGGGCTATTGGCGCTATTTTCTTTTATTCCCGTATATAGCGCCAGTAGTAATTTGGCTTATTTGTATGGGAATGGCGATACGTTTAAGTATTTATTAAAGCACTGCGTACATTTAATATTAGGGTTTTCTATTTTGTATGGAGTACACCGAATTCCTTATAATTACTTTAAGGGATTATCTATTATTATGCTACCTGTAGCTTTACTTTTGCTATTAATTACCTTAGCTCAAGGAACAACTATTGAGGGTGCAAATGCCAGTAGATGGATTAAAATTCCCATTGTGGGAATTACATTTCAAACCTCAACATTAGCCTCTGTTGTTATTCTATCATTTGTGGCTCGCTATTTTGCTAAAGTATGTGGCACAAAATATACGTTTAAAGAAACAATACTTCCACTCTGGATTCCTGTATTATTAATAATCGCTTTTATATTACCCGCCAATTTTTCAACCGCTGCCATTATATTCTGTATGGTTACTATTTTAGTTTTTATTGGAGGCTACCCTTTAAAATATTTAACTGTTATTTTTGCTTCCGGGGCTTTACTACTTACGTTATTTATACTAAGTGCTAAAGCATTTCCAAACGCTTTTCCTAACCGTGTAGATACTTGGATTAGTCGTATCGAAAATTTTACCTCTAACGAAGACAATAAAGAAGAGTATCAAATAGAACGTGCAAAAATAGCTATTGTAACTGGTGGAACTTTAGGAAAAGGACCTGGAAAAAGTGTGCAACGTAACTTTTTACCCCAATCTTCTTCCGATTTCATTTATGCTATAATCGTAGAAGAGTTTGGTTTAGTTGGCGCATTGATCATTCTTTTTTTCTATTTAATGTTATTGTTTAGAATTATCATAATATCTCATAAAGCTACTGACATTTTTGGAAAACTTTTAGCATTGGGCATAGGATTACCAATTGTATTTCAGGCCTTAATAAATATGGCTGTTGCTGTAGAGTTATTTCCGGTAACAGGACAAACCTTACCACTTATTAGCAGTGGTGGCTCCTCTATTTGGATGACCTGTTTAGCATTAGGTATCGTAATTAGTGTAAGTGCAAAAACACAGGCTGTAGAAAAAGAAAACGAGGAATTAAATCCTTTAGATATTTTAAGTGAAACCATATAAAAAAGATGAGTAAGTATTCTTTCATATTATCAGGAGGCGGCACCGGAGGACATATATATCCTGCGGTATCAATTGCTGATGCACTTAAAGAAAAATATCCCGATGCAAAATTTTTATTTGTTGGAGCTAGTGACCGGATGGAAATGCAAAAAGTTCCTGCCTGTGGGTTTAAAATTAAAGGATTATGGATTAGTGGGATTCAGCGTAAAATGAGTTTAAAAAACCTATTATTACCCTTTAAATTAGTTAGTAGTTTAGCTAACTCTTATTTCATTCTAAAAAAACAACAGCCCAATATTGCTATTGGAACTGGTGGTTATGCCAGTGCTGCTTTATTAAAAATGGCTGGTTGGATGGGAATTCCAACTCTAATACAAGAACAAAATTCGTACCCTGGAATTACCAATAAATGGTTGGCTAATACAGCTTCTAAAATCTGTGTATCCTACCCTAATTTAGAGCGCTTTTTTCCTGAAGAGAAAATTGTTTTTACTGGAAATCCAATACGAAAAAATATTATTGACACTACTATTACAATAAATAATGCACAAAATCATTTCGGGCTTGACCCAAATAAGACCACTTTACTTGTAATTGGAGGGAGTTTGGGGGCTAGGGCTATTAATGAACTAATTGCTGACAAAGCCACCTTTTTTAAAGAAAATAATGTCCAAGTATTGTGGCAATGTGGACAACTGTATTATGAACGCTTTAAGCATTTAGCATCCAATACACTTAAAATTACTGCCTTTATTAATCAAATGGATAAGGCCTATACTGCAGCATCGATTATTATTTCCCGAGCAGGGGCTAGTTCTGTTTCAGAATTAACCTTAGTTGGCAAACCAGTAATTTTTATTCCTTCGCCCTACGTGGCAGAAGACCATCAAACAAAAAATGCTGAAGCTATTATAAAAGAAGATGCAGCACTTCTAATTCCTCAAAACGAATTAGAAAATCGTTTTGATTCTGAATTTAAAGAGGTATTAAATAATAAAACACTTCAAGAAAAATTAAGTAAAAATATAAAAGCATTGGCAAAACCAAATGCGACTCAACATATTATAAACGAAATAGAAAAAATAATTACTGCTTGAAAAGTTTAAAAAACATACAAAATGTATATTTTATTGGTATCGGCGGTATCGGCATGAGTGCTGTTGCGCGCTATTTTGCAAGTATTGGCAAGAATGTAGCGGGTTACGACAAAACAACTACCCAACTAACTAATAATCTTAAAGAATTAGGTATTGAAATTTGTTTATCAGAAAAAGTAAAAGACATTCCTGAAGCTTTTCTAAACACTAACAATACATTAGTGGTATACACCCCTGCCATACCTTTTAAACACAAACAATTACTTTATTTCCAAGAACATAATTTTGAAGTACATAAACGCGCTAAAATTCTTGGTTTTATTACAAAAGACACTTTTACTCTTGCAGTTGCAGGAACTCATGGAAAAACAACCACCTCTACCATACTTGCACATTTATTATATGAAGCAGGCGAAAAAGTAACTGCTTTTTTAGGTGGAATTAGTGAGAACTACCAATCCAACTACATTAGTCGCGGTAACGATGTAGTTGTAGTTGAAGCGGATGAATTTGATCGCTCCTTCCTACAGCTATTTCCAAACATTTCCGCAATTACCTCAATGGATGCCGATCATTTAGACATCTACGGCGCCCATGATGCTTTAGTTGATTCATTTAAGGCTTTTGCTGCATTGACTAAAAATCAGCTATATAAAACCAATGGTTTAAATATTGATGGTCTAAGTATTGGGATTGACAACAATGCGGATTATAGCGCTATAAATGTTAAGGTCAAAAATGGTAGTTATTATTTTGATTTAAAAACCCCTTCTAAAACTATTAATAATTTAATTGTTACGCTACCAGGACATCATAATTTACGTAATACAATTACTGCTTTTGTAATGGCTATGCAATATGGGACCAATGTTGAAAAACTGAAAGCCGCATTAGTTACTTTTAAAGGAATTCAGCGTCGTTTTAGTTATCAAATAAAAACTGATACTCTAATTTATATTGACGATTATGCACATCATCCTACAGAAATAAATGCTTTACATCAGGCAGTACGGGAAATGCATCCAAACAAAAAAATCCTAGCTATTTTTCAACCTCACTTGTTTAGCCGAACTAAAGATTTTGCTGAAGATTTCGGAAAAAGTTTAGCGCAATTTGACGAGTTATTACTATTAGATATTTATCCTGCAAGGGAGCTTCCTGTAAAAGGCATAACATCGGAATGGTTGTTGAGTTTAATAAATTGTGACTGTAAAGAATTAACTAGTAAAGAAAATTTAATTTCTAAGATAAAAAATAGTAAAGCTGATGTAATTGTTACTATAGGTGCTGGTGATATTGGTGTTGAAGTCATAAAAATAAAAGAAGCCTTATTAGCATATGCTTAAAACAAAATACAACATATTAACCTTTTTAGGAATTCTTGTTTTAGGAGGTCTTTTTGCGTTTACTAACCATAGAAACAAGCAACGTAAAGTAACTCCAGACAAGGTGATTTTCACCTCCATTAATAACCTTTTGGTAAGTGAGGCTTCTGTAAATAAATTGTTAATACAAAAACGTATTTCTGATTCAATCCAAACAAAAGAAACTTTAACTTTGAACACGATAGAGTCCCAACTTGAAACAGTACCGCATATTAAAAACGCTCAAGTATACGTGTCTGTAAATGGGTTAGTTAGCACAAATATTACGCCTCGAAAGGCCATTGGGCGTATGTATTCGAGTAGTCCGCATTATATTGATGACGAAGGTATTGAGATGCCTTTAGTCTACAGATATGCTGAGCGAGTGCCTTTAGTGTATAATTATAAATCAAAATATAAAAAGGATTTAGTCTTTTTATTGAACAAAATAGAAACTACTCCGTTTTTGAAACACTTAGTAGTTGGAGTGTATTGCGGACCAAATCTAAAATTTAGATTAAAGATTCGAGATTATGCAGGGAATATTGAATTAGGTACAATTGAAAAGTTGAATTTGAAGGTCAAAAACTTCAATGGTTTTTATGCTAAAGCCATAAAAGATCAACTTTTTAAAAAATACCGAAAAATTAATTTAGAAATAACCAATCAAGTTGTTTGTACAAAATAAGAATTATGGAACAAGATCACATCGCAGTTGGATTAGATATTGGAACTACAAAAATTGTAGCAATGATAGGTCGGTATAACGAATATGGAAAAATGGAAGTCTTGGGTATTGGTAAATCCAAAAGCTTAGGGGTACATCGTGGCGTGGTTAATAACATTACTCAAACCATTCAATCCATCCAACAAGCTATAGAACAGTCAGAAAGTGTTTCAGGAATTGAAATAAAAAATGTTACTGTAGGAATTGCAGGACAGCACATTCATAGTAGACAACACCCAGATTATATTGTACGCAGTAATCCTGAAGAAGTAATTGATATTAATGATATTGATATGCTTTGCGAACAGGTTCATAAATTGGTGATGATGCCTGGAGAAGAAATATTACACGTACTTCCACAAGAATATAAAATTGATGGTCAATCTGAAATCACTGAACCTATTGGGATGTATGGTGGTCGTTTAGAGGCAAATTTTCATTTAGTGATTGGGAAAATAACTTCCATTCGAAATATTGGCCGTTGTGTTAAAAGTGCTGGATTGGATCTTGCTGGTGTAACTTTAGAACCCTTAGCCTCTGCTAATGCCGTTTTAAGTCAGGAAGAAAAAGAAGCTGGTGTTGCTTTGATTGATATAGGAGGTGGAACTACTGATTTAGCTATTTTTAAAGATGGTATTATTAGACATACAGCTGTAATTCCTATTGGTGGAAATTCGGTTACCGAAGATATTAAGGAAGGTTGCGCTATTATCGAAAAACAAGCTGAGCTTTTAAAAGTAAAATTTGGATCAGCTTGGCCAGGAGAAAATAAAGACAATGAAATTGTTAGTATTCCAGGTTTACGTGGACGGGCTCCTAAGGAAATTTCTCTTAAAAACCTTTCTAAAATTATCCATGCGCGGATGGTTGAAGTAATTGAATTGGTTTTTGAAGAAATTAATAAATACGATCATCAAAATACTAAAAAGCAATTGATTGCTGGCATTGTTTTAACAGGTGGTGGAGCACAACTGAAACACTTAAAACAATTAGTAGAATATATTACAGGAATGGATACTCGTATTGGATATCCTAATGAACATTTAGCAGGAAATAGTGATCCTGAAATTACAAGCCCGCTATACGCAACAGCTGTAGGTTTGGTAATGAATAATCTTCAAGACATGAAGGATACTGATACTAAATTAACGGAGCCAAAAGAAGAAACAAAAGAAGAACCTGTAGAAAAAGAAATTAAAGAGGAAGTGATTTCTTCAAAGGAAACCATTAACGAAGAATTGTCTGCGCGACAAAAAGCAACTGAAGAAGCTGCTAAAAGAGCTACTATATCCAAAAAATGGTCATTTAGTAATTGGGCAGAAAAATTCAAAGAATTTTTAGATAACGCAGAATAAAATCAATCAATACAAATAACACACAAGTATGGATAACACGGGCTTAACAACTATTGCTTTCGACATGCCAAAAAATCAATCTAACGTAATTAAAGTTATTGGTGTAGGTGGTGGCGGTAGCAATGCGATCAATCATATGTTTCAGCAAGGTATTAAAGGCGTTGATTTTGTGATTTGTAATACCGATTCCCAAGCACTCGAAAATAGCTCGATTCCTAATAAAATACAATTAGGAGTTAGTTTAACAGAAGGATTAGGCGCAGGTGCTAATCCAGATGTTGGGGAACAGGCTGCAATTGAAAGTTACGAAGACATTAAAAATATGCTAGGTGTAAATACTAAAATGGTATTTATTACTGCTGGTATGGGTGGTGGAACTGGAACTGGTGCTGCTCCTGTAATTGCTAAAATGGCTAAAGAAATGGAGATACTCACAGTAGCTATTGTTACTGCTCCTTTTAAATTCGAAGGCCGTATGCGTGATCAACAAGCACAAATTGGAATAGAAAAATTAAGAAGCCAAGTAGACTCCCTTATTGTTATTAACAACAATAAGCTGCGCGAAGTTTATGGGAATTTAGGCTTTAAAGCTGGTTTCTCAAAGGCAGACGAAGTTTTAGCAACTGCTTCCCGCGGTATTGCAGAGGTTATAACACATCACTATACTCAAAATATTGACCTTAGAGATGCTAAGACTGTTTTAAGTAATAGCGGAACTGCTATTATGGGATCTGCAAATGCTTCTGGAGCTAATAGGGGTCAAGATGCTATAACCAAAGCACTAGACTCTCCCCTACTTAACGACAATAAAATTACAGGAGCAAAAAATGTCTTGCTTCTAATTGTTTCGGGTAAAGAAGAAATTACCATTGACGAGATTGGAGAGATCAATGACTATATTCAACAGGAAGCTGGATATAGTGCAAATATAATTATGGGAGTCGGTGAAGACGACAAGCTAGACAGCTCTATTTCGGTGACCATAATTGCTACTGGCTTTGATGCAGATCAGCAAAATGAAATTACAAATACGGAAACCAAAAAGATTATTCACTCCTTGAGTGACGATCAGCGAGCAGAGCAAGAATTATCTACTAAAAATACAAGTACCTTAATTACGCCTCCATCAAATACAACTACAACTGAAAAAGAAACTCCAACTACTCCTGCTGTAGAAGAAATTAAAGAGCAAGTAATTCGTCATGACCTTTTTGAAGCTGTAGAAGAAGTTTCTATAGCTGAATCGCTATTAATGCCTACCACTCAATACATTCGAAACTTGGATGTTATTGAAGCAGAAGAAATTAATTCCTTTACTGAAAAAGCGATTAAAGATGATTTTGTAATTATAAATACCCAAAATATAATTAGCGATATTGAAGTTAACAATATAAGTGTGAATGACTTTGAAGATATTAGTCCTTCTGCTCCATCGGAACCCGTGTTTGATACTATCCCCGAAATTGAAGAAAAAAAACAAACAAATTTAACTTTTGATTTTCCTATAAATCCAAATCTTCGAGATATTGATGTTGTAGATGAAATTGAAATTACTCCAGATCCTATTTATGCTTCAATTGAAACTGAAGAAACTTCTCACCCTCAGACAATTGTTCATCAATTAGAAGATACTAATGAAGTTACAGCACAAAAAGAAACTGTAGTAGACACTGAAGTTGCGTTTGAATTAAAAAACAAACCTATTCAAAAAACCAAAACTCAAGTTAATACTACAGAAAATATAGACCCTATTAATCAACCTATTTCTGAAGCTTTACGTTCAAGGGTATCTGAACGCCGTGCCCATATGAAAGAGTTTAATTATAAATTTAAAAACACAAACTCTAACATCGACGAAATTGAAAAACAGCCTGCTTATAAGAGAGCTGGTATAAATATTGAAGACGTTTCAAATGAAACTAACCTTTCCAGAACTACTTTAAGTACCGATAATAACGATGATTTACAATTGCGTAAACGCAATTCGTTTTTACACGACAATGTAGATTAACAAAAAATAAACCTCAATTTAAAAATTGAGAAAAAGAAATAAAAAATGAGCTTATCCAGCAAAATAATGCCTGCTTTAAAAGAAGCAATGAAAGCTAAAGATCAAAATACTTTGACTTCTTTACGCGCTATTAAAGCTGCTATTTTAATAGCACAAACCGAATCTGGTGCGAAAGAGGAGTTAACCGAAGATCAGGAAATAAAATTACTTCAAAAATTAGTAAAGCAACGTAAAGACAGTGCTGCTATTTTTAACGAACAAGGAAGAGCAGATTTAGCTGATCCTGAAATAGCACAAGCAGATGTTATTGCTCAATTTTTACCTATCCAACTTAGCGAAGAAGAAGTTTCTAAAATTATTGAAGATATTATTGCTTCTACTGGTGCTTCAGGCATGAAGGATATGGGTAAAGTAATGGGGCAGGCTACAGCTAAAGTCGCTGGACAAGCAGATGGAAAGTTAATTTCTACAATTGTTAAGACAAAGCTTTCCTAACAAAAAATAGATTCCTAAATTCGCCAAAATTATGGCCCAGTGGCGCAACTGAATAGCGCATCAGATTTCGGCTCTGAGGGTTGGGGGTTTGAATCCCTTCTGGGTCACTAAAGCGGATTTTTATCAAACTCGATAAAATTTCCGCTTTTTTTATTCCCTATATTATCCGTCATTTCTGGGGTTAATGATAAAAATGAATTTACTCTAGTAGTTCGAACTTGGTCTAATTGGTAATTATAGAAGATTCCGTCTGGAAATAGCATTTATTAAAAAATCTTTTTATTCTCTAATATGACTATCCGTTACTAGTACCAAGTTGTTTCTAAAGCCGCAACCATAAGTCTATCAGATAATTTATCTCCAAAATATCTTCTGTTAAATTTATAACAGAATTCGTCTAAATAGTTTTGGACATATTGCTGGTTTATACAATTATGATGAGTTCCTAAAAGTATTTTTTTAGCATTGCTAATAGTTCTATTTACCCAAGGGAATACTTTAGCAGATTTTGTTTTATTAGGCGCTACTACTATATGATGACTTGCTATCTTTTCTTTTAATTTAGCATAGCCCTTATAACCGTCTGTCAAAGCTGATGCTGTTTTGTTTACCGATTTCTCAACCTCTGTGTTGATGCTTTTTGCTTTGAGATCCTCCATTACCACCATTTTCAGATAACCAACCTTTCTATCCGGTTTTCCTTTTTTTGGTGCTTTAATACTTGGCTCTGATTCCACCATGACTAACACTTTAGCCTGTCTTTCACTTCCTCTTCCTCTTTTTTTTGGTGTAGGCTCTTGATTATCTTCTTTTGCCAAGGTTTCAATAACGTCTTTATTGTCAACTCTTTCAAAAAACCCTTCATCAAATTCTATGCAGCCATTCAACTTATATTTTTCATCTCTTTTACTCATCACCCTACGGATTTTATGCATCATAAGCCAAATTGGTTCATAGCGTTTATGTCCCAACATCCGTTGCATTTCTAATGCTGAAAAACTCTTTTTCGACAAGGTCATTAGTTCGATGCAAAGCATCCAATACTGAAATG
>Ga0209185_1000301_pt1 | contig 66035 bp, 59 predicted proteins | sample SidtaG_2_FD_187425 | JGI IMG/M metagenome (GOLD analysis project Ga0209185, IMG submission 187425) | Marine algal microbial communities from Sidmouth, United Kingdom - Sidmouth_Asex2 metaG (SPAdes) (version 2) | ecosystem: Host-associated > Algae > Red algae > Unclassified | place: Sidmouth... | reverse complement strand
TGATAATCTTTCGTTTTTCTTTGATCAAGATTTCAAAGATGATAAAGTTAATGGCTTCAAAGTAATAGGCTATAGTTCAGATATTAATTCTGAGGAATCAGTTGTTGTTTCAATAGGTGACAATAAGGTCAGAAGAAAAGTGGTGAGAATTGTATTACATGATTTTACTAAGGTCACACATATGAGCTCACTAATAAATGAACATTGTGAAATTGGTGAAGGATGCCAGATAATGCATGGCGCCATTCTTCAAATTGGAACCTGTGTCGGTTCTCATGTTATAATAAATACTTCTGCTTCTATAGACCATGATTGTCAAATTGGTGATTTTGTACATATTGCTCCTAATTGTACTCTTTGTGGAAACGTAGAAATCGGAGAAGGAACTATGATAGGAGCCGGAACAACTATTATCCCTGGTATAGAAATTGGAAAGTGGAGTATTGTTGGGGCAGGATCAGTAGTTGTTAATAATATCCCTGATAATGTTATTGCATTTGGTAACCCCGCAAAAATTATAAAAGAAATTGAGTAATCCAAGAATCTACTTATCGAAACCCCACATGGGAGGCCACGAACAAGGTTTCGTAAATGAAGCTTTCGAAACAAACTGGATAGCACCATTGGGTCCCAATGTCAATGGCTTAGAAGAAGATATTCAAAGGTACAACCAAATAGATCATTGTGCAGTATTAAATACAGGAACAGCAGCGATTCACTTAGCCCTAATATTATTAGACGTTAATCATGATGATGAAGTACTATGCTCCACATTCACTTTCTCAGCAACAGTTAATGCCATACGATACCAATACGCAAAACCCGTATTCATAGATTCAGAAAAGGATACATGGAATATGTGTCCAGTAGAATTAAAAAAGGGCATAGAAGATAGAATAGCTAATGGTGTGAAACCAAAAGTTTGCTTGATAGTACACCTTTACGGTATGCCGTCTAAGATTGATGAGTTATTATCAGTATGCAAAGAATTTGATATTCCTGTTATAGAAGATTCTGCTGAGGCATTAGGTGCCAGTTACAAGGGACAAAATATGGGTACATTCGGTGAGTTAGGCATCTACTCATTTAATGGAAACAAAATTATAACTACTTCGGGTGGAGGAGCATTAGTCTCCAATAATGAAGGATACATCAAAGAAGCTCGACATTTATCTACGCAAGCTCGTGATCCTGCGCCTCACTACCAACATTCTAAAGTGGGTTATAATTACCGTATGAGTAATATAGTCGCTGGTATAGGAAGAGGGCAGATGATCGTATTGGATCAGTGGGTAGAGAAACGAAGAGCCATGAATACTTGGTATAGAGAGATTTTGAAGGATTATAATTACATAAGTTTTCTAACAGAGCCTAATGATGATTACTTTTCTAATCATTGGCTAACGTGTATTGTCGTAGAAAATAATCCTAATGGTATCACAAGAGAGACTATAAGATTAGGTCTTGAGCAAGATAATATCGAAGCAAGACCTTTGTGGAAGCCTATGCATCAACAACCTATATTTGAGTCGTATCCATCTTATATTAATGGTGTCAGCGATGAGCTATTTAATAAAGGCTTATGTCTGCCGAGTGGTTCTAATCTGTCTGAAAGCGATAAACTACGAATTAAAGGCAGTTTGATTAAAATCCTAAATCATACCTAATGATGTATATCTTATAATCCAAGCTCCCTCCTCACCAACTCTCCCCAAATAATATTAACTTTAGGTCATCATTAGAAACACCTCTATTGGCCAAAATGTTAAAAAAACGCTACACAGCGCCTGGTTTTATTACCAGATTGGGCGTCCTCTTAGTTGACATTGTCTTGTCAGCTCTTTCCTTTATAATGGCCTATTTCCTCTTACATAGCGTAGGTGTCACAGGTCTTTTTCCTTTGTTAAGCATTTCTTTTCTAATAGTTGTGGCTGTAAGAGTATTCAGCTTCCTGTGGTTTAGGACCTATGCTGTTATCATTAGATATACAGGGATTAGTGATCTTATCTCAGTATTAAGCGTCGTGGCAGGAGGCAGCTTTTTATTGATGGGATTATCGATTGTATTGAAGACTTTTGGAATCAATATCCCTCTGGCATTGTTGGCAATAGACTTTTTTCTATTGTCATTCTTTATGGCGGCATTTCGGATTGCCATGCCAGGCATCTATACATTGTTATTTGAGAAGCAAGTTGATAAGATTAATGTATTACTGATAGGGGCTGGTCAGTTAGCTGCGATCACTCGTAAGGTCATCCAAGAAGATAAGGCATCAAATTTTAATATTGTCGCCTGTATAGACGATAATCCCGATATTACCAATAAGTCCATAGACGGAATAAAAATCTATAAGCCAGAAGATATTGCTCAAGTCATACATGATGAAGGAATAGAAAAAGCAGTCTTTGCGATTCAGAATATAAGCAATGTCAGAAAGAATGAGATTGTAGATATATGTCTTAATCAGGATGTTAAGGTCTTACAAGTTCCGATACAATCTAACTGGACAGAGGAAGACTTCAAAATAAATCAACTGAAGGAGATTCAATTCGAAGACCTATTAGAGCGAAATGCAATAGAACTAAGTACAAATAACATTAAGAATTATGTCCATGATAGGATAGTATTGGTGACTGGTGGAGCAGGTTCTATTGGTAGTGAATTAGTCAGACAATTGATTCCGTTTGCACCTAAGCAGATTATCATAGTCGATCAAGCGGAGACACCATTGGTTAATGTAGGCTTAGAGATCAAAGAAGAATATCAATATGAGGATGCTATTCCTGTCATTGCGGATATCGTAGATTTTGGTAGGATGGACTATATATTTAAGGAGTATCAGCCTGAGATAGTTATACATGCGGCTGCATATAAGCATGTACCGATTATGGAATCTTTTCCCCGAGAAGCAATTAGTGTTAATATCCTTGGGACTAAGAATATTTCTGAACTTTCAGATCTACATAGGGTAGAGAAATTTGTCATGGTATCTACAGATAAAGCTGTAAGACCTACTAATGTGATGGGGGCTTCTAAGCGAATTGCGGAGATGTTTATCCAATCATTAAATGGGCATAGTAACACACAGTATATCACTACACGTTTTGGTAATGTGCTGGGCTCTAACGGGTCAGTAATTCCTAGATTCAGAAAACAGATAAAAAAGGGTGGGCCTATTACGGTAACCCACCCAGATATTACTCGATACTTTATGACAATTCCTGAAGCATCTCAGCTTGTACTGGAAGCAGGATCTATGGGTGCTGGAGGTGAGATATATCTTTTTGATATGGGAAGCCCTGTTAAGATACTCGATGTTGCTGAGAAGCTCATTAAGCTATCAGGATTGCAACCCTATGAAGATATAGATATCAAGTTCACTGGACTTAGGCCAGGGGAGAAGCTCTATGAGGAGTTATTGAATGATACAGAGCTGAGTAAAGCTACACACCATCCTAAAATTACAATTGCGAATATCAATAAAAGTAATTTTGAGATGATCTCTAAGCTTATCTCAGAATTATTGGTAGAACTCGATAATGTCGATAATAAGAAACACATCGTCTACCTTATGAAGCAAATCGTACCTGACTTTAAGAGTAAGAATTCTATATTTGAATCATTAGATACTGAAGTAGAAGTATCTCAGAAAGTTTCATAACTCCATTTAGAATGTTTGAAAGCAATATCAGTAAATTTCTGTTGCTACCATTGCTCGGTGTAGCCTTAGCATCTATGCTTTTGCTACTGCCATATAATAATATTCAGTTTGTCATATTTGCATGCTTTCCACTGATTATGGTAGGAGGAGCAGTATTGACGAAACGCAAGTTGTTATTAGATGTCAAGCTCATAGATGTTTTCTGGGCTGGGTTTGCTTTACTGGGATTTAGTTCTTATTTCTGGGCTACGAATCCTGCTTTGGTGTGGTATCGAGGATTTTGTTTTCTTGGTCTATTTTTGATCAGCATTATTTTTCGAGATTTAATTAAGTATCCGTCCATTAGGAAGTACTTTCCCATTCTTATGTCAATTCTTTTCCTCATCATATTTGTACAGCATCTGATGGCCGTACATTTTGATTTGACTTTTCTGGATAGTTCTTGGAATCAATTCTTAAATCGGAATAGTAATGTGACGACGTGTTATCTCGTTACTCTTTTCCCATTTCTATTATTCAAGCAATCGAAGAATCAATTCTATAGATTTGTCAAGATATTAAGTGCTATTCTTATTCTGAATATCCTTTTCTTAGCTAATGTCAAGATTGTTATTCTTAGCTTGCTTATGATTATGCTATACTATTTTTGGAGTAACCAGCGCAAGCTTTTATTTGTATTATTTGCGATGGCCGTCTTTGGGATTATTATTGTAAATGGTTTTTTCAGTTATGATGAAATAATGGCTAAGCATTTTGCGTCTATTTATAAGCCAGATAATTTTTCACGATTAGACTTAGCTAACTTGTCTATTGTCCTATTTAAGAATAATCCAATCCTAGGAGTAGGAAATGGCAATTGGATTACAGAAGTATACAGTCAGGATTTGAATAATATCTCACTATTTAGAAATGCTGATGATTTTAGTCGACTTCATAGCCATAATTTATATCTCAAGGTGGCAGGTGAGCTTGGTGTGGTTGGTTTACTACTATTTATAGCACCTTTTGTCATGACATTGTATAGAGGTTTTGTTAGGGTGAAGCAATTGGATTATGTAGAGAAGGCTTCGTTTGCATCGGTGGTTAGCTATTTATTTGTATCGAGTTATTATGGTGGCGTAAATCTATATGAGTATAACTTCAGTGGGGTAGAAGTACTGGCATTTATCAGTATGGGAATACTATCTGCCAGACTATTTTCTAATCGAAGCAGGCTTAATTATTTAGTAACTATTCCACTGACAGTTCTTACAATATTTTGGTTTGTCTACAGTGCTATCAGTTGGCATAATATACACATGGTGCTTAATCACAAGAAGGAGATGACATTGCAAGATCGCATAAGCACACTTAGTTCTACGTACAATGGATCATTCTTGACAACCTATGGTTTTGACAGACCATTAGATCTCGATATTGCAGAGTTGCATGATGCTGATAATGATATAGATAGCGCTATAGAGCGATATGAGATGATGCTGGACATCGCTCCTTATAATTGTAATGGCCTTCTATCATATAGCAAATTTCTCATAGATAAGAACTTAGATTTAGATAAAGCAAAAATTTTGCTAACTAAAGCTAATGAAATCCAAAGTGATCCGAAGATCGATCAATTACTGCAGCAACTGAATAATAAATAGATTACTATCAAACGGGTATTTCTAATATCAGGTATGCACAGATCAGGAACTTCTGCTCTTGCAGCTATTTTTGACGCTATGGGTGTACATGGAGGTGTCTCTAAGATGCAAGCGGCAACAGATAATCCCAGAGGATTCTACGAAAACACTTCCGTTGTAGATATTAATGAAGAAATATTATTGCATAATCATACGAGATGGGATGATGTAGAACATATTAGATTACAATGGAATAATACCTTCATAGAGAAAGCTAAGAAGCTTATTACAAAAGAATATGGCAGAGCAAATACAATCTACCTTAAGGATCCAAGAATAAGTTTATTGATTCCATTTTGGGAGAAAGTATTCGAAGAGTTGGGGTATAGAGTTTGTAATATCTTGATCGTTCGACAGCCCAGTGAGATAGTGGCATCACTATCTAAACGGAATAATTTTTCGACCGAGAAATCCATAGCTCTAATTCAAAAGTACTGGCTGGGTGCTATTGAAGGACTTGAGCAGAGTCAAGTTGTGGTTTTAAAATTTAGCGATTTACATGATAGCCATGATGGCTTACTGGAACAATTAAATAAAGTATTCGGTTGGGTACCTTATGTGAATATTGAGCATAGTTCTGTCATTGATAAAAGCTTAAAGTCAAGAATAACAAATCAAAATATAGATCAGCATAGCTACGACTATCTTAATGATTTATATCATGCAATTGATAATCATACTGGAGACTCAATAGCTAGTAGCGAGGCACTACGGAGACTGAAGTCGCTGGCACCGATACCAAATATTCAGAACATCAGAAGAACAGAACAAGAGGAAATAAATTTTTGTAAAGTTTATTTTGATTCAGGCTCAGGCTATAGTGAGAATAACAGTATTAAAGTACTGCATGATGGTAAGCAGCTGTCTGCTTCCTTAGATAGTTCGACTTATTCAAATAGTACAAAGATTAGAATTGTACCTATTCATAGCCAAACATCTTTTTATATCAAAAATTTGGAATTATGGTCAGGTAAAGAAGGTGTCAACTATAAGATTTCTCACAATTGTTCTGTCTCTGAAGATGGACTGTTTACTACATACAATAATGATACTGCAGCCATTGAAATTACTTTACCTGAAGCCTCTAAGCTTACCCAACTTGATATAGAAATAAGCTTTGATAGAATTCCAAGGCTTACTAAGAAGCCTCTATCTGAGAATAAGTTGATCAAGTCTAAATCTGCTTTGCTGATACAAAGTATATTCCTATTTCTATCTCAACCAACTAAATTTCTAAAGCATCTTAATGCTGAAAACTTTAGAACACTAAAGTCAGCCTTACGCAGAGAAAATCCTCAGACAATTTTTCGAAACCTAAAGCGACTTATAATTTCTAATAATGTGCAGCAGTCGGAGGACATTAATCAAAACAACAAACTTAATCCACGAATTAATGAACGTGACACATTAAAAAAATCTAACTACATAGTATATATCTGTGGTGAATTGCCCGAATATGATAAATCAAGTGGTGCTCAGAGAGCCGAAAAGATTCTATCGCTACTGTCTGAAAGTGCAGAAGTATATGTATTGTACAACAAGTCATCATCTAAGTACATAGAGTACTATAGAGATAAGGGTATCGCAGCCTACAAGTTTAATGCCTTTAAAGAAAAATATAATACGATTGCATCTAATGTTGTTGCTGTAGTATTTAATAAGTATTATACTTATCATGATTATAAGCTGGCCTTAGATTGGTTTCCAGATGCCAGAAAAGTCATAGATGCTGAAGATATAGCTTGGGTTAGAGAAGAACGATCAGTAAAATATACGGACTTGACTCAGGAAGATGTGCTTAGAAATAAATCTAATGAAATTGCAGCTTATCGTGCAGTGGATCAAATATGGTGTGTTACGAAAGATGATGAGGCTGTGCTACGGAATGAGTTACCAGATGCAGATATAAGTATCGTGTCTAACATCCATAAAGGTATGGTAATGCATTATGTTGATCATCAAAATAAGACCATTCTATTTTTTGCGAATTACAGCCATGAGCCTAATGTCAGTGCCTTGCAAGAACTCGTTACTGTTGTATTTCCACAGGTAAGAAAATCTCTTCCAGAAGTAAGGTTAGTCATTGCTGGATCATCAATAGATAGAGTCATGTCTATAATTCCTAACGATTCTCATATAGACGTCATGGGTTATATAGAACATGCAGATATTCCCAAGTTATATTCCAATGCTGCTGTAGTCATAGCGCCTCTTAAGTTCGGCTCAGGTGTAAAGGGGAAAATTACAGAGGCCATTTCCTATAGGGTTCCAGTTATTACTAATGCCATAGGCAATGAAGGAATTGATCTGGTCGATAAGGAAAGTGGTTTCATCACAGAAGATAGTCATGATATGGCATCATATGCCGTCGATATTATGAATGGTGATTATGACATAAATACTATAACTCAAGCAGCTTCGAATAAGATTAAAAATTTAGTTTCATATAACAACAACAAATTAAACATACTCAATAGTCTATATGCGAAGGTTTCCATTTGCATAGTCACATATAACAGATTAGATTTATTACAATCTTGCATCGAGAGTATTTTGCAGTATACCAATTATCCAAATTATGAAATACTCATATACTCTAATGGATGTTCGGATGGCACGCAAGATTATATAGAGAAGTTACAGAGTGATCATTCTAATATTAGATCTATTCTATCTGATGATAATAAAGTATTTGTAGAGCCTAATAATATACTGATGGAATTAGCGGGTTATACTGATATTGTCTTACTTAATAATGATGTAGAGGTTACGGACTCATGGTTGTCAGAGCTTCGTCACTCAGCACGTCTTAATGAGGTATGTGGTATTGTGGGAGCTAAGATTCTCTATCCTGATGGACGTCTACAAGAATACGGAAGCGAAGTGTACGCAGATGGTTCTGGTGCTAATATAGGTAAGGGAGATGATCCTAATGATCAGGCTTATAGTAAGATACAGTCAGTCTCTTATGTGTCTGGCTGTTGCATGTATATCAAGCGATCTACAATCGGTAGGATCGGCAAGTTCGATATGACATATGCGCCTTGTTATTATGAGGACAGTGATTATTGTTATCGTGCATGGCAGTCAGGTATAACGACTATAGTGACACCTAAGAGTATTATCATACATAAAGAGGGCGCCAGTGCAGGTACTGACCTATCGGTAGGATTTAAGAAGTATCAATCGATCAATCGAGCGAAGTTCTTAGAGCTGCATGGACAATCTATAGAGAAGATCAATGCTAAAGCTCGTATGCAATCTGATTACAAGTCAACAATATAATCAAGTGGCAAAAATTGATTATTCAAGTTTTATATTTTCTCATATCCCAAAGTGTGGAGGGACAAGCTTCCGCAAGCTGATATATGAGTCAGCTGTTGCTTCTGGAGTGGAGAGTAAGACGATTTACATTCCTGGATATAATGGATTAAAGGTAGATAGAAACTTAATTCAATTATCAGCATTTCAGCTTAGGTCGTTTTCTAAGTTAGACCTTAGAGTTACGGCAATGCATGTGCCTTATAAGATACATTTGGAATACAGTTCTTTGGGATCTAACCCTTTGTATTTTACGTTGTTTAGAGAGCCATTTGAGAGGTTTCTCTCTCATTATTATTTCTTCTATTACAGGCAAGGTGCTGATAGTTGCAAGGGGATACATTTGTCGGAATTAGAAAGCAAGAAAAGAACCTCACTGATTAAGAACCTAAGTAATATCTATGCATCATATATAATGGGAGATGTCAAGTCAGGTCTGTATTCTGACCTTGATTTATATGAAGAAACCTGTGCTCGACTTAGCAAGCAAAACTATTGTTATGGACTTCTTAGTGACATGTCATCTTCATTAGATAGACTAGCTCATGTGTTGCCAGATTGGTTAGAATTAAAGACTGATTTTCCTCATATAAATGCCCATAACTTTTCTGCAACTTACAATGACCATATCACAGATGCTATGAGTCAGGAGTTTCAGCATCATAATGCACTTGATATTAAAATTTATAGCTATATCGTTAATAGCTTTTCTACCACATAAGATTTACTGAATGTAGCATCTTAAAGTAGGGATGTTCAGAAATAAGCTAGTCTGCTTACACTCAGGTTATTACAATATTTTGAATCACATCCATAATCCATTATTTGGCAACATACAGCCAATTATGGGGTCACATGTCTATCAGATTTGTCATTATTTTTTTAAAAATCCCGCCAAATTCACCCAGAATTTATATCCTAATCCCTGCAATTCTTGCAGGGCTAAAATAATGTAATCCCTCTGGAATTATAACTTCTTACTTCTGAATATCCCTGCTTAGTATTGAGGGAACCCCAATATCAATTGGGGTTGGGGAAAGTCTGTCTATTCCGTAAGATTTATTAGATTCAATATTTTACAAATTAGATCTACAACACTTTCTACATCTGCGACGTAATTATTAAACTTTTGTGGCAGTAGATTTCCTTCTCTTCCAAAACTCTCTGATAAAGTATCCTTTATACTTGCTACAGGAATTCTAAGAGGCTTATACTTCCATTCTTTTTCTGTCATGCCTGGTAGTAGTGCTTCTGGTAATCTTGAGTGATGCTCATTAGAATGTATAATGCCAGGAATATTAGCAAACCAACTGATCTTATGGTGCAGTGTACCGCTGTGGCAAAAGTAAGTGTCAGCTATGCTTGTCCATTGCAGAACTTCTGTTATCGGCTTGCCGATAAGATCAATGTAGGGTATGCCTCTCTCAGTAAGTTGCACTGCGATTTTCTTCTCCTCTATGATCGCTCTCTCGTAATTATTTCCTTCTCTTATAGACAGTTTGTAAGGTTTAGAATAACCATCTATTAAGTAGGTGACTGTTTTTCCTTTCGATGTTATCGCTTCATATAATGCAGAAAGTAACTGTATTTGATTTTCTAATATTCGATTGTCAGATCTGATGCTTACCCATATGCAAATATCATATTGTGACTTAGTTTTTTTTATTTCTGAATTTAATTTGCTAGTACTTCGTCTATTGGTATAATCCTTAAATCTTCTTATTGTAGAGTCAGAAATAGTAGCCGTCTGATAGGGTAGTACGAGCGGATTTCCAGGTAAGCTTTTTTGATTGAGTTCTTCTCTTTTTACTTTTGTAAACTTTCCCTTTTTTACTTCTGGAAATATCGATTCCAATTCGCCTATCGGCTTGTCACAATAGTAGATCTGATCTATTTTATTTATAAGGTTATTGGTGATTAAGGCATCTATAGCATTGATCTCGTTTAGTATGTGATGGGCTAAGTGATCGTGATATAATACGATCGCAGTTTGTTTTTGATTACTCTTTTTACTTCTGTATTTATATAGAGGAAAGAGACTGAGCATTTCCTTAATATCTATGATAGATTCTCGCTTTATTATAAGCTGGTTTTGTCTGGGTATATATAGTGCCAGTTTCTCATACCAATAATCTCCTACAATCAAGTAAAAACTCTGTTGGTCTAAGTACTCATAGACTATGCAGTGGTATGTATCAATATAAGGAATGTAACAGGCTACAGGCTTGATCATTTTCTCTGAGAATGGACTTTTGATAAGTGCTTGTTGATCATTTAGCCATTGTGAATGATAAGCTGTTGCGTCATCGATTCTTGAGATTTTCCTCCTATATTTTATTTCAGGAAGGTTATTTATTTTCTCAGTTTGATCATGTAAGCAAGTAAGGTCTATTCCATTATTATCCTCTATATCCTTAGCAAGGATAATCTTTAGATTCCTTTGTTTTAATTTTAAAAGCTTCTTTATAACTGACTTAATCAAGAGATAATTAGATTAGAGGACTAAAGTAGTAAAATCTCTCTATGAATGGACTTCTTAAGATAGTTGCAATTTGGTGAAAACTTATCAGTTAATATTTCTACTCTGCACTATTGTATTGCTTTTTACTGGAGCAAGATATGTTAGCTTAGGCAGTGATATTACCTCATTTATAGTGGCAGGAGATCGCTCCGTAGATCGCGATGTGCATCCTTATCCTATCAAAATCGCAACCAATTCTCAGGGTTATGATGGTCAGAAGTTCTATCACTTGGCACTTAATCCTTTTGATACTAAAGCCTATGAGTTTGGGATAAGGACAAACCTTTCTTATAGAAAACAAAGAATCCTATATCCATTGACGGCACATATATTAGCATTGGGTAATCATATAATTGTACCTGCAGCTATGGTAGTGGTTAATGTTATTTGTTTTCTATTCTATTTAATGATTGTAGCGAAGTTTTTTAAGACAGCTAATCTGATTCCCAGTTCTATAATCTTATTCGCTTGTCTACCAGCACTCTATATTGCTTTGTCACGAGATTTGGCAGAGGTTATGGGTTTGATGTTTTTAGTGCTGACTCTTTTTCAAGCATATAAGAAACAATATTTATTCTTTTTTATCGCTGCAAGTTGTGCCATCTTGACTCGTGAGGAGTCCATACTTGTCATATTTCCCATATCTGCTTTTCTATTTCTGACATCTTGGAAATCTAAATTTGGTTATCGTAATTTATTATTCGCGAGTCTACCGGGTGTGGTGTTTTTAGTTTGGAAATCATGGATATACCTTACTTATGGATCTTACGATAACATATTGGTGTCGATTCCGTTTTCAGGATTAATAGCTGGGTTCCAAGAGAATTTCCAAATTAGTTTCTCCGCAGATAGAGCTTCCATTGTTAATATGCTCTTTCCATTTTATTGCTTATATATTCTTCTATGGTACATAGTAACTGCAATCTATGCAAGCCGCTATCTCAGATTTAAAGAAGTGAGTTACACTTCTATGTTATCTTATGCATGGGTGCTATGGACTTGTTTTCTAAGCTTCTTGCCTAATATTGTATATAATGAAGAACTAAGTTTTGCAAGAGTTTTGTCTGTGTACGGTTTGCTATCATTGCTTCTCATTGTACTCCATACTAAGCCACCGAAATGGTATTATTTATTCTCAGTATCGATGATATCACTAATTATGATTAGGTTGGTTATGTATCCATAATGATTATCTCGTGAGTAATAAGATGAAATATCGAAAAGACATAGATGGCCTGAGAGCGGTGTCTGTAATTGCTGTAATACTCTTCCATATGGGATTATTTCCATTTGGATATTTAGGTGTCGATGTGTTTTTTGTGATCAGTGGTTTTTTGATTACATCATTGTTGTATATCGATCTGCAAGATGATTCTGTATCGATTTGGGATTTCTATATGCGACGGATCAGGCGTATACTGCCTTTGGTATTAGTAGTCAGTTTGGTGGCTTTGCTTATCGGAATTGTAGTTATGTTGCCGTATGATTTAGATAAGTTATGTCAGTCTATCATTGCCACAAACTTATTTGGTAATAACGTATTAGAGTATGTGTCTTCTGGAGATTATTGGTCGATACGTAATGAGTATAAGCCACTCATGCACACATGGAGTCTCGGAATCGAGGAGCAATTTTACTTATCTTACCCGTTCCTCTTCGTGATTGCTATGAGATTGGATTATGTATCCAAGAATCTGCTGTCGATCATAACTGTTATTGCAATAGCTTCATTAGCATTATTCTTTTGGTCTGATAGCTCGCAAGCTTTATTCTATCTGCTTCCGTTCAGATTTTTTGAGATAGCCATAGGTGGTATAGTTGCCATAACGATGATAAAGCATAGACTCTCTACTCGACGTATAACTCTCTTGGTTGTAGCTATTTTATTGACTATCGCAATATCTGTTTTGTATTTAGAATTAGAGAAATACATTGTAGTGGTGATCGTCGCTATGATTGCACTTCATTTATTATTATACAAACACTTCGGTTCCGTTAGTCGCCTTTTCTTAGAGAATCCGATTGTAGTTGCTATAGGCCAATGGAGCTTTAGCTTGTATATGTGGCATCAGTTGATATTGGCTTATACACGATATACAGTCAATAATGAAATGAGTGTGTTTGTCATTGGAGTTATGTTCCTTGCTTTTTTTGCTATTTCATATCTGTCTTATAGATTTATAGAGCAACCATTTCGTAAGCGAAACTCATGGAGTGACAAGAAAGTTCTGTTTGTTTTAGCTGGTTTGTTTTTGATTACAACTGTGCCTTCTGCTCTGATCTATATGAAGGGAGGCGTCGTTAAGTCATTTCCAGAGTTGGATATTAATTATGGAGACTCTTATCGAAATATGCATCTGGACTATAACACACAGCACCTGTCTCTCGATAAGCCTTTCAGTAATTCTGATAAGAAGAAAGTACTTGTGATAGGAAATAGTTTTGCCAGAGATTGGATCAATGTGTTATTCGAAAGTGGATATAAAAACGCTATTGAGATTTCTTACTTACCAACATTAAATGATAAAGCGATCGACCGATTAGCCGGCGCAGATGTCGTTTTTTCTTTTGGTATTAATAAGGCTGAGATGATGAGTAGGATAGAGGGAGCTGATATTCACATATCAAAATTTTGGAGTATCGGAGTCAAGAACTATGGTGAGAATAATGGAAACATATACGCCAAAAGAAATACGCCTGATTATTGTACCCAAACAATTAAACCTAATAATGGCGCTATCAATAGAAGTCAGTTATTGAAAGAATCATGGGGAGATAGATATATAGACCTCATGGGATTAAGTATGGATCAGCAAGGTGAGGTATCCGTTTTTGATAGTCAGTGCCGATTTATCAGTCAAGATGGATTACATTTCACCAAAGCTGGCGCTAAGTATTATGCTTCATTGTTTGCTCAAGAAAGTACAGTTCCTAATTTCAAAAACATGTTTGGCAATTGAGATTTAACTGATACAATCACTGTAAACTCACCAGACTCGTATTCCTTGACTCGTGCTTGCTTAAAATCTTCGGAATACCTACGATTGACACGTAGCCGTTTTACTCTTTTCATTGTTATTTGTTAGTGTAAAACGGTCAACCTATATCAGGGACGGACAACGGACAACTCATAACTCATAACTCATACCTCATTCCATACTTTGCACCTCATACCTTGCACCGTGTACCTTGTACCTCATACCTCCTAACTCATAATTCATACCTAATACCTCTCAACCCATACCTCACACCATACCTTGCACCTTGCACCTCATAACTCGCAACTCGCAACTCATAACTAATAACTCATAATTCATAATTCATAATTCATAATTCATAACTCATAACTCTCACCCCTTATAAGCAGTAATAGCTTCCTCCGCAGTAGCAAATATTTCAGCCTCACCTTTATTCAATATCATAACTCGATCGCAATGTTCTTTAATAAGATCCAGTGAATGACTGACATGTATAATCGTCTTACCCCTAAGGATACTATCTTCGAATGCTTTCTGAGACTTCTCCTTAAACATCTCATCACCCACATCACCAAAAAACTCATCGATGAGAAAGATGTCTGCATCCGCATGCAATGCAATGGCAAATGATAATCGAGACCGCATTCCAGAACTGTAAAACTTTATAGGCGTATCGATGAAGTCTTCCAACTCGCTGAACTCTATAATCTCCTCGAATTTGTCTCCGATTTCTTTAAAGGTCAAACCTAAGATTGTACCATTTACATAGATGTTGTCTCTTGCAGATAGATTCACATCGAAGCCCATACCTAACGCTAATCTGATGATCTTTCCCTCAGTCCTAATGATCGATCCCTTGTCAGGTTCCATGGCGCCTATGATGAGCTTTAGTAGGGTAGACTTACCACTCCCATTTCGTCCTATGATGCCTAAACATTCTCCTTTTTTGATGTCTATATTAATACCCTTAAGAGCCTCGAATCGTCTATCTTGATTAAAGTCAAATAATCTCCATATCCTCTTTGTAAAGGATAAGTTCTTATTGGACAATCTGAATGTCTTCTTTAGGTTTTTTATTTCTATTGCGTTCTCCATTATACTTTCTCTATCACCTTTTTAGCAAATTTTCTAAATAGGAAAACTGAAATAAAATATAGAACGATTCCAAATATGAGATTCTCTATGAGTAACGGTAGATACAAGGCATTATTTTCCAGGAGTGCAGCTCGAGTGTTAAGTATAACGCCTACGAAAGGATTGACATGGACAAACCAAGGATAGTTTTCGTAATAGAATTGTCCAGAGAAAAAGACACCTGATACCCAGAACCCAACCAAAGTAAATATATCCCATATATGAACGATGTCATCAAATATCGGTCTAATAAGCCCCAATAATATCGCAGCCGATGCTGAAAGCAAGTACCATGTAATTAGCACAACTGGAAATATATAGAAGTATGACCCTATGCCTGCACCCGTAAGCAATAGAATAACAAAATATGCCAAGAAATTAAATGCAACGCCCATGAATATCGATATCATATGGCTACTATAGAGATCTATCCAGTCAAACTGTATGTTCTCTGTAAGATACTTCTTGGTAATGAGAACCCGTGATCCCATCTTAGAAGCCTGCGAGAATGCTAACCATATTAATATCCCACAGAATAAGTATAAAGCATAATTCTCTTGGTCTCTCTGAAAAACTCTGGTGAAGATAAAGTAATAAAGTGCTATCTGAGTCAATGGATTAATCAATGCCCACAATAGACCGAATGCATCATTGTAATATCGCTTCTTAAAATCAACCTGCGCAATCTTCCATATTCTTTCCAGCCTCGTGTTGGCCGAAAAGTACTTAATGTAGATATGTCCTAATGCTTTTTTTATCATGAAAGTGCTTACCTATATTGATCTATAGCTGATGGCTTCTTTTTGACAAAGATAGAATAGAAGTTTCCAATATCATGCAGAATAGTAGAATTCATAGATTTTATGACTTGCAGGCTTCCTTTGACTTTATTATTCTTTCGAAGTGCTTTGCGTGCTGTCATAGCTTTGCTGAAATCAGTGGCATAGAAGCCCAGAAAGGCTTTAGTCAGAACAGAAGCGGTACCCCATCTTAAAGTAATAGTACATGCTATGATTATCAATAATAAACGCAAGAACTTAAATGGAGCCATTATTATCAATATTGGCCATGGTAGAAGCTTGTAATTGGTGTACCTTATGTTTTTGAAAGTCTGCACTGCGTATTGGCTATCGAACACATTTTTGATGGTCTGACCTCCCTTGTGATATACGATTGCGTCCGGGCAATACATACATTTATAATTACTTACGAATGCCCTCATGCCGAATTCTGCATCTTCATACCCAACAAAAAAATGTGGATCGAAAAAACCGATTTGCTCTATACATGATCTACTATAAAGACAGGCACCTCCTGAGGCACCTATGTTCATGTTAGCTTCACTGTACAGGCCTTGGTCGGCATCCTTGCCTATAGGAAGGATTTCTCCATTGGTCAATATCTTGTGCCCTGCACTGTCCATAAGATCGCGATTGTCGTAATCGAGCATCTTCATGGATAGCACATCTACTTTTTCTTTATCGGCAAATTCTATCGCTTTCTTAAGGCAATCTTTATTTACTGTCGCGTCATTATTGATCAGAGCGACATAGTCCCACGATAGCTTATGGAATTGATCAATGACTACTTTATTATGAGCTTTACCGAATCCTAAGTTTTCCTGATTTAGGATCAATTTGATATTGCGATGAGTACTATACTTTTCTGTTAGAATCTGACTATCTGATCCTCCACTATTGTTATCTACAAGATAGATGATGTAATCATTTATGCAGCTACTTACAATAGACTCTATACACTCGATAGTATCATCGAGTCCGTTATAGTTGACGACTATTATGGGTAGTATTTTGCTCATCTTAGTGAGACTAAAGATTATCCTTTTTACCGTATAATTGTATTCTATTGAGCGAAAAAAGGAAAATATTAGTAACAGGGACCCAGCGTTCTGGTACCACTTGGTTAGGTAATATCCTGAGTGCTGGAAGAACAGCGGGTTATATCCACGAGCCATTTAACACAACTAATGTACAACTGCACAACTCACCCATAAGTATTCCGTATCAATATATTGATAGCCATATCAATACCAAGGAGCAGAATAAGTATTCTAATTATTTAGATTATTTCTTACATCCTGGCCTTCGGTTTTTTTGTAATGCTCTATCTCCGATAAAAAAAATAGATAGCCGATATCTTCTTCCTGGATATCAGAACTATTTAGCTAAGAAGAATAGCCCTATAAGTATCATCAAGGATCCGTTTGCGCTGCTATCTTGTGAGTGGCTCCACAAGCAACATGACTGGGAAGTAGTTATAATTATAAGGCATCCTGCAGCATTTGCTCTTAGTATGAAAGAGAAGTCATGGATCGTCACACCGACAGTTTTCATGAATCAACTTGATCAATTAGATCATATCTATGCTGGCTATCACGAAATGGTAAATTCTTATTTGGCCATAGCAAAAAAGAAGGATGACCTTATAGGAAGCAGTATATTAGGCTGGAATCTTCTGCATATAGCAATCGATTATTATCGACAGAAATTCCCAAATTGGATATATCTCAGACATGAGGATTTATCACATAATCCGCTAACTGCTTATAATAAGTTGTATGATCTTATAGGATTAGAATATACCCAAGATGTGATCGGAAAAGTAAAACAAAGTACTACTGGTATGGCTACTTCTGGAGTAAACAGAGATTCTGAGAAAAATGTGTTAAAATGGAAGAATACCCTAAGTAAGGAAGAAATCAACCGAATTAAAGAAGAGACTTTTCCAATTTGGACTCGATTTTACGGAGAAGAAGATTGGTAATTAGGACTTTTATTAAGGGATAGATGATAAAACTTACTTATTTGTTCATTATACTTTTAATTTTATGACTCTTAATCAATTATAGACAATTCGCTCACACTGAGACATGAGTAAGCAAGGAAAAGGCGTCACATTATGGATAACCATCGCATTTGCAGTCATCTGGGCTGTATTGATTGGTTTAGATTATGGTAATAAGCATCCTAGATATTATTTCTCTTTCCAGTATTTCCGTTTCGCTGGTTTGTTTTTCTCTATATTCATTATAGCAGGCGGCACTTATTTACTCAAGATTAATAATTACCTGAGCTCTCAGTTTTTGAAGCCCAGAGGAATTCATGTTGTTGGTCTATTGCTACTAATTTTTAGCTTGGTCATATTTTTCAATAGGAACTTTGGAGAGACAGAGAGTAGCTTTTCAGACCTGATAAGTTTCTGGTCATTTGCTGTTTTTAATCTATTTGTGCTGACTTTATTCGTCATTATACTGAGGAGTATGGGACAATTAATAAAGCACAGACTTTTGAGACGTTTGTTACTTCCATCATTTACAATAGAGACTGCTATTGGTATTGTCACATTTACAACCTTATTGTTTTTTACAGCTGCTTTTGGATGGCTTAGTGTCACAACTGTTTTATTATTCTTGTTTTTGATAGCCGTAGCTAATATTACTTTCTTGGTTAATCATATCAAAGGATTTTTATTTACACCGATTTCCTTAGATAAGACTAACCTAATGGGTTGGGCTTCTTTTGTATTTATCTTATTCTTTTTAGCGGTGAATTTTCTGTCTATACACATACCATTTCCGGGAGGATTTGATTCACGTAATGTATATGTCAATATATCTAAATTGATAGCGCAGAATGGATCTCTTGTAGAAGGCTTCCAGCCATATAATTGGTCATTATTGATGTCTGTTGGTTTTATCATGTTTGACTATGTAGAGTTGGCTTTAGGATTATCATTTTCAGCTATCGTCTTGTCTGCTATCGGAGTATATGAGTTTAGTACTAAGGTGCTTAAGATAGATTCTAATAAGACTTTATTTGCAATTGGCTTATTCATAGTTACTCCAGCATTGGTCAATCAGATGTTTGTGGAGATCAAAGTAGATTTTGGAATGCTATTCATCCAGTTGGCTTCCTTACTCGTTTTTTTCAGATGGTCTTCTGTTGTAAATGACAAAACATCTGGCCATTATAAGTTGCTCATTTTATTAGGCTTGTTATGTGGTTTTGGAATGGGTGTTAAGTTGATCAATATGTTTTTGGTATTTGTACTATTAGCTTTGATATGGTGGGAAGAAGAACACAAGTATGGTTTGATTGGTGTACTGTTAATCAGTGTCTCGATATTAATTTTTGCAGGAATTGATGAACTTAGTGGCTTGCAGGTATATCATAAAAGTATACGTTTGACTTCATTGGGATGTGGAGTTATTGGAGTAGGTCTATTGATATTTGGGTTCATTAGAGATAGTCATTCATCAATTCATAAAGTAACTTGTAGTGCAATCATGGGATTTTCACTACTGATAATGTTCTCTCCTTGGGTGGGTAAGAACTACATGGAATCCAGATCATTCAGTCCCAAGAAGCTTATTTTAGGAAAATCACCAGGACCAGATGTAGGTAATTTCTTTATTATAAATAAGAAATATAAAGATAGTAAGAAGCAAAAGAAATGATAAGAAAGATTATTAACATATCGTCTATCAAGACATTAATCTTGCTATCTATTCTGTCAGTGAGTATGATTACAGAAAGCTTTGCACAAGTAGCTAAAGAAGATAAGCCTGTTAAGGAAAAGTATGAGTCTTACGATACGAAAAGGGAAGAGATACAGAGATATTTTGGATATGAGTTATTATTATATCGCTATCTCTCCACTCCATATGACGCTACTGTCAATACAACCCAGCCATTCAGTTATGTAGAGGTAGGTTTTTTATTTATCCTTTTCTTACCGATACTTTTACTCTTTTTGATAAGGCATAAGAAACTCTATTTCTATTTGTTTCTTTTATATCTCATATTCTTGTGGATTATTTCGACTTCTAATTCTTTTGTTTTTTCACATCAGAAAGCTCAGATCAAAACCACCGACGCAGCTTTAGAAAATTATGTTAATGAAGTTGCTTTTAATACGGAGCCATTGGATATTATAGTAGCTAAGATACATCTTGCGAGTAGAACAATCTATACTCCATTAGAATCTTTTGGTAATACAATATCAGGAGATTCTGATCATGTGACTTATCCAATCCTATTCTTACTTTTTGTGTTAATCTCTTTTTTCTTAGTGAGAATAACAAGTAGTTATAATGATAACTTCAGATACTTTGTTGGATTGACTTGGTTATATGGTTTTTATTGGTTGACATTTGGAGGGGGTATTGTCTGGTATGGTTATATTCTTCTTCCATTAATATATCTTTTGATAATCAAATTATTCGATGAATTAAATAACAAAGAAAAACTTGTCCATAAATATTTATATTTCACTTTTGTTGCCCTTGGATGCTTTTGGATGCTTATAGCATCTGTAGATCGAGTGTCTAATGTCAAGCCTAATATACCAGAAGCTAACCTTGGTCAAGGAATATTTAACCCTACTTTCTTTGATTACGCAACAGGTAAGATTACTAAGAATCAAGTGATCGAAAAAATGTACCCCAACTTAGAGAACAGCTTAGATCGAATGAATAGTGAACAGGATAGTTATATCTGGCGAGTAGGCACCAGCATGACTTACTTCATAGAAAATAATAATAAGAGGGTGGTGATGGATAACCAATTAGGATTATTCCATCCCTTAAACTTTACCTACCCAGATAAGCAAGAACTCGTTGAAGTAATGAAGACTTCTAACTTTAGATTTCTAATTATGGATCTCCAGACAGCTACAATAGATCAGACTCCTAATAAGACTCTCACTAAGAAATACAAAGCTTTAGAAGAGTTTGTAAGGGATAATCCTAAAGTAAAATTATTAGCTACAGATAGGATTCTCGCTGTCGACAATGGAGGCAAAATAGGATATACTTATGGCTTGTACGGGAATGTCTATTACCCTGGCCGATATGCTGTATTTGAATTTCTGTAAACTATGAGAATTGTATCCTTTCTAATAGATAGAAAATTACTCAATATTCTTGTAGCTGTTGTCTATTACATAATAGTCGTCACCACACACAGACAAGTTGGGAGATTCATAGCACAGAATCTGGATAGACCATTAGGTAGAGAAGCATATAATCTCATAGTTCTGTCCATCGGGATTATTAGTTTATTGGGATTGCTTCTCTTGTTACAGAAGAATTTTAGAAAAAAGCTTAGTTCAGCAGAAAAGAAAAAGACTCTGGGCTACTTAATATTTCTCATTGCTCTTATCGTGATAGCGATCAATCTTATAATGGTTGTCAATGTAGAAATCATTCACATAGCACAGTATTGTGCCATGGCGGTCCTGTTATTTCCTCTTCTCAAAAACTTTAACATGGTACTCTTTTATACTACCATATTAGGGGGACTCGATGAGGCTTATCAATACTGGTATCTATTTCCAGAGAAGTCTAATTACTATGATTTTAATGATGTAATTATTAATTTCTTAGGTGTTTGCTTAGGATTAATTATTCTCAAATCACAGGGATTGTCCGATGTTAGGAAATCACCTGAATGGTACAAATCAAGCATATTTTGGACGATATTAGTGATAAGCGGTACATATATCGTAGGAACGGCAACTGGACTCATTAGTATCATGCCTGTGGAAGAAGGCGATCCAGCATTAATAACTCTCATAAGAAAGTATGAGCCAGGTTTCTGGAGAGAGCTACCGCCTAATGTTAAGTTTCATATCGTAAGGCCTTTAGAGTTTATCATATTAATTATAATTTTAATGTGTTCGTTCGTTAAATTAGGTAAATAACTGATTTACTGAATATTATAGCTTACCTTTGAACTAATCATTAGACATACTTTTATACTTCATGAGACCACATTACGATAATACTTTCATAGTCATACCTGCTAAGGATGAGGAGAGATTTATTAGGGGTCTTATAGAAAAACTTGTCTCTCTCGGTTTCTACAACATCGTATTAGTTAATGATTGTAGTAGAGATAGAACGAAGTCCATCGCTATAGCAACTTATCCAGATATTACGATCATAGATCATATCATTAACCTTGGTCCAGGAGGCGCTACTCAGACAGGTATAGATTATGCTCTAACAAGAGGAGCAGAATTAATATGTACAATTGATGCAGATCACCAGCATAATCCTGTGGATCTCATTGCCCTGATAGATTGCATAGAAGAAAGGGATGTAGATCTTGTAATTGGTAGTCGATTCAAAAAGAAAAATAATATTCCTGTATCTCGGATGTTCTTCAATTTCGTAGGAAACATTATCAATTTCTTTGTCACTGGATTAGTTATCACAGACAGCCAATCTGGGCTTAAGGTAATGAGTAGAAGATTTGCAGAGAGTCTAACGATCACCTTCAATGGTTTTGAGTTTTGTATAGAAATCATCAAGAATGCTCAGATCAATAAAAGCAAAATCTACGAATATCCCATCGATGTAAAGTACACTAAAGAAACAATGGATAAGGGGCAGAGTATGAATTCAGGATTTGAGATGCTCGCAAGACTGTTTAACCCTTTTAGGAGCTAAGCAATTCTACACTACTTTATAGTAATCTACATTTACTTCTTCTCCCCAACAAAGTGATCCTTCTTAAACTTAAATAAAACATTAAAGCTTGTAAGGCTACCATATATTCTTGTGATGTATTGTTGGAGATTGACTTTCTCCTCATCCGTCATGCTGCTGCTATTAATACGTTGTTCCATGACTCTGATACGATCTCTGACCATCACGATCTTATGGAAGAATGTATCTATAGGCATTTCTTTAGACTTGAGACTTTCATCTCCAGGCTTGAGTATCAACTGGCCGTCATTCCATTTATCTCCGAGTTCTACGGTGTCATTGATCGCATTATAAGTTCTGAGGATTCTGAGAAGGGACTTTTCAGCTTCGTTAAAGCTCACAGACTCAGCGTAGGGTAGAGCTTCTATGACTTCCCATTCATTGTATTCTTTGCCGACAAGTTTCTTGCCGTAGGTCATGAAGATGGCGCTGTAAGCAGCGACATCAACTTCTATAATGACGCCTTCTCCATATGCGGGATGCTTTACTCTTGATCCAATACCGAGGGTTGTATTATTTTCACTCATACTTAACTAATATCTGTGACGAAATTTTGTTTCCGTCATCAAATATAAGGTAGTATATGCCATCTTCGTAATGAGTTAAGTCAATTTTTGTATTCTGACTTTCTGTATGGTTAATTTGATCGATTAATTGTCCTGTCGTTGAGATGATTTGACAATTAGATGTCGGAGTGTTTTCGCTGATATAAGCGATTCCGTTTGTTGGATTAGGGTATACTGATATTTTGTTATGTGCTATTGTTTCTTCTTCCGTGGCGGTATTGATTGATATATTAAAATCCCATATCCCTCTTCCGTAAGTTCCATATCTGACTTTATTTTTACCTTCCAGAACTTCTACACTCCAGTAGGCTTGATTAGGTGATTTTCCTTGGCTGATGTCATACCATCTTTCTTTATTCTTGATATAGACATAAGGGCCTGCCTCAGTGGCTGCAAATATGAGATTCTCATCATGACTATATGCCATGTCAAATACTGTAGTTTGCGGAAGTCCGACAGACATATCGCTAAAACTCTCACCTCTATCCGTAGATATGTAGACAGGGGCATTATCATAACCTGATCCAGAGATGATTATATTATTAGGGTAATTTTCTGAGGATAATATCTTATGACCGTAAAGGTGGTGAGCTTCTGTTAGTCCAGTAGTCGATATATTGAATGTCTTACCACCATTTATAGATTTAAAGAACTGCCCATTAGTAGTCATGACATATAACTCTGTATCATAGGTGCTATTAGTCCCGATGGCACTAATCTCTCCTCCGAACATGCTAAAGTCAAAGTCGAATTGATTGATAAACAGTTGTCCGATATCCGTTATTTCTAACTCGATAAGATGCGATCCGTTCTGACCTTGATTGATATTACCACCTGCTAAAAAGATTCCATTTGCTACATTGGGGTTAGCGGTAATCGGTGGTAGCCAGACACTTTCTTGTTGCGAGACTATTGTATAATCTGCGTAAGGAGTATTAACCTGTGTAGGATTTGCAAAGTAACTGACGAGGCCTCCTGGGAAAACTGTCCAGAGGCTTTTATCCTGATTCGTATATGTCAAGTGTCCAAAATCTCCTGCATACATCTGCTCAAAGAAAGCAGTTCCATTCTCAAAGTCAAGAGTCTTTTGCAATCCCTGATCTTGTGAGCCAGCGAAGATATATTGATCTTCTGTCGGATGTGTTCTTACACTATAATACTGACTGATATTTAGATTAAGCGTTCCTATGTTACCGAAGTCGTTGCCAGAATTATAGGATGTGCTGATACCGCCATGATTACTAACTGTGATGATACTGTTTTGACCAGTATTGTATTCTTGTATATCCATAATATCTGCATGTAATTTGACAGATATATTACTGTAGTACTCTGCCCAGTGATTGACCATGCGCCAAGTTCTACCGCCATCTCTACTGATATGAGCATTGACTTCACATATCATCATTAAGTTAGGGTTAGATCGAGAGACAAATAGACCTCCTTCCCATGGATGGAACCCAAAGGTATACAGTCGTTGCCATGAGCTCCCACTGTTAGTACTTCGCATGAGGCGCTTATCACCATCTACGATATATAACCAGTCGCTCGTTCCTCTTCTGACCACTTCCAGGTTAGCTTGCCCGCTACTGCCAAAACTGACAGCAGAATTAGCCTGGATAAGATCTAAGTGCTGAGTAGCTTTATTCCATTTATACATAAAACTTAACGATCCGCTCTTCTGTTCCAATAAATAGAAATTAGAATCATAGCGATGACCATCCATAGCAATATTGTCTAGATCACTCGTGCTAAATTCTTTAGCAACATTGTATGATAGTCCACCATCTGAGGAATGGTATAGCCTGATGTCTTGGTTTGCTCCAGGGTCTGCTAAGAAGAAAATGTCTTGACCTTTATTTAGACCAATTTGATGCTTGATTTTTAGTTTGTTCACATTGCTAAATCCGTCTGCCTTTCTCCATCCAGTAAGAGCTTCATAATAGTGTGGTATACCAGCTATAGCTGCAATAATTCTAACATTGTAAGATTGCGGATTAGGGTACATAACTTCCAGAAATCGCTTGTCAAACCTAAGCTCATCGATGACGACTTCCCATGATAGCCCATCTATACCTCCTTTCCATATAGAACCTCCGTCCGCCATCGCATATAGTTTACGATTCAGTGAGTCGTATGTTGTCTTAGTGATACTTCCAGCTTGGTTACGACTGCCTCTTTCTTCCCATTCTGCGATTAGAGTACCGTTGTCGATATTTACCATACGAGTCTTTTCTGTCCTCGTGTTATTACTTAGGTTACTCTCATATTTAGAAGATGTATTCTTATACTCGATCTGCTTCCAGTCAGTATCGGGAGCACAATTATGTATAAGTTCTAACCATGCTTTTTTATTGAGATGCTCCTTCCTCTCTTCCATATCTGATTGTACATAAGTATCAGTAGGTTGAAGGTGCCCATGTGTGGAGACATTATCACTGCATGATGACATAATGCATAGCATTAGCGTACATACTATAATACGGAAGTAGGTATGACTACAGTCTGTGATAACGTGGATATTAATTAAATAAATAGAAAAAAACCTGATAGGATTGTTGATTGTCTATGTAACTGCTATTAAAAGCTTAGACTAATCTGTAGAGCATATTGAATGATCAAAAGTAATATATAATGATCACTTCTAACAATATCAAAAGTTAAGTAAATCGAAAAATGTTTGCTGCTTGAAGGTTAAGTTAGTCTGCGCTATAATTATGCAATGCATAGCTGTCTAAAAATTGATCATCCCACCGTTAAAGTACTATAACGAAAGAGCTTATAAGCTCGCTGCCAGATATATGTTAATATTTTATATATTAGATAATGGCGTAATCTGTAGTGATATGAAGCATTAACTAATGACCTGTAGAAAGCCTTCGTTATTTAGGATTTCCCGTAACTATCATCCCAGTTTTTCGGCCTTGGATCGTGCAGTTTACCCTCAGACTTGCCTACTAACATAGCCACAGTTGCATCGCCAGTTACATTGATTGTAGTCCTGAGCATATCCAGTGGTCTATCTACTGCAAATATTAAAGCTAGTCCAACAAGTAATATCTCTTGGGGAACAGCTAATGCTTCTAATATAGCTACAAGCATGACCATACCTGCTCCAGGCACAGCAGCAGATCCTATCGAAGCTAATGTCGCTGTGAGGACTATAGAGAGCTGCATAGTGAGCGTTAATTCATAATTCATAGCTTGGCATATAAATACTGCAGCAACTGCTTGATATAGACTGGTCCCATCCATATTAATAGTAGCTCCTACGGGACATACAAAACTTGATATTTCTTTGTCAACACCTAAGTGTTCTTCCACCCGTTCCATAGTGACGGGTAGGGTAGCTGCCGATGAACTTGTAGAGAATGCTAATAATTGGGCAGGACTTATGCCCTTAAGAAAGAAGCCTGGACTTTTTCCTACTATAAATGTGACAACTAATAAATAGACAGCAACCATAGTCAATAGACCCAATACAACAGTAGCGGCATACCAAGCCAAAGCCACAAATACATCGGGATTAGTTGTCTCGACAATTAGTGAAGCTAAGAGTGCAAATACAGCATAAGGAGCGGTAAGCATGATGAGATCTATCATTTTCATGATAACCTCATTAAGACTGTCAAAGAAATTTTTTAATGGGCGTCTTTGCTTCTCTTCCACCATAAGAAGGGATATTCCGAATAGAATCACAAAGAATATGACTTGAAGCATATTCCTATTATTAGAAGCTGCAGAAAATATGTTATCTGGAACCATATCCTCGATAAACTTAAGTGGCCCCTTTGTTTTTTGAGATTCTGCGGAAGCGATTCTTTTGCTTGCATCTGTGTTATAGGCAGCACTGAGTTGCTCTACTGTTTCTTCACTTATGCTATTGCCGGGTTGTATGACATTGACAAATACAAGACCTATGGTAATGGCAATAATAGTTGTAAGTATGTAAATACTGATAGTCTTCAGTCCGATCTTCGAAAACTTAGCGATGTCCTTGAGGTCGGATATTCCCTTTATAAGACTGGCTATAATAAGAGGTATCGCTATGAGCTTAAGTAATTTTATAAATATTGTTCCTAGTGGTTTGATCCAATCTACAATGAATGATTTCCCTCCATCAAACTGACTAAAGATTAGACCAGCGATTATGCCCAGTAGCATTCCTAATAATATCTGCCAGTGTAATGCTAATTTTTTCATCTATTTATATTTTATACTATTTAAGGTTGAAGATGTCCCATTAGATTTAGAAATTGATTTTTCAAGTTCAAGGCATGAGCGAATGATTTCGATGCAGACGAATCGAGTATAATAACACTTGAAAAAAGTGAACCACGATAGTGGGTGGGCTGAATGATAGTCTTAACTACCGTGAGCCTGCCTGCCACAATAGAGGTAGATATTTTTAACGAAGAAACTGGAGAATTAGGGCAATGTATACGGGACATTCTTTATCTTAAAAGTAAAAGTTGCATTGAGGATATAAAATTTTGACACTGGAAAGATAAGGATATTGTTCTTTTTTAGACTTAAGAATTACTTTACATAATCTAAGGATACCATAAGATAGAAAAAGCATCTCAAATGTACAGTAGAGTGAACAGTAGAGATGCTTTAAAAAAAAACCGAGGACGGACTACCGGTTAATCCTTGTCGAGAGCCTATTTTAGAGTCTCCTTTTTACTTTCTAACTCAGTAATAGGTGATTTAATAGAGTCAGACATATCCTCTTTTAAGTGTTATATGTATTCTGGTAGTATGTTTTCTGCGCTATTATCTTTGTTATCCAAATTGTTATTTATGTATTATAAATAAAATTATATATTTCTATTATCAGCTTTGTTTTTCTCCAATAACGATACGTCCTTCATGAACCAAGCCATCTCATCATTAGCAGTAGGGCCATATGGCATAAGTAAAGTGCCTTTATTACCATCTTCAGTTTCTAAGATATAAAGTATAGATAAGTCATCGGGGTTACTCATTCCTTCATATCTATACTCTTTAATGATCTTTACCTGATTTGGTTTGAAGAGTTTTTCAGACGCAAGATCTTTTAGTTTCCCATCATGCATCTGATAATTAGAAGTATATCCTTTAGCTATATACTCATCAATCTTAGTTTTCTCATGTTTAGTATTCGGATGTAACATAGTTTCAATTTTATGATTTGGTGTTTGTGAAACCTACTCTTTATAGTTAAGCAATGTTCGATAGATGATAAGCTACATATGGTTTATTTATATTTTTATATAAAAGATTGATACATACGTACATAAGTCGTATTTTTATAGTACAAATGACGCATTATGACCTATTCTAATTTTAACCATAATAGCATTCAGGACTTTCTTAAAGAGCCATTAGCTATCTATAATCACTCTCCATCCTTAAGTTTTATTGACTTGCTTAATGACAAGTTTAAGCTTGTAGAGCTTATACAGGCTGGTATTTCGTTTGGTTTATTTGAGAAGATAAGAGCGATATTCCCTTTTACTATGCAGGATTGGTCGGCATTTTTGGATATTTCTCCTAAGTCACTTCAGAGATACAGTAACGATAAGCGAAGATTTAAGCCCATACATTCTGAGAAGATTATTGAGCTTGCTGAGGTGATTGTATATGGTATAGAGGTTTTTGAAGATGCTAGTAAGCTTAAGTTATGGCTGGATACTCCATCTTTTGCATTGGGTCGTATGAGGCCTTTAGATCTCATTAAGAATTCTTATGGGAAGGAGCTGGTCATGAGAGAATTGACAGCAATTGAGTATGGGATATTTGCGTAAGAAATGCTTGTATACAGACTTAATAAGAAAAAGTATAAAGATTCCCTTACAGGAAAGGGTGCTGCGATAAGGGGTGGTCGATGGAATAGCCCAGGCATAGAAATTATCTATACAGCCTCCAATCGTGCTCTGGCGATGTCTGAAGTAGCAGTGCATGTAACTTTTGAGATGATGCCAGATAGTTATTGGGTAATGGAAATAGAGATCCCAGATGATATTCCTCAACTTAAAGTAGAAGAGTTACCTGAGGATTGGAATGGATTCCCTTACACAGAATCAACAAGAAAAATAGGAGACCAGTTAATTAATAATAATAAACACTTGTCATATCTCGTACCTTCTGCTGTCGTTCAGAAAGAGTGGAATGTACTAATTAATCCTTTTCATAATGACTTTAAGAAAGTCAAAATCTTGAGTACTGATTCTTTCCAATTAGATCGGCGATTGTTTTAAAATATAATTTTCATTACACACAAGCGCAAGAGTTAAGCCTTCTTTAGACCTCTGACCATTTCACGTTTTTTGTGTGGACCATTAAGCAATTCTAATTTATATCCCACTGACTTCAAGTTCCGTTTGAATTGACCTTGAGCACAATAGGTCACAATGATTCCTTTAAGCTTCAGCGAGTTATACAATTTTTGATGTAATGGCACTTCCCAGAGTTCAGGCTGACAAGTAGGGGCGAATGCGTCATAATATATAATATCGACAACTGGATGGATACTCAGTTCTTGGACATTGACATTATGTTTTGCTAAAAAGAAGTTCTTGCTGATGGCTACCTCTTTGTTCCACTCAGCTGAGTGCATCCTAAGAAATACATCATTATTATCTTTACCAACTAATTTGTGATAATTGAGTTTCTCTGCGTCCTGTGACGATACAGGATCAGATTCTACAGTAATGTAGTGAATATCCATACCTAACTTAATGCCTTCTAAATAGGACAAGTATGCATTAAGTCCAGTGCCAAAACCCATTTCGAAAATGGTGACAGATCTATCACCTTGCCTCCATTTGTGATATAATCCTGCAGATATAAATACATGTATAGACTCGTCTATGGCACCATAGATTGAATGGTAATGTGCATCGTACTTTTCACTATAGATCGTATGTGACCCATCCTGAGAAAGCAAAAGCTTCTGGAATTCCAATATAGATATGTGGTACTATTGATTAAAAGACATTGACACAAATCGTCGGTAATAACTTAAAGTTATTAGGACAACCTACACCTTTCTTTGCGCAAGAGCTAAATACAGACATAACTAAAAGTAAAGCAAATATCTTAGCTACGTTTCTTAATTGATTTCTTTTCATAATATTATCTCAATTTCATTATTATCCAACGATAACAGGTGCAAAAATATTACCAATAATTATACATTGCTTAAAAATTACATGTGATAAGTAATAAAAAACAAAGATTTCATCTAATAGCGGTAGGAGGAGCAGTCATGCACAATGTCGCGATTGACTTAACTGACATGGGGCATCATGTCACGGGTTCAGATGATGAGATATACGAACCATCTCGGTCCAGACTCAGTAAGCGTGGGCTTCTTCCTGAGGAAATGGGATGGAATAAATCGAGAATAGATGCATCAATCGACTGTATTATACTTGGGAAACATGCTAGAATAGATAATGTCGAGTTAATAAAAGCGCAAGCACTTGACATTCCGATCTTTTCTTTCCCAGAATTTATTAATCAGTCATCTCCGGCGAGTAAGCGAGTGGCAATAGCTGGAAGTCACGGCAAGACTTCTACCACTTCCATGATTATGCATGTACTCTCGGACCAAGCAATGGAATACGATTATTTGGTCGGAGCTCAGATAAAAGGATTCGATAAGATGGTGAAGTTGTCTGATGCCGATGTTCTTATTGTAGAAGCAGATGAGTACCCGAGCTCGTGTATCGATATGAGAGCTAAGATGCTGCATTACAAGCCTACTATCTCCGTAATTACAGGTGTCGCTTGGGATCATGTGAATATCTATAAAACCTATGATTCCTATAAAGATGTATTCAGAGAATTCTTAAATAAAATGGAAGAATCGGCTGTTTGTTTCTTTGATCAGACGGATAAGGAGCTATTGTCCATCATGCTATCTGAAAAATATCCATTGAGAAGAGAAGGATACACTCCTTACCCAAGTAATCAGAAAGGAGAACTATTAGAAGGAGACAGACGCATTCCGATTAAGATATTCGGAGAACATAACTTACTTAATCTTCAGGCGGCACAATTAGTGTGTAAGCAACTCGGCGTCAGTCGAGAGGACTTTTTGGAATCTATTCAGAATTTTGAAGGAGCAGCTAAGAGATTAGAACTCATCTATGATTCTGAAGCTATCAAGGTATACAAAGATTTTGCACATGCACCATCTAAGTGTGCAGCTACAGTCAAAGCTGTAAGAGCTAAGTATCCTAACAAAAAAATTAGAGCTGTGATGGAATTACATACGTTCAGCAGTTTGTCTGCTGATTTCATCAAGATGTATGCTCACTCTTTAGACGGCTTGGATCATGTGTCAGTCTTCTATGATCCTCATGCCGTAGCAATGAAAAAGATGGAACCTATAAATAAGTCACAGGTCTACGATGCATTTGCGACTGATGGATTAGTAGTCATAGATAATAGTGAAGAGTTGTCGTCATTTATATATCAGATGACAGAGGATAAGGACGAGATATTGCTAATCATGAGTTCGGGTAACTTAGGTGGTTTTGACCTTAATCTATTCGTAGATTCACTGAATTAACTGTATCTTCGCCGCTTCTTAATTGAAATTATAAAACAAACCTTATGTCAAGAGAGATTACACTAAGAGATGCACTGAGAGAAGCCATGTCAGAAGAAATGAGAAGGGATGAAAATGTCTTCTTAATGGGAGAGGAAGTTGCCGAGTATAATGGCGCTTATAAGGTGAGTAAAGGAATGTTAGACGAATTCGGTGCAAGGAGAGTGATCGATACGCCTATTGCAGAGTTAGGATTTGCAGGTATAGGGGTGGGTGCTGCAATTAATGGACTTAGGCCTATCGTAGAATTTATGACTTGGAATTTTGCGGTATTGGCTTTTGATCAGATTGTTAATAATGCCGCAAAGACATTATCTCAGTCTGCAGGAGAGTACAGGTGCCCTATCGTATTCAGAGGTCCATCAGGATCTGCAGGACAGTTGGCGCAGCAGCATTCGCAGACTTTTGAGAGTTGGATGGCTAATGTACCCGGTCTTAAAGTAATCTCCATTGTAGATCCTTATGATGCGAAGGGACTTATGAAGTCTGCAATCAGAGATGATGATCCGATTTGCTTTATGGAGTCCGAGCTTCTCTATGGACATAAAGGTGAGGTACCTGAAGAAGAATATCTCGTGCCAATCGGAAAAGCAAAAGTTAGAAGAGAAGGAACCGATGTAACCATCGTATCGTACAATAAAATGTGCCTCATCGCAGAACAAGCTGCTGAGGAGTTAGCTAAGGAAGATATATCCGCAGAAGTCATTGATCTCAGAACAATCAGACCTCTTGACTATCAGACAATCGTAGATTCTGTCAAGAAAACTAATCGTATTGTTGTAGTAGACGAGTGTTGGCCATTCGCTGGAGTCTCAGCAGAGGTTGCTTATGAGATCCAGAAATATGCATTTGATTATTTAGATGCACCTGTCACAAGAGTCAACAGTGCAGATACTTCATTGTCATATGCACCCACATTCGTAGAGGAGTTCTTGCCTAATCCAGCTAAGGTTATAAAGGCAGTGAAAGAAGTCATGTATGTGAATGCTTAAGTAAGCATTGTAACGTAATGGAAAAGTAGCTTGAATTTTGGTGTCTAATATTTATCTTATTTTAGATAGAAAGAATCGTATTTTCAAATTCTTAATCCATTAGTTATGAAAGTCTATCACATCTTTTGTTTTCTATTTTGTACACTTTCTTTATCAGTTTCTGCTCAAGACAATTCTGACGATACCGAAGCGATTTATCCGACAAAAGGAGATCATGAGCTATCAGTCAGCCTTGGATTGTATACATCAAACATAACCGAGGACGGCTTCGGAACCTTAGAAGGAACGAACTATCTCAGAAAATTAGGAGCTGCTATTAGTTATGATGCCTACTTGTCCAAGACATGGAGTATCAAAGGTAGACTCAATTATGACCCCAAAGGCTTCAAAACATTTTTCTATAACTTGAATGTGAACTATATTACGGTTGCTGGAATGGCCAATTGGCATTTCGGAAAACGTAAGAGATGGTACTTGCAATTTGGTCCATACATAGGTTACAACATTTCTGAAAGTACTGATCCTGCTATTATAAATTTTGAAGGAGTGAAATCGACTGACTTTGGATTGAACTTAGGAATAGGTGTGAAAATTCCTATTGGAGGTCAGATGTTTTATCTTGAGTCAGATGGACAGACACCTTTCGTGGAACCATTTAGTGATGATGGCACTGATGCAAGAGAAATTATCGTCCGAAATAGTTTGTCCATAGGTATTTTATTTTGATCCTAAAACATTATTTGTAATCATTTTATGAGCTGAAATCCATTCATTATCATAATGATTTTATTTGTGACATTTCATATTGCATCAACCCAAGACAATAATCAATCCATCAAAGAATTCCCTACCCAAAGTGATGCTTAATTATATATAGGAATAGGAAACTATAGCTCTTATATGAGCGAAAATAAACTACAATCTGTAGATGGTACTGGTCGAATTGGAAACTTAGGTTTTAACCTGGGTCTTGACTATTATTTTAATAGTAAATGGAGTTTAAAAGTAAGGATGGGGTATGATCCTAAAGGCTTCAGTTTTATCACATCTGAGGTAACTTTAGACTATTTTACAGTACCTGTTTTAGCTAATTGGCATTTTGGAATTAAGAAAAGATGGTATCTGCATTTCGGACCCTATTTCGGCTATCTTATATCAGATAATTTGGATGGGGCTCTTGAATTTCGAGAATTAGACTATGGTGCTAATGTGGGGTTAGGTATAAAAATCCCTATTGGAAATTTAAACTTCTTTATAGAATCTGATCTCCAAAGTTCATTGAGAGAAGTATTCGATGATGGTAAGAATTTAAGTAATCAATTAATACAAAGGAATGCCATTTCTTTAGGAATGATTATAGGTAATTACAAATAGTAATTGTTCAAAGTATTCAAGTGATGCTCATTATGTAAAGTATTAAACATGACAAATTCTCTAAGGGTCATGTTGCCTAGGTATGGATGGGGAATAACATATTTGGAAAGTGCTTTTTCTGATAATTTTCCGACGTTCTTATTGATTAATTTCATTTCTCGATTCAGTTTTTCTAATAGTGCTTGTCTATCCGATAGTTTGACATGTCCTGGAACTACTGAATCAGGAGCTTCAAATTTCTTGTCAGTATAATTCTTGACAAAGTCATTATTCAAGAATTCAAACGACTTTTCTTCATGTTTCCTTTTTCCAAATTTAAACCTCAGAACCATCTTAGGTACAGATAGTGCTTGGTTGATCGTTTTGTAGAGTTTAATAAGATGGAGTAGATGCTGTCCAGCTGACCAATTCTTAGAATCTGGAACAGCTTCGAATTTGTCTATTGGGTGATTCTCATACCATTGATTGACTTTCTTTGTACTGTCAATTGTAAGCTGTTGTAAGTCTGGTTTTACCATATTGGTTATTAATAGTAACTTAGTAATATTAAGTAATCATTCTAAAGATATAGGATAGCTTCCTCATATCCAATAAGTATATCGCGGATAACTAAGTATCATGAAAGTAACCATTGCTGCTAACCAAGAAGATGCGTTCAAGAAAAAAATAGAAAAATTTTATGGACTGACTAAAGACTTCAATAAAGATCATCAGACTTGCCCAGTCAAAGATGTCAGCACCTACTGTGGATAAGTGGAGCTTGTTGGTATTCTATAACTTGGCTTATAATGGTAGATTACGATTCAGTAAGTTGAAGAAGTATATCCCATTGATATCTTCTCGGATGCTATCTAAGACTCTTAAGAATCTTGAGCAAGCAGATATGATTTCTAGAAAAGTATATGCTGAAGTACCCCCAAAGGTGGAATACCAGCTGACAGAATTCGGTTTGGCTTATTCTAAAAAATTGATAGATCTAAATCTATGGCTGCTGGAACGAAAAGGTTATAGCTAATGCTATATACTACACATTAAATCGGAAATGCATCACATCTCCATCAGTAACAACATATTCCTTACCTTCTACAGATAACTTACCTGCATCTCTGCAAGCAGATTCTGATCCATGAGTAATGAAATCCTCATACTTAATAACCTCAGCTCGAATGAAACCTTTCTCAAAATCTGTATGGATAACACCTGCAGCCTGTGGTGCTTTAGAACCCACTCGGACAGTCCAGGCACGGACTTCTTTCTCTCCTGCAGTGAAGTAGGTGATTAGGTTTAGCAATTTGTAACTTGATAAGATAACTCGATTGACTCCTGGTTCTTCCAGTCCCATTTCTTTGACGAATTCCATCTTCTCATCGTAGGTTTCTAACTGAGCGATATCTTCTTCTATTGCTGCACTTATCAGTATCACTTGAGCATTTTCATCTTTTACACATTCCTTAAATCTTTCCGTATGTGCATTCCCTGATTTGACAGAATTCTCATCTACATTACACACATACAATATTGGCTTAGCTGTGAGTAGCATAAGTTCCTTAAGCAATTCCTTTCCATCATCATCTGTCTCTACAGCTCTGGCAGAGATGCCTTGCTCCAGTTTAGATAATAATTCTTCAGCGATACCTACCATCTTTACATCGTGGGGCTTACCAGTTTTTGCTTGCTTCTTGAGTTTATCTAGTCTCTTTTCCAGCGTTTCTATGTCCTTAAATATGAGTTCGGTATCGATGATTTCCTTATCTCTCACAGGATCTATAGAACCATCTACATGGATGATGTTATCATTGTCAAAGCATCTCACCACATGTGCAATAGCATCCACTTCTCTAATGTTAGCTAGGAACTGATTACCTAAACCTTCACCTTTACTGGCGCCTTTGATAAGACCAGCTATATCTACTATCTCTACGGTTGTAGGTAGGACTTTCTGTGGGTTGACTAATTCTGCTAATTTATTGAGCCTATTGTCAGGCACTGTGATCACACCCACATTTGGTTCTTTAGTAGCAAATGGATAATTTGCAGCCAAAGCCTTGGCATTGGTCAATGCATTGAATAATGTTGATTTTCCTACATTCGGTAATCCTACAATTCCACAGTGTAAAGACATAGTATTTCTTTAATTTTTTAAAGGCGCAAATATATTGTTTAAAAATAACTGCGATCAATTATTTTCTCTTTGTCTTATTTAAATTTCCTATAGATACATGAATTATCTCGCTCATTGTTACCTGTCTTGCTCTGATGAAGATCTTATGATAGGCAATATTATAACGGACTTCATGAGAAAGAAAGAGGAACCTCTATATAATGGAAGGGTATTAGAAGGTATTCTCTTACATAGACAAATAGACAATTATACAGATCGTCATCCCGCTTCTCTTAAGCTGAGAAAGATGCTTAGACCTCGTCATGGTAAGTATGCTTCTGTTGTAGTAGACTTGGTATGGGATTATATGTTAGGAAAGAACTGGAGTCATTATACTTCTGCGAGCAAAGATGATTTTGTAAGACCTATATATAAGGTTCTACTAAAGAGAAAAGAGGAGTTGCCAGCATCATTTAAGTCCAAGATAGATAATATGGTGGAAGCTGATTTCTTACTGTCCTATAGCACAGAAGATCGCATGAGAAGCTCATTAGAATACATGGATAGACGAGTGAAATTCCCTTCTGATTTCGTAGGTGCTATACTTGACATCAGAGAGAATCTCGATGCGATAGATCAGTTGTTCTCAGAATTCTTTCCTGACCTAATTGCTTTTGTAGACTCCTATTGTGAATGTTAGCGAACTATCCTTCGAAATGAAATGATATAGTCAGAGCCCTCGACAGAACTCTGTCCAATACCCTGGACTCTTCTTTGTTATCGTTGTAGATGTGTATGTTACCTATGCCTTGTGAGAACTTAATCTCTGGAGAGAAGATAAAGAATGGAAAGAACATCTGTATTCCAGCACCTACTTCAAACTGGAAATCATGTGGCGATATCTTAAAGAGGCCCTGAGCGATCTCTTGTCTGGCTCGTGAATTAGAAGCGACATCATAGCTGTACTTTAGACCTCCGATGACGAATAATCGTTTGTCTTTATAAGGTGTAGATTTGAATCGGAGTAGGAGGGGTACTTCTAAGAATACAGATTCTACTTTCTCAAAGCTCTTTCCTCCCTGAGGTGCAAGGAATTCGATTCTTCTTTCTGAGAATGCAAATCCGGGTATAAATCTAAAATCAAAGAATTGTCCGATCTTAAGATTGGTGATAATATTTACATTAAGACCTGGCTTATCTTGACCTCTTGCAAAATTGATTGAATCACTTTGCTCAAATTGTCGAGACTTGCTTGTGAGAAAACCTGTGCTGTGTACACCTAAAGTAAGCCCGAAATAAAATGGCTTGGATTGGTACTCCCAGAAGTTGTAATTGCCTTTCTGTCTGACTTGTGCATCAGCAGTTATGCTCATCGAAATGATGATGCCTATTAAGACTATTTTGAACCAGTGTATATTGTGCATATGCCTAAACTCTGTGGATTCCATACTACTGAACGAAATCCTACTTTTCGTAGTATGTCCGCAAAATTATCATAATCAGGAAATGCTTGCACAGATTCGTACAGATATTTATAAGCTTTCGGGTCTTTAGAGGTCATTTTACCAATATTAGGCAGGATATATTTGAAATAGGTATTGTATCCTTGCTTAAATGGAAACGTTGTAGGTTTAGAAAATTCTAAAATAACAATCTTTCCACCTGGGCGAGTAACTCTGTACATCTCAGACAGTCCTTTCTCAAGATTGCCAAAGTTTCTTACTCCGAAAGAAACTATCGTTGCATCAAAATAGCCATCCTCAAAACGCATATTTTCAGAATCTCCAACTTCTAACGATATGGTTTTACCAAATTCTTTTTTAGCCACCTTTTTATTTCCATAATTGATCATCTCAGGAGATATATCCAGACCGATTATTTCTTGTGGTGAGAGTTGCTTGTTGATCTCTATTGCAATGTCTGCAGTACCGGTTGCCACATCCAGAATACGCTGATGATCTGTGGCGTTAAGTTCACTGACAGCCTTTCTTCTCCATGACTTATCTATACCGAGAGTAAGGACCCCATTTAAGAAATCATATTTAGAAGCTATGTTGTCAAACATGGTGGTGACTTGCTCTTTCTTTGAGCCATCTTCTTGGTAAGGTTTGACGATATTATCTTCCACGATTTATCACTTTTAACTTCTGTAATAAGATTTAAGACAATTCTAATATTTATAGAATCGTAAACCTAATGATTATTTAAAACAATGGTTCATTATATCACTGATTTCAATAGGTTATAAGGGCATATTTCACTATATTTGTGGCTTCGTTTTATACAAGAATCATAATATATAAATGTCAGATAATCAGAAGATTATACCTGTAAATATTGAAGACCAAATGAAGTCAGCCTACATAGATTATTCTATGTCGGTGATTGTGTCGAGAGCATTGCCAGATGTGAGAGATGGATTGAAGCCCGTGCATCGTAGGATACTCTATGGAATGGACGATTTGGGACTGAGAGCAGGTAAGCCATATAAGAAATCAGCGAGAGTAGTCGGAGAGGTCTTAGGTAAGTATCATCCACATGGTGATAGCTCAGTATATGAGGCTATGATCAGAATGGGACAGCCATGGTCTATGCGTTATCCACTCGTACAAGTACAGGGTAACAAGGGTTCTATTGATGGAGATAGTCCTGCCGCGATGAGGTATACTGAGGCCAGATTAGAGAAGCTCAGTGATGAGTTACTGGATGATATTAAAAAGGACACCGTAGACTTCAGACTTAATTTCGATGATTCTCTAGAAGAACCTACAGTATTACCTGCTCAGTATCCTAACTTATTAGTGAATGGAGCCCAAGGTATTGCAGTCGGTATGGCAACGAATATGTTGCCTCATAATCTAACTGAGGTGATCGACGGGACCATCGCCATGGTAGATAATCCTGATATAGACGTAGAAGGATTAATGGAGTATATCAAAGCTCCAGATTTTCCTACAGGAGGAATTATATACGGGATAGAAGGTGTGAAAGAAGCTTTCCGTACTGGTAGAGGAAAAGTTGTCGTAAGAGGAAGAGCAGAGATAGAAACGAGTAAGTCAGGTAAAGATTCTATTATCATTACCGAGATTCCATTCCAAGTCAATAAGGCGAATCTGGTCATGAAAATGGCAGATCACGTCAATCAGGGAAAAATAGAAGGCATCAGCGAGATCAGAGATGAGTCAGATAGAAATGGACTGAGAATCGTCGTAGATGTTAAGCGAGATGCGATTGCTAATGTAGTGTTGAGTAAGTTATATAAATACACAGCATTACAATCTTCTTATGGTGTTAATAATATAGCACTTGTTAATGGCAGACCTCAGCAGCTAAATCTACAGCAGATTATATCTGAATTTATCAAGTTTAGATTAGAGGTCATAGTACGTCGTACACAATATGATCTAAGAAAAGCAGAAGAGAGAGCTCATATATTAGAAGGACTGATCAAAGCGATAGACAATATCGATGAGGTCATCAGGATCATCAGAAGCTCTAAGACAGTAGATGAGGCCCGAGAAAAATTAATGGCTGCACTCGATCTATCAGAGATACAAGCTAAGGCAATACTCGAGATGAGGTTGCAGAAATTAGTTAATCTGGAGATGGAAAAACTTCGTAAAGAATACGAAGAACTGATGGCACATATTACTGATCTAAAAGATATTCTATCGAATGAAGGCAGGAGACGTCAAATCATAAAAACCGAGCTCTCTGGTATAAGGGATAGATATGGTGATGAGCGAGAGACAGAAATTACTTTCTCAGATGGAGAAATTAATATAGAAGATATGATTCCTAATGAGTCAGTGGTTATCACGATCTCACAATTAGGATATATCAAGAGAACAAGTGCTAATGAGTATAAGACTCAGAGTAGAGGTGGCAGAGGATCTAAAGGAAGTAAGACTCGTAATGAGGATTACTTAGAGCATCTATTTGTGGCTAATAATCACAACTATTTGTTATTCTTTACGGAGAGAGGTCGTTGCTTCTGGCTGAGGGCATTTGAGATTCCAGAAGGTTCTAAGACAGGAACTGGAAGAGTCATCCAGAATGTCATTAATCTACCTAAAGATGATAAAGTAAAAGCATACATACTCGTAGAAGATCTGACAGATACAGAATTCCTAAATAACAACTTCATAGTATTTGCAACTAAGAATGGCGTGGTCAAAAAGACACCAGTAGAAGCATACTCCAGACCGAGAGTCAATGGTATCAATGCCATTACCATTAAGGATGATGATATACTTTTAGAAGCGAAGTTGACAGATGGTCAAACAAATATTATCTTGGGAAGTAAGAAGGGTAGAGCGATCAGATTTAGCGAGTCTAAATTAAGATCTATGGGACGTACAGCAGCAGGTGTGAGAGGAATGAAAATAGATGTAGAAGGTGGTGACGAAATTGTAGGAATGCTGATAGACGATCCTAAAGTGGAAGGACAAGCGATATTGACAATATCTGAGAGAGGTTACGGTAAGAGAAGTGACATCGCAGAATATACAGTGATCAATAGAGGAGGAAAGGGAATGAAAAATATGCAGATCACCGATAAGACTTCTGATGTTGCCTATGTCAAAGGGGTAGAGGAAGTAGATGATCTGATGATTACCACGAAGAATGGAATCGTTATCAGAATGAAAGTATCAGATATCAGAGTCATGGGAAGAGCAACCCAAGGTGTCAAAGTCATCAAGATAGATGATAAGGACTCCATAGCAGATGTTGCTATAGTCCGTAATGATGGATCAGAAGAAGAATCTAATGAAGATGAGCTAAGAGAAGATGGTGAGATGGAAGCTACATCTACCGAAGATGGAACTACAGACAGTAGTGCTGATGAGAATAAGGACGAAGAAACGGCTGACACGGATGAGGAATAGGCTCATTGGAGTTTGATATAACTTGTTGATTATCAGGCGTCATGATGATGATGTTCTATAGATTAACATAAAGCAAAGAAAACCTTAACTTTTATTAAGGATTTTAAAAATCACTTTTGCGGTATATATTATGAAGTATATCGGTTAACACATAAATTCAAATCAATTTACAAATGAAAAATCTTTTATTTTTATTCATAGCGACATTCCTTTTTGCAAGTGGCAGTATTGCACAAGATCCAGAGAAGGAATTCAAATCATCAGAGAAAATCCTTAAGAAATTTAACTCTGATCCCACATCAGTATCGGCTAATGATGTGAGCAATGCATTAGCAACAATGGACTCAGCATTAGAGAGCGACAAGATGAAGGGTAATGCAAAGTATTTCATTAATAAAGCCAAATTATTAAACGAGATGGCTAATGAAGAATTTAAACAAGCGACGCTTAATCCAGAATATAAAATGGCGAATATGTCATCTGCAACTGGTGCATTAGATGCATTGATGATGGCTCATAAGATAGATGGAAAGAAAAAATCTAAAGATATTACATACGCCTTAGAGGATACAGAAAAGCACCTTAATAATATGGCAATCATTGCTTACCAAAATAAGGATTACGGCAATGCCTTCGAAAACTTCAATGCAAGTATAAATGCTTATAATCAATTGAAGTCAATGGGCAAAGACAGCCGATTAGATGATGAAGCATTGCTTAAGGATCAATATTTCTATACAGCTGTATCTGCTTACTATGGTGAGAGATATGATGATGCAGTACCTTCACTTATGAAGATGTATGAAGCAGAAAGTGACGATCCATTCGTATATGATGCTTTATACAATATCACTAAAGATAAAGATCCTGAGCAAGCATTAGCTTACTTAGCAAAAGGTAGAGAAATGAATCCTGATGATACAGGATTATTATTCTCTGAAATTAATCACTACCTAACGGCAGGAGAGTTAGATAAGTTAATCGGCAAGTTAGAGACAGCAATCGAAAAAGAACCAGACAATCTTTCTATTTACAATACATTAGGATCAGTTTATGATCAGTTACATCAGAAAGCAAACAAAGATGGTGATGAGGTGAAGTCTGCAGAATACTTTGATAAAGCATTAGAGAATTACAATGCAGTCCTTGCTAAGGAGGAAGGTAACTTCGATGCAACTTACAGTGTAGGAGCTCTTTATTATAACAGAGCAGCAAGTTATGTAGATGAGCTTAATGACTTAGCTAATGACCTATCATCTGCAGGTATGAAAAAGTATGACAACAAGAAATCAGAAATGGATGCAGAATTTAAGTTAGCACTACCATTCTTCCTTAAGGCAGAAGAACTTAATGGGAACGACCAGAATACATTAATCGCATTATCAGAGATATATGCAAGGTTAAATGACCTAGAAAAAGTAGGTGTGTACAAAGCAAAAAGAGAAGCTTTAGGAGGTCAATAATTTCCTAATCGAATAAATAAGGCAGAGGCATCGGGGTAGTTTCCGATGCCTTTTTTTTTGTCTTGTATGTTCGATCATCAATCAGAACAATCATTCCTCTTTCATCTTGAACAAAGAGAAAGATCTTGTATGTAAAGGTTTACAGTTTTGATTATTGGATTACATAGTAATAATTGTCTCCCTTCGCTCGACATGGGAAAAGAATGAAAAGATAAAGATGTCTCCCCATCGCTCAATAAGAAAAAGGATGTTCAATATTCGATATTTACACAATAAGACTCTATATAAACACATCGATCTGCTCTTACCCAGTATTATATGAGAATATTCTTTACTAAATGTATATAACTAATGTACATTTGCAGCCAAATACAAGATCGTGATTACAGTACAAGATTTGACTTTACAATTTGGCAAGAGAATATTATTCGATGATGCAAATGTGTTCTTTGGTGCAGGAAATTGCTACGGCGTAATCGGTGCCAATGGTGCTGGTAAGTCCACTTTCCTTAAGATACTATCAGGTGACAAAGATGCCAATAAAGGAAGCGTCACATTAGAGCCAGGCAAAAGAATGGCTGTGCTTAAGCAAGACCACTTCGAATTTGATGAGGTCAGAGTCCTAGATACTGTACTGATGGGACATAAGGAAATGTGGGATCTCATGAAGGCTAAAGATGCGATCTATGCTAAGCCAGATTTTAACGATGAAGATGGTGTAAAAGCTGCAGAATTAGAAGAGCAATTCGCTGAGATGGATGGATGGAATGCAGAACCCAATGCAGCTAGTCTGCTAAGCGGTATCGGTATCAAAGAAATCAATCACGACAAACCACTCAAAGAACTCAACAGTAATGAGAAAGTCAGAGTGCTTCTTGCACAAGCTTTATTCGGTAATCCAGACTTACTGGTACTCGATGAGCCGACTAATGACTTGGATATAGAAACAGTCACTTGGTTAGAAGATTTTCTTTTGAATTTTCAGAATACAGTCATCGTTGTTTCTCACGATAGACATTTCTTAGATACCGTATGTACCCATATCGTGGATATTGATTTTGCAAAGATTAATGTCTTCTCTGGTAATTATTCTTTCTGGTACGAGTCCTCACAACTGGCACTGCGTCAGAAGCTTGCCGCTAATAAGAAGACTGAAGAGAAGCGACAAGAGATGCAGGCATTCATCAGTAGATTTAGTGCTAACGCCTCTAAGTCTCGGCAAGCGACATCGAGACGTAAGATGTTAGAGAAGCTTAATTTAGAAGACATCAAACCATCCTCTCGTAAGTACCCAGGTATCATCTATGAGCAATTCCGAGAAGCTGGAGATCAGATACTTAAGATCACAGATTTATCTTATGAGAGTAATAATGGCGTCTTATTTTCTGGTGTAGATATCACGCTTAATAAGGGAGATAAAGTCGCTTTAATCTCCAAGGACGGATTAGCTACCACAGCATTCTATCAGATCCTTAATGGAGAACTTGAGGCAACGACAGGTCATTATGAATTCGGGCAGACAATCGTATCTTCTTACCTTCCGATAGAAAATGATAAGTTCTTTAGCGAGGACCCGATGAGCTTAATGGATTGGTTAAGACAGTTTTCTGAGAATAAAGATGAGCAATATATTCGTGGATTTTTAGGTAAGATGTTATTCAGTGGAGAAGAAGTCCATAAAATGTCTAATGTGCTATCTGGAGGGGAAAAAGTCAGATGTATGATCTCCCGTATGATGATGAAGCAAGCCAATCTTTTACTGATCGATGAGCCTACCAGTCACTTGGATTTGGAGAGTATCACTGCATTTAATAATGCCTTGATTAATTTTGCTGGGACGATGTTATTCACTACTCATGATCATCACTTTATGCAGACGGTGGCTAATAGAATCATAGAAATCACGCCTAATGGAGTCATCGATAAGCTGAAGACGATAGATGAGTATCTGGCTGATCCTGTGATCAAAGAGCAGCGGAAGGAAATGTATAGCACTGCTGTGACTGTGTAGTATTGGCTATTGGATTTTCAAAATAGAATTGCTTAACTCGAACCTGATCAAAAGTTGATAAACGAAAAGTTATTGATTAGCTGAAGTGGACATTACTTGGTCTTTAGTCTGTAGTCTTGGATTAATACTTCAGAAGTTATTTTAAGTTTCTCTGAGAGATTTCTTATCATAGATACAGTTAGTTTTCTTTTCTTATTGAGCACCTCAGAAACTATACTTTTTGTTCCAATGACTTGCACTAAATCCTTTTGCTTTAATTCCATTTCTTCCATACGAATTCTGATGGCTTCGATTGGATCAGGAGAGTCTATTTTATAGTGTAAGTTTTCATAGTCTTCTATTAATAGAATTAGCAGTTCAGCCTCTTTACCTTCCTTTGAATTTGACTTTGCATCGAATATAAAATCTAACCTCCTCAATGCCTTTTGATATTCTTTTTTAGATTTAATTATATTCATTACTATTAAATTTTATCTGCGTCTATATTATCGTAATCTTTATGTGTACCTATGAATCTTATAAATACCCAGGATTTTGCATATTGAATTTTTACAACTAATATAAAGTAGTTGCCTTTTATATTAAATACGACTCTTGAGTTTTTCAAAATGCTTACAGTAGAATAAAAGGATTTTATTTCATTCGGATTTTTCCATTTTGCTTTTCTAACTGTTTCATACCAAGTTTGTAAGTATGCTTTACTTTCTGGATGTTTGTTCCAGAATTCGACAAGAGTACTTTTGGCCACTATTCTTTTCACAAATAAATATATGAAATATGTTCGCATTATGCAAACTTTTTGTCTTCTATCTTTTTCAATTATAATTAGGGATATTCAGAAATAAGAAGTTATAATCCCAGAGGGATTACATTATGTTTAGCCCTGCAAGAATTGCAGGGATTAGGATATAGGTCTGAGGGGATTTGGCAGGACAGAGTGGTGGTGCTAACCAACAAAATGACCAAAGTCATTTTGTAATGATGGAACTACAAAAACCTTTGGAGGTGGGGTAGCTGAACAAAAATCATGACAAATCGGATATACAGGTTACCCTTATTGGCTGTATTTAACCAATTACTAAGCATTATTGTAATTTATAATAATGTAATAAACTGAGTGTAAGCAGATTGGATAACGTCTGAACATCCCTAATTAACGACTACAGGAATAAGAGCAAATTCCTATTTCTATCTACTTATATATCCTCTCCTTATTAAGCCACTCATGATATTTCCTTGCATTGGCATTATGCTGAGATAGGGTCTTAGCGAATAGGTGCTTACCATTGTATCCAGGACTGGAGCAGAAGAATATATACTTGTGGTCCTCAGCATTAAGGACAGCATCTATAGTATTAATATCTGGCATGTAGATCGGACCAGGAGGTAGACCTTCATATATATATGTGTTATATGGAGAATCATATTCTATATGTCGATTAAGCACACGACGAATAGAGAAATCTCCTACACCAAATACAACTGTCGGATCTGCCTGTAGTAATATACCTCTCTCTAATCGATTCAGATAGACGCCTGCGATTGTTGGTTTTTCAGATTTTAGATTGCTTTCTTTCTGCACGATGGAGGCAAGAGTATATACTTCTTCTTTAGTTAGGCCGAGAGCAGCTGCTTTATCGATTCTTTCTTTAGTCCAGAATTTCTTGTGTTCTGACATGAACCTATTCAGTATACCCTCTGCGGTTATATCCCAATAGACCTCGTAAGTATTAGGGATAAACAAGCTGATCATATTCTGCTTATTAAGACCCGTCTTCTGAGTCGCTTCGTTAGAGGTCAGATAGTTGTATAATGAAACAGAATCTAACTCTATATCTTTAGAAAGAGCTCCTGCAACATCCTTGATATGTCTGAGATTATTAAATGTCAGAGCAACTGAAGATTGCCTGCCTGACCTTAAGACGCCGACAAGTTCTTTGTTAGACCAGCCGTTTTTGATGGTATACTTTCCGGGCTTAGCTCTGTTGAATTTCATCTTACCTGCAACCCATAAGAATGACTTATAGTTAGATAGAGCACTCTTAGATTCCAGGGTATCTACAATAGTCTCTATGGTGCCATGCGTAGGGACATAGATGTCTATGGAATCCGCTTCTATCTCTACATTAGGTTGGAATATATAATTGTAAAACTTAAGCCCCACAATTCCACCTACCACAAGGATAAATAATAGAATGATTCCAATGATCTTTTTCACTTAATACTGCTCATTTTCGTTTGGAAAATCTGAAGACTTGACATCCTTTATATATGACTGTACTGCATCTGTCATGTCCTCAAAGAGATTAAGATATCTACGTAAGAATCTGGGGTTAAAGTCCTTAGTCAGTCCGAATAAATCGTGACTTACGAGCACCTGTCCATCTGTGCCATTTCCAGCACCGATACCTATAGTCGGTATACTGATAGAATCTGTCACTGCTTTAGCGAGTTTAGCGGGGATCTTTTCTAATACGATGGCATAGCATCCGATTTCCTCTAGCAATTTAGCATCAGCTAATAATTGCTTAGCCTCTTCCTCTTCCTTAGCTCTTACGGTGTATGTGCCAAACTGATATATAGATTGTGGTGTCAGTCCTAAGTGTCCCATAACGGGTACACCTGAGGAAACAATTCTGGATATGGATTCTGCGACGTTCTTACCACCTTCTAACTTGACGGTATGAGCGCCAGACTCCTTCATGATACGTATGGCAGAAGATAAGGCAATCTCTGAGTTTCCTTGATAATTTCCGAATGGTAAATCTACGACGACTAAGCACTTCTTCACAGCTCGGATGACTGAGGATGCATGATAGATCATCTGATCGAGAGTAATCGGAAGCGTCGTCTCATGACCAGCCATGACATTAGAGGCGGAATCTCCGACAAGGATTACATCGATACCAGCACTATCTATTATCTTGGCCATACTGTAATCGTAGGCGGTGAGCATTGATATCTTTTCACCATTATCCTTCATTTTCTTGAGGACGTGAGTGGTCATTCTCTTAGCGTCTTTACTTACTGCTGACATATATTGGTTTAGTTAGTGAGGTGAATATATAAAATCAATACAATAAATGACGTAGAATCATGAAATCACTTAGTTTTGCATCATGAAGTACATCTTGAGTATATTATTGTTGGGCTTATTATTTTCTTGTGATAACACATTCGAAATCATCGAGGAGCCTAAGGATATTCCTATAGTCTATGGGATATTGTCTGCTACAGATACTGCCCATTATATCAGGGTAGAAAGAGCATTTGTCGATGCAGAGATATCAGCTAATGAGTTGGCTCAGAGACCTGATTCGTTGTACTATCCTAATGCAATTGTTAGTCTGATAGATTCAGATGGGACTGAATTTCAGTTGGATAGAATAGATGCTACATTAGACGGCTTCCCGAGGCAAGAAGGGGCATTCGCTCAGACGCCTAATATCCTTTATAAAATAAAAAATTCGGATATCCTTCTTAAGGAAGGTGAGCGATACACTTTAGAGATAGATCGACAGATGGAATCATTGCCTATAGTAAGAGCTAATACTGTTATCATTGATGAATCCCTTATTCGTTCGCCTCAGAATGTCCTTAATTTTGATCCTGAGAGATTTACTGCTTTTACATGGAGAGAAGGGGATGAGGCTGTTATTTTTGATTTGTTCTTAGACTTTAATTATCGCGAAAGAGTCCGTAATAGCGGTGATCCCTACGCTCCAAAGAGTGTCAGATGGCAAGTAGCATCTGATATAGAAGCGGTTAAGATAGACGTTCCAGGCATTAACTTTTTTGCTTTTCTAGCTGGTGCCATTGAAATAGATGATTCCGTAGAAAGAATATTCGAAAACATCGATTTGGAGCTTATCAGCGGTGGAGAAGAGATCAAAGAATATATCCGTATTGGCGAAGCCAACTTAGGCATCACATCCTCTCAGGATGTACCGACATATACTAATCTATCAGAAGGCAGAGGGCTATTCTCATCATTGTACAGAGAAGTCAAAGAAAATATATCGTTGACTAATACTTCACTGGATTCATTGAAGGAAGGCTCGATTACTGGTGCCCTTAACTTCGAGTAGTTTTCTGACTTTTTGTCATAGACTCCATTTTATTTGATATATCTGTCAGTATCACATTGCTGATTAAAGTACTTTTTGTCATAATATGGCAATGGCACATCTATTGATTAATCTCTGTTGTATTCATTCATATAAAAATATTACAACACAAAAGAATAATAAATAATATGGGAAAAATAATAGGTATCGATCTCGGAACAACGAACTCAGTTGTATCCGTGATGGAAGGGAATGAGCCAGTGGTTATTCCTAATGATGAAGGCAGGAGAACTACACCCTCTGTGGTGGCTTTCTTGGACAATGGAGAACGTAAAGTAGGTGATCCAGCGAAGAGACAAGCGATCACTAACCCGACTAAGACAATCTCGTCGATTAAGAGATTCATGGGGCAGAGATTTGACGAAGTAGGTATGGAGGCTAAGAGGTCTACATATAAGGTTGTGAAAGGTGATAATGATACGGTCAGAATTGCCATCGATGATCGGATGTACACACCTCAAGAGATCTCTGCTATGGTCTTACAGAAAATGAAGAAAACAGCAGAAGACTTTCTCGGTCAAGAAGTTACTGAAGCAGTAGTCACTGTGCCAGCATACTTTAATGACTCACAGAGACAAGCGACTAAAGAAGCTGGAGAGATCGCAGGACTTAAGGTATCCAGAATCATCAATGAGCCGACGGCAGCAGCACTGGCTTTTGGTTTAGATAAGAAGAATACTGATATGACGATTGCCGTCTATGATTTAGGTGGTGGAACATTCGATATATCAATATTAGAATTAGGAGATGGTGTATTCGAGGTGAAGTCTACTAATGGTGATACTCACTTAGGAGGTGATGATTTTGATCAGGTGATTATAGACTGGATGGCTGAAGAATTTAAGTCACAAGAGAACATGGATCTACGTAAAGATCCGATGGCTCTACAGAGACTGAAGGACGCCGCTGAGAAGGCTAAGATAGAATTATCATCATCAGTGGAAGCGGATATCAATCTACCTTACGTCACAGCTGTAGATGGAGTGCCTAAGCACTTAGTGATGAAGTTATCCAGAGCTAAATTCGAACAATTAACAGATGATCTCGTAGAGAGAAGTCTTAAGCCGTGTGCTGAAGCTCTTAAAGATGCAGGATTATCTAAGTCAGATATAGATGAGATCATCTTAGTAGGGGGATCGACCAGAATTCCTAAGATACAAGAAGCCGTAGAGAAGTTCTTTAATAAGAAACCTAATAAAGGTGTCAATCCAGATGAGGTAGTGGCATTAGGTGCAGCGATCCAAGGTGGGGTGCTCAGCGGTGATGTGCAAGATGTATTGCTACTAGATGTAACACCATTATCATTAGGTATAGAAGTGATGGGTGGTGTATATGATGTAGTAATAGAATCTAATTCCACCATACCTACTAAGAAGTCTAAAGTTTACTCGACAGCAGCGGATAATCAACCTTCGGTAGAGATACATATCATGCAAGGGGAGAGACCGATGGCTAAAGATAATAGAACGGTCGGAAGATTTATCTTGGATGGAATACCGCCAGCACCGAGAGGCGTACCTCAGGTAGAAGTATCATTCGACATGGATGCGAATGGTATGCTGAATGTATCCGCTAAAGACAAAGGAACTGGCAAAGAGCAGAACATTAGAATCGAAGCATCGACAGGACTATCTAAAGAAGAGATAGAACAAATGAAAGCAGAAGCTGCAGCTAATGCTGACACAGATAAAGCCGCTAAAGAAGCCGCTGATAAGATCAACAGTGCAGATACTCTGATCTTCCAGACGGAAAAGCAAATGAAGGAATACGGAGATAAGATTCCAGAAGATAAGAAAGGGCCAATCGAAGAAGCACTGGTTGAGCTAAAAGAAGCGCATAAGATGCAAGATATGCCTAAGATAGATGCGGCAATGGAAAAGATGAATACGGCATGGACAGCGGCCAGTCAAGATATCTACAAAGCCAGTCAAGAAGCGGAAGGTGCAGCAGGTGCAACCGCAGATGCTGGTCCAGATGCAGAAGATAAGGAAACAGAAGAGGTTACAGATGTAGAGTTTGAAGAAGTAGACGATAAGTAATCTTTTTTGAGATACAAGATTTATTATGAGGCCACCTTTTGGGTGGCCTTTTTTTTATGTCTGGAGGTAGGGGGTGATATTATAAATGTCTATTGTTTTGTATTTTAGTTTTTTACCACCTTCTGGTGTGAAAAAGTGGGGGTATAAGTTAGTTACATGCAATGAAAAAATGAAAAAATACCAAATAATGAAATACGACCCCAAAAACAGAAATGATCAAGGTCACTACCTATATGATCATTGGACGGAAGTAAGTGATGTCGGTAAAACGCTTGAAGGAGAACTTGTAACACAAGAAGAATATTTTAGAATTGAAAAAGACTATATCAATGCCATTGTAGAAATTTTGAAAGATTCGAAACAAAAACATTTGAGATTAGTAGGCCCAAATCAAAAAAGGCTTAAAGAGTCATTAAAAGAGAATTCAAACAAATGGTATCATGATTCAAGTTTCGAAAAATTAAACCTTTATGAAGACAAAAAGATTGATTTAGAAGAAATACCAACTATCATCAAGCTAAACCTAAGAAAGATACTTAGATGCCTCATTAGAAATTATGGATAAATATTATGTTCAATTTGGTTACGATTTCTATATGTATGCTGGAACTCCAAATTTATCTCAAAAAGTAATGGATGACATTAATTCAACTTCGGTATTCATTGAAGAATGTTGGTCACCATATTATTCACCTGAACTTGAGTATGTTATTCAATCCAATAAAATTGATTCAATGTACGTAGAGGACGAAACAGTTTTGTCTTCTTTAACAATAGATAAAATCAAAGAAACATTCAACTTAAGCGAAGAGCATCCAGGAAGAATATATAAAGAGGTGGATAATGAAATTGCGGAAAAACTCGGAATTAGTGTGGACCTCGAAAAATATGAATATTACTTAACAACTGAAATCAAGATAGAGTAAACACAGCATGTAACAAGTGCTATGAGATCAGACTTCCTACGGTCGTCCGCTCCATATCACCACTCCGTTACCATCCATTAAGAAAAAGTATATATGTCGAAACTATTGATTAAATTTGACAAAGATTAGGATTTATGAAACCATACCTAAAAACAAATAGAGGGATTTTATTCCAGGGTGATTGCCTCGAGCTGCTCTCTGAAATGAACGAGTGTTCAATTGATACAGTATTTGCAGATCCACCATTTAATATAGGAAAGGACTACAAAAATGGCTATGACGATAAAACTTCTGAAAATGAATATTTGGCTTGGTGTGAAAAATGGATTTCGGAGTGTTCCAGAGTTTTAAAACCTGGTGGTTCTTTTTTCTTATATGCAACACCAGAACTAAATATTAAATTTGGGAATTTCCTCAATGAACATCTTGATTTCCGACATTGGATTGCAATGACAATGAAAGGTACTTTTAAAAGGGGGAATCGACTATATCCAGCGCATTACTCTATGCTTTATTATACTAAGGGAGAGCCAAAGACTTTTAATGATCTTAGAACTCCCATTCCAACATGTAGACATTGTAAAGGTGAAATCCCAGACTATGGAGGCCATAGAAATAAAATGAATCCTGCTGGAATAAACTTGATGGATTTTTGGACTGATACATCACCGAACAGACATAAAAAATATAAAGTTCGTGATGGAGTTAATGAACTAAAAGCAATTATTCCCCAACGTGCGATACAGATTTCAACAAATGAAAATGATCTCGTTTTCGATCCTTTTGGAGGTGGTGGATCAACTTATCAAATGGCACAAAAGCTTAATCGAAATTGGATTGGAGTTGAATTATATGATTGTCACCACATCAGTAAAAGACTAGAGGAAGAATGTGGCCTATTCAAAGGAGATGAACCACTTTTCAACTATCATGACATAATAACTAATGTTGAAGATTCATTCCAACCCAATCCGCTATCAGAATTAAGCCAAGCACTATAAAAATGAAGATTACAGATTTTAGATTTTACGGGGGAGCAAGAGAACGAATAACTAAATTGGGACTGGCAAATTTATTTATAGAAATTCAAGAAATAATATTAGAAACTGAAGTTTTTCTTCTTGAAAAGAAAGATGCAAACGGAGGCGCAGAAGTAAGAAAGCTACTTGATGCTTCATTTGAGAAGAGAGAAGATTGGATCAAAAAAGTAACAGGTGATATTGATTGGTCAAAACGAGTTAGATACAATAGAACTTTCATAGCAACTATTGGAGTAGAAGTTCAAGTTTCTGCGAGATCAGACTTATTAATCAGAGATTTAGTACATATCAGAAATAATTTGCAAGACGGTTTAATTGAGGTAGGAATAATAGTTGTCCCCAACAATTCCTTTCAAGTGTTCTTACCAGATCGTACACCCTCGATCAAAGATGCAATAAAATATATCGAGGAAGAATTTACTGAAGCTCAGAACTATCCAATAGTCATCATAGGAATCGAACATGATGGACCTGGTGAAGCCTTGAAAAAGCAGAAGCGCAAAAGCTAGAAACGGATGGTAACAAGCTGCGATGACTCCATACCTCGTTCCTCGGAACGGAGCTTGCAGCCGATCCGTTAACTGTCATGAGTCATAAAATAACAAACAGCTTACACAATGTGTCAATATTTGATATATTTGAATGTGCAAGTCAAGATTAGAAAAAGCAGAAAGAAAGAGTTTACAGCCCAAATTGAACAATTTACAAGAACAGATCTAAAGCTGATAAAATCAAACTGGAAGTTCAATTGGAAAGAGCTTTATGAATCTAAAGCCAAATTTTACAGAGTCAATTAAGACAACCAGGCACAAGGAATCATTAAACTTGAAAAAGAAAATGCTTTATACTTTGTGCTCAAAAACATTGAGGTGGCTCCTTGGAATTACGGCTCAAAGGGAAAATTCAAAAATATAGTTGAAATACTTATATCACTCGCTTGCTTGCAGTCATTCGAATTTAACAAAGGGAATTATAAAGGATTTCTTGTTTTTACCAGCAAAGGAAAGCTAATAGAGTACTATCAACAAAAATACAATGCTGAATTAATTTTCCGTGAACGAATGATAATCAATCCAAAAATTGGAAAGCAGCTAATTAGAACGAACTTAAAAATTGATTTAGAAAATGAAGGATAAATACTTTGACCAATTAATAGGAACGCAAAAAGATGAAACAACAGATCAAGACCGCAAATTGACTAAAAACATTCTTGATGCTTATATAAAAGAATTACCAAAAGAAGACCTTGCCGAGAATCAAATAATCGGAGTTAAGCTGGAAATGAAATCTTATCTAAATAGTAACTCAAACGAAACAATAATAGCGGGTGAATTTCTCAATAAACTCATTAGCATATTTAATATTAAGAAGACAAAATTTGCTGATTATTTAGAAGTAGAAAATGCAAATCTTCATGCCTTGATTAAAGGGAGAAGAAAGTTTAATAGTAAAATTGCAACAATAGTTGGTGAAGTTTTCAACAATAATCCTGAATTATGGATGTACATAGAAGCAAAAAATGAACTCAAGACATTTAATCTGAATAATAATTCGAAACGAATGAAAATAGACTTGTATGATTTAACTCACGACAGGTAACAATATATAACAAATCATATCTCCTAGTTCCTCGGAGAGACAATCGATATCATAATCCGTTTTCTCAAATTGAAAAAAAGAAATGGACATAAACTTTGGACTAAAAGCTAGACAACTAGCAAATTTGAATAAATGGTCAGCTCTAAAAACTTTTTGTCTTGAAAAGTTAGAACAAAACCCTTCTGAACATTTTGCTCTTTATTATCTATCACTTACACATCAAGCCCAAGGAAATATTGATAAAGCAATTGAGATAATCAAGCCGATTTATAACAAATCATCAGATTTTAAATCACTTTTTGCAGACTTATGTCTACAAAAGAAATCTTATAAGAAATCTGAAATAATCTATGAAGAACTTTTATCAAATAATCCAAATGATGAATTCAATATAGCTAAACTATCGAAATCTAAACTAGGCTTGCTAAAATATAAAGAAGCTAAAGAAATTGCGAAAAGATGTTTAGCAATTAATCCGAATAATAATGAAGCCATTCAAGTATATTTTCTTGCTAACGATTTTTTAAATCAAGATGCAATAGATGATGCTGAGGCACTTTTAGAGTCGAACCCAAACAATGTGACACTTTTAGTAAAATATGTTGCTCATCTTATTAAAAAAGATAAAAATGATAAAGCATATGAATTAGCATTAAGTGGCTTGGAAAATAATCCAAACGATGAACAGATAAAGGATACAGTGAAAGATGCAATTCTTGCAAATCATAATTTCTTCAAACAAATTTCTTCAGTTCTAAAGTTTAAATACATTGCCTTCGCATTATTAATTGCTTTGATTATTCTGAAAATTAGCAGATTAGAATTCAATGGATACTTTGGCTTTTTACTAGTTTATTTATTTACATCACTATTTATGTTCCCACTGATAAAAGCTTCACTGGGGTCAGTGGTTATCTATTTCGACGAATTAGGAAACAAAGTTCAACCAGTATTAGAAAGAAAACTTATACCAATACTAGGCTTGAGTTTGATAGCCGCTATAGTTTTAATTGCATATTCCTTTTTTGATACTAACAGCTTAATATTGAAGTTTGGATTTCTACTACTATTTGCAACTGTGCCAATTCAGTCTATTGGAAATTTGAATGGACGACTATTAAGGAAAAGCGCATTTATCGGGATACTAATTAATTCACTCACTATTTATTCAATTCTATATAAATATTCAATCCTAACTTATTTATGCTTTATGCTATTAATTTGCTTTTCAGCTATAATTGGAATTATATTTTATATGGAAATCAAAGCCGATAGAACAAAGGCAGATACTGAAATTTAAGAAATATGAAAATTAATGATTTAAAAGAAGCAATAAATCAATCTCCCGAAAATATCGTGTTAAGGCAGATGATAGTTGATCTCTTATTAGAGAAAAATTCCGAATATGATGAAGCAAAAGAACATATAGAATATATATTAACTAAAGAAAAGTCCAACTCCAGAGCCAAAAATAGTTTTCTACTTTTCTATAGCAAAAAAGAAAATCATAGTGCAGTCATTATAATTGGGAAAGAATTAGAAACAGATATTTCATTCGAAAATCAAGTAAGGTTAGCTAAATCGTATTTCCTCAACGAAGAAAAATATTTAGCAAAAGATTTATACAAAGAAATCAAATTTAATAAACCCGAATTTGAAGATAAATTTCTGGAAGAGCAATTAAAAATCAAAGTCAAATCCGAAACATTATCAGCTGATAAAAATGCATTTATTACGAGACCAAAAGTCAAATTTAAAGATGTTGGTGGAATGGATTCTGTTAAAGAAAAGATTGAATTGAAAATTATAAAGCCAATTTTACATCCTGAAATATTTGAAAAGTTTGGGAAGAAATCAGGAGGCGGTGTACTATTGTATGGCCCTCCTGGTTGCGGTAAGACTTATCTTGCACGAGCAAGTGCAGGAGAAGCAGATGTAAATTTCATTAACGTTTCGCTACATGACATTCTTGACTTATGGCTTGGACAAAGTGAAAAGAATCTTCATTCAGTTTTTGATCAAGCCAGAATTAACAAGCCTTGCATAATATTCTTCGATGAAATTGATGCACTAGGCTACAAAAGGGATAACATAAGCCAATCAAAAGGATCAAATATAATTAACCAATTATTAGTAGAAATAGATGGCTTTAACAGTCAAAACGAAGAAATTCTAATAATTGGCGCAACAAATACTCCTTGGTCTTTAGATGAAGCCCTAAAGCGATCAGGTCGATTTGATGATGTCATATTCATTTCTCCTCCAGATATAATTGCAAGAGAAAAAATACTAAAGATTCATCTCGAAGAGAAACCACATAGAGAAATTAATTTTCAAAGAATAGCAAAAATAACCCATCATTATTCTGGCGCAGATTTACAAAACATCATTAATAGAGCTATTGAAAAAAAAATTAGCATTGCCTTAAAAACAGGTGAAATAGTTCCGATTTCAGAAGATGATTTAATAAACGAAATTAATCAATTTTCACCTACAACTTTAGAGTGGTTTTCAACTATAAAAAACTATACCCTTTTTGCAAATAAGTCCGGTATATATAACGAAGTTATTGAGTACATGAAAAAGAGTAACTTGCGGTAACAAAAACATGATATACCAATATAACCTAAGATAAGCAGAAGCTCTTAAATACACATTTTTCTTCAGAAGCAATAATTTTTAAAAAGGAAAGACCTTCAGCTAATGAAGGTCTTTCTTTTTTTTGTACTCAAATTTTCCAGAACGGCATCCTATCCCTTAGAGAGAGACATGTAGAGAGATATATTTTTCTCAATGATTACATGCATTTATTAGTTTAAATAAAAGAAGAAAAGCAACATGTTTATTTGCCATTTCTTATGCATTAGTAGCACTAATATTTACCTTATTATTAGTGTTACTTATCATTCTTAATTAACGGTATCCACCGGCCTCCTATGGTGTCGACTTGATTAGATTCGTCCATTATGATAGGTTGAATTATAAGTTCATATCCGCCATTGGCTAATTCGCTGATGTCTACGGATGCTTGGAATCCTTTCTGCTTAGTAATGCAATGATCTCTAAGGAACCCCGTAAGAGAATCATATTCTATACCATCAAATTGGATAAGTATGCTATTGTCTATTATAGATCTCATCTTATTTCTGTTATTTCATAATCTGCATTGCTTTTTAATTGATTGAAACTTTTCAATAAGCCTCTCAGCTTTGTTTTGTTATCGAAGTTATTGTCTATGCTTGTGTCATAAGTAACGAAGACAGAGAGATAATTGCTTTCTATGATCTTTGATGGAATCGATGCTCTTTGTACAATATCTGTTTCTTTTAGGAGGTCATCATATTTACCATTTTGGATATTTAGATATTGTCCAGGGACATTCATAAACTTTCGTGAATCTAAACCTCTATAATTTCTGAGACTTTAAGTGTCAGCCAGTCCTAAATCATTAGCAGCAATAAAAACGGCAAATAAGATATAGAAGAATAAAAGCAGAGCTGTTTTCCATCGACCTGAGTTGCTTGCGATGGTAAGTTTTTCATTCTCGATTAACCAGTTTAATGTAAAAAAGTTAATGATCCCAAATCTCTCGAGTTTCTGGACCTTATCTAAGGTACTATGCTTAGGTCTCAATTTCTTTCTGAATAATCAGAATAATTAAGCCTGTCTAAATTACCGCCTTGTGGATATGCATAATATATATCTAATATTCTGAGCCATATCGCTCTGAAAAATAATTTAGCTGAAAACCCTAATAATAGAACTGTGGATAATGCAATCAAGCAAAAGAGAAAAGAACAGTTAGTGAATCTATCTCGGTATTGATCTGAGAAGTAGTAAATTCTTTGCTGATAAGGAATTTTAGTTAGAGGGAATATCGTACTTAATCTGATAATTAAATCCATATGCCAGCTATAATTAGCCTGCTATTCTATATAGTCTGGAGTTCTTTCACTTATATTTCTCATCGCATTCACAATATCACGGTAGTAAAGAGTATTGGTCTAAACAGAGATGCCCCGAAGTCAATTATTTGCTCAAGAATAGATATAAAAAACTCTCGATCATCGACAATAGAAACCGCAGTAATGTTAATATTGCATAATGAATCCTATAGACACACAAAATAAGTATTTAGAGATACTGGACAAGCAAGGCAAACAGCTTAAGTACATCAATGGTCAGGCACCTGTAGACCACTCACAATCATATAAAGGCAATATCGAGAACTTCATAGGATTTGCACAAGTGCCAATAGGATTAGCTGGTCCATTACAGATGGATGGTACAGCAGGTAGAAGTGAGCATTGGGTTCCGATGGCAACCACAGAAGGTGCTCTGGTGGCCTCTTATAATAGAGGTATAAAGGCAGGTACATTAAGTGGTGGTATTGTGTCCAGAGTGATATCCAATAGAGTTCAGAGAAGTCCATATTTCGAATTTGATACTCTAACGAATGCCATAGACTTCGGCAAGTGGATTAAGTCTATGGAGTCTATGATAAGTAATGGCGTAAGTCAAGCAAGTAGATTCGCTAAGCTTATCAATATAGAAGTGATGCACGAAGGTAATGGTGTGCATGTAACCTTCTCGTATGAGACTGGTGCAGCAGCAGGGCAGAATATGGTTACACTCGTCACAGCTCAGTTACTTAATCAAGTATTAGAACATGCACCTCACAAGCCTACTCTTTTCTATATAGAGGGCAATATGTCAGGAGATAAGAAGGCCAATATCAAGTCCCTAAGTAAGATAAGAGGTCGTAAGGTAATCTCAGAAGTGCTTGTCACCAAAGATGTAATAAGAGACACCTTAAAGTCTTCAGGTGAGAAAATTGTTAAGTTCTGGCAGACAGGCACATTGGCTGCAGTGCAGTCAGGGGCAGTAGGGAATAATGGGCATATCACTAATGCACTCACGGCAATGTTCATAGCCTGTGGGCAGGATGTAGCTTGTATTGCTGAGGCAGCAGTCGGGGTCGGTAGAATGGAGGTCAAGAATAACGGAGACTTATATGCGTCACTGACATTGCCTGGATTGATAGTCGGTACAGTAGGAGGTGGTACATCACTTGCGACACAGAAAGAATGTCTCGAATTAATGGGTTGCGGCAAGCCGGAGGATGTCGAAAAATTTGCTGAGGTCTGTTGTGCCGTTGCATTAGCAGGGGAGTTATCCATCGGTGCAGCGATAGCAGAAGGACATTTTGCACAAGCACATCAGACTTTTGGGCGGAAAGGATAATCAGTTATGCAATTACTAAGCTGTCCTAATTGCAAGTCTACGCTAACTCAAGTTGACAAAACCTATAAATGTGAAAACAAGCATTCCTTCGATATATCTAAAGAAGGATACCTCAATCTACTAATCGCCAATAAAAAAAGTAAGTCTAATCCGGGGGATAATAAGCTCATGATGGGTGCAAGAGATGCATTCTTATCTAAGGGTCACTATGACTTTCTCATGGAGAAAATCGAACTGTCAGTGGACTCTCTTGATGCATTTAGTTTGTCTTACTCTGAGGCTTCTTGCTTGCTAGATATCGGTTGTGGGACGGGTTATTATATTCGTAATCTCTTTAAGGAGAATAGGATCGAACCCAAGATTGGAATTGACATTTCTAAGCAAGGAGTGGCTAAGGCATCCAAAAGGGATAAGATATCTATCTATGTCGTTGGGTCTGTTTTCGATTTGCCTATTGCGGATAACTCTGTCGATATTATACTGAATATATTTTCTCCGATCTCACTTATGGAAACGACTCGTGTGCTTAAGCCTGGAGGTATCATTATAAAAGTCATTCCAGGAAGTGATCATATGAAGGAGGTGGCGGAATTGGTATACGAGACATTTAAACCTCATGTATCATCTATAGAGACCGAGCTGTCATCGGCGGAGGGAATGGAAGTCATAGATACTCTGGATATAAATAAGGTAACGGAGCTACAAGATGCTGATCTACATAATTGCATTAGGATGACGCCGTATTTGTATAAATTTAAAGAAGGGGAATTAGAGGAATTGTCTAAACTTTCGTTGACGTTTTCGTTTAGAGTAATAGTTGCTCAGTATAATACGAGTGCAGAGTTAAGCTAAAATTAGACGACGTATTCCTATCAAAATAAATACAAGAATTGTATAGCCTATAAAGAATGGTATAACGAATTCTTCCAGATGCAACAACAACATAATACTCATTATAAGTAACTGAAATCCTAAGCCCAGCGAAGAAACTAATGTCATAAACCATTTAGGAAATGGTTCACTTTTGATCGCTTTCATATCCAGATAGTATATCGTTTTGTCAAAGACGATATAGAGTGTATTGAATATTTTATAGAAGAGATCTACCTGACTTTGGCTTTCTCCTTTCATTGCTGTAGGGGCATGATCTTCGAATACTCGACTTGTTGTGTCTCCGTGTACATTATTACGTAAGATAGTGTGGTAATAATTATAGAGAGTACCCTGTAGTTGGATACCAACGAATGCTAACAGCATATACCATATCGATCCATCTGTCACATACCAGAAGGTCAGGAGGAATAGAAAATTAAGAATGATATCTGCGATAGAGTCAAAGTATCGACCTACGTAGGAAGGTGTATTCTGTAGTCTAGATAATTCTCCATCAGCAGCATCTAATATAGACTTTAACACCAAGAAGAAAGCTGCTGCATAATATAACTCATAGAGGGTACACGCAATTGCTAATATTCCCGATATTATAAACCAACAAGTCACATGAATGGGTGTAATCGAAGTATTCTTAAGAGCTGTTGCTATTATACGAGCGGTATTTCTACCATAATCTGATAGATCAATAAATTGATACTGCTTGGGTAATTTTGACATTCAGTTTTGTCGATGCAGAAGTATAAACGGCTATCGCTTAATATAGTTGCTTAAATGTAGTAAGGCCTTCTAATTAGAACAGATTGTGAGCCGAAAGTATCGATAATTTCCCTTTCTTTCTTATCATATACGTAAAATAATAGGGTTCTCTAAAAACTTTCCATTAGAAAAAATTACATTTGTAATGTCTTGAATACGAACAATATGAATTGGAATAACCTCAAACAACATTGGATACACGGAGTAGCAATCATTGCATTCCTATTATCCACTTGCGTTTTCTTCTATCCTCAGTATCAGGGTAAGACCATAAGTAAAGCTGATATTAAGCAGTGGGAAGGGATGAGTAAGGAAATAAGAGACTTTAAGTCTGAGACAGGAGAGTCTTCCTTGTGGACCGGCAGTATGTTTGGTGGAATGCCTACCTACTATATTAGCCCAGGGGATAAAGGCAGTATATTGGCATATGTTATCAAGACATTGAAGTTAGGAATAGGTGGAGAGGCCGGTCGATTTCTATTAGGCCTAATAAGCTTTTATATCTTAATGTTAGTCTTACGGATCAACCCAATCATTGGAATTTTTGGAGCCATTTTGTTTGCCTACTCTACGAATAACTTTGTCCTGTTAGGTGCAGGTCATGTCACTAAGATCGCCACCGTACTTTCTGCACCACTTCTAATAGCAGGTATTATATCAGCTTATAGGCGAAAACATTTGCATGGATTAGTATTATTTGGAATTGGAATGGCTATCAACCTGAAGAGTGATCATCCGCAGATGACTTATTATTTAGGATTCGTCATGTTATTCTACGTCATTACTGCTTTTGTAAATGCGATTAAGACAGGAACAATTCCTTCATTTATTAAGTCATCATTGGTATTAGTTATCGGTCTATTGTTAGCCTTAGGGACATTCTCTTCTAAGTTATTACCGACTTTAGAATATGCAGAAGATACAATGAGAGGTAAGCCCATCTTGACCCAATCTAATGATCCATCCAGTAGCTCCCAGGTAGAAGGTCTAGCGTGGGATTATGCGATGAGATGGAGTAATGGATGGATAGATCTTTTATCAAGTTTTATACCTCAAGTAGTGGGAGGGAGTTCTGGAGAGAAAGTATCAGGAAATACAAATTTCGCAAAGGAACTACAGAAAAGAGGTCAGAATACACGTAATGGAACTACTGCACCCATGTATTGGGGTGGATTACCGAGTACAGCTGGTCCAGTATATTTTGGGGCCATCGTCTTTCTTTTATTTTTCATAGGTGTCATAGCTGTTAAGGGAAATCTCAAATGGTGGATTTTGTCAGGTGTCATATTTACTTTTTTAGTTTCACTGGGCAGTAATCTTGAGTTTTTTAATCGATTGTTATTCGATTATTTTCCGGCCTTTAATAAGTTTAGAACTCCTAATTCAGTTCTTTCAGTGACGGCTATTATCATTCCGATATTAGCGATGGTTGCATTACAAAAGATATTATATACTGATGAATTAGATATAAAAAAGGTTTTGTACTCAGGTCTTGGCTTATCAGTTTTTTGTGTTATTCTGGGATTGATAGGTCCTTCATTTTTTGACTTTTCTGCGGCTTCAGATCCTCAGTATGCTCAGTACGGATTTGACATCGGAGGATTAGAAGATGATCGTGCAGATATGATGAGAAGTAGCTGTATTAAGTCTGGTATATATATGCTGCTTACGATGGGGCTTATTTTCTTATTTAGTAAGTCTAAAATTAGCAGCATCATTGCGACTGTTGCTATCTGCTTATTAGCCATGGTCGATATGTTCATGGTTAACTTTAACTACATATCTCATGATGATTATGTCTCCAAGAGAAAATCTGAAGCCAGTTATACTCCAAGAGATGTAGATAAGCAGATACTGAGCGATTCCGATATACATTATCGAGTATTAGATAATAGTATGGATACATATAATTCGACATTTACATCATACTTCCATAAGAGCATCGGGGGCTATCACGCCGCTAAGTTGCAGAGGTATAATGATATAATCTATGGGCATATCGCAACAGGCAATCTTGATGTCATAAATATGTTGAATACGAAGTACATCATATTCAAGCAATCTCAAGATGGACCTGCTCAGGTACAGCGTAATACCGCAGCATTAGGCAATGCCTGGTACGTCAATAATATTAAGATTGTCAATACTCCAGATGAAGAGATAGCGTCGCTCAAAGATTTTGACCCATTAGGAACAGCTATCGTACACAAAGAATTCGCTTCATATATAGAAAGCATACCTCAAGGTCAAAAGAATGGCAGTATATCATTGATATCATATGCCCCTAATGAACTGAAGTATACCTCTTCAGGTAATTCAGAGCAATTGGCTGTTTTTTCTGAAGTATGGTATGGACCTAATAAAGGATGGAAAGCCTATATAGATGGAAATCCAGTCGATCACATTAGAGTTAATTATATTTTGAGAGCTTTAAAAGTGCCAGCAGGAAACCATGAGATTGTATTTAGGTTTGCTCCTGATTCATATAAGACAGGAAGTATAATCTCTTTGATTACTTCAGTATTGCTACTGGGCTTACTGTTGTTCTTCCTGTTCCGCTTATTCACTAAAGGGTGGGATGATGCAGATATTTTATAAGGATTATTTGTCCTATCTTTGATGGTAATGCAGAGAGGTAGACAGATTTTAAGTCCGGAAAGGTTTAAGATAACTTTGCTGAGACTCGCTCATCAGATCATCGAGAATTACTCTCATGAGGATACTATTAATATTGTAGGTATACAAGAGAAGGGTGTTATCCTTGGCAATCGATTGATAGATATTATATCGGCTAAGAGACCGAAGATCAAGATTAACTTTGGTAAGCTGGACATTACATTTTATCGTGATGACTTCAGATTGCGATCCACGCCGCTCACGGCTAATGCTACACAGATAGACTTCCCCATAGAATCTAAGAAGATCATCTTAATAGATGACGTGCTATATACAGGACGTACGATACATGCTGCCATATCTGCGTTGCAAGATTTCGGAAGGGTAGAGCAGATAGAATTACTGACGATGGTCGATCGGAGATTTAATAGGCACTTACCTATTAAGTCAGATTACACAGGCCTACAAGTCGATAGCTTAGATGAAGCTTATGTAAATGTGCAATGGGAGCACATAGATGGTCAAGACAAAATACTAATCTACTCAGTAAATAAGACAGCTGATAAATGAGTGAAGGAAAGATAAGTACCAAGCATCTTTTGGGTATCAAATACATTACACCCGCAGATATAGAGCTTATATTCGATACAGCACATAAGTTCAAAGATGTCATCAATCGACCCATCAAGAAAGTCCCATCGCTAAGAGATATTACAATCGCCAATCTGTTCTTTGAGAATTCTACTCGGACTAAGTTATCATTTGAGTTAGCAGAGAAAAGATTATCTGCTGACATCATTAATTTCTCATCCTCTAACAGCAGTGTGAAAAAAGGAGAAACACTACTCGATACTGTGAATAATATACTGAGTATGAAAGTAGATATGGTCGTCATGCGTCACCCAGCGCCGGGGTCACATTTCTTCCTGTCGCAACATATAGATGCACAGATTATCAATGCCGGCGATGGCACTCACGAGCATCCTACACAAGCATTGTTAGATGCTTACTCGATGAAGGAAAAGTTAGGGACACTCAGAGGAAAGAAGATCTGCATTTTTGGAGATATTCTACATTCCAGAGTCGCCTTATCCAATATATACTGCCTCAAGAAATTAGGCGCCAAAGTAAGGGTCTGTGGACCACCCACACTAATCCCTAAGCACATCGGATCACTCGGAGTAGAAGTATCTTACAACTTAGAAGAAAGCCTACAATGGTGTGATGCCGCTAATATTCTCAGGATACAACTGGAACGCCAAGATATCAAGTATATACCTTCTCTAAGAGAATACAGCATGTACTACGGCATAACAAAAGAAAAATTAGATAGACTCGATAAGGAGATCCTAATTCTGCATCCTGGTCCGATTAATAGAGGCGTAGAGATATCGAGCGATGTCGCTGACTCTGATCATAGTGTTATCCTACAGCAAGTAGAGAATGGCGTTGCGATTAGGATGGCCGTTTTGTTTTTGCTGGCTAACCTGAGGGGTGATAGGGCTGCTTAGACGAGTTTGCCATTCTGCTGACTTTCTACCCTAACTAATGGGCTAATAAAAATGTAAGTTCCTTAAAAAAGTAAATAATGAAAAATATAGTATTTCTATTTTTTGTTCTGTGTGTGCATGGTGGTAATGCGCAAGAATTTATATTTAAAAAGAAATTTGATGCCTTTATTTTTAAGAGCCAAATAGGCAAACTCGATAAATCTATAAAGTTTTATGATGCCTTAGAATTTAAGGATGGATATTGCATAGTTGGAGATAGTAAGAATTATGGTGTCGTAGATTCATTAGGGAAGATCGTTGTTCCCATGGTTTATTCTGGTCTGAATTATTTTGTAGATAACGTATTTGTGTACATCCCCCCAAAATTAGGACAGTAGATTAGATTAATTTCAAAACACTAAATTTACTGTAATGGCAAGAAGAAAATTAACTGCTAAGTTTAAAGCAAAAGTTGTTTTAGAGGCTCTAAAGGAGA